>Ga0206888_1218_pt1 | contig 12171 bp, 13 predicted proteins | sample Alteio_BWOrgHeat_90_FD_153258 | JGI IMG/M metagenome (GOLD analysis project Ga0206888, IMG submission 153258) | Enriched cells from forest soil in Barre Woods Harvard Forest LTER site, Petersham, Massachusetts, United States - Alteio_BWOrgHeat_Nextera4 ... | reverse complement strand
GAAATTTCATTTAAAGGCTTTATAACCCCTTTTTCATTAATGATTAAAATGGGATCATGAGATATCGCATAGGATTGATGGGGTATGCGAATAAATGCAATTTGCCAATCTTCGATGGTTTTTTTATTTTTAAAATGATCAATTTTCTCTAATATTTTAGGCAGATTTTTATGATCCAAGCGAATAATTTTTGGCATACACCGTGTTTGTAATCGTTTGGCAATATCGATACAAGAATGTTTTTCTGGCATTTCAGCGAGTAATTTAATGACAGAAAAAACATCGTAATCACATAGTTCTTTATAAATCGTGTAATTTTTTTCTAAAAAACTTTTTTTATCCATTTTGTTTGAATTAAAACGATTGACTTCGCATAAAAAATTGCCGAGACGCGAATTTTTGATGGGTTGAAACGGTTTAAAAGTCTCTAGATGTTCGGATAATGTTGACAATAGTTTTATTAAAAAATATTCAAACGCCAATTTTTTTTGATGTTGATAAATATTTTGAATCATTAATCGGCGTGCCATTAAATAATGCTCAACGACACCAATACCTTTGTGCGTTAATCCCAAGCGTGATCCTTTATCGGATTGGATGATTGTCATACAGTTCAACATCCAACGAAAATCGTATTGTCCATATTGCACGCCACAAAAATGACTGTCTCGCAACAAATAATCTAAGCGGTCCGCATCTAATTGCGAGGAAACAATATCGGAAAGCAAAGGGTTTCGAGTAGACCGATGCATAATCATATTGCCAATTTCTTCAAAATTATCTTCTGTCATCGGATATTTTGGGTTTATTTTATTGTAGCGATCAAAAAACTGATCGGTACGATAATCCTCCAAAAAAAATGGCGTCCAATCTTCATGACGAATGGCTTTATTAACAAATAAATCTTCGAAGGTATGTGAAAAAGGCCCATGTCCAATATCATGCAAAAGACACGCAATCATGACTAATTGGCGATCGGCTTCCGGGAGTCCAATTTTTTTAGAAATTTGACTTCCAGTATAAGAACATCCTAAACAATGATTAAAGCGCGTATGCACAGCACCTGGGAAAATATAATCTCCCATGCCAAGTTGTTTAATATGTCTTAATCGCTGAAAATGCGGACTATCAATAAAGGGTTTAAGCCAATTATCTTCCGTGGTTGTAAATTGCATCGTGCCATGCACCGGGTCTTTTATCACGTGAAAAATCGATTCTTTATTCATAAGGTAAGGCATTCAATGCGTGCGTGTAAGCGTCAAAAATGGTTTCATCGAAACACACAAAAGTGATAGATTCAATGACGTTGTGTAACTTTAAAAAATTAACAGTTTCATTAATGGCAATAGCCGCCGCTTGACTGACAGGATACCCATAGACACCACAACTAATCGCTGGAAATGCAATATTTTTAAAACCATTTTGGAGTGCTAACGATAAAGTTGATTCGTAACATGCGCTTAATAATTGCGGTTCGCCTTTTGAGCCTCCGCGCCACACGGGTCCTACCGTGTGAATAATATATTTTGCTTGTAAGTTGTATCCATGCGTTAATTTTGCTTGACCCGTTTGACAGCCACCTAATTTTTGACATTCATCAAAGAGTTCCGGACCTGCTGCTGCATGAATAGCGCCATCGATACCGCCGCCACCTAACAGTGTGGGATTCGCTGCATTAACAATCGCGTCGACGTTTAATTGTGTAATGTCCCCTTTTAGGATTTTTAATCGAGCTTTCATACTTTCCTTTTTTTGAATTTCGAGAAAGAGAATTGTACGCCCTAGATTTTTTTAGAGCAATCATCTGATGACTAGCGCATCGAACGCGCTTTGTTTAAGATGTTCTTAATTTTAAGCTTATTCCAAAGGATGAATATCATGGTAAAAAAACGCGGGCTTGGGAGATCACTTGATGCATTATTGGTTGGTTCTTTGCCTCATGCTGCTGAATCTTCCGAAAATGAAACAGTGCGGGGTGAAAAGTTATGCTCATTATCATTGAATCTCATCGAACGCGGAAAATATCAACCTCGTCAAGATATGGATGAAGAAGCATTGGAGGATTTGGCGAGCTCCATTCGAGCGCAAGGGGTGATTCAACCCATTATTGTTCGCCATTTATTAGGTGGAAGATATGAAATTGTGGCGGGCGAAAGAAGATTTCGCGCGGCACAAATGGCGGGATTGAAAGAAATTCCCGCGATTGTACGTGATATTCCAGATGAGGCGGCTGGTGCGATTGCATTGATTGAAAACATTCAACGTGAAAATTTAAACTCCATTGAAGAAGCGCAAGCGCTGTATCGATTAATACAAGACTTTTCAATGACGCATGGTGAAGTAGCAGATGCGGTTGGTAGATCAAGAACAAGTGTGACAAATTTGCTGCGTTTGTTGACACTCGATGACGAAGTCAAAACCATGCTATCGCATGGTGATTTGGAAATGGGCCACGCGCGCGCCTTACTGACGTTGACACCAGATTTACAGATTATTGCGGCACAAACGATTGTGGATAAAGGATTATCGGTGCGACAAACAGAAGATTTAGCAAAACAATTACAATTACCGCAATTACCCATTTTACCGAGAGCGGTGGATCCTGATGTGAAACGATTGGAAGAAGATTTAACCGATCGATTAAAACTCGCGGTTGCCATTCAACATAGCGCGAAGGGTAAAGGTAAACTTGTCATTCGTTATAAAAATTTAACGGAATTGGATGCGTTGTTGGCGTATTTTCAGTGATAAATCGCCCCCTTTAATGTTTAATTGTCATCCTGAACGAAGTGAACGATCGGTTTACTTCCATATAATATGGTGTTGAATTAAACCGATCCTTCACGTGCGTATCAGGATGACAGTTCTTCGCAAAATGATCCCCAATATTTTTCTCCCCCTCATTGCAGTACCCAAAAAAAGCCATTATACTCGCCCGAACTTTCGCGGAGTTCTAGTGGTCTTTATGTCCAATTTAGTTAAATTATTACAAGCCCACGTTTTTCGCATTATTTTTTATCAACTCATGATAATAATGGGGTTTATTTTGATCATGTTATGGTTAAAAGGATGGCAAGGTGCAGTATCCGCATTCGCGGGTGCCATGTCGTATGCCTTACCGACATTTTTATTTTTGGGGTTGCTTTCACGTTTTGCAGGCGCGCAAGCTTTATCGCGCTTTATGATTGCTTTTTTTGTCGGTGAAGCTTTAAAACTTATTGCCTGTGGTGTATTATTTTTGGTCTTTGTTCAATTATTCGATATGAATTTACTGAGCGCGTTCCTTGGCTTAAGTGTATCAATTGTCGCCTTTTGGATTGCGTCACCTGCAGCCCTTTTTAAGGGGAGTGCAAAATGAGTCAAGATAATTACATAGAACATCACTTAGAACATCTCACCTTAAATTTAAAAACTTTCACTTTAGGTGAAGGTGGCGGTTTTTGGACATTAAATCTTGATACTTTTGTGGTGGGTCTTCTTACCGCTTTGATCATTGCCGTCGTATTTCGTTATATTGCAGCCAGAATGCAATCAGGCGTTCCTGGCAAACTCCAAAATTTTGTCGAAGTTGTCATTGGTTTTGTGGATCGTACGGTCAATGAAAGCTATCACGGCAAAAGTCAGTTGATTGCGCCTTTAGCGTTGACGATTTTTTGCTGGATATTCTTAATGAATACTCTCGATCTTTTACCGGTAGATTTGGTTCCCACCATTTTAAATATGTTTGGCGTTACCCATTTCAAAATTGTACCGACAGCTGATCCGAATATGACATTTGCCATGTCGATTTCTATATTTTTCTTAATTATTTTTTATAATATAACAGTCAAAGGCTGGCATCTTGGTAAAGAAATTCTGACTAAGCCTTTCGGTCCTTATTTATTTCCTCTTAATATTCTGTTTCGCGTACTTGAAGAAGTCGCGCGGCCATTTTCTCTTGCGCTACGGCTTTTCGGTAATATGTTTGCAGGGGAAGTCATTTTCGTACTGATTGCCATGATGCCTTGGTGGGTGCAATGGTTACCAGGGGGAGTATGGGCAATATTTCATATTTTAATTATTACCATACAAGCATTTATTTTTATGATGTTGTCCATTGCTTATCTAAGCATGGCGCATGATTCACACTAATTTTTTTTTAATGTTGAGGAGATCCAATGGAAATCGCAAGTTTAGTCGCCGAAGTTCAAAGTTTTAAAGCAATAGCTGCAGCATTACTCATTGGTTTTGCTGGATTAGGTACTGCAATTGGTTTCGGTATTTTAGGCGGAAAATTCGTAGAAGGTGTTGCGAGACAACCTGAACTTTCCAATATGTTAATGGTCCGCGTGTTCATCATGGCGGGTTTGGTTGACGCTTTTGCGGTGATTTCGATTGCATTAGGTTTAATTGTATTCTTCACCAGCGGTCAATTTTTAACACCGGTACTTGAAGCTGCAAAATTAGCAAGTGTTGCAACAACAGGTTAGACATTAGATTACGCGAGGAAAAAGAATGGAGATTAATGCCACTTTAATCGGCCAGCTCATCACCTTTGCCATCCTGGTTTGGTTTGTCATGAAATATATATGGCCACCGATCACGAAGGCAATGAAAGAACGTGAGCGTAAAATTGCAGCGGGTTTAGAAGCTGCAGAGCGTAGTAAGCGTGAACTTGCAGAAACCGAGCATAAAGTTATTGCGATGATTCAAGACGCCAAACGCGAAGCACAGGTCTTAATTGATCAAGCGCAAAAACGTTCGGCCGAAGTGATCGAAGAAGCAAAGCATACTGCAAAAGAAGAAGGCCAACGCATCATTGATCACGCGAAAGATGAGATTCATCGTGAAGTGAATCATGCGAAAGAAGTTTTGCGTAAGCAATTAGCGGGTTTAGCAGTTGCCGGTGCGGAAAAAATCATTAAACGAAATTTAGACGTTAATGTTGAATCCGCTTTGTTAGATGAATTAGTGGCGGAAATCTAATGGCAAGCCATATGAGCGTATTAGCAAGACCTTATGCAACGGCTGCATTTGAATATGCGTTAGAACATAATGCATTGCTTTCCTTTGATCATGCGTTAAAAAAAGCAGCGCTGATTGCGAAAGATCCCCTCATGAAATCGTTATTGTCTAAACCTGGGGTTTCAAATGATAAATTACTCGAAATATTTTCGGATATTTTAAGCCAGGATTTGAGTACGCCTTTGCAAAATTTCTTGCATATACTCGCGGAAAATAAACGTTTACCTCTGTTACCTGATATCGCTACGCTTTTTCATGCGTTTTATGAAGAATATCAAAAACAAACTACCGTGTTTGTTACATCAGCGACAGATTTAGATAAACGATATCATGATTTGCTGACTGACAGTTTAAGCAAAAGATTAAAAGTAAAAGTTTCGCTCGTTTGTGAAACCGATCCTTCACTGTTAGGTGGGGCGATTGTGCGTGCGGGTGACTTGGTGATTGATGGTTCTATTCGCGGTAAGTTAAATCGATTACTCGAATCTCTTTAAGGTGAACATATGCAGCAAATGCAATTAAATCCAGTTGAAATTAGTGAACTCATTAAAAAACGTATCGAAAAATTCGATATTAAAGCTGAAGTCGCGACCGAAGGTACGATTGTCAGTTTGAAAGACGGCATTGTCCGTATCCACGGTTTAGATAATGTCATGCAAGGTGAAATGATCGAATTCGCTGACAATACCTATGGATTAGCATTAAACCTTGAAAGAGATTATGTCGGTGCAGTTGTTTTAGGTCGCTATGATCACTTGGCAGAAGGGCAAGTGGCAAAATGTACCGGCCGTATTTTAGAAGTACCGGTCGGCGATGCATTGTTAGGTAGAGTTGTCGATGCATTGGGTAATCCCATTGATGGCAAAGGACCGATTGAATCGACCCTTACATCTCCGGTTGAAAAAGTGGCTCCTGGTGTTATTTTCCGTCAACCCGTATCTCAACCATTACAAACTGGTTTGAAAGCGATTGACTCCATGGTTCCAATTGGTCGTGGTCAGCGTGAATTGATTATTGGCGATCGTCAAACGGGTAAAACCGCGATCGCGATTGATGCGATCATTAATCAAAAAAATACTGGTGTAAAATGTATTTATGTTGCGATCGGTCAAAAAGCTTCTTCTGTTGCGACGTTAGTGCGTAAATTGGAAGATTACGGCGCGATGAAACATACCATTGTTGTCGCGGCGACCGCTGCTGAAGCGGCTGCTTTACAATACATCGCACCTTATTCTGGTTGTGCCATGGGTGAATATTTCCGTGATAAAGGTGAAGATGCATTAATTATTTATGATGATTTGACGAAGCAAGCATGGGCATATCGTCAAATTTCCCTTTTATTACGACGTCCTCCAGGTCGTGAAGCTTATCCTGGTGATATTTTCTACTTGCATTCACGTTTGTTGGAACGCGCATCTCGAGTGAACGAAGAATATGTTTCAAGAATGACGAAAGGAAAAGTTAAGGGCAAAACTGGATCCCTCACTGCGTTACCTATCATTGAAACACAAGCAGGTGACGTTTCCGCATTCGTATCTACGAACGTCATTTCGATCACCGATGGACAAATTTTCTTAGAAACTGACTTATTTAATTCTGGTATTCGTCCTGCAATTAACGCAGGTTTATCCGTATCACGGGTTGGTGGTGCGGCACAAACGAAAATTATTAAAAAATTAGTCGGTGGTATCCGAATTGCGCTTGCCCAATATCGTGAGTTGGCTGCTTTCTCACAATTTTTATCCGATTTAGATGATGCGACTCGTAAACAATTAGAGCGCGGACAACGAATCACCGAAGTGATGAAGCAAAAGCAATATCAACCATTATCCGTATCAGAAATGGCAATTACGTTGTACGCTGCGGGTCAAGGCTATATGGATGATTTGCCGCTCATTAAAATTGCGGATTTTGAGCAAGGTTTATTAGGTTTTTGCCGTAGTCAACATCAAGAATTCATGACCAAGATCAATGATACTGGTGATTACAGCGATGAGATCGTTAAAAAATTACAAACGATCATTGAATCCTTTAAAAAAACTTTTGTGTAACCTAAAGGTTTAAGCAACTATGGCAGTAGCAAAAGAGATTCGCACTAAAATTCGTAGCATTAAGAATACGCAAAAAATTACGCGCGCCATGGAAATGGTGGCCGCCAGCAAAATGCGTAAAGCGCAAGAACGAATGCAACGTGCGCAACCTTATGCAAAAAAGATTTTACAAGTCATCGGTCATTTGGCATTAGGTCATCCGGAATATCGTCATCCTTTTCTAAATGTACGTGAGATTAAAAAAGTTGGGTTTATCATCGTCACCACCGATCGTGGATTGTGTGGTGGATTAAATTCAAACCTTTTAAAAACTGCATTACGTAATATTAAAGAATGGAAAGACAAAGGCGCTGAAATTAATCTTTGTTTGGTCGGTAGCAAAGCGGAAAGTTTTTTTAAGCGTGTTGGCGGCAATATTATAGGGCATGCGGATCATTTAGGGGACGCGCCTTCTCTTTCCTCTTTGGTTGGTATTGTCAAAGTGATGTTGGATGCTTATATCGACAACAAAATTGATGCTTTATATTTATGTTCCAACGAATTTGTCAATACAATGCGTCAAGACCCATTAGTACAACAAGTTTTACCGGTGGTACCTTCCGATGAATCCCAATTACAACATTATTGGGATTATATTTATGAACCGGATGATGCAAGATTTTTGTTAGATAAATTGCTCACGCGCTACGTAGAATCGCAAGTGTATCGCGGCGTGATTGAGAACATTGCCTGCGAACAAGCAGCAAGAATGATTGCGATGAAAAGTGCGACTGATAATGCATCTGAACTCATCGCGGATTTAGAACTGGCATATCATAAGGCAAGACAGGCCGCGATCACGCGTGAATTAACAGAAATTGTGGCGGGTGCGTCGGTAGTTTAAATGGAACTATCGTGCCCAAACTCGTCGTCCCGCGGCTTGTCCGCGGGATCCAGAGTGGCATCGAAAGCTTTCTGGATCCCGCGGACAAGCCGCGGGACGACGAATTTAGAAATGACAGTGAATGCCAAGGCATAAGTTTTTTTAGAGGTAACGAAAATGAACACAGGTATGAACGAAGGCAAAATCACAGAAATTATCGGCGCAGTCGTCGATGTGCAATTTCCACGCGATGCGGTTCCTGAAATTTACGATGCGTTGCATGTGATTGACAAAAATTTAGTGTTAGAAGTGCAACAACAATTAGGCGATGGTGTCGTTCGCACGATTGCCATGGGAACCACCGATGGTATTCCACGCGGCGTTTCCGTCAAAAATACGGGAAAACCTATTTCTGTTCCGGTCGGCAAAGAAACCTTAGGTCGCATTATGGACGTTTTGGGAAATCCAATTGACGAAGCTGGTCCGATTAAAACAGACAAACTGTTACCTATTCATCGCCAACCACCTGCTTTTGATGAACAAGCCGCGTCAGAAGAACTGCTTGAGACAGGTATTAAGGTCATCGACTTAATTTGTCCTTTTGCGAAAGGAGGAAAAGTTGGTCTTTTCGGTGGTGCGGGTGTGGGAAAAACCGTCAACATGTTAGAGCTCATTCGTAATATTGCAATCGAGCATAGCGGATTCTCAGTTTTTGCGGGCGTTGGTGAAAGAACGCGTGAAGGTAACGATTTCTATCTTGAAATGAAAGAATCCAAAGTATTGGATAAAGTATCTCTCGTCTACGGACAAATGAATGAACCACCAGGTAACCGTTTACGTGTTGCGTTAACGGGTCTTACGGTTGCAGAAAATTTCCGCGATGAAGGACGTGATGTTTTATTATTCGTGGATAATATTTTCCGTTACACCTTAGCTGGGGTAGAAGTGTCAGCGCTTTTAGGCCGTATTCCTTCAGCGGTCGGTTATCAACCCACCTTGGCTGAAGAAATGGGCGCGTTACAAGAACGTATCACTTCAACGAAAAAAGGCTCGATTACCTCAGTGCAAGCGGTATACGTCCCTGCAGATGATTTGACAGATCCATCACCTGCGACGACTTTCGCGCATTTAGATGCAACCGTCGTATTATCACGACAAATTGCTGAATTAGGCATTTATCCTGCCATCGATCCACTCGATTCTACTAGCCGTCAATTAGATCCTTTAGTGGTTGGCCAAGAACATTATGATGTGGCACGCGCAGTACAAAAAACGTTGCAGCGTTATAAAGAATTAAAAGATATTATTGCAATTTTAGGGATGGATGAATTATCCGAAGAAGATCGTTTAACCGTGACTCGCGCGCGAAAAGTGCAAAAATATTTATCCCAACCATTTTTCGTTGCAGAAGTATTTACAGGTGTTCCAGGTCGTTATGTGCCGATTAAAGAAACCATTCGCGCATTTAAAGGAATCGTGGAAGGCAATTATGATCACATACCTGAGCAAGCATTTTATATGGCAGGTACGATTGATGAAGTGATCGAAAAAGCAAAATCTCTTTAGGATGTAATATGATGACAGCCACTTTACGTCTTGATATTGTTAGTGCGGAGCAAGCCATTTTTTCCGGTGAGGTGGAAATGGTGTTCGCCACCGGAGAGATGGGTGATTTAGGTATTGCGCCTGGTCATACCCCTTTAATTACCGCATTAAAATCCGGCAATATTCGGGCAACGCTTCCTTCGAAAGAAGAAGAAATTTTTTATGTGAAAGGCGGGCTTTTGGAAGTACAGCCTTTTGTCGTGACCGTGCTTGCTGATACGGTCATGCGTGCCCGTGATATTGATGAAGCCGCAGCAATGCTTGCTAAAGAGCAAGCAGAAAAAATATTATCAGAAAAAGGTTCACAAGTGGATTTTGCAAAAGCAAGCGCAGAACTGGCAGAAGCGATTGCACAAATTCAAGCAGTTCAAAAATTAAAGAAGAGACTCAAATGATTGAACATGGAGTTAGGAAGATGAAACATGCTTCTTTGAAACACACAGCCCTGGATGGCTTATTTCGTTACGCTGAGTTTCTTAATTTTGGTGAGTTTCATGTTAAGTTCGATCCAGCAACTGGATTGAAGGCAATTGTCGCCGTTCACAATTTAAAGCGCGGCCCAGCCATTGGCGGGGCTCGACTCATTCGCTACCCAACAGCCGATGCTGCATTAGAAGATGTGCTTCGACTTGCTTACATGATGAGTCTTAAAGCTGCCATGAGTGATTTACCGAATGGCGGAGCTAAAGCGGTATTGATTGCGCCTAAAGTGATTAAAGATCGTAAAGCTTACATTGAATCTTTTGGCGATTTTGTGAATACGCTAGGCGGTCGTTATGTGACAGCTATTGATTCTGGTACGACACCAGAGGATATGGATATTATTGCAACCCGAACACCATACGTGACTTGTACGACGCAACACGGCGAAGCGTCTGATGTTTCATTAAATACGGCATTGGGCGTTGTTCGAGGCATTGAAGCTTCTGTTAAATATCAATTGCACCGTGATGACTTAGAAGATATTCATATTGTCATCCAGGGTGCGGGCCACGTTGGCTATTTTCTTGCAAAAGAATTGACGCAATTAGGCGCGCGTTTGACCATGACAGACATCAATCCTGCCGCACTACAAAAAGTCGTTGATGAGTTTGGGGTAAAAACTTGTGCGCCTGATGAAGTTTTCGATATTGCAGCGGATGTTTTTGCTCCTTGCGCTTTAGGATCCATCTTAAATATTGAAACCATTAAGAGATTAAAAGTAAAAGTTATTGCGGGTTCTGCAAATAATCAATTGGCTCACCATCATCAAAGTTTGATGTTGCATGAACGCGGGATTTTATATGCCCCCGATTTTGTGATTAATGCAGGTGGTTTGATTTTTGCATCAGCGATGTATGATCACAATGATTTAACCAAAGCAAAGGCCCAAGTGGATCGTATTTATCAAATTTTAATGGATATTTATGATAAATCGACCCGTGAAAATCGTATGACAACCGAGATTGCTGAAGAGATAGCGATATCTAGGTTAAAGTAATTTTTTACAATTAGCGATCATGAAGAATTTTATTTGACCAAAACCAATGAGTTCGTTAATATTGAGACAAATAAAAAAACATGGTCATTAAATATGCAATCTCGCACTTTTTCATTTACCCCACCTATTCCCAGTGGATATAGGTTAAAACTTGCCCCCCAAACCGGTAACATTAATAAAGAAAATTTCAAAGATGCCATTGTCGTCCTAAATAAAAAGGACACCCAATATCAAGGCATTTATACCGGCGGAATGTCTGCTTGTATGGCTATTACGGTTTTAGAACGTGATGCAAAAAATAATATCAATAATTTATTAATGATTCACTATGGTGGTGGCATAAATAAAGAAGGATTAGAGCTTCTCATGGATTTTTTAAAAGATAGAACACTTCCAACAGGTAGTTTTCGAGAAGTCATCATTACTCCTGGAAATGCTTACACCAGTAGAACCTGCGCTTATGAAGAAAGCATTGCAGCGTTTAAAGAGCATTTTTTTGCAATGCAAAGAGTAAATCTTGATACTTTTTTCACACAAAAAAAATATGAAGCGCTTGCCTTTGGCCAAACGCAATTTACCTTTGTTCCTGTTAGAACTGGCTCTGCTTGCGTCACATTTGATGGCTACATCGGAGCGTTTTATCATAATATGAGAAGCCAGGCTTCAAGAATCAATAATACTGATGAAGTGACTTCAGACCCTTTACTTGATCGTGAAATAGAAGAATTTAAAAATATTCAAGCGCGATTTAATAACAATAAAATCATAGGCAAGCTAATATCGATAATTGAAACGGTGGAATGTAGTAATCGTGACCGCGCACAATTATATTTTGATACGCGAGAGCTGATATACAACACGCAATTTTTAGAGAGCCAAAGTGAAAAGCAAAAAATGCTTAGTTTATATCGAAGAAAGATCGACGATCATTTTCCATTATTTCTCGGTAAAGAAATGCTTATGACAGCAGTTTGTTGTCTCATTGGAGTTGGTTTTATTACGGCGTTGCCCTTTCTTTTTTATCAAGCATACCAACGAACTAACACAAGATTACTTTTAAAGGAAACTGCTACAATAGATCTTCCCTTTTCGAATAATAAAGTGTAGCGGACGAAGCGTTTATATTTTATTTTAAGCGTTTTTTGATTCATAAATATCAAGCTCATGCG
>Ga0206888_1217_pt1 | contig 12214 bp, 7 predicted proteins | sample Alteio_BWOrgHeat_90_FD_153258 | JGI IMG/M metagenome (GOLD analysis project Ga0206888, IMG submission 153258) | Enriched cells from forest soil in Barre Woods Harvard Forest LTER site, Petersham, Massachusetts, United States - Alteio_BWOrgHeat_Nextera4 ... | reverse complement strand
ATCAACACAAACGAAAGAAAAACAACGACTTATAACGAAAACAGCGCCGATGCAAAAGCCATCGAGAACTACCCCGCGCTCAAATTCAAATATGCCATCCTCGAAAACTGCTCCGTCGAGGACCTCGATAATCCCAAGCTCTTGAGTTTCATGGACTACTGGTACGGTACCCCCTACCACTACGGTGGAACCACCCGCGACGGCATCGACTGCTCCGCCTTCGCCTTTCTGCTCATGTCCTCCGTCTATGGCGTTGCCAGCCTGCCCCGGACCTCAAAAGACCAATATGACGCCACCAGGCATATCCACCGCGACGAACTCCAGGAAGGCGACCTCGTTTTCTTCCATACCCTCGGCAAACACCGGGCCGTCACCCATGTCGGCGTATACTTAAGGAACAATAAATTCGTCCATGCCTCCGTCTCCGGCGTCCAGATCAGCGATATGAACGACGGCTATTACGACAAACACTTCATCGGCGCCGGCCGGGTACTTGACCCCGGCCAGACCCAATCCCGGACCTCCCCCAACAGCACCGCCGGCGGATTGTAGCCTGGCCGCGAGCCCCCGCTCCCCCGATAAGGGCAAGCATCCCCCCGCACTATCCCTGCTTCCTCACGACAATATAAAAATTCCGGTCGACCGAAAAATTCCCGTCGCCCCCACTCCCGTTGCCGGTAGCTCCGACGGTAAGGATCCCCGGACCAGGCCCTCTCGGATTCGGCCGGCCGCCCGTACCGGAATTCACCGGCGACAAAGCCTTCATATCCAGCTGCGGCGTCGTAAGCACGTCCCCGGCCGTACCCGCCTTCATCGTCTGCCAGTCATCCGTCGGATAGATCCACTGCGCCGGCAATCCGCCGACATACACCTTCACCGGCATATTAAACCCCTTCACGCAATTCCCCCAGCGATAACTGATCATCTCCCCGTTCGACTGGTACGACAACACCGGGACCTTCGTGCTGCGTAAATACTGATCGAACACCTTCGACAGGTCCCGATGCGCATAGGCGCTGATATACGCCTCAATCTCCTGCGTCGTCACCGTCTTGTGATAGAACGTCGACTGCAACCCATGCAACATCCCGCGGAACGCCGAATCCCCGATCATCTGGCGGATCATATGCAGCATATTCCCGCCTTTATAATACATATCCCCCGACCCCTCCTTATTCACTCCATAGACCCCGATGATCGTCCCATCGTTGGTGATATTCTTCCGCGTCCCGATACAATAGTCGTTCCCCGCCTCTACTCCATAGAGGTAGGTCGTATACAACGTTTCCGTATAGTTCGTAAACCCTTCGTGCACCCACATATCCGCCGCATCCTTATCCGTGATGCTGTTGCCGAACCATTCGTGCCCGCTTTCATGCACGATGATAAAATCCCATTTCAACCCCCAACCCGTTCCCGACAGGTCCCGGCCAAGATAGCCGTTGGCAAAGTGGTTGCCATAGGCCACATTGCTCTGGTGTTCCATCCCCAGGTGCGGCGCTTCCACCAGCTTATAACCGTCTTCATAAAAAGGGTAGGGGCCCATCCAGTATTCAAAGGCCCGTAGCATCGTATCCGCCTGCAAAAATTGTGGCTTGGCTTTTTCAAGATTATAATCCAGCACCCAATAACTACAGTCCAGTTTCCCCTTTACCCCCGTGAATACCGTCGACCAGTTCACATACTTCCCGATATAGGGGATGATATCATAGGAGTTGATCGGATTTGTCACCACCCAGGTATAAGTCGTCGTGCCATTGCCATTGGATTTCTTATCCCGAAGCCGCCCATTCCCGATGCCCACCAAACTGTCCGCACAGACGATATGCATCACTACCCCGCTATCCGGTTCATCCGACAGGTGATCTTTACAGGGAAGCCAGCAGCTAAGCCCCAGTCCCTCATCCGCCACCGTCATCCAGGGCCGGCCCTGGTCATCCTTGTTCCAGATCCAGCCGCCACCCCAGGGCGGACGTACCGCCACCTTGGGGATCCCCGCGTATTGCAGCACCACCGTCTCCACGCTTCCCGCCTTCACCGGCTTCGGGAAGCGGACATGAAAGACATTCCCTTCCCGGGTAAAGGTCAGCGGCTTCTTGCCCCAACTGGCCGCGGTCAGGTTCATCGGTTCCTGCAGATCTATCTGCAAGGTCTGACCTTCGCTCAGCGCGACAAACGTGATCGCATTGCTCCCGCGAACCGATTTTTTATCAAAATCCGGCGTTACCGCCAGCTCATATTTCAACAGGTTCCACCAGGCCCGCTCCGGCCCCACGCTGCCCCGCAGGCTATCGGCATGCGAAAAGACGGCCTTCTCGGGCGTAAGCAACTGGGCCCGCCCGGACAGATAACAAAAAAAGCAAATGCAAAGCACAAGGGTCAATATGCGGCTCATTGATTAACTTTATGGTTTAAGTGATGAAGTTAAAGAATCCATTCCACTTGACCCTTGCTACGCTCTTCCTTAGTGTCGCAGCCTGTCAAGCCCCCATCAACAAAGCCGGCAAAAAAGTCTTTACGTACAACGAACGTGACGGCATCGCGACCCTCGACCCGGCCGGCGCAAAGAACCGTTCCATCCAATGGGCCATCCACCAACTTTATAACACCCTTGTGGAAACCGACGACAACCTCAACTTCGTCCCCGGTCTCGCCCGGTCCTGGGAAGTCTCCGCGGACAGAAGGACATGGACCTTCCACCTCCGAACCGATATTGTCTTCCACGACGATGCCGCCTTCCCCGATGGCAAAGGCCGCCGCCTCGTCGCCGGGGATATCGTCTATAGCTTTAATCGCATCCTCGATCCTCTCACTGCCAGCAGCGGTGCCTGGATCTTTCATGACAGGATAGATCCAACGTCCCCATTCACGACCCCCGACGACAGCACCTTCGTGCTCAAACTCATCCGCCCCTTCAACCCCATCCTCGGCCTGCTCAGCATGCAATACTGTTCCGCCGTCCCCCATGAGGCGGTGGAAAAATATGGCAAAGACTTCCGCAGTCATCCCGTCGGCACCGGCCCCTTCCGTTTCAAGTCCTGGGAAGAAAGCCAGACGCTCATCCTGTTAAAGAACGAAAACTACTTCCAGCACGACAGCACCGGCCGCGCCTTGCCTTATCTCGATGCGATCAAGATCACCTTCAATGACGAAGCCGCTACCGAATTCCTGCAATTCGTGCAGGGCGAACTCGACTTCGTCAATAATATCGATCCCAGTTTTAAAGATGAAGTGCTGAATAAAAAAGGCCAGCTCAAAAAAGACTGGCAGGGCAAGATCGACCTCTCCGTCGTCCCCCAACTGAACACCGAATATCTCGGCATCCTCGTCGACACCACTAACCCGCTGGTAAAAGCGTCGCCGCTAAAACAAAAACAGGTTCGTCAAGCCATCAACTTTGGTTTCGATCGCCGGAAGATGATCCTCTACCTCCGCAACTCCCTCGGCCTCCCCGCGGAAAGCGGCTTCGTCCCCGCGGGCCTCCCGTCCTTCGACAGCTCCCTCGTCCACGGGTATCACTATGATCCCGACAGGGCCCGCGCCCTCCTGGCCGCGGCCGGTCATCCCGGCGGGCAGGGCCTTTCGCCCATCCGGCTGCTCACTATTCCTATTTATGGCGATTTCGCCACCTTTATCGCCCGGCAACTCGAGGACATCGGCATCCATGTCAATGTCGAGATCGTTCAAAAATCGCTGTTGCTCGAAGAGACCGCCCAGGCAAAGGCCCTCTTCTTCCGCGGCAGTTGGATCGCCGACTATCCCGATGCCGAAAACTATCTCAGCGTCTTCTATTCGAAGAACCCTTCGCCGCCCAATTATACCCGTTATAGCGATCCGGTCTTCGATCGGCTTTACGAACGATCCCTCCAGGAGACCGTCGACTCCGTTCGCTACCGGCTGTACCGCGAAATGGACCAGCGCGTCATCGACGCCGCGCCCGTCGTTCCCCTCTGGTACGACGTCGTCGTTCATCTCATCAATCCCCGCGTCCACGGCTTTACCCCCAACGCCCTCAATATGCTCGAACTCCGGCGTGTCCGGATAGCTGATTACTAACCCGAACACCGGCTGTATCATAAACGTACAACCCAAAACCAACCGCAACCCCCAAAAACCTGTCCCTCAAACACAAACAAATCCGGCACCATCTTAGCGCAAAACGCCCAAACCAACGCCCATGCTCCGGAACTACTGCACCATCGCCTGGCGGATCATCAGCCGCAACCGGCTCTACACCCTGATCAGCACCACCAGCCTCGCGCTTGGCATCTGCGGCTGTATCATCACCTGGCTCGTCGCATCCTTTGAACTCAGCTTCGACAAATTCCACCCCGGTGGCGAGCGTATCTACCGGGTAGGCAGTGGTGGCAAACATTCTTCCGAAAAGGACGGCGAAGTCCTCCCACCCGTCCCCGCCGTCATCCGTAGCACCGTCCCTGGCCTCCAAAGCGTCACCGCCTTCTTCCCCCTGTACCAGGGTGACAAGATCGGGGTCCCAAACGGCAACAAACCACCAACCCAATTTGACGCCGGCATCCAGGACCGCGATCTGCCCACTACCATCATCGCCGACGAAAGCTATTTCAATATCTTCCAATATCAATGGCTGGCAGGAAGCCCCACGGCCTCCCTCCGGCAACCCTTCCGCGTCGTCCTCACCGAACGCCGGGCCCGGCTCTATTTCGGTCCCGCATCACCCGAATCCTACATCGGCAAGGAACTGATCTACCAGGATTCCCTCCACGCCTATGTCTCGGGAATAATCCGCGACTGGCAGGCCAATACCGATCTCCCCTACACTGACTTCATCTCCTTTCCCACCATAGCGGCCTCCTTCCTCAAGGAGGTCCGCCATATGGATGACTGGGTGCCGCACCATGGAATGAGCAAATGGTACTGGCCCACCTGCTACGTGAAACTGGCCAAAGGCACCTCACCCGAACAGGTGGAGGCCGCACTGCAGGTCATCGGCAAACGGATGGCCCCGGCTCCCGACTTTATATCAAAGCCGGGCTCGCCCCCACTGGTGTTCCCCATGCAACTCCAGCCTCTCGCCGACATCCACTTTAACGCCGACTATTTTCATGACGGCATCCGCAAAGCCCATCTGCCGACTATCTACGCCATGATGGGCATCGCCATCTTTATCCTGTTGCTTGGCGCCATCAATTTTATCAATCTCTCGACGGCCCAGTCCCTCCAGCGCGCAAAAGAGATCGGCGTCCGCAAGGTCATGGGCAGCGGCCGCACAAGCCTGGTCCTCCAGTTCCTCACAGAGACCGGCATCATCACGTCGATTGCCGTCTTCGTCGCCATCCTGCTCGTAAACCCCGCCATGAGCCTCCTCTCCGACTATATTCCGACAGGCCTGCATTTTCACCCTCTCGCCTCCGTAAACCTCCTCTTCCTCTTCGCCATAACGGTCATCACCACGGTACTGGCCGGCTTCTACCCCGCAAAAGTCCTCGCCTCCTACTTGCCCGTACTAAGCCTTAAAGGCGCGGGCACGCAAAAGGGCGGCGAGAAATGGTGGTTGCGAAAATCCCTCATCGTTTTGCAATTTACTATCTCGCTGGTCTTTATCATCATCTCCCTGCTCATCGGTAACCAGATCCGCTATATGCTGAAAACCGACTATGGATTCAGAAGCGATGCCGTCGTTGCCGTTCAGGTCGGTGATTTTTGGGACAGCACCGGAAAGATCAACCGGCTGAAACAAGGCTTCAGCCAGATCCCCGGGATAGCCGGCATCGTGGTACAATCAAATCCGCCCGCCGGTTGGGGCACCACAACAAGTACGGTGGAGTATAAGGGTAAAAAAGATCTCAGCCTAAACTTTAATATCGATTGCGGTGACGAGAATTTCATTCCCTTTTATGGCATGCGGCTCCTCGCGGGCCGCAACATCCGGCACAGCGACAGCCTGCTGGAATTCGTCATCAACGAGAAGGCGGTAAAAGCACTTGGGTTTACAAATCCCCGCGACGTCATCGGCCAGCCGCTCCGTTACAACAATAAACCCTATCCCATCGTCGGTGTGGTGGCCGACTTTCACGAAGGCTCGCTCAGGGATCCTATCCAACCCGCCATCATCGGCATGATCCCTCAATTCAAATTCTATCTCGGCGTCAAACTCGCCAGCGAAGGAAAGAACACCGCGCAGGTAAAAGCCACCCTCGATGCCATGGAAAAAGTATACAAGGAGATCTATCCCAATAATTGGTTCGCCCATGGCTTCATGGACGATCTCATCGCCCGGCTCTATGAGTCCGAGCAAAAAACAGCCTCCCTTATCAACGCCATCATGATCCTCGCCATCACCATCTCCTGCATGGGCCTCTTCGGTCTCGCCCTCTTCACGGCCCGCCGGAAAGCCGCCGAGATCAGCATCCGCAAGGTCCTCGGCGCTACCACCGCCGATATCACAACGCTACTCAACAAAGGATTCATCACCCTCGTCCTCCTGGCCCTCCTCATCGCCGCGCCCATCGCGTGGTTCCTCACCAATCGCTGGCTCCAGGAATTCGCGTATCGCGCACCCTTCGCCTGGTGGATCTTTCCCGCGGCCGGCGCTGGCGCCATCGGCATCGCCCTGATAACGGTCAGCATTCAATCCATCCGGGCCGCCATGGCCAACCCGATAAAGTATTTGCGTAGCGAATGATCACTTTCGGATCACATCCAATATCTCTCCCCGGTCGTGCAGGGTCTTCAACATCCCGCGGGAATAGTACTTCTGCTCATCCGAATATTGTGCGTACTTGCCGGAGGCTAAATGAGGCAACCCCGATTCCTGGTTCACTGAATAGAGCAGCGGCAACACCGCCACGCTATCGGGCCGCACATCCGCCACCTTATAAAGCGTATAGATCCCCGAAGCCTTTTTCACTTCCAGCACATCACCCGCCTGCGGCGATTGCAACAATTTACTCGTCCGCGCGTCGTGGATCCCACTTTGGATGATGACATTGATGATCAGTAGCCCCACCAGCGCGACCCCGATAAAGGTCCAATAGGGTGTCTTCGATTGACGGGCGATCTCCTGGTACGCCAACTTCAGCGAAGAAGGCATGTCCTTAAATTTCAAGGTCTGCTTGCAATGCGCGCACTGGGAAACCCCCGTCTTGCCTATCGCAACGAAGGGGATCCAAAAGACATGCGCATAGCGCTGAAAAACATACATGTCGATGGAATTGGTTTGCTGGCAGTGGGGACAAGACTCGGAGATAGACTCTTTGGCTAATTGGGTAGCCTTACTACCGTAAATGATCATAGTGTAGGTGTTTTAAGGGATATTTGATTGGTTTACCGGTCGCTAATATAATGGACAAACTTCGCTTATACAAGCCCTTTTCGACAAACGTAAAACCACGCGCCTTACTCACTCCACAACCCAAAAGCCGCGCAGCGGCCTACTCACTCCGCAACGCCCGCACCGGACTCGCCACCGCCGCCCGCACACTCTGCCAACTCACCGTCACCAGCGTGATCCCCATCACACCCACGCCCGTCACCACAAACACCCACCACGGGATCCCCACATGATACACATACCCCTCCAGCCAGCGATGCATCGCAAAATAACCCACCGGCCCGCCGATGACCAACGACAACCCCACCAACCCCACGAACTCCTTCGACAAGAGCCCCCAAACGGAGAACACCGTCGCCCCCAGCACCCGCCTTACCCCAATCTCCTTCCTCCGCTGCTCCGCCATGAATGACGCCATCCCAAAAATGCCCAGCGCACTGATGAACAGCGCGAAACCGGCAAAAAAAGCCGCCAGCGTACCCACTCGTTGCTCCGTGCTGAACTTCCGCCCATACTGCTCGTCCACCATCCGGTAATCAAAGGCCGCCGAAGGCAGGATTTGCTGAAAAGCGTTCCGGACCACCGGTAAGGCAGCCGCCATCGATACAGTTGGTTTTAGCTTGATGAAAAGCCAGTTGTGGTTGAAGTCGTGGTTGAGGAAATACACCGTCTGGCCAGGCTGCTCATAAGGCGATCCCACGATCATGTTTTTTATGACCCCGATGATCCGGTAGGTTTTATCATCCCATTTCACCGGCGTGCCGATCGGGTGTTGCAGACCCATATAGGCAACCGCCGCCTCGTTCACAATGATTCCCGTCGAGTCCGTCGCGAACTCCCGGGAGAAATCCCGGCCTTCCTTGATTTTCCAACCTATCGTTGATCCATATTCGTGCGAGACCGACACCGTCGCCAGGTCATCCTGTAGGGTAGGGTCCTTGCCCGGCCATTGAAAACCCGTAAAGCTCTCCCACACCTGCGTCGTGGGGCTCGAGGATAGGGCCGCCTCTTCGACCAATCGCGTATGCAGCAGCTCCTGTCGCAGCGCGTCCGCCTTTCCGGAAAGCTCTCCCACGGTGATCGGCGCCGTCAAAAGCCGTTCCCGGTCATAGCCTGCCGGTCTGTTCCGGGCAAACTCCAACTGGCGGAAGACTACCAGGGTGCTGATCATCAGCAGGATACTCACGGTAAACTGTAGGGTCACCAGCGCGCGTCTCGGCAGCACTGCCTGGCGGCCGGCCTTGAAACCACCTTTAAGGACCGCCACCGGGCGAAACGACGAAAGATACAACGCCGGATAGCTGCCCGCGAGCAAGCCCGTACAAACACAAAAGCCCAGCCCGGTCGCCCAGAACCAGCCGCTGCCCCAGGCAAGGACCAGGTGTTTGTCAGCCACCCCGTTGAACCACGGCAGCGCCAGACCCGCCAGTCCTAACGAAAGCAAAAAGGCGACAAAGGCCATCAGCATACTCTCGCTGTAAAACTGCGCGATCAACTGGCCCCGCAGACTGCCGATGGCCTTCCGGATACCTACCTCTTTCGCCCTACGCTCACTTCGCGCTGTCGAAAGGTTCATAAAATTGATACAGGCCAGCAGCAGCACAAAAAAACCGATCGTCCCGAAAAGCCAGACATACTGGATCGCCCCGCCCGTGTTGACCCCGTTCCGGAATTCAGAATACAAATGCCAGCGGCTCATCGGCTGCACAAAAACCTGCGGATGATAGCCAGCCGCAGCGGGGTTGTCGTTCATATGGATCAGCGTGCTGTTCTTCAGCCGGGCCGAGAGCGATCGCGGATCCACGTTATCTCCGAGTTCAACATAGATCTCCACCATGTCATAGCCCCAGTCCGTCCGAAATTCCTGCATCCATCCCTCCGAAGCCATAAAGAGGTCGAAGGGCGCGATGAATTGTACGTCGTTGAAGAGCGAATTCTCCGGCAGGTCCGCATAGACGCCTCTCACGGCTACCGTCATCTTGCCGTCTATCTGCAGCGTCCTGCCCATCGCATCCGCGTCGCCAAAAAGCGCCCGGGCCGCCGAAACCGACAATAGGACGGAACTCCGGTCTTCCAGCGCTGTTCCCTTCCCCTGCAACAGGTGCAGCCCCAGCAGGTCCGCCGCGCCCGGATCCATGAATTTCCCTTTTTGCGTAAGTTTCTTGTCGTTGGCGCGCAGCGTATGATCTAGCGTAAACCAGGACGTGACTACCCGTTTGAATGCGTTGCCATAGGTCGTCCGCAGTTCCTGCACCAAAGGGTAGGGGAGGCTCCTGGACGTGGCCGTCCGTCCGCTTGACGACTCATTTTGCATCAGCCGCGCAAGATGATCATAGTGGGGATTGGTCCGGTCGTAAGTCAATTCATCCCGGATCCAAAGCCCGATCAGTAAGGCGATCGCCATCCCGATGGCCAGCCCGGCAATATTGATAAAGGAATGGACCTTGTCCCGGATAAGGTTGCGCAGGGCGACGCGCAGGTAGTTTTTTAGCATCACTTTTCCTTCTCATTTTTTTTCAACTTATCCTTGAACACCTTCTCAAACTTCTCCACCTTCGGCCGGATCACCAGGTAGCAATAGGGCTGTGACCCATGGTCGTTATAATAGTTCTGATGATAATCCTCGGCCGGGTAAAAAGTAGTCGCCGCCGTGATCTCCGTAACGATTGGATTGGGATAAGCCCCTTCCTTGTTCAGTCGCTCCTTATAATCCTCCGCCTTAGCCTTCTGCTCATCCGTATGGTAAAAGATCGCGCTCCGGTATTGTGTCCCCACATCATTGCCCTGCCGGTTCAATTGCGTCGGGTCATGCGACTCCCAGAATACCTCCAGCAACTCGTCATAGGAGAGCACCGAAGGATCATATACCACCTGCAAACACTCCGCATGTCCCGTCGTCCCTGTACAAACCTCTTCATAGGTCGGATTCTCCACCGTGCCGCCCATATAACCCGAAATAACACTAAGTACACCCTTCAATTCCTGGAAAACCGCCTCCGTACACCAAAAACACCCCGTGCCAAAGGTTGTCGTATCTCTTTTCGCTCCCGCGGGAATCGTATTGTCGTTCATATTCATTGTTTTAATAGTCGACGCTGCCATAAACGCTCCTTTTTCTCTTTTCGTCGTAATGCAAGGTAAATCCTTACAACTAGCCCCGGAAATGAAAGTTGAGGCAAGAATTTTGTAAAGTAACTTTATAAGTTTACCTTCGCATTATGGAAAACCCGACATCGTCACCCCCTCCGGACCCGCAAACCTCGCCCACGGCGGCACAAACCGCTGACAGCGAACTCGCCGCGGTCCTCCGCACCACCATCCACCGGCTGGTCAAACTCCTCCGCCGCGAGACCCGCAACGACGCCCAGCTCTCCCTGACCGAACGCTCCACCCTCGGCCTCCTGTATCCCGACATCCGGCTCGCACCCTCCGACATCGCCCGCACCGAAAAGGTGACGACCCAATCCATGTCCCAGGTGATCAATCACTTAGCCGAGCTCAATTATATAGAAAGAACCCCCGACGACGACGATAAACGCAAAGTGATCCTCTCCCTGACTCCCGCCGGAAAAGCCTATGTGGAGCAGGTCAGACAACAAAAACAGGAATGGCTCGCCCATGCGATCCAGAAAAAACTCACCGCCGCGGAAAAGGACACCCTCATGGGCGCCCTGAACATCCTGGCGAAACTAATAGACGAATAGATCGAAGAAACCAACGCCCCCGGGGCAGAAAGATATTATGTTGAAATTACCCGTTTTCCGCGCCATGCAAAGCCGTAACTACCGGCTTTACTTCTATGGCCAATCCATCTCCCTCATCGGCACCTGGATGCAACGCACCGCCGTCAGTTGGGTGGTCTACACCCTCACCCATAGCAGCTTTATGCTCGGACTCTCCCTCTTCGCCACCCAATTCCCGTCCTTCCTGCTCTCGACTGCAGGGGGAGTTGTTTCCGATCGGTATAACCGGTACCGCGTCCTCCTCTTTACCCAAATCGCCTCCGGCGTCCAATCCCTCATCCTCGCCATCCTCGTCTTCAGCGGCTACTATAATGTCTGGGTCATCCTCGGCCTCGGCGTCCTCCTCGGCGCCATCAACGCCTTCGACGTCCCCGCAAGACAGGCCATGGTCTATGACATGGTCGACGACAAGGAGAACCTGCCCAACGCCCTCGCCCTCAATTCCTCGATGGTCAACCTGGCGCGGCTCATCGGCCCCGCCGTCGCAGGCTTTATCCTGCACAAACTCAGCGATGGCATCTGTTTCGCCCTCAACGCCGCCAGCTATATCGCGGTCATCCTATCCTTAACCCGGATGAAACTGCCCCCCTATGTAAAAAGGGTGCATAAAAAGAACGCCATGGGCGAGCTCCGGGAAGGCTGGCGCTATCTCATGGACACCCCCGCCATCGGCCGCGTCATCCTCATGCTCGCCGCGATGAGCCTCTTCGTGATCCCCTATGCCACGCTCCTGCCCATCTATGCAAAGGTCATCTTCCACGGAAATGCCGCCACCTTCGGCGTCATCGACAGCTTTATCGGCCTCGGCGCCATCAGCGGCGCGCTCTATCTCGCTACCCGCACCACCAGCACCGACGCCAGCCGCAAAAAGATCCTCAAGACAAACACCATCATCTTTGGCATCGGCCTCATCTGCTTTTCTTATACGACCTGGTTTCCGCTCGCCATGGTCTTCGCGATCGTCGCCGGCTTCGGAATGATGGCCCAGACCACCATGACCAATACCATCATTCAAACCACCGTCGCTCCCGAAATGCGCGGCCGCGTCATCAGCTACTTTGCCATGGCTTACTTCGGCATGATGCCCGTCGGGAGCCTCCTCGTCGGGGCCGTCTCCCAATACGCCGGCGCCCCCAACACCGTCCTCGTCGAAGGCGCC
>Ga0206888_1216_pt1 | contig 12236 bp, 12 predicted proteins | sample Alteio_BWOrgHeat_90_FD_153258 | JGI IMG/M metagenome (GOLD analysis project Ga0206888, IMG submission 153258) | Enriched cells from forest soil in Barre Woods Harvard Forest LTER site, Petersham, Massachusetts, United States - Alteio_BWOrgHeat_Nextera4 ... | reverse complement strand
TTCCCATCCAATTCAGTATAGGCTGCCGGAAAAGGCGACAATCCGCGGATCAGGTCATAAACAACTTCCGCCGGCTTGTTCCAGTCGATCTTCCCCGTCTCGGTAAAGATCTTCGGCGCATGCTTCAGCCCCGCCGGATTTTCCTGCGGCTGCGGCAAAAGACTCCCCGCCGCCAACCCTTCGATGGTTCGGACAAGCAGCCTTGCACCGATCACCTTCATTCGGTCGTGTACATCACCCGCGGTATCGGTTTCACCTATCGGAAAACGATCCTGTAAAAGAATGCTCCCCGTGTCGATATCCTGCTGCAGTTGAAAGGTGGTCACCCCGGTCTCTTTCTCCCCGTTGATCACCGCCCAGTTGATAGGCGCAGCACCCCGGTATTGTGGCAGCAGCGAGCCATGCAGATTGACGGTACCCATCGGCGGCATATTCCAAACCATCTCCGGCAACATCCGGAAGGCCACGACTATTTGCAGATCGGCGGTCAACCCCCGCAAGGTCTCGAGAAAGCCAGGGTCCCGTAATTTTTCCGGTTGCAGGATCAGCAGCCCCTTTTCCCGGGCATATTTTTTTACCGCACTTTCCGTCAACTGCATTCCACGGCCCGCAGGCTTATCCGGCGCCGTTACGACGCCGACGACATTCATACCGGCTTCGAGAATGGCATCCAGACTGGCGACCGCAAACTCGGGTGTGCCCATAAAAACGATGCGGGGATTACGTGATTGCATACTGTTAATTTTCCTACCGGGCCATGCCGGTTTTAGCCGCAATTTAATTATTTAGCCTTACCTTGCACGAAACAATATATTCGTATGGCACAAGAAGTTAAAGCAGGCGATACCGTCAAAGTTCATTACCATGGACGTCTCACTGACGGGACGACGTTTGATTCTTCCGAAGGTCGTTCACCCCTGGAATTTGAAGTTGGCAGCGGTTCGGTGATAAAAGGATTTGATGATGGCGTGCTGGGCATGACGGTAGGAGAGAAAAAAACCATCGAGATCCCGGTAGACGATGCCTACGGCCCAAGGGATCCTCAGGCGATCATCGAATTCCCTATAGATCGCTTTCCCCCGAATATTAAGCCCGAAGTAGGGATGCAACTGGCGATGAATAACGGCGCAGGACAACAGATGCCCGTTGTCATCGTAGAGGTAAAACCTGATCTCGTCGTATTGGATGCCAACCACCAGTTGGCCGGTCAGGATCTCGTATTCGACCTGGAAATCGTTGAGATCAATACGCCTTCCCGGATCATCATGCCTTAAGGCTCATCTCCCCCTGGGAATATTTTTTCTCGAACACGACGGTCAGTACACAAAGCGCGATGACCGACACGGCCGTATTGAGGATCGACCCCTCGAGCCCGAAATCTCCGCCCGTGATAAAAAGATCACCCTTGGGTTCCGCCACCAGCAAAGAAGGCAGGGCAAGTCCGCTTACCCGGAACCCAAGGATAGGACCCTGGAAAAAATTCCAGCTCAGGTGGAAGAAGAACGAGAACCAAAGATTGCGCGTATAGATATAATTGATCCCCAACAATAATCCCGCAAGGAACAGGTTGGCAAAAGCCAGGGTATGGAGCCCGGGGTTGGCAAAATGAAAAAGGGCAAAAAGGACGGCCGAGATCACCAGCGCCACCCATTTGTTGCGAAAGGAGGTCATAAGGTTCCCCAACACATACCCCCGGAAAACAAGCTCCTCGCTAAAGGCGATGATCGCCATTAACCCAAGGGAAACAAAAAGCGAGGACGGGTCCCAGATGATATCCACCCATTCGAGGTGGCCGCTCGCCATCATCAGCAGGGCGGTGATCCCGAGCAGGGCAGGCCCCATGAACAACCCGGTGACGGCCTCGTTGAGAATGCCGTCCGGTGACCATCCAAGGCTCCCCAGGCTGCGTCGATCGATCCAAAGCCGGAAGATCCCCACGCTGATCACCGAGATCGCCAGTTCAACCAGGACCATCAGCCAGAGCCATTGGGTCGTCAGCAGCTCTGACAAAGAAGAAAGCGTCTGCTCCTTTAATTTATCCAGCGGCATCCCAAGGGCGATGATCAGCACCGCCGGAATGGCAATCAGCAAGGCAAGGATACCAAAAGCGACGCCAAAAAGCAGCACACGCAGCCAGCCCTGGCGAAACACCGGATTTTTTATAGCCTGATCGGACATAGGTATTATATTCGCCGGGTAATTTACATAAGATGTTTGATAACTATGCCTTTACCGTCGCGGAAAGATTTCTCCGTTACGTTCAGATCGATACCCAGAGCGATCCCCAGTCAAAAAGCTACCCCTCTACGGAAAAGCAAAAGAACCTGGGACGCCTCCTGGTACAGGAATTGACGGCCATCGGCCTCACCGACGCCCTCATCGACGACTTTGGCTATGTCTATGCCACCCTGCCGGCAAATACGGACAAACCCGTACCCGTCATTTGCTTTTGCGCCCACATGGACACCGCCCCCGACTGCACCGGCGAAGCCGTAAAACCCATCATCCACCACCATTACGACGGCGGCGACATCGTCCTGCCGGATGACCCTGCGCAGATCATCACCCCCCGCGAACACCCTTACCTGGCTTCCCGCAAAGGCGACGACATCATTACCGCCTCCGGCACGACCCTGCTGGGCGCCGACGATAAGGCCGGTGTGGCGGTCATCATGGATCTGGCGAACTTCCTGATGCAAAACCCGCAAATAAAACACGGCGCCCTCCGCATCCTCTTCACCCCCGACGAAGAGATCGGCAGAGGCGTGGACCGGCTGGACATGACCCGGCTCGGCGCCGACTTCGGCTATACCCTGGACGCCGGCGAACGCGGGTCCTTCGAAGATGAGACCTTCTCCGCCGATGCCATGACCATCACTTTTCATGGCGTGAGTGCCCATCCCGGTTACGGTAAAGACAAATTGGTCAATGCAATAAAGGTGGCGGCCCATTTCGTCGATTCCCTCCCGAAAGACCAATGGTCACCGGAGACGACGGAAGACAGGTATGGCTTCGTCCACCCGGTCCGCATCAGCGGCATCGCCGAAAAAGCAACTGTCGACCTCATCATCCGCGACTTCTATACGGCAAAACTAAAAGCCTATGAAGCCCACCTGCAGGACAAATTGGAAGATACCCTGAAAGTCTTTCCCGGCGCTACCGCCGAGGTCGCCGTCACCGAACAATACCGGAATATGAAAGAGGTGCTGGACCAGCATCCTCACGTAAGTCAATACGCAGTCGAAGCCATCGGCCGGGCTGGGGTAGAGGTACACCGGAGCAGCGCCCGCGGCGGCACCGATGGGTCCCGGCTTTCCTTTATGGGCCTTCCCTGCCCCAATCTCTTTACGGGAGAAATGGCTTTCCACGGCAAACACGAATACGTAAGCATCCAGGACATGCAGGCCTCCGTACGAACCATCGTCCACCTGGCGCACATCTGGGAAGAGAAGAGTTGATCACTTCACAATATTGCGGATGATCATCTCTGCATGTACGCGCGAGTTTTCTATGAACCACACATGCGTATTCATCCCGCCGCAAACGACCCCGGCAAGATACAGATTGGGAATATTCGTCTCCATCGTAGCGGGGTCATAAAAAGGCTGCAACCGCTCATCATCCGACAACCGGATCCCCGTCCGTCGCAGGAAGTCAAGATCGGGCTGATAACCGGTCAACGAGATCACATAGTCATTGGGTATCGTCTTTATACCCTCCGGCGTCCGGATATCCACTTCGCCCGGCCGGATAGCCACCAGCACAGAATGGGTATACGCGGTAATGCTGCCTTCCTTTATCCGGTTTTCGATATCCGGCTTCACCCAGTATTTTACCCGCGGCCCGATACCCTCGCCACGGATGATCATCGACACCTCGGCCCCCTTGCGCCAGGTCTCCAATGCCGCATCCACCGCGGAATTGCTCGCGCCCACCACCACCACCTTCTGCATCGCATAAAAATGCGGCTCCCGGTAATAATGCGTCACCTTCGGCAGGTCTTCCCCGGGCACATCCAGCAGCACCGGGATATCATAAAAACCAGTGGCTAAGATCACATGACCTGCCCCATAGACCCCGTGATCACTCACCACTTCGAACCCGCCCGCAACCGGGCGGATCTCCTTCACCCCTTCCTGCAAATGAATATTCAGGTGATGCGACACGGCCACCCGGCGATAATACTCGAGGGCTTCACTGCGATTGGGTTTCACATTATTGCTGACAAAAGGCACACCCCCGATCTCGATCCTTTCGGAAGTCGAGAAAAAAGTCATGTTGACCGGGTATCGATACAGGGAGTTGACAAGACAGCCTCTTTCGAGGATGAGATAATCCAATCCCGACTTGCGGGCTTCCAGGGCGCAGGCGATCCCGATAGGTCCACCGCCGATAATGATGAGAGTGTAGGTATTACGCATTTTTTTACTTGCAGGCACAAATTTATGTACATTCACCCACAAATACTTTTATCATATGGAGTCGACCAATGTCTTTACCGTCATCCTGATCATCCTTGCACTGGCAATACTCCTCAGTTGCTGGGTCACCGTCAATCAGGGCTATATCTACGTGGTCACCATGTTCGGGAAATACAAGCGGATCCTTCGCCCCGGATTGAATTTCAAATTGCCTTTTTTGGAACAGGTATATAAAAAGATCTCTATTCAAAACCGGTCGGTGGAGCTGGAATTCCAGGCTGTCACCATGGACCAGGCCAATGTCTACTTCAAAAGCATGCTGCTCTACGCCGTACAAAATGCAGACGAAGAGACCATCAAACGCGTCGCGTTCAAATTCATCGCCGACCGGGACCTGATGCAGGCACTCACCCGTACCATCGAAGGCAGCATCCGCTCCTTTGTCGCTACGAAAAAACAGGCGGAGATCCTCGGCCTGCGCAAAGAAATAGTGGAATTCGTAAAAGACCAGATCGATCATTCCCTCGAAGAATGGGGCTATCATCTGATGGACCTCCAGATAAACGATATCACCTTCGACAAAGCCATCATCGAATCGATGAGCAAAGTGGTCGCCAGCAACAACCTCAAAGCCGCCGCCGAGAATGAAGGCCAGGCCCTGCTGATCACAAAGACAAAGGCCGCCGAAGCCGAAGGCAACGCCATCAAGATCTCCGCCGAGGCGGAAAAAGAAGCCGCCCGGCTCCGCGGTCAGGGTGTCGCCCTCTTCCGCCAGGAAGTAGCCCACGGGATGAGCGAAGCGGCAGAAGAGATGAAACGGGCCAATCTCGACACCAACGTCATCCTCTTCAGTATGTGGACGGAGGCCGTAAAGAACTTTGCCGAACTGGGCAAAGGAAACATCATCTTCCTCGATGGCAGCGCCGCGGGAATGGAGACGACCATGCGCCAGATCCAGGGCCTCATGGTAAAGCAGGAACAGCATAAATAGCTGCTTGTCAGCTCAATTTTGTGATTTCATTAAGAAAATACGCGGCCACAAGCCGACGTTATAGCTGTAAATCTTTACATTTACCACATGAATTTATTTTTCCTGCAGGTAATCCTCGACTCAGCAAAGATCAAAGACAGCCTGGCCAGAGTTGCCCAGATGGCGGCACAGCAAAAGGAGACCCTCTATGACATCCTCCTGAAAGGCGGCCCCCTGATGATCCCCCTGGCCATCATCCTGGTAGTAGCCATCTTCGTTTTCTTCGAACGCTACCTGGCCATAAAAAAGGCCTCGAAGATGGACGACAACTTCATGAGCATTATCCGGGATCATATCATCAGCGGGAATATCCAGGCTGCCCGCAGCCTGACAAAGAATACCAACAACGCCGTTGCCCGGATGATCGACAAAGGTATCCAGCGCGTCGGCAAACCCATCGAAGCCATCGAAAGAAGCATGGAGAATGTAGGCAAGCTCGAACTCTACAAGATGGAACGCAATCTTTCGGTCCTCTCCGTGGTTGGCTATATCGCCCCGCTCTTTGGCTTCCTCGGAACCATCGCAGGGATGTTCCAGTTGTTTTACAGCATCGCCAATACCGGTGAATACAGCATCTCGAACATTGCAGGGGGGATCTATGTAAAGATGATCTCTTCGGCCTCCGGGCTGATCATCGGGATCATCGGCTACCTGGCCTATCGCTACCTGAACTCCCAGATCGACAAAGCCACCAACAGGATGGAAGTGGCCAGCGCTGATTTCATCGATATCCTGCAGGAACCGACGCGATAGTACGGCGCAAAAAAAACAAACATGAACCTAAGAAGAAGACATAAGGAAAGTGCGGAAGTACACACCGGACCACTGAATGACATCCTGTTCATCCTGCTCCTGTTCTTCCTCATCGTATCCACCCTGGCCAACCCCAACGTCGTCAAACTCTCCCAGCCAAAGTCAAAAAGCGACACAAAGGCAAAACAGACAGTGGTGGTGTCCATTGATGCCAATAAACAATTCTATGTCGGCACCACCCGCGTGACCATCGGGGAATTAAAAGCAAAACTCCAACCCTTCCTGGCAAAAGAGACCGACCAGCCCTCCATCGTCATCAACGCGGATAAGACCGTGCCGGTAGACGACATCGTACAGGTGATGCGCATAGCCCGCGACCTCGGCGCACGAACCGTTCTGGCTGTCGATAAAAATGGAGTGCAGTAGCCAGGTGCTTAAAATTCAACGTGACCCCTGACCGCAAATACATGAACCGGCCCCCTGTCTTTGTTGTATCCCGGGTTGTTGACAAATTGGTAATCGAAGGTAGCCCAGAAATTGGCTAGCAATTTGACGTTATAATAGGCTTCTGCGATGGCTTCATGACCATAATTCAAAGCTCCATCCCCAATGATAAAACCATAGCCGCCGGCTTTGAGGAAAGCGCGATGGTCCGCTGAGATCGCATTGACAACGCCTGCTATTCCCACCACATCATCCGCCCTATTCCACTTCGTCCCCTTCAGGGACAATCCTGCATGGATCGTTTGGTCTATTTCTGTAAAGGCCCAGGAAACATGTTTCCCATCGTTCCAACCGGCACGGGCAAAAATACCCAGGTCGTTCGTCATCTCCTGCTCCAGATTCAGGAAAAGCCCTGTTTTGGTTCCGCCAAAGGTCGTTGCTTCGCCATTCCCGGAAATAACATTGAGCAAGGCGGTGTCCCCCCTCTTTATTGCCTGAATTCCCTGTGCATAGGAGGGGGCCCTGGAGGCGCTGAAACTATACAATAAGCGAATCAATCCTGGTCGTTTATTGATGCTTATTTTTTTTTCAAACTCCACGGTCTCGGAATTCGCTTTTCCGAGGTCATATTCCATATCACTATGATTAGCCACTTTCGCGACGGCCACACTCGAAAACCGGATGGCCCAGGCGGGTTTTATCCATTCGATCACGCCCCCAAAAGTATATCCCCGGGTATTGGCCGGATAGTCCCATGCGCCGTTGCTCATCAGGCTCCAGTTCATGAACTGCGAGCGGGGATCATGGCTATACCTGTTCCGGTCGAAAAAATCCGCAATGGAGAATTTTCCGACGGTGATGACGAGCCTGTTGGTGGGGACCCTACCGGCTACCTGGTTCGTCACATCGTCCTGGTCTTCGTAAGAGGTATCGTTACCAAGCCGGATCACCTGTTGTAGATAGGCCCTCGCAATCGTTACTACGGGCTGGGGATCGCCGATACGGTAGGTTTCTCCATTCAATGCTCCCGCCACCCCAAGGGCGGAACTAAGGCCTTTACCACCAGACATTTCAGGGTCCAGATAGGCATCGGCTCCCTTCCAGAGTCTACGGCCTAAAAACAGGGTCGATGTTACGCTTGTTGCTCCCGTTTCCACGCTGTCGGCAAGACTGTTCTTCCCGCTATAGAGGGATCTAAAGCCGGAATGGCTTTGATTGATTACCGTCAGTTGGAAATGCGTGGTCCAATTTCCACCGGTGCTGGTATCCAAAAGTCCCTGGGAAAATGCGTCGTTGGACAAAACCAGCACAAAGCAAAGCCAGATCAAATTTTTCATAAATCGCATCAAATTCACACTTTGGGCGCAAAATAGCCCAGCCGGGCAAAGTAGTAAAATATTTTACTGTTACCATGTTGCCTTTATCATCCGGTCCTTGCCCTGCAGATCCTTTCGCAGGATAACCTCCCGGGCCCCTGATCCGGTCAGCAGTTGCCCGACCGCTGCCCCCATCTCCTCATGGATCTCGGCAAAAAAAGCGCCCCCGGGTTCCAGCCGCTGCCGGGCAAATTCCCCCAACGCCCGGTAAAAGACAAGGGCGTCGGCATCAGGCACAAAAAGCGCGGTATCCGGCTCGAAGTCAATTACATGAGAAGCCATCGACCTCCTTTCGGCCGCGGGGATATACGGCGGATTGCTTACCAGCCAGCGAATCGGTGGAAGCAAAGCCCACTCCCTGGCATCGAGAAAGTCCAGGGAATAAAACTCCACCTTGGCTCCCAGATCGCTCGCATTCTTCCGCGCAACTTCCAACGCCCCCCCACTGATATCACAGGCATAGACAGGCGCCCCCGCCAGCCGGCGCGCCAGCGACACAGCGATACACCCGCTGCCCGTCCCGACATCGAGCACCCCCCCCGCCACGCCGGCCACCGAAGCTACCCAGTCAACCAACTCCTCCGTTTCGGGCCTGGGGATCAACACCCGCTCGTCGACAAAGAACTTCATCCCGGCAAACCAGCTCTCCTCCAACACATATTGCACCGGCCTCCCCGCCAGCAATTCCCGGGAATACCGCTCATAGCCGGCCAGTTCAATGGGGGACAACGACTCTTTCCGGATCATCAGCCGGTCCATCTTCTTCTTCCCGCTCAACGCCTCCATCACCCAATCGGCGATCACCGCAGCCTCCCGTTCTCCATACAGCGGAGTTATTCTTTCAGCCAATTCTTTTTGCGCATGAAACCAATCCATTCGGTAAAAATACCGTGTTTAGGGTTAAATTTGCGCCCTGACCGCTCCCGAAACATATATGCACCGATGCCTCCAGTTGGCCCGTCTTGGCGCCGGGCATGTCGCCCCTAATCCGATGGTAGGGGCCGTACTGGTCTATGAGGATCGCATCATCGGCGAAGGATATCACCAGGAATACGGAAAGGCCCACGCAGAGGTGAATTGCATCGCCTCCGTAAACCTGGCCGACCGCGAACTCATCCCCCGGTCGACCATCTACGTCTCGCTCGAACCCTGCGCCCATCATGGCAAGACACCTCCCTGCGCCGATCTCCTCATCGCTCACAGGATCCCCCGCGTCGTCGTAGGCTGCCGCGACCCCTTTCCCCAGGTAAACGGGAAAGGCCTCGAGAAACTAAAGGTCGCAGGCATCGACGTCACTCTCGGGGTCCTCGAAAAGGAATGTATCGCGCTGAACAGCCGATTCTTCACCTTCAATACCCGGCACCGGCCCTACGTCATCCTCAAATGGGCCCAAACCGCCAACGGCTTCATCGCCCGCACCGGCCAGCGCACCCCCATCAGTAATGAATATACCAACAGGCTTGTCCATAAATGGCGGGCCGAAGAAGCCGCCATCCTCGTGGGTACCCGCACGGCCCTGATCGACAACCCCGCCCTCACCACGCGGCTCTGGTCGGGTCCCGATCCCATCCGGCTGGTGATCGACAAAGACCTTCAATTGCCGCAAGACGGGAACCTCTTCGATAAAAAGACAAAGACCATTGTCTTCAACACCCGAAAACACCAACAACTGGACAATCTAACGTATTACCAGGTGGCTGAAGACAGCAGCCTGGTCCATCAGATAAACATCGCCCTCCATCACCTGAAGATCCAAAGCGTCCTGGTGGAAGGCGGCGCCCGTCTCCTGCAATCCTTTATCGACGAGGATGTCTGGGACGAAGCAAGGGTTATCAGCAACAGCGAGCTGGAATTTCCCGCCGGGGTACCAGCCCCACGGTTACACAACGCACACCTCCGATCCCATGAAAGCCTATTGTCGGATACTATTCGTTATTACCATCATGACTGACCAGGATTTCTATTACACCATCGAAAAAGCCGGGAAGGCCGAGTTCAAGGACAGGGGCAGCAAATTCATCGGGTACACTTACCCGGTATCATCGGCCGACGAGTTCAGGGACAGGCTCGCGGATATAAAAAAAGAACACCCAAAAGCAACCCATCATTGTTTTGCCTACCGTCTCGGCCTGGACGGGAATACGTATCGGGTAAGCGATGACGGGGAACCTTCCGGCACCGCCGGCCGGCCCATCCTGGGGCAGATCGACAGCAAGGCCCTGGTCAACGTGCTCGTGGTCGTCGTCCGCTACTTCGGGGGGACCCTCCTGGGCGTGCCCGGGTTGATCAATGCATACCGGTCAGCCGCCGCCCTGGCGCTCCAGACCACCCCGCTGGTGCAAAAACCGGTAGAAAAGGAGTTCGTCGTCCAGTTCGACTACACCCAGGTAAACGAGATCATGACCCTGGTAAAACAATACAATTGCCGGGTCGTTCGCCAGGAAATGCAACTTTTTTGTAATATGACCCTCGCAGTCCCCCGCAACCGGGTACCCGAAGTCACCTATAAGCTACAGGAACTCAGGAATGTAGAACTTTCCCCGGCCACCGGATAATTTCGCTCAGGGGTTATTCGTTATAGGTGTCAATCCAAACAATACCCTTTGGAAAAGCCACTCCTTGCCCTGTCCCTGGCCATCCTGGCCGCTTCCCTCATCGGTTTTCTTGCCTGTAATAAAGAATCGGCTGCCAGCCCTTCAACCACCACCGGCAACAATATACCCCCCGAACTCACCGTAACAGCCAGCCTGCAGGGCCGCGTCATCGATGAAAATGGCACCCCCGTCCAGGGCGCCACCGTTACCAGCGGTACGGCAACGACTACTACGGACATCAACGGAGCCTTTACCTTCAACAATATCAGCCTGTCCAGTCGCTTTGGTTATGTGAAAGTGACAAAAACCGGGTATTTCGCCGGCAGCAGAAGCATCATCACTAACGGCGGCGAGGTCAACTACGTCAGCATTCAATTGACGCCACGGCAGGCAGGCGGTACCTTCTCTGCTGCCACGGGAGGAAAGGTCGCCATTCAACTGGGGGACAGCGCTTCCTTCCCCGCCGCCTCCATCGTGAATGCTACGACAAACACCGCCTATACAGGCACGGTACACCTATACGCCATTTATCTCGATCCCACCGACTCGCTGCTTTATAAATATATGCCCGGCGATCTGCGGGGCACCGGCAGCGACGGAAAAGAAACCGCACTTCAAAGCTTTGGCATGATGGGCGTGGAATTGCAGGATGACGCTGGCAACAAGCTCCAGATCGCTTCCGGCCAGAAAGCCACCCTCACCTTCGCCATCCCGGCTTCCTTACAGGCATCGGCTCCCGCAACTATGGCTTTATGGTATTTTAATGATTCCACCGGTCGCTGGATCCAGCAGGGAACCGCCAGCCGGCAGGGTAATAGCTATGTAGGCCAGGTAACCCATTTTTCTTATTGGAATTGTGATGCTCCCATCGCAACGATCAACTTCAAGGTAAAACTGAAGGACCAGTACGGGAATCCGCTTGCGTTCACCTGGCTTCAATTTTCATCTGCTGTTTATGGCACCCGTGGCGCCTATACGGACGTCAACGGTTTCGCCCAGGGATTGCTCCCAAAAGGACAGGAGCTTGTCTTAAAGGCAATGACCGAATGCGGCGGCCTTTTAGGCGGTATCAACGCCGGCCCGGCCTTGTCCGATCTGGACCTGGGCTCCATCACCGTAACTACTACCAGCGCCGCTGAATTGATCCTCAAAGGCACGGTAGCGAATTGCAGCAACAACCTCGTGGACAGCGGATATGTAAATGTTCTTGTCGACGGACTGAACCATCGCGCCGCGGTCACAAAAGGAGCATTTATGCTGCCCGTCAACCGTTGTTATGCAACCACCGTTCCGGTAAAACTCACCGCTGTTGATCTGGCAAACCAGACGACAGGCTCGACAGTCACTATATCGGCGCTCAGTGATACCGTCCGTACAGGCCAGTTGTCTGCCTGTAATTAGCTTTTAAATCTTGCGCTGACGACAAGCTCTTTACTTCCTGGGGTATATTTATAGAATCCTTCCCCGCTTTTGACGCCGAGATAACCGGCCGTCACCATATTGGTCAGCAGGGGACAGGGGGCATACTTGGGATTGCCAAAGCCATCCTGCAGGACGCGAAGAATGGAAAGACAGACGTCCAGCCCGATAAAATCAGCCAGTTGCAACGGCCCCATCG
>Ga0206888_1215_pt1 | contig 12322 bp, 14 predicted proteins | sample Alteio_BWOrgHeat_90_FD_153258 | JGI IMG/M metagenome (GOLD analysis project Ga0206888, IMG submission 153258) | Enriched cells from forest soil in Barre Woods Harvard Forest LTER site, Petersham, Massachusetts, United States - Alteio_BWOrgHeat_Nextera4 ... | reverse complement strand
CGCGTATCGAAGGAGCAAACATGACCGATGATGAAGTGGGAATATTGATCAAGAACCTTGAGGTTTCCAAACTGGAAGAAAGAGATCAGCAAGAGGTTGCCGGGTATTTCCGAACCCTGGATATCATTTCGGAATCATTTAAAGATGTCGATATAACTGAAGGAAATATAAAGAACCTCCATAAGGTACTGTTGGGGTATAGCACCAAAGATGAGTGGCACAAGGGAAATTATAAGCAGCATAGCAATGTGGTAGAAGCCACAAATCCGGATGGTTCGAAGCGTGTGGTCTTTAGGACCACGGATCCCGGATTTGCCACGGAGGAGGCCATGAGAAAGTTGATCGAATGGTATCGATCTGACACAGTAATTCATCCACTGATAAGAACAGCCATATTTGTTTATGATTTTCTCAGCATTCATCCGTTTCAGGATGGCAATGGTCGCATGAGCCGCTTATTAGCGACCCTTTTACTGTTAAAGAATGGCTATTCCTGGACCCAATACGTAAGCTTTGAGCACGAGATAGAAAATAGGAAGAGAGACTATTATAGGGAGTTAATGCAATGTCAAAGTGAAAGGCCCGGCGAAGAGGTCTCATCCTGGGTAATATTTTTTTTGGATTGTTTGAAAAGTATTCAAAACCAATTGATTAAGAAACTTGATGTTCAAGCAAGTGCAGACCGGATGTCTCCGAGGGAGAAAATGATCTATGTATTCGTTGAAAATCATCCTGGGAGTAAATCAGGTGAAATAGCTGAAAAACTAAATATCCCTCTTCCTACAACAAAGAGAATACTTGCTGATATGGTTGTCAATAAATCTCTGCGCAAACATGGAGTTGGGGGGGGGACAAATTATGTTGTAGAAGATATACTATCGATAAGGAAAGATTTGGTGTTCAGACTTACGAATACCGAGAGAGAAAAGGAATTTACATTCACGAACACCAACTCATTTGTCAAAATAAAAAAAATTATTCTCACGCCATTGTTTGAATGGGTAAGGCCCGACGAATGGGTTGCCAGATTAATAAGCCAGGGGTTATATATCCAAATGACTTTTTTTAATAACAAAGGTAGGGTTGGGAGCCAGTCTTATTTAATTCATTCATATAATAATCCTCATTTGTTTCAGCCGGTATTTACACTAACTGAGCCTCTTGATCTGCCTGACGGCTTGTGGGGGAGCTTTTGGGGTAGAGAACAACATAATTATGAGTATCCTATAAATGTCACAATAGAGCTTTTAGGCTCAGTGCCGGATTTTGATTTTGATGTATTGATTGTTTATGATGAAGCATAAAAGTTCTAGACCGTTTTGATCTCCATGATCCGTTGTTCGAATTCTTCGTTGGGGACGAGGGATTTGTTTTTTATCCTTGTTTTGTAGGTATTGATGGTGTTGACCGAGTATTCCAGGATGCGGGCGATCTTTTCGTTCTCGTGGATGCCCATGCGGATGAGGGCGAAGATGCGCAGATCAGTATTGAGGAATTCGTTATCCTTGAGCTCCACCTGGTCTTCGGGCCGGAAGAGGTCGTTGAATTGCCGGATGAAGTCGGGGAAGAGCCGGAGAAAGACCTTGTCGAAGTTTTGGAGTAGTTCTTCCTTTTCCTTTTTTAGATTGGTGTTATTTACGAGGGTGATGATATCGTCCCATTTGCGATAGGCGATCTTCTGTTCGAGGGACTTTTTGAACTTTTCGATCTTCGCAAAGGATTCGGAGTCGGCATTAAAGAAATAGCCGATATATTCTTCTTTGATCTTATTTGCTTCCGAGAGTTTGTTGTTGGTTTCGAGCAGCCGCTGGTTGATGGCCTGTTCTTTTATATGGGCTTCGGTGATGATGGCCTGGGCGACCTTGAGACGGTTGACCTGGCGGTAGACGGTGATGGCCAGGACGATGACGACGAGCAACAAAAAGGTGGAGATGATGGACCAGGTGACGAAGATACTTTTTTGTAACTCAACGCGGCTTACCTTCTCTCCTTCTATGAGGGGAAGGATAGCGCTGACCTGTACTTTCCGCTGGCGGGCGCCATAGAAGACGGCGTCGCGGATGGCGATCTCGATATAAGAGGAGGCGTTGCGGACGTCGCCCTTTTTATAGAGCAGCTGGGCGAGATTAAAGATAGCAGCCGTCTCTTTTGTCGAGGACCGGATGTCGGCGATGGCGGCACGGATGAGGAGGCTGATGGCGGTATCGGGCTGCCCGGTGGTGATGTAAATATCGCTGAGCGTGGAGGTGGTAACGGCGAGCTGATGGAGGGTGAGGTCGGGGCGATGGAGCAGTTGCCGGAACTCCTCGAGGGCGCGGGCGCGTTGCCCGGATTTTATGTCCCTGAGTCCCTTGTAGTAAGAAGCATTGAAGGAGCCGGGTGGATAGAGGCGCAGGGCGGAATCCATATAATTATTGCCTTTCCGGGTATAGGCGGGGGTGTTGTAGTCGTCGTTGTCGAAGTCGCCGAGATCATAGTAATACCGGCCCATGAGCGCGTAGTATTCGGCCTGGAGGCTGTCGGGTGCGCCGGCGGTGTGGATTTCGAGAAGGGAGTCGAGGGTTTCTTTGAACAGGCCGGAGGAAAGAAGGCAGAAACCCAGTTTTAGCCGGGCATAGATGACTTTTTGGGGATCGCCGAGCTGCAGGGCGGTAGCCTGGAGCTGGCGGGCATAGGTGAAGGCGGAGTCGTAGTTGAAGACCTTGTATTCTTCATAAAGACGTAAATGGTTATCATACAAAGCGGGAAGGTCGGTGTTGGGGGTAGCGGCCAGGGTGTTCCTCAATTGCTGGATGAGCTTCTGTTTGTCAGCGTCATATTTCGCGGAGGCTTCGATGGCCTGGTTGAGGGTGGTTAGGCTGCCGGCTGGATTATCCTGGCACCGGCTGGTGAGGAAGAGGCAAAGACCGGTGAGAATGGAAAGCATTCGGCTGAGCACGTTAAGGAGTAGTTTTTGGTGCTCAAATATACAAAAACGGACCACAGATCCGCCCGCCAGAATTGAGCGAAGCGAAGGTTCAGGAAAAAAAGAAGCCCACATAAAAATGCAGGCCGTTGCTAAAATCCAATATCCTATTAAAAGCCTAAATAGTAAAGCAAAATACAGTCCAGGGAGCTTTAAAGCGGGCCAGGCTTTCCCGCGCCCCAAAAATTGAGGAATGTTGTAGAGCAAATTCCTCAGGGGGTGGGGAGAATAGGGACAATCCGGTGCGAATTCGGTATATTTAAGTAAGGAGAACCGTTAGTTTATGGATGGAAGTTTAGTTAAGGCGATGAGTACAAAGTTGGGGGTGCAGGATATTGCGGGTTTACTGGCTGATCGCCTGTCCGGAAGCGAGTTGAGTTCGCTGTTGCTGGAAGTATATGGACAGAGGACACGCAAGATGAAGCCGGCAGAACTGCTGGCGCAGTACCGGCTTAACCGGCTCGTACAACCATCGGAGCTGGAGATGATCGGGTTGTTGGAATTGGAGTTGGCCGTGTTGCGAGCTTTCCGGGACCGCGGGTTTTTGCCGGTGCAGTTGTCGCCGGTGACGGCTTTTGGCTGTTGTTCGGTGGTTGCGGCGGTGAGCCAGGACAAGATCGTTTCGGCCCTTCGGAATACAGAAGTGGTTGCGGACGCGACGAATGCCCTTGCCTTACATGTTGCTGCTTTGGGTTCCCGCGGGGATGAGGTATTGCGGCTCAGTACGGTGCACCGGCATGTACGCACCCAACCCTTTGCAGACAAACGATTTTTGCCCCATTTTACGATCGCCTGTATGGTTACGGCGGGAAGGGACAAGGGGAGTTATGGATTCGAGTGTGCGGGGATGGCGGAGCATCTTGAAATTTACCTGGGTCTGCTGCGGGGTGTTTTTGGAGTTGAGCAATTCCGGGTGCTACTAAAAAGACGTATGGGGTATGACGAACGGAACCCCCTGATCGACAAGATCGAACTTTATTTGCGGCAACGGTTGGAGGGGGTGGTGCTGGAACGGGAAGGACCCGAGCGCAGCGAAGGGTCCGAACGAGGAGAAGCGAGGGCTCAGAGCTTCGACGAAAGTTCTCCGCCGGAGAATGCATACTATAAGGGGATACAGTTCAAATTGTATATTACGGTGGGTGGGGTGGAATGGGAGATAGCGGATGGTGGTTTTGTGGATTGGACCCAGCAATTGCTGGGGAACCGGAAAGAGCGATTTTTGATCAGTGGGTTTGGGTTGGAGCTCCTGTTTAAAATACAGAACGGTTTACTTTGAACCGGACTCCGTCCGGTTCGCCCGAAATTTAAATTTTGAGGTATGATCAGCGAAAAAGACATCATGTATTTACAGCAGGCGATAGCGCTGGCCCGGGAGGGAGTAGAGAAGGGTATGGGCGGCCCGTTTGGGTGTGTGATCGTGCGGAACGGGGAAGTGGTTGGAAAGGGTTGTAATGGGGTGACGTCTACCAACGATCCGACGGCGCATGCGGAGATCATGGCGATCCGTGATGCCTGTCAGCGATTGGGGGATTACCAACTTCCGGAATGTACGGTATATACTTCCTGTGAACCCTGTCCGATGTGCCTGGGGGCGTTGTATTGGGCGAGACCGCAGCGGGTGGTGTATGCGGCTACGCGGCATGAGGCGGCAGATATCGGATTTGATGATGCGTTCATCTACCGGGAGATCGGGCTGGAAGACGAGGAGCGAAGGATCCCATTTGTACATCAGCCGGTGGAAGAAGCAGTGGCGCTTTTTGGGTTGTGGCGGGAGAAGGGGGATAAACGATTGTATTAGATTAGGGCGCTACTCGCGGGGGCGCTGAAATTTTTGGATCCGGTCTTCCAGGATATCGCCTACATAAAGGTTTCCGTCTATGTCGATCGCGAGATCGTGGTATCTGCAAACGGGGCCGTCGTAATTGCCGCTGCGTCCGAAACGCGCCTTTATATTGCCATCCTGGTCAAAAACGATGCAATCAGAGCCTTTTGGCCTGATATAATTGGTAACGTAATCGACGGCGACGAATTCCTTCCTGGGCTGGTCGTACCTTATCGCATACATTTTGCCAAAGCTGTCGTCCTTCCATTCCTTCAGGAACTTCCCCATCGGATCGAACACCTGGATGCGGCTGTTCTCGCGATCGGCGACATAGACATTACCCTGGTGGTCGAGGGTAATGCCATGGGGAAGATTAAATTCGCCGGGCTTATGACCTTTTCTTCCCCATGAGAACAGATACCGGCCCGTCGCCGAGAATTTGACGATCCTGCTGTTGATATAACCGTCGGCGACATAAAAGGAGCCATCTGGCGAGATGGCAATGTCTGTTGGGCGGGCGAAGTGGCCCGAATCATTTCCGGGAATGCCGGCTTCGCCCACGCGCAGGAGCAGTTTGCCTTCAGAGGAAAATTTGAGGACCTGGTGCAATCCGACGTCGGTGACCCATACGTTGCCCGGCTTGTCGATGGTCAGACTGTGGGGCATAATAAAGATGCCGCCGCCCCAGGAGTTTTTTATTTGTCCGGTGTTCCTGTCGAGTACGAGGATGGTATTTTCCGGGATGATGGCTTTGGAGAAGGGGAATAAAAGCGGCCATTTCTTTGTACCCCGGTGGAAGACGACGATGTTGCCGGCTGTGTCGACAGCGATGCCGGAGGGGTCGCCCAGGTCTTTTAGCGACGGTGGCCAGCTTTTTATCCAGGTGTAATTATTTCCGTCGACCAGCCCGGGCATGCGCAGGGCCTGGTGGGGATCGTGACAGGAGAGGAAGATGCCAGCAATAACGACGGCTGCGAGAAAGATAAAATACTTCATGATTGGGTATAAAGATAGAAAAAGCCCCGTGGGCAGACGGGGCTGGTACTGGATGAATATGGATAGGGTGGTTTGTGTTGGTAAGGTCAGGCAACGGCCGGCTGTTTGGTGTTTGCTCTTTGCTGTTAGTTCTTTGCTTTTCTTTCGTATACTTCCCAGGAGTCGCTGCCAACGGAGCGGAGGGTGACGCGGGTGTCGGCATTTTCGAGGGTGATATAGTAGTTGCTGGCGCCTTCACCGGTGAGTTCGAACAGATCGGAGATCCAGTATTCCGAATAATCCTTTTTTACATCGAGCAGCAACTGGATAGGCAGTTGGTTGGACCTGATGTTGCGGGTAACGGCCAGTAGTTGACCATTTTCGGAATAGAAGGCGTACATGATGACGTCGTTCATTTTGAAGGTGAGCTTTGTAAAGCTCTTGCCGGTTTCCGTGGTCATGATCTCTGCTTTTTTGAAATCTTTCCGGAAAGAGGCTTTTACGTCATCATCATTTGTATGAGCGAAGCTGCTGCTGACGCCGACTGTCAGGATCATTGCGGCTACGAAGGCGATTTTTTTACTCCCATTTAAAAGGGTCTGGCTGAGTGTGTTGATTGCGAGTGACATATACTTAGGTTTTTACTGTTTGAGAAATTTGGTTGATTACTGATTGTTTGCATAGCAAAGATAGTGCTTAGAACAGGTACTTTACAATACATAGTACTGTGAAAGGCCGGATACTGTTTTGAGCGGCAAGAAAACCGGGATGAAGGGTTTTCCGGCGGGGGCGCCAGTGGTTTGGTGAGCCGTTTTGAGGGCTGCCAGGGGGCTGACTGAAGGCTGTACCGGGTTATTGTTTGTTTGTTTCATGATCGATTTTTTTGTGCTTCCCGGGTCTTTTTGTTGGCTGCCGGGGGCGATCTAGTAGATGCCAGACCGATGCCACAAAATTAATAGCACTGAAAATCAATTAGATATATGTTTTTGGGGGAAGAAGACCGTCCGGTTTTGATCAAGCCGGTGTCCGGTTTTGAATGGACGGCGGAGGTTTTAAACTGGCCGGGGGGATCTTAAGCTGGGCGTGTTCGCGAAAGGGGGGAGAAGCTCGCCAAGGATACGGTTGACGGTGTCGGGGCGGTCGAGGAGGAACATATGGCCCCCTTTCCGGATGGTGTGAGTGGGGGTGGTGAGGTTGATGGGGAAGACCTCGTCGCGGGTGCCGTGGAGATGATAGAGGGGTTGGGGGATCTCGGTATTATTCCAATTCAATACGGCGTTGAGGGCCCAGCGGATGAACCGGTCGTCACCGGCGCGGATGACGGCCATCATTAGCTGCCGATTAGCCGCAGGCCGCATAGTAAGCGTATGTTTTACCGTGGTTGCTGCCTTTAAGAAGGAGGCGGGAACCCATTTGCCAAGGCCCAGGTTGCCGGCCATCTTATAGAAACGGGGGAGGTGTGCCGATACGGGGACGCTGCTGATGAGGATGGTACAGAGCGGGGAGATGCGTTTGGCCATTTCGACGGACATGATGCCGCCGAGCGACAGTCCGACGAGGATAAAAGGCTGTGTGGTGTCGATCTGCTGGGTCAGGCGGAAGGCATAGTCGGGGAGTTTTTCATCTTCCAGCGGAGCGATCCAATGAATATAGGATGTGTCGAATCCTTCGGGTAGACGGAGATGGGTAAATAACCGGTAATCTGCTCCGATGCCGGAGGTAAAATAAACTTTCACGACCTTTCTTTGTAGCCTGTAAGTTACACCGAAATCGGAGATCACAGGCGTCTGTCCTGCGGGTTTATTTCCACATCGTTGATGCTGGCGTAGCGTTTTTTCATGAGGCCATTGTCGTCGAACTCCCAGTTCTCATTTCCATAAGCGCGGTACCACTGTCCTTTGGCGTCATGGAATTCATATTCAAAGCGAACGGCGATGCGATGACCGGTGAAGGCCCAGAGTTCTTTTTTCAGCCGGTAGTCGAGTTCTTTTTTCCATTTGCGGGTGAGGAAATCCACTACTGCCTGGCGGCCATTGAGGAATTCGTTGCGATTCCGCCATTCCGTGTCGGGGGTATAGGCGAGCGAGACCCTTACGGGGTCCTTTGTATTCCAGGCGTCTTCGGCCATTTGTACTTTTTGGAGCGCGGTTTCATGGGTGAACGGGGGGAAGGGAGGTTTTTGTTCCATATGATGGTTTTTGCCGGCGGGTTGTTACCGCCTGGCTGTTTTGCCGGTGGATTGTTTACCGGCGGCTTGTTTGCAGGGCAAAGGTAGTTGCAGGGGGGAGGGGCCGCATGGTGGAGTTCAGGGCTTTTATGGTACTTTTGATCATGAGCCGGAAGGAATTCATCCCCGAGACCTTATATGAGTTGTATAAATCCCTGGGTCTGCCGCTGGACCTGCTCGATCCCCGGGATGAATTTACCATCCATAATGTTAAGGACCTGCTGCACCGGGAATTGCCGTATACCTCGCCCAGTTACCGGCCTAATTTCTTCAATTTTTTATTTGTGAAGGATGCCCATGGCCGTTGTACGATCGACGGGATGGCCTTTGATATCGAACCCGGGACGATCTATTTTACGAACCCGGGCGTATACCGCACGTTTGGCTGGCGGGAGATAGGGGAGGCATACCTGGTAACCTTTAACGAATCTTATCTTAAAGAGAATGTGCATCGGGAGATCTACTCGGAATTCCCTTTCCTGTTGACGGAGACGATACGACCGTTGCGGCCGGGGGTGGGGCCTTTTTCGGAATTCGAACGTTTGTATCTGCAAATCCATGAGGAGCAGCGGGGGGATTCGCCGTATAAGAAGAAGATCATCGGCAACCTGCTGGTGGTTCTCCTGCTGAAGATAAAGGCTACCTTCTGGAATGATTATAATCCTATTTATGAGGGGAACAGGAGCTCGCAGATCGTGAAGACCTTTAAGCGGGACCTGGAGAACCATTTCCGGGAACTTGTGCATGGGAAGACGGACAAGACATTGCGGGCAAGCGATTATGCCGGGTTGCAAAATCTACATCCGAGTTATCTGAACAATGTTATCAAGAGCAAGACGGGGAAGCCGGTAACGGTGTGGATTGCCGAGAAGACGCTTTCGGAGGCGAGATCGCTTTTACAGCAGCCGGCGGTCTCCGTTAAAGAGATTGCGTATACGCTGGGGTTTGCGGAGTCTACGCATTTTAGCGCTTTCTTTAAGAAGCATGCGGGGCAGTCGCCGGCGGAGTATCGGAAACAGTGTGTAAAAGCGTGAGGGGTTTAAAATACGCGGACGAGCCTTGAGGGCTCATCCGCGGGCTTTTTTTGTTGAACGGTGCGGATCACTGTTGTTGTTGTCTTGGGTCGTAGTTGAACATCCAGTTGATCCCGAATTTGTCGGTAAAGGCGCCAAACAGGCCGCCCCAGAAAGCGATGTTGAGGGGTGTTGCGACCTCGCCACCGGCGGACAGGCCGTCGAACAACCTTCTTGCCTCTTCTTCGCTGTCGGGACCGACGGTAATATGTACATTATTACCTACGGTAAATTTCGGGCCCATGCCTTCGGCGGCGTCGGTGCCCATGAGCATATTCCCTTTTCCTACCGGAAGCGCGATGTGGATGATCTTGTCGAGCAAGGCGGGCGGGATCTTGTCGGTATCCGGGGCGTCCCTGAACCGCATGACGGTCAGGAATTCGCCGCCCAGTACGGATTTGTAAAAGTCGAATGCTTCCTGGGTATTACCGGGGAAATTCAAATAGATGTTAAACGTTGCCATGATGTGGGATTTTGATGTCAGCAATTCAGAGTTTAAAGCTATTGCTCAATGATCGCGTTGGATCATGAAGGCGTTGTCCAGTTTGGCCATCCCAATCTTTGGGTAGTATTCCATTGCCGTGGGTGCGGAGAGCAGCAACAGCATGACCTGGGGGCCCAGGGCTTCTTTTGTGAGTTGCACGAGTTCCTTCCCGATACCCTGTTTCTGGTATTCTTTCCGGATGGCGAGGTCGGAAAGGTAACAGCAATAGTAAAAATCGGTGATGGCGCGGGAGACGCCAACGAGCTTGTCGCCGTCCCAGGCGGTGACGATGAGATTTGAGTGTTGGATCATTTCGTTTATACGGGCGGGGTCAGTGGTCGGCCTGCGCAAACCCGCGCTGTCATACACCTCGATGACCTGGGCGGCGGTGGGGATGTGACCGGTTTTGTATTGAATGTTCATGAGCTGTTTTTTGTATCTCAAAAATACGGCGGGGATGGACTACCTTCGGCATCCAGATCTAAGATAATAAGTAGTCCAGATGCTGCCTTCCTATCCGCAGCGGGGTATTCAAGCCCGGGCTGCTGTTACCCGGGGGGCCTGGCCGGGATCTTTGCGTCTTAACTAAAGATTAGCAAATGGAATTGATCTCTTTTTCTATGTTGCTGAAAGTAATTAAAGCATATCCAGTATGAACAGGGTTTTATTATTGTCATTATTCGTTGTTTTCCTGGCCGGGATGGGGCGCGCCCAGGACCTTTCGGCCGCCTTAAAGAATTGTGCTTCCACGATCAGATCCATAGAGCCGGGTGATACGGATTTTTCCGATATGAACGGACTGCGGGCGGCTATCAGTGGGGCGCGTGTGGTGCTGCTTGGAGAGCAGACGCATGGCGAAGGGTCGACCTTCGAGGCGAAGATCCGGCTGATCCGATTCCTGCATGAGAAAATGGGATTCGATGTGCTGGCCTTCGAGAGCGGACTTTATGACTGTGCGAGGATCTGGGAGAATGTACAGCAGGGCGGGACGTTGTCGCAGGAAGTGGTCGGGAGCCTGTTCTATATGTACGCGACAAGTGTGCAGATGCAATCGTTGTTCGATTATATCCAGTCGGGGTTGGGGGCGGCCCATCCGCTGGCGCTGACCGGTTTTGAGAGCCAGCATACGGGTGTAAAGGCAAAGACGCAAATGTTCACCGACTTTGAGCGGTTCCTGCGGAAACAAGACCCGTCGGCGCTGGATGAGAATTGGGAGTTGTTCCGGCGGGTGAGCCTTGCCACTTTCGCTTCCCGGGATTATCGGCCATCGATAGAGGAGAAGTCGCGGTTCTTCGGCAAATTGTCGGAACTGCAAAAGATGCTGAACGATGGGAGTAAGGTGACGGATTCGCTGACGACGAGTGCGGGGTTCTGGTTCCAGGTGGTGAACAGTATCGAGTCGCAGACGACGCGGTATTGGCAGATGGTGACGGGAAATGAGGTAAGTGTGCGGGATCTGCAGATGGCTAAGAACCTGATCTGGCTGGCGGAGAAGGCTTATCCCGGGAAGAAGATCATCGTTTGGGCGCACAATGGGCATATCGCCAGGGGGATGGGTTCTTTTGCGGGCAATAAGGCGCCGGCCAGGCCGGAGGATGCTTTTGTCCCGATGGGAGCCACGATCCATCATGCTTTTGGGAGCCGGGCGTATTGTATTGGCTTCAGCGGAAGTGAGGGGAATTATATGAATTATGAGAATGACCAGATCATTTCCGTGGCGCCGAGGCCGGCAGGGAGTATTGAAGGGGCACTGGCGGCGGCGGGATATGTGTATGCTTTTGCGGATTACCACCGGGCGACAGGGGCTTTGCGGCAGTTGCAGCAGGGGACGTTGGGGGATTTCCAGGATGCGAGGGCGGTGTGGCCGGAGGTTTTTGACGGGTTGTTCTTTATTGCGAGGGTGTTGCCGGTGCAGCGGACGGGGAAGTAGGGGGGAGGCGGATCCCGCCATGAAGCGGCTTTTTTTCGCCGGAAATCAGTTGCAGCGACAATTATTTTATTTGGCAGGGCGTTTGAAATATAAAATGTGTAACAAATGACAAAAAGTATGAAAAACGCGATGCTAACCTTAGTAATTTTTGCGGCAGCCAATTTTGCGAATGCCCAGAGGGCTAATCACAATCCTCCTGCGAACATCAACCAGTCCTTCCAAAAGGACTATCCCGAGGCTGGTAATGCCTCCTGGAGCCATAGCAATAATGAATGGCATGCGAATTTTAACGACAAGAGTGCGCAGGACCGTGGGGAAATGGTTGCGCATTATGACCAGAGTGGGCATCATATCGACTCGCATGTCCCTTATGCGAGGCAGGATGTTCCCGGCCCCGTATATAATAGCGCCAGGAAGAGGTACCAGGACGATAACCTGCATTTTACCCGGGTAGAGCATCCTACCAAAGGTGATTTTTTCGAAGTCAGGGGTAGCGTCCATGGGAAAACAAGGACGTCTTATTATGATGAGCAGGGCCGTGAGCGGAATTATGACGACCGGCACTAGACAAACCGGAACAATTAGCCTGCTTTGAGGCCGTCGGCCGATGCAGAAGGTAACTTATAAGTATAAGCGCCGCGAGGTGATCAACAGCATCATCCGCGGCGCTTTTTTATGTGGCGGCGTTTTTATTTTATGTGATGGTTGGAGGGCCGGGCTATTTTCCAAGACTATCAATTGAAGATTGGATATCTATTAACCGGGCATGAACGGCTCCAAGGTGTTTCTTTTCAGCCTCTGCGCTTTCGTAAACGTCTTTTTGCAGGTAGCCGCCTATCCTTTCGC
>Ga0206888_1214_pt1 | contig 12356 bp, 10 predicted proteins | sample Alteio_BWOrgHeat_90_FD_153258 | JGI IMG/M metagenome (GOLD analysis project Ga0206888, IMG submission 153258) | Enriched cells from forest soil in Barre Woods Harvard Forest LTER site, Petersham, Massachusetts, United States - Alteio_BWOrgHeat_Nextera4 ... | reverse complement strand
GTCGGTGGCCACCTGGCCCATCTCCATGGCGGGCTGGACGACGGAAGTCAGCGAGGGATGAAAGATCTCCGCGGAAATGGAATTGGTAAACCCGACAAGCGCTATTTGTTGCGGTACTTCGATCTGCATCTTGCGAAGCAGGCTCAGCGTAGTCGTGCTAAGCCGGTCGCTGGCGGTAAAGATCGCATCGGGCCGGTTCGTCATTTGCAACAATTCCGTCAACGCCTGACGCGTCTCTTCCTGGATCATCCCACCATGCTGCACGAACTTGATGTATTTCGGGTCGGGCTTCAACCCCGCGTCGGCAAGGGCCTTCTTATATCCCTCCAGCCGCTCGAGCGTGATGGAAAGTGTGCCACTGCTGGTGATATGCGCGATCCGCCTGAACCCCTGTTCCAAAAGATGCCGGGTGGCCTCGTAGGCGCCTTTGAAATTGTCGGCTATTACCTTATGCGTCGCTATCTCATCCGTGATCCGGTCAAAAAAGACCATCGGTAAACCCTTCTCATGCAGCCTGATCAAATGATCTACCTGCTTCGTCTCCGCAGAAAGCGAGATGATCAGCCCATCCACGCTCCGGGAGGACAAATGCTCGCTGTTGGCGATCTCCCGTTCGTAGGACTCCTGGCTCTGCGTGATAATGACATTATAGTCCTTTTGCCGGGCAACCGACTCGATGCCGTTGATCACGGCGGAAAAGAAATTGTTATCGATATTACAGACGATGACCCCGATGGACTTGCTCCGCCCGCGCTTAAGACTCTGTGCAATCGGGTTGGGCTTATAGTTATGCTCGCTGGCATAGGCCAGCACATGCTTCTTTGTTTCTTCACTTATCTCATGACTGCCTCGCAATGCCTTCGAAACGGTGGAAACCGACAGGTGCAACGCCCTGGCAATATCCTTTATGGTAATGGCCTCAAACTTCATGTAGTAGTTAATTGAACTCCGTCCTGGTCTTGCTCTCCGCGCAAACGTTTTCGTAAAAAAAGTTGAAGATCAACCTCTTATTATAAGAATTACAGTGTACACTTGTCAAATATATCGGATTGAAGCAAAAAATTGCGCAAAAATAATTTTTTGCCGCAAACCTCATGTAATCTAATGTCTTATCGGACTCCGTCCGGTTGGGAACTGTTACTAAAATCGTTATGACTGATCTTTTTAATCTGACGGGTAAGGTCGCCCTGGTCACCGGGGCGAACAAAGGCATTGGCCGGAGCATGGCGCTGGGCCTCGCCTCCGCAGGAGCCGACATCATCGGCGTCTCCGCCAGCATCCCCTTGCAGGATAGTCCCGTGGAAAGGGATATCCGCGCCCTCGGCCGCAACTTTTCCGCCTTCCAGGCAGATCTCACCGACCGTAGCTCCCTATATGACTTTATAACCCGGGCAAAAGTTGCCCACCCCCGCATAGATATCCTGGTCAACAACGCCGGCATGATCCTTCGCCAGCCCGCGGCGCAGCATTCCGACGAATACTGGGATAAGGTCCTGTCCATCAACCTGGACGCAGCCTTTATCCTGGCCCGCGAATTCGGCCGGGAAATGATCGGCCGCCGCAGCGGAAAGGTCATTTTCACCTGTAGCCTCCTGAGCTTTCAGGGCGGGATCACCGTTCCGGGCTACGCTGCCAGCAAAGGGGCCCTCGCCAGTCTCGTAAAGGCGCTGGCCAACGAATGGGCTTCACATGGAGTCAATGTCAACGGCATTGCCCCGGGCTATATCAGTACGGACAATACCGAAGCCCTTCGCAATGACCCGGTTCGCAGCAAGTCAATTATGGATCGCATCCCCGCGGGCCGCTGGGGCGACCCCGATGACTTTCGCGGTCCGACCGTCTTCCTCGCTTCCCCGGCTGCTGACTATGTTCACGGAACCATCCTGACCGTCGACGGTGGCTGGATGGGCCGATAGATAAAAAAACCTCATACCCACAAACCATAAATCTAAGCGCAGAAAATGGAAACAAGATTCGAACATAGCCCAAAGGAAGTACGCGGGATGACGACTAATGAGTTGCGTGACGCTTTCCTCACGGACAGGCTGATGCAGCCGGATGCCGTCCGCATGGTATACACTCACTATGACCGGGTGATCCTCGGCGGCGCCTGCCCGGTAAAACAAAAACTGTCTCTCGAGACCCACCCCGAACTCCGCGCGGACTTCTTCCTCCAGCGCCGGGAGCTGGGCATCATCAATGTCGGCGGCAAAGGAAGGGTCCACGCCGATGATACGTCCTACGAATTAAATAAGCTTGACTGTCTCTACGCAGGCAAAGGAGTAAAGAAGATCGTTTTCGAAAGCGAGGACGGTGATGAACCGGCCCTCTACTTCCTCCTGTCCGCTCCCGCGCATGCATCACATCCCGTGCAATTCCTCCCAAAAGAAAAAGCGCTTCCGGTAACCACGGGCTCCGCAGAGACCTCCAACGCCCGCACCATCTATAAATATATCCATGCCGAAGGCATCCGGAGCTGTCAACTGGTGATGGGACTCACCATTTTGCGGACTGGCAGCGTCTGGAATACGATGCCGGCACATACGCATTCCCGTAGGATGGAAGCCTATTTTTATTTCGATGTCCCCGAAGGACAACGGGTATTCCATTTCATGGGCCAGCCACAGGAGACCCGCCACCTGGTAGTCGCCGACTGTCAGGGCATCGTCTCCCCGCCCTGGTCCATCCACTCAGGCTGCGGCACCAGCAACTACTCCTTCATCTGGGGAATGGCGGGTGAGAATTATACCTATACGGATATGGATTTGGTTAATATCCCCGATTTACGATAATTGCACAAACTGAACTATCTTGAGCCACCTTAATTAGTCTTACATGTCTAACGCTTCCATAGGCCGGTACCGGTGGACCATCTGTTCGCTTCTCTTCTTCGCAACCACCATCAACTACCTGGACCGCGCGGTGATCAGTCTGCTCAAATCCACGCTAACCGATCAACTGCACTGGGATGATGGAGACTACACCAATGTCGAGATCGCCTTCAAAATATCCTATGCCATCGGTCTCCTCGGCGCCGGCCGGCTCATTGATAAATTGGGCACGAAGATCGGCTATGCGCTGGCTACCACCATCTGGAGCATCGCCGCCGTCTGTCACGCCTTTACCAATACCGTATTCGGCTTTGGCGTCGCCCGCAGCGCCCTCGGCGTCAGCGAAGCCGGTAACTTTCCCGCCGCCATTAAGACCGTGGCCGAATGGTTCCCGAAAAAAGAACGGGCATTGGCGACAGGCATCTTCAATTCCGGCGCCAACATCGGCGCCATCGTCGCTCCGCTGAGCGTTCCCTGGATCACCATCCACTGGGGCTGGAAATGGGCCTTCGTCATCACCGGCGCACTAGGCTTTATCTGGCTGATCTTTTGGTTCGTCATGTACGAGATCCCCACGAAACATCCAAAATTGTCCGCCGCCGAACTGGACTATATCAACAGCGACGCGGATATGACTCAGGCGGACATCATAAGTGATACAAAACCCGGGTTCTCCTGGACCAAACTGCTGACCCTCCGGCAGACCTGGGCCTTCGCCCTCGGCAAACTGCTCACCGATCCCATCTGGTGGTTCTATCTCTTTTGGCTGCCGGATTTCCTGGAAAGCCAATACGGGCTGAAAGGCACGGCTGTCTCCCTGCCCGTCGCGACGGTCTATACGATGTCTACAGTAGGTAGCATCTGGGGGGGCTGGTTGCCGATGAATTTCATCAACAAAGGCTGGCCGGTCTTCAAGGCCAGAAAGACCTCCATGTTTATCTATGCGCTGCTGGTCCTCCCCATCATTTTTGCACAGGCCGCGGGCAGCGTGAACATGTGGCTCGCGGTAGTGGTCATCGGCATCGCGGCATCGGCACACCAGGCCTGGAGCGCCAATATCTTTACCACGGTGTCGGATATGTTCCCGAAAAGGGCCACGGCATCCGTTACCGGCATCGGGGGAATGGCCGGCGCACTCGGCGGGATCTTACTCTCGGCCCTGGTCCAAAAGAATATGTTTGTGTATTATCGGTCGATCCACAAGATCGAGATCGCCTATTATATCATGTTCGGCGTCTGTGGGGGCGCCTATCTCATCGCCTGGCTGGTGATGCACTTGCTGGTGCCGAGAATGAGCAGCGTACGACTCGATTAACACGGCGACTTTCCATGCCGCCCGGACTAACTCTTCACGCTGGACGACCTCACCGTCAATTCCGTATTCAGCACCTTCGTCTCGAATTTGGAGATCGGGTGCTTGCTTTCGATAATATCGATCAGCATCTCCATCGCCACCTGGCCCATCTCAAAGGCCGGCTGACGTACACTCGTCAGTGCGGGATGAAAGATATCGGTTAGCAGGGAATTGGTAAACCCGACGATCCCCATTTCCTCGGGTACCCTCACCTTCCGCCTGGCAAGGGCCGCCAGGCAACCCGTCGAGAGTTTATCACTCGCCGCTACGATGGCATCCGGTTTCTTTTTCAACCCAAGCAGACTGTCAACGGCTTCCTCGGTCTCAGCATCGATAAGCCCGCCATACTTGCAATACTTCACAAGGGTTTCATCATACGGCAGGTGATGATCGGCCAATGCCGCCTTATAACCCGCCAGGCGCTCCTTGGTGATGGATAAGTGCGAAGAAATGGTCAGATGCGCGATCCGCTTGAACCCGCTTCGGATAAGGTGTTCCGTTGCCTGGTAGGCGCCGTTGAAGTTGTTGGCAATCACCTTATGAGTCGACATCTCCTCCGTGATCCGGTCAAAAAAGACGATGGGCAGCCCCTTATCATGCAATTTGTTGAGGTGCGACAGGTCCGTCGTCTCTGTGGACAACGAGATCAGCAGCCCGTCCACACTCCGGGAGGCCAGGTATTGCGTATTGGCCACCTCCCGCTCAAATGATTCATGACTTTGGCTGATGATCACATAATATCCTTTGCTATAGGCCACGGATTCGATCCCGTTGATCACCTGGGAAAAGAAGTTATTGGCTATCTCGCAAACGACGATCCCGATGCTTCGGCTTCGCTTTTCCTTCAGGCTTAGAGCTATCGGGTTGGGCCGGTAATTCAGCTTTTCCGCGTATTCAAGCACCAGTTTCCGCGTCTCGGCGCTGATCTCATAACTTCCCCGCAGGGCCCGGGACACGGTGGAGGTGGAAAGCCCAAGGGCTTTGGCGATATCTTTTATGGTAATTGCTTCGTACTTCATTCGTCAGAACTAAAATTAATGCTATTTTCGGTTAATCAATAAATTGTCTGCCATGCTCTCTTACCCGGTCCGGATAGCGTTGATTGCCGCCCTTGGCGGATTTCTCTTTGGTTTCGAGACGGTCGTTATCTCGGGCGCGGAACAGACCCTGGAAAGCCTCTGGCATCTTGGTAAATTCTCACAAGGATTTACCGTCTCGTCCAGCCTCATCGGTACCATCCTTGGCTCTGTCTTAGCCGGTTTCCCGGCCAAAAAATATGGCCGTAAAAAAGTATTGCAGGTGATCGCCCTTTTCTTTGTCGCCGCCGCCCTGGGCTGCGCCTTCGTTTCTGCATGGGGTTTATTTATCTGCTTCCGCATTCTCGGCGGCCTCGCAGTCGGCATTTCCTCGGTGGTAGCACCCATGTATATCTCCGAGATCGCGCCCGCCCGCCTGCGGGGCCGGCTCGCCGGTTCCTTCCAGGTGAGTATCGTCACAGGCATTGTCGTGGCCTATCTGACCAACTATCTCTTCACCCAACTCCAACTCGCCGACGCCTGGCGTTGGATGCTGGGAGTTATGGTCATACCCTCGGTGATCTTCTCGATCCTGCTGTTTGCGATCCCGGAAAGCCCCCGCTGGCTCATCCTCAACGGCCGGGAATCCATCGCCCTCCCCATCCTGCAACGCCTGGGCGAGTCGAACACGAGCGCCGCAGTAGCCGCTATCCGCGATTCCGTAAAAGCACACCAGGAATCGTTTTTCCAGCGACGCTATGCCAAACCCATCCTCTATGCCATGCTGCTGGCGATGTTTAACCAACTGTCCGGCATCAACGCTATTCTTTACTACGCACCCCGGATCTTTGAATTGGCCGGCTTCAGCAAAGCCCAATCCTTCAGCCAGCCGATCTTCATCGGTGTCGCCAACCTGTTCTTTACCTTACTGGCCATGACGGTCATCGATAAATTCGGGCGCAGAACGCTTATGCTCATCGGCTCGGTGGGAATGATCGTCTTCCTTGGCCTCACCGCATGGGCCTTCTCGGGGGACCTGTCCGGCAACAACCACCTTTTACTCTATCTCGTTGGATTCATTGCCTTCTTCGCCTTTTCCCAGGGGGCCGTCATCTGGGTCTTCATCTCGGAGATCTTCCCCAACTCGGTCCGCAGCCAGGGAGGCTCCTTCGGCAGCTCTACCCACTGGATAATGGCCTGGATCATCACCACTGTCTTTCCCGGCATCGTCGAAGGGTCTAAAAATGGCGGCTACATCTCCTTTGTCTTCTTCGCCGTCATGATGTTCCTGCAGCTCCTCTTTGTATGGCGCGTCATGCCGGAAACAAAAGGCCGTACGCTGGAAGAGATCCAAAAAGATCTTGGCATCGAATAAAAAATAAATATAAATATGAAACTCGCACTCTTCAGCCTCATCCTCCTGACAATGACAACACCCATCCTCGCCCAGTCCAAAGACGAACAAGCCGTAGCAGCCGCCGTCGAGAACCTGCGCAAAGCGCTTATCGACCCCGACAAAGCTACCCTCGATGCCCTCGTCCTCGATGAACTTACCTACGGCCACTCCAACGGCAACCTCCAGGACAAAGCCGCCTTCGAAGAAGCCCTCCTGAGCAAGTCCTCGGATTTCGTCACCATCGACCTCACCGGGCAAACCATCAAGGTCGTCGGCAACACAGCCTGGGTCCGCCATACCCTCACCGCCACCACCAACGACGGCGGTAAGCCCGGCAACGCCCACCTCTCCGTGCTCCTCGTCTGGCTCAAAGAAAAAGGCCAGTGGCGCCTCCTCGCCCGCCAGGCGGTGAAGATCCTATCTTGATCCATGACAGTACATGATGGTTCTCCCACCATTCCACCCTACATTTGACAATCCGAATCAACACGATTCGCATAGCCATATTGAAAATCACTAGTATACATGCAAATACTATTTGGTATCCTCTTCCATTTTATCGGCGGATTCGCTTCAGGCAGCTTCTACATACCCTATAAGAAGGTGAGAGACTGGTCCTGGGAAAGTTATTGGATCGTCGGCGGCCTCTTCTCCTGGCTCATCATCCCGCCGCTGGCCGCCTGGCTCACCGTACCCCATTTCACTGAGATCATTGCTCAAACCCCCGCAGCAACCATCGCCTGGACCTTCTTCTGGGGAATCCTCTGGGGCGTCGGCGGACTCATGTATGGCCTCGGCATGCGTTACCTGGGCATGTCCCTCGGCAATTCCGTCTTATTGGGGTTCACTTCCGCCTTCGGCGCTCTCGTCCCTTCCATCTACTATAACTTCGTACCCACACCCGGCAAAACGACCCTGCACGAACTGCTGACCACCAACTGGGGCCGCATCGTCCTCGCGGGCGTCATCCTCTGCCTGCTGGGCATTTACATTTGCGGTAGGGCAGGGGTGCTAAAGGAAAAAGAGCTCCCCGAAGAAAAAAAGAAAGAAAGCATCAAGGAATTCAACCTTTCAAAAGGTCTCATCGTCTGCACCATCTCGGGCATCCTCAGCGCCTGTTTCAACTATGGCATCGAAGCCGGCTCCCCCATGGCCCAGGCCGCCAACGCCCTCTGGAAACAATCGAATCCCGGCGCCACCACCGAATTCCTCTATCAGAACAACGTCACCTACATCGTCCTGCTTTGGGGCGGCCTGACGACAAACTTTATCTGGTGCATGATCCTCAATACGCGCAACAAAACCTTTGGCGACTACGTCAATAAGAAGTCTCCGCTGCTCAACAACTATTTTTTCGCCGCCCTGGCAGGAACCGTCTGGTTCCTCCAGTTCTTTTTTTATGGGATGGGGGAGAGCCGCCTCGGCAACGGCGCCAGCAGCTGGATCCTCCATATGGCATTTATCATCCTCGTGGCGAATATGTGGGGCTTCGCATTAAAGGAATGGAAGGGGGTGAGCACAAAAACACGAACCACTATCCTGTTAGGCATCCTGGCCATCCTCTTGTCGGTTTGGCTGGTTGGCTACGGGAATTCATTAAAATAAAAGAATATGTCTGTTACAACTACCAAATTCAAACACGTAAGCTATCTGTGGGATGAAAAGAAAGCTGCCGAGCTGGCTGGTGACGAAGTAGCGTTACTCATATACCGTTCAAATATCCTGGGCGCAGACCTCCGGCTTACCAACTACGGCGGCGGCAACACTTCCTGTAAGGCAGTGGCAAAGGATCCCCTCACCGGCAAGGAGACAGAGGTCATGTGGGTAAAAGGGTCCGGCGGCGATCTCGGGACCTTAAAGCGCAATGGCCTGGCAGCATTATATGTCGATCGGCTCCTGAGTCTGAAAAACGTATATAAAGGCATAAAATACGAAGATCAGATGGTGGAGCTGTTCAACCATTGTATCTACGACCTCAGCTCAAAAGCGCCCTCCATCGATACCCCGCTGCACGGCTTCCTTCCCTTTGCGCATATCGATCACCTTCATCCTGACGCGGCCATCGCCATCGCCGCGGCAAAAGACGGTGAGAAGATCACCAGGGAACTCTTTGGCGGAAAGATCGGCTGGGTCGAATGGCAACGCCCCGGCTTCGACCTCGGCCTGCGGCTGCGCCAATGTCTCGACGAGAACCCGGGTATCCGCGGCATCATGCTGGGATCTCACGGGCTCTTCACCTGGGGCGATACGGCTTACGAAAGCTATATCAACACCCTCGAGGTCATCGAGCGCTGCGCTCAATACCTGGAAGACCATATTGGCAAGAAAGGACCGGTCTTCGGGGGCGCCCGGCTGCCATCCTTGCCAAAGGAAGAGCGCAAAGCAAAGGCGGCTGCCCTGGCCCCCGTCCTCCGTGGCTTTTGTTCCTCGCATATAAAGATGATCGGGCATTTTACCGATGACGACCGCGTCCTGGAGTTTATCAACTCCCACGACCTGGCCCGGCTGGCGCCCATGGGCACCAGTTGCCCGGACCATTTCCTCCGGACAAAGATCAGCCCGCTGGTACTCGATCTGGCGACTAACCAGGACCTGGTGGACATCCCGGCTTTAAAAGAAAAGCTCAACCCGCAATTCGAGAGCTATCGCCAGATGTACGCGCATTATTATGATACCTGTAAGCACCCCAACAGCCCGGCCATGCGCGACCCGAATCCGGTGGTCATTCTCTATCCGGGCATCGGGATGTTCACCTTTTCAAAAGACAAACAGACGGCCCGCGTCGCCGCCGAGTTCTATATCAACGCTATAAATGTCATGAAAGGGGCCGAAGCGGTCTCCTCCTATACCTCTCTGCCGCGCCAGGAAGCGTTTAACATCGAATACTGGTTACTGGAAGAAGCAAAGCTCCAACGGATGCCAAAACCGAAGGCGTTGTCTGGACGCATCGCACTGGTCACCGGCAGTGCCGGCGGCATCGGTAAGGCCATCGCAAAAAAATTCGCCGACGAAGGCGCCTGTGTGGTCATCAACGACAATGACGAGCAACGGCTGGAGTCGGCCCGCAAAGAGTTTCAGCAACAGTATGGGAAGGATGTCTTTATCGGCGAGATCCTCGACGTAACCAACGCGGAGGGGATAAAAAAAGTCTATCACGCCGCTGCCCTCGCTTTTGGCGGCGTCGACATCATCGTCAACTGCGCCGGGCTCTCCATTTCAAAACCCATCCTGGATCATACGGAGAAGGATTGGGATATCCTCTATGACGTCCTGGTAAAAGGCCAGTTCCTTGTCACACAGGCCGGGGTGGAAGTCATGCGCAAACAGGGCATCGGCGGGGACGTCCTCAACATCGTCAGCAAGAATGGTCTCGTCTCCGGCCCCAACAATGCCGCATATGGTTCCGCCAAGGCCGCGCAGCTGCATCTCAGCCGGCTCAATGCCGCTGAGCTGGGCACCGATAAGATCCGGGTCAACGTAGTCAACCCGGATGCGGTCATCTCGGACAGCAAGATCTGGGAAGGCGCCTGGGCAGAAGGCCGGGCAAAAGCCTATGGGGTCACCGTGCAGGAGCTGCCGGCCTATTATGCCAAACGCACGCTGCTGAACGAGATGATCCTGCCCGAGGACATCGCCAACGCCTGTTTTGTCTTTGTCGGCGGCCTGATGAATAAATCCACCGGGAATATGCTTAATGTAGATGGGGGAGTGGCCATGGCCTTCGTTCGTTAAAAAAGAAACCATGCAACGGATTGCTTTTACCATGCGGCTCCATAAGGGCTTCGAAGAAGAATATCACCGCCGGCACGAGACCATCTGGCCGGAATTGCAATCGTTGCTGCATGACACCGGTATCCGCGAATATTCGATATTTTTGGAAGAACAAACACAAACCCTCTTCGCCGTGCTGCGGACCGACGACCCAAAACAGCTGGACCGTCTCCCGGAACACCCGGTGATGCAACGCTGGTGGGCCTATATGCAGGATATCATGGAGTCCAACCCCGACAACTCACCTGTCACGACGCCATTAAAAGAAGTATTCTACTTACCGTAAAAAAGAGATCATGCAAATTGAAAAATACAAGGTCGAAGAACATAACCAGTCCCTGCTAAAAGAGCATCGCCGCAGGCTCGACTTCATCACTGCAGGGCTGCCGGACGCGGATGCGGTAATCCAAAAACTCATCGACTTCCAGGTAGCGATCCCCAGTTGGGCGCTGGGTACGGGCGGAACCCGCTTTGGCCGTTTCTCCGGTGGTGGCGAACCCCGCAGCCTCGAAGAAAAGATCGAAGATGTAGGCCTTCTGCATGCCCTCAACCGCAGCAGTGGGGCCATTTCCCTCCACATCCCCTGGGATATTCCCAAAAATGCGACAGCCATAAAGGCGCTTGCGGCACAGCATGGCCTGCGCTTCGACGCCATGAACTCCAACACCTTCCAGGACCAGCCTGGTCAAAAGCATAGTTATAAATTCGGCTCCCTCCAAAACGTAAAAAAAGAGGTCCGCCGCCAGGCCATCGAACACAATATCGAAGTGATCAACTACGGGAAAGATCTGGGCTCCGATTCGTTGACCGTATGGCTCTCCGATGGCTCCTGTTTCCCCGGCCAGCTCAATTTCCGCCAGGCCTTTCAGCATACGCTTGAAGGGCTGCAGGAGATCTATGCCGCGCTGCCCGCAGACTGGAAGATGTTCGTCGAATACAAAGCCTTTGAACCCAATTTCTACTCCACGACAGTGGGCGACTGGGGCCAGTCGCTGCTCTATACATCCAAACTGGGCCCCAAAGCCTATACTCTCGTCGACCTCGGCCACCATCTGCCAAACGCCAATATCGAACAGATAGTCGCCCTCCTGCTGATGGAAGGGAAATTGGGCGGTTTTCACTTCAACGACTCCAAATACGGCGACGACGACCTGACAGTCGGCAGTATAAAACCCTACCAGCTCTTCCTCATCTTCAATGAACTCGTGGAAGGCATGGACGCCCGCGGCATGGACCATACCCGCGACCTGGGTTGGATGATCGATGCCTCCCATAATGTAAAAGATCCGCTGGAAGACCTGCTCCAATCGGTGGAAGCGATCCTCCTCACCTACGCCCAGGCCCTGCTCGTTCCACGCAAACAACTCGTTGCCGCCCAACAGGCCAACGACACCGTCGCCGCGCAGGAACTGCTGCAAAATACCTTCCGCACCGACACCCGTGCCCTGGTGGCCGAAGCCCGGCTACGCGCCGGAGCCGCCCTCGATCCCCTGGCGCTCTATCGCAGCGAAAAGATCCGTGAACACCTCACAAAAGAAAGAGGCGCCGGCGCCGTAGCAACTGGCCTATGAATGTGATAGCCATCTTCGACATTGGAAAGACGAACAAAAAACTCTTCCTCTTCGATGAACACTACAACATCGTCTGGGAACAGTCCTGTATCTGCGAACAAACCGTCGACGAAGACGGCGAACCCTGCGAGGATCTCACTCAATTGACCGATTTCATTCACCACTCCCTCGCCAAAGTACCCCGGGATCTCACCATCCGGGCCATCAACTTCTCCGCCTATGGCGCCAGCCTGGTCTATCTCGGCAAGGACGGCCAACCCGTGGCGCCGCTGTATAACTATCTCAAACCCTTCCCAGAGGAACTTAAACAAAAATTCTATGACAGCTACGGCGGGGAAGTCACCCTGAGTATGCTCACCGCTTCCCCTGTCCTGGGCAGTCTCAACTCGGGTCTGCAACTCTATCGGATAAAAGAAC
>Ga0206888_1212_pt1 | contig 12425 bp, 10 predicted proteins | sample Alteio_BWOrgHeat_90_FD_153258 | JGI IMG/M metagenome (GOLD analysis project Ga0206888, IMG submission 153258) | Enriched cells from forest soil in Barre Woods Harvard Forest LTER site, Petersham, Massachusetts, United States - Alteio_BWOrgHeat_Nextera4 ... | reverse complement strand
TTACGTGCCGTTGATATCGATCCAGAGCGCTATACCGGCTATGCGTTCGGCATGGGTGTCGAACGTCTCACCATGCTGCGCTACAAGGTCAACGACATTCGTTTGTACTTCGAGAACGACCTCAACTTCTTGCGGCAATTTAACTAACGCCGATGAAAATCAGTCTTCATGCGCTGTCGCATGCATTGACCATGGCTGGGTTGGAAATTGAAGGCGTCTCGCGGGCTGCACCGGAGATGTCCGGTGTTGTCGTGGCCGAAGTGTTGACCACCACTAAACATCCGGATGCCGAGAAGCTGTCGCTATGCCGTGTGTATGACGGGCAGCAAGAACTGCAAATCGTGTGTGGCGCAAGTAACGTACGTGCCGGCATCAAAGTGCCGTTGGCGCGAGTCGGCGCCAAGTTGCCGGGTGGTATGGAGATCAAACAAGCCAAACTACGCGGCGTCGAATCATTCGGCATGTTGTGTTCAGCTCGTGAGTTGGGACTGGCTGAAGAAAGCTCGGGTTTGTTGGAATTGTCATCGGCTTTGAGTGTTGGGCAAGACTTAGTAAAGGCGCTGGCCCTCGATGACTACATTTTTGAAATCAATCTCACTCCTAATCGTGGCGATTGCATGAGTGTGCTGGGCGTGGCGCGCGAAGTGGCTGCGCTGCGCGGTGCATTGCTGCAACCCGCCTTGCAAAAGCCAGTGAGTTCAACCGACACGCAAACTTTTCCTGTCAGCATCGAATCTTCCGGTTGTCAGAAGTTTGTGAGCCGAGTGATTCGCGGCGTGACGCCCAATGCAGTCGCTCCCGATTGGTTGCGTGAACGCTTGCGTCGTGCCGGCGTGCGTTCGATCAATGCCATTGTCGATATCACCAACTATGTTTTGTTGGAGTTAGGCCAGCCCATGCATGCTTACGATTTGCGTCGTTTGCACGAGCGCATCGTGGTGCGCCAAGCGCGCGATGGCGAAGGCGTGACTTTGCTGGACGGCAGGGCAATTAATCTCACCGCCGATATATTGGTCATTGCCGATGCGAAACAGGTGTTGGCGTTGGCCGGAGTAATGGGTGGTGCGGACTCGGCCATCAGCAACGAAACCCGCGATGTATTGCTGGAAGTTGCGTATTTCGAGCCGGATGCCATTGCAGGACGCGGTCGTCGTTATGGTCTAGTGACGGACGCCTCGCAGCGGTTTGAACGCGGCGTTGATCCAACCTTGCAAGAACGTGCAATGGAGCGCGCCACGCAATTGATCGTCGAGTGTGCCGGCGGCACAGTCGGTCCGACACAAGTTTCAGGCCCGTTGGCCAATCGACCATTCAAACGCAATGCGATTCAACTGCGCCATGATCGCGTGGTGCGATTGCTCGGTCATGCGGTGCCCGTTGCAGATGTGACGCGCATTCTGGCGAGTTTGGGTATGGATGCTCAATTCAATGGCGTGGGTACATGGTCGGTGACGCCGCCAACGTGGCGATTTGATTTGAGCATCGAACAAGACCTCATCGAAGAAGTGGCACGCATATATGGGTACGACAACATTGCGAGTACTCCGGCACACGCGCCGCAGGTCTTGCAAGGCGCGACTGAGCAACGCGTGACGCCGGAACGTATCTCACACGTGTTGGTCGACCGCGGCTATCAAGAGGCCATCACGTATAGTTTTACCGACCCAAAAATTCAGCAGCTGCTGTTTCCCGACACGGCGGGATTGGCTCTGGCTAACCCAATCTCCGCTGAACTCGGTGTCATGCGTCTGTCGCTGTGGCCGGGCCTGATCCAGGTACTGTCGGCTAATCAACGGCGCCAGCAACCTCGCATACGGTTGTTTGAAATTGGCCGCAAGTTTTCTGCCGATGGCAAACAAGAAATCAACGTGCTTGCCGGTCTTGCGGCGGGCTTGGTTGCACCCAAGCAATGGGCGAGCGAATCCCGACAAGTTGACTTCTACGATGTAAAAGCAGACGTCGAAGCGTTGCTGCAGTTGACTGATCGCAGTGAAGAGTTCTCTTGTGTGCCAGCTCAACACTCGGCATTGCATCCAGGACGTACGGCGCGGATTCTGCGCAAGGATCAGCCAGTAGGTTGGTTGGGGGAACTGAATCCCAAACTTGTGACCGCGCTTGATCTGGCGCATCCAGCGGTGGTATTCGAGCTGGAACTTGATGTTAGCTTTGTGGCTCAAGTCCCTGAGTATAAAGAAATCTCACGCTTCCCAAGTGTGCGCCGTGATCTCGCATTGCTGGTAGATGAGTCGCTAAGCTTCGCAAATCTGCACGATGTTGTGGCGGAAGCGGCCGGGCCGTGGCTAAAGGAATTGACCGTATTCGATGTTTACCTTGGTGCCGGCATAGAGAAAGGCAAGAAAAGCATAGCCTTAGGACTTAATTTGCAGGATACTTCACGCACTTTGACTGATGCCGATATCGACGCTGCAATGGCGCGCGTTGTGGCTCATTTGGCTCAGCGTTTGGACGCACGACTCAGAGACAAGTAACAATGGCAGCACTCACCAAGGCGGAAATCGCAGAAGCGCTGTTTGACCAGTTAGGCTTGAATAAACGCGAAGCCCGTGAGCTGGTCGATCTGTTTTTCGAGGAGATACGCGCGGCGCTTTCCAATGGTGAGCAGACCAAGTTGTCCGGTTTCGGCAATTTCGATTTACGCGATAAAAACCAGCGTCCCGGTCGCAATCCTAAAACCGGCGAAGAAATTCCCATCAGCGCCCGCCGTGTTGTGACATTTCGTCCCGGTCAAAAACTGAAAGCAAGAGTTGAGGCTTATGCTGGAACCCGCGAATAACAACGAGTTACCGCCGATTCCCGGCAAACGCTATTTCACCATCGGTGAAGTCAGCGAGCTATGTAACGTGAAGCCGCATGTGCTGCGTTATTGGGAGCAGGAATTTACGCAGCTCAGTCCGGTTAAGCGGCGCGGCAATCGCCGCTATTACCAACGACAAGATGTGTTGGTGATCAGGCAGATTCGCAGCTTGCTGTATGAACAAGGCTTCACCATCGGCGGCGCACGGAATCGGCTCGAAGGCGAAGAAGCGCGCGAGGACGTGTCGCAATCCCAGCAACTCATCCGGCAATTACGCACTGAGCTTGAAGACGTTCTGAAGATTCTGCGTCGCTAAATCTAAAAGGCACTTTGTAAGACACACGCCTCCTTACTTCGGTATATGGTCGGAATAGTGCTTTGCCCTGTGATTAGCTTCCGTTATGATTCGCGCCCCTCGTGATCCATGGATTGAATGATCACAGCCGGTCGGGACGTGGCGCAGCCTGGTAGCGCACTTGCATGGGGTGCAAGGGGTCGGAGGTTCAAATCCTCTCGTCCCGACCATTTAATTCAATAACTTACGAGTTAATCGCGAGTATAAAATAAAGAGCAGGGTACACCTTGGGTGACACCCGCTGTATGCCACCCCAGTAATCACGACTGGCTGATCACGGGATGGTGCGATGGGACAGGGGTTACGCATGCCCGACAGTACGGACGTCATTGATCGCGCATCGGTCTTCAAACAACGCCGACTGCTCCTCACCTTTAGTTTCGCTCTGGCTGCCATCCATGCATTGGATGTGCAACTCAGCGGCAACGTCACGGCGCAAGGCCTAGTGCTGACTTTCCAGCATCCCCAAGTGTTGGTCATCGTGCTGTGGATCGCTTGGCCGTGGTCGCTGTGGCGCTACTGGCAATATGAAAGGCACTACGCCGATGGGGTGCTATTTACAGCCCGCGAGGCGGTCGCCATGCGCATTTGCGAGGGGGAAATCACGAAGCGGATTCAAGAGGGCGTCAAGCAGGGCCATTACACCGGCCAGCTCGTCAGGGAGTCGGACGCCGTCACCGTCAAGATTCCGATTGGCGAGCAGTTCACCGAATATCGATATGCGGAAAGCGAGTGGGTTTTCCCCAATCTCAACCTGTATGTTCAAAAGCCTGATCATGGTCTGTCAGGTCCAGTACAGGGTGGTGCGAATTGCTCATTCAGCGAGGAGGAAGTGGGCAGGATGAAGCGATCCATTGAGCTGGAATTGATCCGCCGGAACCCTTCCTTCGCGGACTTCAAAGCCCCGTACTGGATCGCCATGGTGGCGCCATTGGCACTGCTATACCAGCACCTCTGGCCCGTAGTGAGTTGCCACTGGTCATGGTTGGGATCTAAATGGATGCAGCAAAATTGCAGCTTATAAAGCGAGGTCCGTGTGACGACTACGTGGGGGGCGAATGAGAGTCTCGTGCCGTCATCGTGCCGATTATACCGCTGGCGTACTTTCTAAATGACAAACTCACCGTTCCGTCGCGAGCCCAAGATCGGGCGCAATACCCCATGTTCTTGTGGTAGCAACCTCAAATACAAGCACTGCCACGGTCGGGTTCAGAACACGCTCCAAGCCATACCCAATGACTATAGGATCGAAAAGGAGATTATCGAACGAGGACGTCGTCTCTTCGAGAATCACAAGGCACAGGAGCTACAACGCAAGAAGCAGCAGGGATTAGGCCGGCCGATAATATCAACAGAGTTCAAAGGGTACCGCTTCATTGCCGTCGGAAAAGATCTGATGTGCGGGAAGTGGAGCACCTTCTCCGATTTTCTCAGCGCCTACATCAAGGAAGCGTTGGGTCCGGATTGGGGTAATAACGAATTGAAAAAACCACTCGAGGAGCGTCATCCAATCCTGCAGTGGTACGACAAGATAAGCCGTCTTCAAGCCGCTTATGCGAGAGAGCAGGGGGCCATATTTTCCATGCCCATGACCGGTGCCATTTCAGCCTTTAACAGACTCGCTTACAATTTGTATCTTATTGCTCATAATGGAAAGGATATCCAGACCAGACTCATCGCGCGACTCAAGAATAGGGGAAATTTCCAAGGCGCATTTTTTGAAACTCAGGTCGCGGCTTGGCTGATCAAAGCCGGCTTCGAGTTAGAATTTGAAGATGAGTCAGATAGAAAATCAACGCATTGCGAATTCACGGCAACAGATACTGCATCCGGCGAAAAGTATTCCGTAGAAGCAAAGTCTCGGGAGATTGAATCAAGCAATTCGTCTCGAGCAAAAGTCGGTCGAAAACTCTATGAGGCTCTCGAAAAGAAAGCGAATCACAAGAGATTAATTTTTCTCAATCTCAATATGCCGCTGCATACCTTGGATGCAGCAGAAGTGGCATTTGAACGTGCTGAGAGAATCGTAAGGCAATCCGAGGGGCTGACAATCGATGGAGCGCCTGCGCCCGCAGCGTACGTCTGCATCACGAATATGAATGATCAATATGTACTCGACACACAAACAATTGCGACGATGATTTCGTTTCTAGGATTCAAAATAAATGACTTCATGGGGAATGAGTTTCCGTCACTGCGGGAGGCGGCACGAGCACGTGAGCGACACTGGCCAATGTTCCATCTACTTAAGTCGATGGAGGAGCATCGAGAAATCCCGCAGACATTTGAAGGCGAATTACCATCAGAAGTGTTCTCTGCCAATCCTCTGCCAAGATTGCGGATCGGTCAGACATACACCGTGCCCGGATCCGATGGAGTGAAGGTCAATGCAACACTCGAACAAGCGGTTGTGGCAGAAAATAAGGCATGGTGTGTTCTTAGTGATCCGATCACAAACAAGAACTGGATTGGTACTTTCGAATTAACTCCAGACGAACTGACCGACTATGCCAATCACCCGGATACTTATTTCGGTGCCTCTCAGCGTCAGCGCCGGAAGGCCGAAACAGCAATGGAACTATTCGACTTCTTTTTCGATAACTATCGAGAAACACCGAAAGAAAAATTGGTTGAGCTGTTACCAAATGTCGGCAAGGATGAAGTCCTTTCCACGATGTCCCAGAAAGATTTGGCGGAGCTACTCGCTGAGAGGTACACAATGAGTGCCATCGCACAAGGCTATGCCGTCAAATCGACACGTAATAAGCGACGCGACCCAATTCCCAGGCAATAGCTTTACCCGGCAGGCCGACGGTGGGTCGCTGGCCGGTGGGACCATAGGTGACATAGGCGCCACGCAGGATAATCAACTGATGAGCAAAGTAACTTGATTCCAGCTCAATACGGCAGCGTCATCTAGTACATCTACACTGAAAGCGGACGATCGATATTTCCCGAAATTTACTTCATACGAACAGGCAACGCAGCTTTTTCTAGTGCGGCGTGCTTTTAAAAAAATACTAATAGCCAGAGGAATGCAGTGATGCACAGAAAGGAGAGCATGCCTTGATCGCAAAACAATGGGCGGCGCCGAAGTACTGGCAGGACTTCGAGGAAATGTGTCAATTGCTTTTCGAGGCGGAATTAAAACCCCATCAAATCCACCGCTATGGTCGTGCAGGGCAGTCCCAGTACGGAGTCGATATTGCCGTGTCGGCGCAATATCGTGAATGGATGGGCATTCAATGCAAGCTAAGGAATGAAATGCTTGGTGGTGCCCTAACCGAAACAGACATAATCAATGAACACGAAAAATCGAAACGATTTCATTCGCCCCTAACCAAGTTGCTTATTGTGACGACGTGTATTCGCGACAGGAAAATTCTGGATATAGCAGCAACTATATCTGGAAGCTTCCAACGCAAACATCCAGTAGAGGTACTGTTTTGGGACGACATCGAACGTTATCTCGACAATCATCCAAGTATCGCGAATAGATTTTATCCGGAATTCTTTCCTCCGGAATCATCTCTTAATGAAACGAGAGATGGAGATTTGAATATTACTTTGCAGAGAACCGATTGGCAGCAACGCCTCGAACTATTCTTTAGACATGACAGCTTTAGGTCGATGGCAGGGGCGCAACTTGAGTCACTCATGTTGATTGCTTCAGAACTTATAGATAACGCTTTTCATCCAAATAAAGGCTGTGCGACTCGTGGCGCAATAAAACTGACTGGTAACGTTCTTTCCGTGCGTGACAACGGCGTACCCTTCGACAGTGTGAGCTACTCCGGGGAACTTGCCCCTGAAATGCGCGGGCTGCGAGCCATACGGAAAGCTTTTGCAACTGCAAATACTGACTTAGAACATCGATACAAGCCAGCAGACCGAGCTGCAACGCTCTACAATCTCAACGAGATTACGGTTTGCTCGAATAATGTTCTTCGATACGATCTTTGCAGTGTGTCGGGCCCTTTAACCTATCTTCTCAATCGATCAGCGGCAGTTGAATTTGTGCGGAATTTAACCATTCCGCCTCAGTGTCAATCATTCACGTTGAGGCTACTTGGAGACATATACTTCAACCATTCCGCTGGATCGGAACTTGTCAGTATGCTGCTGCAGCGTTTGAATGGTAGACAATTGCGCATAAAGATTGGAATGGAATGTGTTGAGCTGATCAATGCACTTGGATATCCAGTGGATTCAAGCCCGTATGTCGTAATCGAACAGGTTTAGATCCGGCGTACCCGCACTAATCAATCCGGCAACATGGCGAAGAGCCAAGGCTAAATTCCGAAATAAATGGATTGGGAAAAAAGAGCACTAAATAAATGGGTGATTGGTCAAACGAAATAAATGAGGCAAGAAAGAAGCTCCGCGACCAAAGTCGAGTAAATTTGGTTTTGCCCTCATATTTTACCTTCAAAGATCATGAAGCCTATGTCTTCGACAAGGCTCTCTCATTTTTCAAATGGGACCTAAGAAATGTCCCGGTTCAAATCGATTTTACTCATTGCCAATCGGCCAACTATCAAGCATTGGCGCTTGTGGTGCTGTATGCATGGCGACTGAAATCTCAAGGCTGTAGAGTCGATTTCAAGGGTATAGATAAGATAGTTCAAAGCGGTGCGGGGGAAATGTGGCGGATGATGGGTGCTCCAGGCTTATTTAGCGTGGCATTCAACGAGAATCAGAATTTTAGATCAAACGAATTCAAGCCGCTTATCGCAATTAGAAGCCATCCCGATTTCAAACTCGCAATGGAGAAGGCGGGAGAGTTTTCAAAGGAGTTCAATGTCGAATATATAAACACGCTTCGATATATTCTTAGTGAATTGCTTTACAACACGCTTGAACATGGCATTGCTTTTTTTGAAGACGAAAAATCATGGAACAAAAGATTGCCGTCGCTCATTCAATACACATGGTACGTAAAGCGTGATGAAATTCATTTCTTAATTGGTGACGTCGGCATGGGTGTTAAGCGTCATTTATCACAGGCGTACCCAGGTATTGAGGATGATGAGGCTGCGCTAAGAAAGGCGATCCAGCCCCAAATATCTGGCACGTTCGGCAGCTCAAGTGATCCATACCTAGCGAAAAATAACGCAGGAATGGGGTTATTTTTGTCTACGAATATAGTCCGCAGACTTAGAGCGGATATGCACCTTGTATCCGGAAATGCAGTGCTTCATGTTTCTCCAGCAGATACAACCACGAGATTGCTGCAAAATCCATGGCCGGGCACATTTGCTCTTGTAAGCATTAAAATAGACAAGCAAACGGGGCTTGATCTCAACGCAATGATGGCAGAGTTCAGAGATGCAGCCCACCGCGAGCAATTGGCTAGCACCAAGGCAGAAGATCAAGGCGTCTTTTATTTAAGCATATACAATTATTTTGGCACCTACCCAGAAGACAAGTCAGCGGCAATCAAATATAGGGATCGGTCACTAATACCTGCGATTGAAGGTGGCAAAAAGTTGCTACTTGATTTTGACGGCGTAAATTCCAGTCCACACAGCTTTCTAAATGCACTATTAGCAACGCCTATCAAGCGCATGGGTATGTCTGCTTATAAGAGGATAAAGGTGGTGAATGCAAAGCCGGATATACGTGAAACGATTGATTTCATTTTGGAAGATAACACTGGCGACGGTAGCGATTTACTACTGTGAACTATACCCCTCATGTACGGTGTTATAGGGCATCTCATCTGTAGTTAAGCGTGGCAATTAATAGTTTGTATTGCCGTCACTTAGCCCATTTTCCAGACTAACGACAACGTTTGCTTTCTTATTTTTTAGTTACTTTTCTTTAGGCGGATCGCATGGTTGGTGGGGGCGGTTAACATCATTGCTTGTAGCGGCCGGATGTGGTGGCAGTAAGTGCCGGCCGCGACGTGACAAAGCTAAGACGCCCGCCGGCTGTTATGGTTTATTTTTACGTGGCACTCGATAACTAACCCACGATGCCAGATGGGACAGCTGGCAAATCTGTTTCATCATCTATCGTTGAACATGCCATTCAAGCCACTGAGGCCGTTGGGCAACGCACGCACCGTCGCGCCGCGCAAGGCTGCTGCAGGACGCGGTAATGCGATGCCCGGGCCAACGGTAGTGATAGCACTGATCGAATTAGCGGACGCGTCTTGCGTTGAGGCTGCGGCGTTCGCAACGCGTTGGCGATAGAAATCTAAGATGCCAGTTGATACACCGCGGGTCAATGGCGCGAGTGCATACCTCAGTGAATCAACAATATGATTATGTCGGTCGATGATGTTGACCTGCTGGCTTTCTTAGGACCATTTGCATCTAGAAGACGGCCGGTTGTCGAATCGTTGTTGCCTGGGTTTGTTTGAACTGATGTGGTCAACGGCATTAGCCCTGTAGGCAACAAGAACATTTTTGCAACGATCATGGGCATATCAAATAATGATCAACAGGTTTTGACCGAAGAACTATCGAGATTTCTGCTTAAGAGCGAGATTTCTCAAAATCTAAGTGGAACCATACGCTTCGCCAATTCATGCAACGACATATTTAGCGACAACCGCTTAGCTTTACGCGCAACCTAGGGCCGTAGCTGGTGTTTACGCGATGAACTGAAACCAATAATCTTAAAAGTAAGCCACAGAAAGTGCTGTGTTAGCATCTCGTCATGAGCACAAGTTTTGATCCGGCCAATTGGCATCCAACAAGCTGGCAGAGCCGGCCGGCACAGCAGCAAGCGACTTATCGTGACGCGGCGGCGATTGAAGCGGCGGTGGCTGACTTATCGCGCTTGCCGCCGATTGTGGTGTCATGGGAAATCGAGGCGCTTAAGCAGCAGATTGCTTCCGCGCAACGTGGTGAACGCTTTGTGCTGCAAGGTGGCGATTGCGCTGAGGTCTTTAGCGAGTGCAATTCGGACCTGATTGCCAAGAAGCTTAAAATTTTGCTGCAAATGAGTCTGGTGCTGGTACACGGATTGAAGAAACCGGTGGTGCGTATCGGGCGCATGGCGGGTCAATACGCCAAGCCGCGTTCCGCCGATACCGAAACAAAAGATGGCGTGACCTTGCCTAGTTATCGCGGCGACATTGTTAATCACCCAGGATTTACCGTTGCAGAACGCGAGCCTGATCCGCAGTTGCTGTTACGCGGTTACGAACGTGCTGCACTGACGTTGAATTTTGTGCGGGCGTTGATCGATGGTGGCTTTGCCGATTTACATCACCCTGAATATTGGGATTTGGATTTCGTGCGCCATTCGCCGTTGCGCGAACGCTATGAACGCATCGTGACCTCTATTTCCGATGCCTTGGATTTCTTTGAGTCCATGCGTGGTCAGCCGGTGGAGGAATCCGATCGCGTTGATTTCTACGCCAGCCATGAAGGCCTGCATCTATTGTATGAGCAAGCACAGACGCGCTACATCACGCGGCAGAAACGTTGGTACAACTTGTCGACGCATATGCCGTGGATCGGCATGCGTACCGCCGCCTTGGATGGCGCACACGTGGAATTTTTCCGCGGAATTGCGAATCCGGTCGCGGTCAAAGTCGGGCCGGGGATGAGTGCGGAGTGGGTGCAAGGTTTGGTAGCGACACTCAATCCAACCAACGAGCCGGGTCGCTTAACGTTGATTCACCGTATGGGCGCGAAGAACATCGACGCTCATTTGCCGGGACTCATTAAGGCGGTGCGCGCTACGGGTAGTCCGGTGCTGTGGATTTGCGATCCCATGCATGGCAACACTGAGACTGCAAGTTCGGGTCTTAAAACCCGACGCGTGGAAAACATCGTGTCTGAAGTGGAGTCGGCCTTTCGTATTCATCGTGAGATGGGCTCGTGGTTGGGCGGAGTACATTTTGAACTGACTGGCGATGACGTTACGGAATGCACCGGCGGTGCACGCGGTTTAACGGACGATGATTTAGCGCGCGCCTACAAATCACAAGTCGATCCACGCTTGAATTACGAACAGGCCTTGGAGCTGGCGATGCGGATTGCGGATTTGCATCAACAAACGCGTTAACGCTAGTAGTAAAAATAATAAGAAGAGCAGGGCGAAGCGCACTCGTTTATCGGCTGCTTTTAAGTGGGCTGCCTTTAGTAGATAGGAACGCGCGCAGTTCCGTTGGCGTCGCATCGCGCCAAGCGCCCGGTGTCAAATCTTCAATGCTCCACGGACCGACCGACCAGCGAATCAAACGCAGTGTGGGAAAACCTAACGCTGCGGTCATCCGCCGTACTTGACGATTGCGGCCTTCGCGAATGGTCAGCTGCAGCCACGCCGTCGGAATATTTTTGCGAACGCGAATCGGCGGCGTGCGCGGCCATAACCAAGAGGGTTGTTCGATCAATTGCGCTTCTGCGGGCAACGTGAGTCCATCGTTTAACTGCACTCCGTGACGTAGTTGTTCAAGTGCTGTTTCATCAGGGCAGTTTTCGACTTGCACGTAATAAGTCTTGGGCACTTTCCACTTGGGGCTACTGAGTTGCGCTTGCAATGGCCCATTATCCGTCAGTAGCAATAACCCTTCGCTGTCGTAGTCAAGCCGGCCTGCGGGATGGCAGGCCGGTGCGGATACATGGTTTGCCAATGTTGCCCGGCCGTCTTGCGTCGCAAAACGTGTGAGTACTTGAAACGGTTTGTTCAGCAGAATCAGTCGCAAGCCGGATTTCTCAATGTGTTGAAGGGTCAACGGCTATCGTCAATGTCACAGCCAATATCGAAGCATGGAGTACGTTGCTATGCTTGCGCAATGTCAGCCCCAAAGTCAGCCCCAGTATCAGCCAATCCATCGTCTCTAACGTTTGACCCGAATTGCACACGCTGCCCGCGTTTGGTGGATTTTCTTGAGAACGGCCGTCGGGAGTTTCCCGACTATCACTGCGCTCCGGTAGCGCCGTTTGGCGATCCTCAGGCACGCTTGATAATTGTGGGACTGGCGCCCGGTTTTCATGGCGCCAACGCGACGGGCCGGCCGTTTACTGGCGATCATGCCGGCATTTTGTTGTACGAGACTTTGCATCGCTTTGGTTTTGGCACGATGCCTCAATCTATATCCATCGACGATGGACTCAAGCTCAACGATGCGCGTATTACCAATGCCGTGAAATGTGTGCCGCCGCAAAACAAGCCGACGCCGGTGGAAATCCGCGAATGCAGCGGCTTTTTGCGCAATGAGTTGCGTGGCTTGATGCAACCGTCAATTTTATTGGCGCTTGGGACGATTGCGCACAATGCAGTGCTACGTGCATT
>Ga0206888_1211_pt1 | contig 12546 bp, 6 predicted proteins | sample Alteio_BWOrgHeat_90_FD_153258 | JGI IMG/M metagenome (GOLD analysis project Ga0206888, IMG submission 153258) | Enriched cells from forest soil in Barre Woods Harvard Forest LTER site, Petersham, Massachusetts, United States - Alteio_BWOrgHeat_Nextera4 ... | reverse complement strand
ATAAGCTGAATTGGGGTTAAGTAAGCCTGGGAAAGGATCGTAGGCAATACTTACCGTTCTTGTTTTTCCTGGTTTTATCACTTGCTCTCCCGAATCATAAACAATGGCAAATTGAGAATAGGTATCTCCGTTGTGTGTGGTTATCGCTACACTGTTGATAAGCAGATCCGCATCTCCATTGTTTAAAATCTGAATATCAAAAGGTGCCGTTGCACCGGAATCTAGAGGTTGCACTCCAAACGATTTGGTGTTTCCCGCCGATAGGTAGGCAGCAGGTACGGGGTTGCTGATAAAGGTGGTAAATAATTTCTGTAAAACAACGTCTGTATTGTTAAAGCGAGTCTGAAAATCAGCAAATGTTTTGTTTGCCACGTTGTTGTATATTCTTTCCTGACGTGCGGGAGTGGGGGCTCTGAGGAGGTTGATGACTACATCACCTGGTACTGCCCAAAGTACCATAGAACCGCCTATCACACTTGGATCGCCGATGGGTAATTGATTGGGTTTTCGCCCATTTGATCCAACCAACCACATGTTCCATGCATAATTGTCTGCCTGGCTACTGTATACACTGGGGATCCATGGAACGTTTATCATGGAAAATCCGGCTGCCTTTACATTGAGAGGACTGAAAAATAATCCGGCATATTCGGAAATCAGGTAATCGGATTTGGGTGACAGTAACGCACCTGCAATTTTATCGAAACCTTCCCATAAGCAAAGTTTTTTACCAACACTTTTTACAATGGTATCCATGTGAGAAAGATGATCTACCCATAATTGATCGGTTGTTGTAATCTTATGAGCCTTTAAATAAGTTTGAGCTGGTGCATAGGATAGTACGGTACTCATCCCTGCTTCATCTTCACCAATGTGAATATAAGGAGAGGTGTAAAAGACCTGCGCTACCTCTTTCATAATATTGGTAATGGCGATATAAAAGGTGTCAGAAGCTACGTTATTAGCCTGTAGTATGGTTCCTGTGGGTGTGCCGAATAAATCGGGTCTGTCTCTTCTCATGGCTGTTGAGTGGCCCAAGCATTCTATTTCAGGAATTACACTTATACCCCGTACTTTTGCAAATTGCACCAGGTCTTTTAATTGCACTTGTGTATAGGTGGTATCTCCTTTGCCATTGCCTTTTCCAAGTTCAGGATAAGTCAATGATTGGAACATCCATAAAGCATCATCGGTTAAGTGAAGACGGAAGAAAGGTATTTTATATAGCCTACACAAAATGATGCATCGTTTGAGTACCTGAATGCTGTTGTATGCACGGGCAACATCCAGCATTAGTTCAGCGTATTGAGTTGGGGTATTGTCCTCTATGTAAACATTAGGCAGCACTCCTGTTGAACTAATCAATTGTGAAATGTTGGCAGAACCCATGGCTACTGCAGTGGAATCGTGACCCTCAACCGTAATGGTATTGGCAATGGTTGTTCGCGATTGATACGTTCCTGTTAAGGCAGCATTGAGTTTTAATACAATATCTCCATTTAAGCCAGAGCTTTGTTGAATCACAGGTGGTGTAATTCCTGTTAGTACATGTATTTCCTGCGCCACTACGTTGGCCACTGGAACAAGTGATGCGCTGGTGGCAATGATCCTGCTTAAGCTGGTTATGGCCGTGTTTCCACTGCTGGGTGTTACTGTTTGCGGCCAGGGTACTAAGTTAAAAGCGGACATGCCTGATGAATTGGATGAGTTTACTTCCACTTCCACCCAGCTATTGGACTTATCTACGTTGCTACCATTTAAGGAGGTTCTTATGTACCTGGCTGTAACAGCAGGAAACCGAAGAAGTTTGCCTGTGCTGGCTTCAGCGTATTCCTTGTCCGTTCCTGCTCCCTGTCCTGCCACGTTGGCTGTGTCGTTATTAAAAACAGTGGTGACGCCGGTGGAGAAAGTAACGTCATTGGAAAGTTGAACGATTACATCATGGTACTTTCTGCCGTCGGAAAAGTAATGAACCAGATTAACCTGATCGATGCTATGCCTGGATGCTAAATCGACTGTAATCCATTGTAATCCACCGGCTCCCTTTGCAAAGCTGTTCGTGCTTTTGTTACCATCAGTAACCAATTGTATCGAATCCACCACCGTGTTAGAGGTGCTTATCTTTCCCAATGCCACATTCATATCGATAGCATAAGCCGGGGTGAATAGCATTTTTGCAATTAAGGGTAAGGTGATGGCGAGTAGTAATTTTTTCTTTTCCATGATTGTTTTTCCTTTCGTAGTTAGAATTAGTAGTTACACGTTTGCAAAAGTTCCGGTAGATTTATTCTTTAATAAGTTTACGCAGGCTGCTGAAGTTTTTTCCTTCCATTTTTATTACATACATTCCTGTTGCCAGTTGATGGATATCAATCTCGCTGGTGGGATCAGTGAGTTGTTGTTGGATAACGAGTTGTCCCATCAGGTTGTAAACCGATAATTTAAAATTCACTTCAGGGTATCCTGTAAATTCAAGCGTAATTTTATCGTTGGCAGGGTTAGGATACATTTTAAATGTGTTTGATTGTTCAATTTCATTCACCTGGGTACTAATGGATTTGTTAATGCAACGGATACTGTTACCACTATACATATAGTAATAACTATCCAGGTCGTTTTTCCAGTAGGAGTCTAAGATCACATTATAGGCAAAGGAAGGATCGTACAGATTAGTGCTCCAGAAGTAGGCACTTTGACCGGTATAAGCGAATTGTCCGTTTACCTGTCTGCTTCCGCCTGGGAGTGCAGAAAATCCACTGCTGTTGTTGGCACCAAGATTAGGAGCGGTCCATTGGGAGGTACCTGTTTCCTTCATTTGGCCTCCAGCAAGCATGTTCCCACCTAGAAAATTGATGAGCTGGGTCCAGTCATCTACACTTGGCACGCTCCAGCCCTTTGGGCACAAGCCTCGGCTATCAATCACCGTATAGTAGTTGTACAAATGGCCATTGGCATTTACATTGTTTGCGTAATTGCAATAGGCAGGTGCGCTCAGGTTGGTCCACGCCACGCTGTCCGTTACAAGGGGTATCGCCGTGCCATCGAGAAACCGGCTTACTTTAAGGTTCTCCGCCATCCAGGTTTGGGTACCAATGGTTACTGTCTTGTACGAATTTCCGTCAACATCACTTACCGTTTGAGCAGGAAGTAAAGGACTTAAAGAAACAAATCCAATCAGGAGTAGAGTTGCGTTTTTCATTGTTGCTTGGTTAAGGTTTGTAGTTGAAAAAGATTCTGATAAATCATCTTAATAGTATATGTTGTACATCTTTTTGACATTGTAAATGGATATTAATAACTACCTGCCAGACCGGATTTAATAATTGGGTTAACCGGATCATTGGAGGTAAGTGTTAAATAGTTTCCGTTAGTCACGCATGCTGTAAAGGGAGTGTAGGTAACAGTTATAGTTCTTGTTTTTCCCGGTTTTAATATTTTTTCTCCCGTATCGCCGGTGATGGCATAAGGAGAAGCACTGATTCCCGTTATGGCCACGCTGCTTATCACCAGGTCAGCCACATCGCCATTGTTTACAATGGTGAAGGTGGTTACTCCGCTAGTTCCAATGACGTGCTTATGGCAATTTTGTCCCGTGGCAGGAACGATAAATCCGACAGGGGAAGCAGTGATGCTGATTGGTTTAAAGAGCTTCTGTAAAATGGAGTCGGTGGCGTTAAACCTTGCCTGAAAATCGGTATATGTTTTGTTTGCCTCTGTGTTGTATATTCTTTCCTGACGAGCAGCAGTGGTTGCCCTGAGTAGTGGGATGGCATCACCTCCGGTAACTTGCCAAAGCACCATTGACCCACCTGCTACGCTTGAATCACCAAGGGGGAGTTGATCAGGAGTACGTCCATTGGATCCGAGCAACCACATGTTCCATGCGTAATTATCGGCCGGACTATTGTACACACTGGGTACCCAAGGTACATTCACCATGGAGAATCCATCTGTTTTTACATCAAACGGATTATAGTAGTATCCATCGTATTCGAAAATTAAGTAATCCGACTTGGGGGTTAATGCCTGGGCAACGGTTCGGCCATAGTAGCCTTCCCAAAGGCAAGTTTTCTTTCCAACTCCTTTCACAATGGTATTCATTCTGGAAAGAAAATCAATCCATAGTTGGTTCTGCGTGGTGATGTTGTGGGCCGTTAAATAAGGCAGCGATCGGGGATAGGTCATCAGCGAAGCCATTCCCCCCTCATCACCACCGATATGGATGTAGGGAGAAGTGGTAAACACCTGGGCCATTTCTTTAATAATATTGGTAATAGCCATGTAGAAGGTATCTGAAGCCACATTGTTAACGCCTGCTGTTCCAAACAGATCGGGCCTGTCGTGTCGCATTCTCCCGGAATGGCCCAAGCATTCGATCTCCGGAACCACAATGACGCCTCTGTCCTTTGCAAATTGAACGAGCGCCTTTAACTGCGCCTGGGTATAGGGCGGATAATAGGTTTTGTTGATAAGGTCAGTGTTGTTCAATACATAGTTCCCAACTCCTAACTGAGGGTAATTGGTGGATTGGAACATCCATAAATAATCGTCGGTGATGTGAAGGCGAAAGAAAGGAATTTTATATAACCTGCACATGATGATGCATCTTTCGAGGGAATGAATGTCGTTGAATTCGCGGGCTACGTCGATCATTAATTCGGAGTATTTACTCTTTGTATTGTCTTCGATGTACGTTTTGGGTAGCGATCCATTTGAACTAATCAACTGGGAGATATTTACCGAACCCATGGCAACGGCATTCACATCCTTTCCTTCGATGGTGGTGATTGCATCCATGTTGGTGGTACACTGGTATTTTCCTGTTAAAGCAGCATTTACCTTTAGCACCACATCTCCGTTTAAACCATAAGCCTGTTGAATAACCGATGGGTTGATTCCTGTAATTGCACTTATTTCTCCTGCCACGATGTTAGCCAGAGGAAGCAGAGAGGTATCAGTGGCCACTATCCTGCTACTGCTTTTTATACTCATGCCACCCGTACCAGGTATAACCGCCTGTGGCCATGGAACCAGGTTGAAGTTAAAAGCAGAAGGATTGGTTCCTGTGGAGTATGCTTCAATTTCTGTCCAATAATTCACCTTGTCAATGGTGTTTCCATTTAAAAAAGTTCTCAGGTACCTTGCTGAAATGGCTGGAAAGGAGATGGTTTTTCCGGAATCGACTTCCGTATACTCTTTGTCTTTTCCAATGCCCTGACCAAGAATATTGGTGGAGTCGTTATTGAAAACAGTAGTGACCCCTTTCAGGAAGGTGGTGTCGTTTGAAAATTGAACGATCACATCATGATACTTTCTTGCATCTGCAAAATAATGCCAGAGCTTTACCTGACCCAGGCTGAATTTTTGTCCAAGATCAATTCTTACCCATTGTATTGCTCCGGTGGATCCTTGTGTGTAATCTTTTATGTTTTTATCCCCATCGGTAATCAATCCTGAATTGCTTAATGCAGCATTGGAGCTGACCGGTTTTCCTAATGCGACATTGGTGTTTCCTGCATAAGCCTGAATGGACATGAATGTCGTTTTTAAAAGGAGGAGAAGAGCTATTGAAACATTATAAGAGGAAGTTGTTTTCATAAGTGTCTGGTTAAGGTTGGCGGTAAATTTTAATTTAAGTTAGCTCAGGAATTGACTTTTGTCAAATCAATATCTGATGATTATTGGAATCCTAACTCAGGTTTTCTTGTCAGAAACTGAATCAACAGTAGTGAATTAACTTCAGTAAAATGCATGTTGCTGCCTGAAATAATCCATACTGAAAATGATCAATGTTGGTTGCACTCTTTTGAAAAGCTATGCTAATAAGTATTGGGTGAAGAGGTAGATGAAGTAATAGGAATTGGTATTGATTTATGCTGCTTTCAATTTGGCAAATACTCCTTTTGCAGCTGCATTTTATCCTTTACTATCTAAATACAGATGACGTTAGGATTCCAAGAATGAGCGAAAAATGGTTTTGATGGAGGTTGTTTACTGCTTAAATTCACTAGAGTCAAGCTAAATCAGCCTTTATCTAAATTCATCCGATCATGAAAAAGAAGTACTTAATTATCCTGATCCTACTGCTGCTACTTTCCATTAATATCGTTTATGCACAAAAATGGAAGGAGATGATGCTCGATCCTCATGCCAATTTTTATGATATCCAACGCGAATTTAATGCTTACTATAAGGATAAGATCCCCAAACCAACTGTGGAGATGAAGGAGCAGGAGGATGAAGCAATGGGAGGAGAATACGATAACTGGAAGCAATTTAAACGTTGGGAATACTTAATGGCCGGGCAGGTTTCTCCAAGCGGTGAGCTTCCCGATTGGACGAAAATACAACGTGAATACGAGCAATACAGGAGTGAGTCGCAGATGAGCAGGAGGGATGCGGCCAATAGTATTCAATCCACAGGTAACTGGACTTCTATGAATCCAACAAACACGGCCCTTGGCAATTCCTTTGCAGGAAGGGTTAACCGGTTTAAGTTCGACCCCTCCAATTCCAATACCATTTATGCCTGTACCTCCAACGGAGGCTTGTGGAAAACCATCGATAATGGATTGCATTGGGTGGCCTTGACAGATGTTTTAATTAAGACGGGAACCAGTGATCTTGCCATAGATCCTAAAAATACGAAGATTCTTTACCTGGCCACGGGTGATTGTAGGAACGGGTTTACTGGTTCAATGGGTCTGGTGAAATCAATTGACGGAGGGCTAAGCTGGAACGGTACGGGATTAACCGGTTCAATAGCTTACTTTATTTACCGTTTACTTATTCAGCCCTCCAATTCAAATGTGCTGATTGTTAGTTGCGATGCCGGAGTTTTCCGGAGCACCGACGCGGGTGCAACCTGGATGAAAGTATTAAGCGGAACTTACCGCGATATGGCTTTCAGTACCAATAATCCCAATGTGTTATATATAGCAGGCGACGACTTTCGTACTTCAACCGACGGAGGAGCAACATTCACTGTGAATACCTCTTTGCCTTCGGGAATTACTTTGTTTGATATCGGGGTAACGCCCAACGATCCCAATTACATTTACCTGCTGGCTTCAGTTTCAGGTTCCGGCTATGTTTACCTTTCAACCGACGGAGGAATTAATTTTACACAAAAGGCTGCCCTAAATAATAACCCTACCTTTTACAATTCTGCCATAGCGGTATCTCCTGGCAATAAAAATGAAGTGGTTGTTGGTTTAGGTGATGTCAATAGATCAACTGATGGAGCTGTTACATTTAGCAGCGGCATGGTTCACGGAGGGCATGCCGATACGAAGGACCTTAATTATTTGAACGCAACTACACTTTATATGAGTTGCGATGGTGGATTATTTAAAACCACTAACATTGGCACCAACTGGTACCCGTTAAACAATGGGCTCAATAATTATGAGTTCTGGGCCATGTCCTGTTCTGCACTCGACCCTAATACGGTAGTATCAGGATGGCAGGATAATGGTTGTAACCTATATCATAAAGGAGGGGTAATGTCGCTGGTGTCAGGCGGCGATGGCATGGTATGCTTTATTGACTGGTCGGATACCAACTACGTTTATACAGAGTATCAATCAGGAGGCTTCGAGCGATACTATCATGGAAGCGGTAAAGGGATAACTTCAGGTATTACCGAAACCGGCCAATGGGTTACTACCTGGATGCAGGATCCTGTAACTCCAAGTACCTTGTATGCAGGTATTGTGAATGTTTGGAAGTCAACCGATAGAGGTGACAACTGGACTGTTCTCGGCACGATAGGCAGCACCGATTATTGTAATGGAATGGCAGTGGCACCTTCCAATCCTAATTGCATCTATGTGGTTAAACCTCATAATGTGTATAAATCCACTAATGGAGGAGTAGGCTGGACAGATATAACTGGATCATTGCCAGTAGGAAGTATCTCACTCAATAAAATTACGGTTAGCTCCACGGATGCTAATAAAGTTTATGTCTGCTGTGATGGCTATTCAGCAAATGAAAAAGTGTATTCCAGTTCTAACGGAGGAACTACCTGGAACAATATTTCGGCTGGCCTGCCCAACACTGGGATGATGAACATTGTTTATGAAAATGGCAGTCAGGATGCATTGTATGTAAGTGGAAGAATAGGTGTTTATTATAAGAACAATACGATGACGCAATGGCAAAACTATTCAACAGGACTCATTAATACCGAAATTACTGATCTTTCCATTCAATACTCCTCTAAAAAGATAAGGGCAGGTAGTTATGGTAGGGGCCTATGGCAATCCGATTTGTACTCCGCTGCTATGGGCATCGCCGAAAAAACATCGGACAATAAGGTCTTAATTTATCCAAACCCTACTGATGGAAACCTGAATGTGGAGATCAATTCAAGCAAGGCAATTAACCTGCTGATCAGTATATATAATTTAATTGGACAGCAGGTATTTTCACTACAGCAAAACAATGTGCAGGGAGGAATAGTTAAGCTGGATTTATCCGGACATGTTAATGGAGTTTATCTGGTACAGGTAAAGAATGATCAGGACATAATCACTCAAAAAGTGATCCTAAACAGGTAAAGTCAACAAAAGATTAATTAGTAATTCAGTATTTAAAATTAAAAACACGATGAAGAACGTATCTCCTTTTATTATCTTGTATGCTGCGGCAAGCCTGTTGCTTTTTTCCTGCAGTCAAACCCCAGGTTTGTCAATTACTAAACGTCTATATAGAAACGGTTATGCGGTTGATTTTAATTCGGGTAAACCCCTTCAACATGAAAAGCCACAGGCTATAGTTGAGGATGATCAAAACAAAGAGCTGCCCGTATCTGCCTTATTGCAAACACCCAAGGTGGATAATGATGCTATTCAGGTTGAACCCCGATTGGCAAATAGTACAATTATAAACAGTTCGGAAGAGGGGGGTGACCACGTGTTACTGACAGTGAAGAATGATGCAGCCAGAGATGTGCATTGGGTTAAACCGGCATTGGCAAGTGCCGAAAAGGCAATTCATTCTACTAAAAAATCTTTTGTAAATTCTATTTTTAGTAAGGACCTGCCCGTTAATGAAAGCAGGAAAGCGTTTCGTTACCATCATGCTGATGTTGATAGTGTTTTATGGACCATCATTAGCATACTCATTATATTATGTATCATATCCTTCCTCATGGGAGGATGGGGGGTAGGTGGTTTCATTTACCTGTTGTTGATTGTGTCTTTAGCGCTCTTGCTTTTTAGATTGTTTGGGAGGCGATAAGGCGGCGGCATTGTCGGTTTTTCTGGCCACATTCACATCCAGGTATTCCAGCCGACGGTAGTGTTGCTTCATCCTTTCCATGAAACCGGCCAGGTTCCTTTCTTGTTTTGGACTCCACACCACTTCGGATAAGGCGCAGGCCCTGGGAAAAACCATATATTCTACCTGCTTTCCATCGAGCATGTATTCCGTCCATACATTACCCTGTGCACCTAAAATATGTTTGGCTTGTTCGGCATTCAACGAATCAGGTGTGGGTTCAAATTGATACACCTTTTCAAGATCGGTATATCCGCCAATGGCAAGCGGTTCTTTTTTGGGGTCGGCCTGATAGTGATCGAAATAGCAATAAGCGCTTGGTGTCATAATTACATCGTGTCCTTCACGCACCGCTTCCAATCCACCCGAGGTTCCTCTCCAGGACATAACGGTTGCCATGGGAGACAATCCTCCTTCAAGTATTTCATCCCAGCCAATTAGTTTTCGACCTTTTGATGAAAGAAATTGTTCCATCCTTTTTATAAAATAGCTTTGAAGTTCATGTTCATTCTTCAAGCCTTGGTTCTTTATCAGTTGCTGGCAAAACTTACTTTTCTCCCAGCTTTCTTTCGGACATTCATCACCACCAATATGAATATAGGTTCCGGGAAAAAGGTCAATCACTTCCTGTAATACATTGTCCAAAAATTCGAACGTTTTTTCCGTCGGACAATATACATCGGTAAAAACGCCCCATTTACAGGCCACTTCGAATGGGCCCGATGTACAGGCCAATTCGGGATAGGCAGCAAGTGCTGCAAGTGAGTGTCCTGGTAATTCTATTTCCGGAATGATGGTGATAAAGCGATCACGTGCATAGCTGACAATTTCTTTGATCTCCTCCTGGGTATAAAATCCCGAGTACTCTTTGCCATCGTACTTTTCGGGAACAGCTGTAGCATGACCTATTAAAGTTTCTTTTCGTTTACTTCCGATTGTAGTGAGCATGGGGTATTTTTTAATTTCGATCCTCCATCCCTGGTCCTCCGTTAAATGCCAATGGAAAGTGTTCATTTTATGAAGGGCCATCAGGTCGAGGTATTTTTTGATGAAGGATACTGGAAAGAAATGCCTGCAAACATCCAGTTGCATGCCCCTGTATATGTATCGGGGTGCATCTTCGATGGAGCAGCAGGGAACAATCCAATGGATGTTGCCTTGAACTTTGGTGGGGCTAAATACTTCAGCAGGCATCAGCTGCAGGAGGGTTTGAATGGCATAGTAAAAGCCTGCTGCATCAGCAGAAGAAAGATTGATTTTATCTTTTTCCACTTCCATGTGATAAGCTTCGCGTTGGTTTAACGCAGAAACAGTGGGTGTATCCAATTTAAAAAGAATGTAATCTGTGGTGGGAAGGAAGCTGTCTTTATTTAGAACAGAAATGTGTATTCCGCTGGATTTGAAAACCTGTTGAACAAAAACACCTGCAATTCGTTTCTGTTCTTTATCCTTAAATGAAACGAGGAACCTGGTTTTGTTGTCGATGTGGAACTCTCCTGTGTGTTCCTCCAGATGCGAAGGCAAGGGGATAACGTTGTATGTGTTTTTTGAAAGTCCGGTAGCAACGATGAAAAAAACACAAACCGAAAGATAGATTCGTGTTGTAAACTGCATGATGGAAAGGTTTAATGGTTAAGTTTTATTATAATAATCAGCTTCATGTATGTTGTTTTGTCCATCCTGAAAGAGGGTATAGGAAAAGCCCTTTTGAACAGAGTAGGCTCCATGTTCGCCTTTCATATTGATGGCCAGGTAACCCACCTGAAAGGTTTTGTAGTCGTATCGTTTAGCTATTCTTCCAATGGCTTCTTCACAAGCCTGTTGCGGAGTTTTGCCCTGGCGCATTAATTCAACAATCAGGTAGGAACCCAATGTTTTCAATACAAATTCACCCAATCCTGTTGCGCAGGCACCACCTACTTCATTGTCTACATACATGCCGGCTCCCAAAACAGGAGAATCGCCTACGCGGCCATGCATTTTGTAGGCCATGCCGCTGGTAGAGCAGGCACCTGCAATGTTAACCGATTGGTCGATGGCCAACATGCCGATCGTATCATGTCGTTCAATGTTGATTACTGGTTCGTATTTGGAGTTAATCTTCCATTCCTCCCAGGCTTTTTTCGATTTCTCCGTAAGGAGATTCATTTTCTGAAAGCCTTCTGATAGCGCAAACTGTAAGGCGCCTTCTCCACAAAGCATTACATGCGGTGTTTTTTCCATCACCCTCCTGGCCACAGAGGTGGGGTGCATGATGTGTTCGAGAAAAGAAACAGATCCTGCATTTCCATGATGATCCATGATGCAGGCATCCAGGGTAACGTGGCCATCGCGGTCGGGTGCCCCGCCATAACCTACGGTGGTTTCTTCCGGGTCGGCTTCGGGTACTTTGGCGCAGGCTTCAACGGCATCCAATGCCTTGCCCTCTTTCTCCATCAATACCTTCATGCCCGCTTCGTTGGCGGGCAGGTTTCTCCAGGTAGAAATAATAAGGGGAAGTGCGTTTGTTGAGTTGGGATTTTTTATGATTAGGTTTTCGTTTTGAGCTTTCAATAGCTCAAGTCCCAAGCCTCCGGCAAGTGTAGCTGCGGCAGTTTTTTTTATGAACTCTTTTCTTGAAACCATGGGTATGATATTAATAAGTATCTACTATTGACTTATAGGTTACGTTCAATTCTGAAACGGCATGTTCAGGGGTAAAACGTATAATGTATTTTTTATTTGGTAGCATGTCAAAATAATTATCGCTAAACCATCCTGGTTCGGCCGCATCCAAATCGATGTTCTTCACCAGTTTGGTTGAAGTGAGGCTCAATTCAAAACCATCTTTAACAGGTTTAACATGGCATTGCAAATGGATTTTCTCCAAAGGTAAATCTTTTGTTTTGGCTGTGTAATATATCTTATCTGCGATCAGGTTTTTTCCATCTGTTAATTCCATGTATATGATTCCGTCCTTTAATAAGGTATCAATGCGGATGGTTTTTATCTTTTGGGAAGAGTTGGATGGAAGGGATACTTCCCCAAATTCCTTTTTGCTCACTTTCCCGGAAAGATTCATCCAGGTCAGTTCAAGTTTCCCCTTGCAGGGAACAAAGTTGTCGTTGATCAAATAGATTTGGAGCGAATCTTTTTTTACTGCGCTGGAGATCAGGATGGGTTCAAAACTTTTTTTGACAAAATAGTGCAGGGCTTTCCATTTTCCATAATAATCGATGCCCGACCAGGATGCTGCCGGCCAGCAGTCGTTTAATTGCCAGT
>Ga0206888_1210_pt1 | contig 12569 bp, 12 predicted proteins | sample Alteio_BWOrgHeat_90_FD_153258 | JGI IMG/M metagenome (GOLD analysis project Ga0206888, IMG submission 153258) | Enriched cells from forest soil in Barre Woods Harvard Forest LTER site, Petersham, Massachusetts, United States - Alteio_BWOrgHeat_Nextera4 ... | reverse complement strand
AAAAAGCGCAGATTGGCCAGATGGCCTATAAACATGCCGACCACCATCTCCGCCAGTTTAATGGATAGCCGGCGGGTTGCCGGCCCGATGTCCAGCGGGGCTATTCGCTGCGCAATGCCTTTACCGGATTCGAACGGGCTGCCTTTATCGCCTGCAGGCTTACTGTGAGCCACGCGATGCCGACGGCGATGCTACCCGCCAGGGGGAAGAGCCACCAGCCGATGTGGATGCGATAGGCAAAGCCTTCGAGCCACCTGTTCATCCCATACCAGGCGAGGGGTGAAGCGATGAGGATAGCGATGCAGACGAGCCCGAGGAAGTCGCGGGAAAGCAACAGGGTAAGATTGGTTACCGAGGCGCCCAGCACCTTCCGGATACCGATCTCCCGGGTACGCTGTTCGGCGGAAAAGACGGAGAGGCCGAAAAGCCCCAGACAGGCAATGAGAACGGTGACCACCGTAAAATAGCCGACTATCCGGGACGTACGTTGATCTTTTTCATAGTTGGCCTGGAAGTCCTTGTCTATAAAGGAATAGGTAAAGGGCAGGCTGGGATTGATCTTTTTCCAGATAGATCCCACTGTCCCGAGCACGGAGCTATAGTTATCGGTGGCGAGGCTGGCGATGATATAATTGTGTGGGTTCCATAGATATTTTGTGAAACCCAGGGGTTTGATCGGGCTATAGAGGCTTTCGTAATTGAAGTCCTTCATTACGCCGATGATCTCCATCGTGGCATGTATCCCCTGAAAGTCATAGTATACCCGTCTGCCTACGGCTGTTTTGACGTCGTAGCCCAACTGCCGCAAGGCGGTCTCATTCAGGATGATGCCATTGGAGTCCGCCGTGTTTGCCCGGGAAAAGTCACGACCCCGGAGGAAGGTCAGGCCGAGCGTCTTGAAATAGTCGTCTTCCGTAGCGACCAGGCTGATATCTATCACATCCTTCACCGTCTTTCCTTCGCCGTAAAAAAGCAGGTCGTTGATATTGGAGATGCCCGGATAGGATCCTCCGGCGGTGACGGAGCTCACGGCGGGAATTTTGCGCAGTTCGTTCCGAAGGGAAGTAAAGTTGTCTTGCGCAACCTGGCTTTGCAGGGAAAGGACCAGTTGCTGCTCTTTTTTGAAACCCAGCGATTGGGTGTTTAGATAATTCATTTGTCTTGCGATGACGATCGCGCCGGAAACAAGGCAAATGGAGATGGTAAACTGGAAAACGATAAGTCCTTTGCGAATAGTGAGGGCTGAAAAATTATGCAGGAGTTTGCCTTTCAGGACGGCAATCGGCCGGAAGGCGGAAAGATAGAATGCAGGATAGAGCCCGGCGACGATGCCGGTTAGCAGGGTCAGCCCGGCAATGCCCATCCAGATGTCAGGTGCCGTGAATAGCTGCAATGGCTTTTGGGTAAGGTTATCGAAAAAGGGCAGGAGCAATTGGGCAAGGCCAATCGCCAGCAGGAGGGCCAACCCGCTCATCAGGATCGATTCACTGAGGAATTGAAAGACGAGCGAGCGCTTCTCCGCGCCCATAACCTTGCGGACACCTACCTCCTTTGCCCGTTTTGCCGATCGGGCGGTGGAGAGGTTCATGAAATTGATGCAGGCGATGAGCAACACGAAGGCCGCGATGCTTCCCAGGATATAGAGCGTGGTGGCATTGCCGACAGGGGTAAGTTCATAGTCCAGATCAGAATGCAGGTAGATGCTGGTAATCGGCTGAAGGATCAACTGTCGCGAAATGCCCGCAGCCTTCAGATCGGCCCCGGCCCGCTGGTGAATGGCTGCATTGACCTTGGCCTGGAATTTCCCGACATCGGTGGGGGATCTCAATCGGACATAGGTGTAAAAGATACTGGTCATCGCCCAGTTGGTTTGCTGTTGCACCCAGGGCCCCATATCATTGTTGTGCATGGACAGGAAGAAATGCGCAGGAATATGGGATTTGCGGTCTTTATCCCGGAACACCCCTTTTATAGTATAGTCGAAGTTGCCAAACCGGAGGCCGATGGTGATGGGTTTACCGACTGGGTTATCGGATCCGTAGAGTTTTTCGGCCAGTTGTTCCGAGATGACGATGGTATTGGGCAGATCGAGCGCGGTCAGGGCATTGCCGTATTTGAAATCGTAGCTGAATACCCGCAGGAAGGTGGAATCGACATAATAGCCATTGGATTCGTAAAACTGCTTTTTTTCTTTGCCGTCTTTGGAGGAGAGGAGATATTCGTCCACCCCGGGAAATTTCATCAGGCGGGTGGACCAGGCAACTTCCGGCAGATCGGTCTTCAACGCCCATGATACGGGCGCGGGGACGGCGGCCCAGCCTTTTTCCTGTCGGGCAATGGCAGTGCCTGAGGCGGAGGTAACCCGATAGATGAGGCTGGCATCCTTGTATTGCCGGTCGTAGCCGGATTCGCTAACGATATATAAAAGGATAAGCAGACAGGTGGTGAGGCCGATGGCCAGGCCAAAAATGTTGATAAAAGCAAAAACCTTGTTCCTGGCAAGGTTGCGAAAGGCGACTTTGAAATAACTTTTTAGCATGGCGAGGCGAGGGCTAAAAATATGCCAGTGGCGCAGTCATTTGAGTTTCAGTTATTTGTTTATCCCTAGATGAATCTGACCGTACGGATGTGATACAGCCGATGTCCGATGTCGTGATTTCCCTCGTAAAACTACCTATGATACTGGGAGAATGGATATTATCTTTGTCTTTCAGTTTATTGCCACCGTGAATGAAAAACCCATTCACCGTACCCACGGCAGGCTACAACTCTCCCACTAGTCTATGTTTAACCCTCACTTGAATTGATCCATACCTGGGACCGGCATTGTTTTACCCAAATTGAAAACGATGTTGAAGTCAAGCGTACCCTTTATTTGCAGCTTAGCCTTTGTGCTGGCCCTGCCTTCGGCTGCAAACCCTGTACAACCCACTGCTGTTGAATCAGTTAAAAGTGCGGTTTACACTATTTCCTCCACGACAAAAAAGCTGGTTGCCTTTGCACTGCCCGGGCAGGAGCAAATGACCTTTGTACACGCCTATATCAGGGAGAATGACGAAGCCCTTTTGGCCGTAAGGCAACGAAGCAAGCGGCCCTTCCGGATCATCGAATCCGTCCTGCGGCAATTCGGGCTGCCGGCGGAGTTGAAATACCTGGCGGTAATAGAGTCCGATCTGAAGACGACCGCCGTTTCGCGGGTTGGGGCGAAAGGTCCCTGGCAGTTGATGGCGTCTACGGCGCAAGACCTGGGATTAAAGGTCGATAGCGGGAACGACGAGCGAACCAATTTCTACAAGAGCACGAAGGCGGCTGCCTTATATCTGCGGGACCTGCACCGGGCCTTTAACGACTGGCGGCTTGTACTGGCGGCTTATAATGCGGGCCCTCTACCGGTATACAGGGCTATGCGCCGGTCGAAAAGCAAGGACTTCGATGTGCTGGAACGTTATCTTCCCCAGGAGTCGAGACAGCATGTAAAGCGGTTCATGGCTACGGCCTATTATTTCGATGGGATCGCGGCCGGCGCCGGCCCGGCGGTAGCGCAACAGAATAGCTGGTCCGGGCTTGACCGGAGCATTGCGACGCTTTAATCCGGATGGCGGTATTCGGAAATTGGGTACTCGCGTTAAAGTGCATGCTCAATATTCTAGAGGCTTTCGGCCACCGGCTTATTTTGCTCCAGCCACTTAACAAAGTCAATTTCGCTTCTTGGCATGAAAAAGCCCTGAATACAATTCGGATTGCGGACACAAATCTGTATATGACTTTTGGCGAATAATCCTGCGCCTTGAAAAGCCGGGCCTCCCTCCGTGAATACGCCCCTCGTAGTATCGAATATTTTATAGTCGCTATATCCCCTCGCTTTAATGTCAAGCTGAACCTGATCAAATATTTCAGCGTGCATAAATTCAATCGCCGCACAATCCAAATGCCTCATTATTTTATCCTTATGTATATCTTGGGCGATATCTTTATTACTAGGCAATTCCCTTTGCAGTTTTTTATATCTACCCTCCATAAGGTCAAAATACTTGGTTAAAAGTTGTATATACTTTCGATCAAGGAAATCACAACAATATCCCAGATAAAGAACAGCGCCAATAACGGCAGGTTCCTTAATCGCACCCCTTTCCTTCTTATCGTGAGCCCATTGTAGGGCTCGCTCATAATTATTTTCCCAGAAATACAAACCATGCCCAAGCCAATCGAAAGGCTTTTGACTTATTTTAATTTCGTTGGGGTTTTTAAGGAGAGAATCCCGTACAGAAGCTTCGCAGCCATGAAAGCCAATAATCAAATTGGGTTTGACATCGTACATGAATAAATGCTATTGGGGCTTTACGACGGCGAGATCTTCGTAGGGCTTAGTCAAATTTCCAGAGGAATCGAGAATTCCTGCATTTACAAAGGAGCGAAGGGCTTCTTCATTTGAAACTTCCTGGTGTAGTTTCTGGTTAACCAATTCCATTAGCAGATTAAAATCTTTTTCGCTCATATACCTACCTGGCTTTTAACAAAGATAATAAAAAGGTTAGATCATTCCGTATGAAGAATATAACCCAGCGTTCGCCGTTTTAAATACAGTTGACTGATAATTAATCAATTGAATCGAATATTTCCTTTCGCGAACAAAAGAAACCGGTGATGAAGACTGTCTTTTTCATTTTTATCTATTTTGTAGATACAAATGTCGGGACGGCATTCCCCACCGGCTTATACTTTTTCCGGATGGCGGCCCTGTCGGGGCCGGTTCCTGCGCTATTTTATGGTCGCTATATCAATGACAAAGCGATACCGGACGTCGCCTTTCAGCATGCGGTCGTATGATTGCGTGATATCCTTGATGTCGATCATCTCGATGTCGGAGACGATATTGTGCTCGGCGCAGTAGTCGAGCATTTCCTGTGTTTCCTTCAATCCGCCGATGCCTGAGCCGGCGAAGCTCTTACGGCCGCCTATAACGGAGAAAGGATGCACAGGCAGGGGTTGTGAGGGCACACCCACGAGGCAATGGGTGCCATCCGTCTTCAGCATGGACATATACATATTGATATCATGCTCGGCGGAGACGGTATCGAGGATAAAGTCGAATGTTCCCTGTGCGGCTTTTACCTGTTCGGGGTCTGAGGTCACGAGGAAATGCTGGGCGCCGAGCTTTTTCGCATCTTTTTCCTTGGAGGGCGAAGTACTCATGACGGTGACATCCGCACCGAAGGAAACGGCGAATTTCACTCCCATATGGCCCAGACCGCCCAGGCCGACGATGGCTACCTTATGGCCCTTGCCGATGTTCCAATGACGGAGGGGAGAATAGGTGGTGATGCCGGCGCAGAGCAGGGGCGCCGTAGCGGCGAGGTCGAGTTTTTCGGAGATGTGGAGGACGAAGTCTTCGTGGACCACGATGGTCTTCGAATAACCGCCATAAGTAGGGGTCTTATGATCCTGTTCCAACCCATTATACGTTTGGGAGTTCCCCTTAAGGCAGTACTGTTCGAGGTCTTGCTTGCAATTCTCGCACTGGCGGCAGGAGTCGACCAGGCAGCCGGTGCCGGCGACGTCGCCTACCTTGAACTTTTTCACATGGCTCCCTACCTTTACTACATTCCCGACGATCTCATGGCCGGGGACCATGGGGAAGATGCCGGGGAACCAGTCGTTCTTTATCTGGTGGAGATCTGAGTGACAGACTCCGCAGAATAAAATGTCAAATTGTACGTCGTGGGGGCCAACTTCGCGGCGTTGGAAGTCCCAAGGAGCCAAATCGGTTGTCGGGGTCTGTGCAGCATAGCCTTTTGTTGATATCATAGTTCCTTTTTTTAAAATTGAAGCATAATTTAGGCAAAGTTGCCGAAAAATCGGTCAATCTGTATTAACTCATCTTTTTCTTTGCTGGGCAGGTTTGTTGTGAGGGTCAGTTTGTCTATATTTATCGACATGAAGAAAACCTTCGCGCTTTTATTGAGCTTTGCTTTCACGGGAGGCCTGTATAGCCAGCCGGCGGCTTTTCCCTTTCGGGTCAGAACGATCACGGCCGGAGTGACGTTGAGCAGTCTTGCCGATACGGCCACCCTTGCGGAAGCGGTCCGGTTCCTTACGGATGCAAAGAAAGTATTTACGGACCAGGGATATACGGTGCAGACCCTGCGTATCGCCACCAACAGTTTCGGCAGGGCCATCGAGACCTATACCCAACAACCTTTTGGCAATCCTTCAACACTTGGCGCCTGTGCGCTGATCACGGATGTACTGAAAAGCCTCGATGTGAAAAAATGCGGATATTCCGGGTTGATGCTGCCGGTGATAGAAGACCCGGTGTTGGCGAAACGGGCGGCAGAGGGCCGGTATACCATTGAAGAGCTGCTTTTGTTCTCTTCGGTCTCCGGGACGGGCCTGGATGTAGTGCCGATTGCGGGGGATACTCCGGTCGCGGTGATCGAGGGGATACTTACGGATGTCGCGGCGCTATCGCTGAAATATACGGCTAAGGCGCTTTCGGCGCGGTTGTTTCCCCTGCCGGGCAAGAAGGCCGGTGATCGGGTGGAGTTTGCCAATGCGCATTTGACCGGGACGACGGTGATGAGGATCAATTAGGGGGTTTGCGCCGGTTATTCTTTCCCGGATTTGCGGCCGGTGCGGAGTTTATTGGCGGTTTCGCGAAGGGCGATTGCCGGGAGAGTGTCTTTGCTTTGCCGGATATAGGTTTCCAGTTCTTTTTTGTGGAGTTTTACGAGACTTCGCATGAGCCATGAGATGGCTTTTGTGAGAAGGATGTCCTTTTCGTGTTTCGTTTGATCGATGAGGTGGAAGGCGAGGCGGCCGAGGCGTCTGTCAGCCGATCGGGTTACCGGTTTTGTGAGGAGGACCATGGCGGCGCGGCGTTTGTTGGGGTTCTCGCTTTTTACAAGGCCTTTGATCAGCTTTTCCCAGGTGGGAAAGTTTTCCAGTAGCTCGTCCGCTGTGAAGTTGGCATAGCAGATGGCGTCAACGGCGGCCCAGCCGATGGTGTGGTCCAGCCATTGATCGCAGAGTCGGGGGTCGAGGGCTTTCCGTTGTGCCGGGAGGTAGCCGAGAAGGATACCCGCCATGCATTTTTTTAACGGATCCTTATCGCGGATGAGGCTCATGACGAGGCGTTCGGCCTCGGCCGGGCTCAGGTCTATGTTTTGGTTTGCCCAGTCTTTCGCGGCCGTCCGCAGTTGGGGGACGCTGGTGGCGGTGGAGGGGAAGTGGAAGGGGGTGGGCATATTATGATTTTTGACGGGCATAGCAATGAAAGGTACAACAGTTATATTTGCCAAAAATCAGGCTTGAGAAAAGGTATTTGGCCGCTGGCGGCGGGTTTATTGTTCTCTATTTTATGGGCATCAGCGGCGACGGCGACGAAGATCGGGCTACAGGCGATCCAGCCTTTTACCCTTTGTGTCGTCCGTTTCTTTTTGGCGGGGGTCGTCATGCTCCTTATCAGTCATGTGGTGTTGCGGCAGCGGCTGCCCCGGGGACGGGAATGGGGGCATATCGCCCTTTACGGTTTATTGTCAAACAGTATCTATCTTGGACTTTACGTTTTTGCGATGCGCCAGGTATCGGCGGGTCTGGGTTCGCTGGCGGTAGCGACCAATCCCCTGTTCATCAATTTGCTTACGGCGATATTTTTACGGCAGCGGCTTTCGGCGTCCACGCTTTTTTGCCTGCTGCTTTGTATGGCCGGGGTTACGCTGGCGGCCTGGCCGCTGTTCCGCAATAGTACGGCTACGCCCACGGGGTTGCTGACCCTTCTTGCGGGGATGATCACGTATTCGGTGAGTGTTTTTTATTTTTCGCGAATACCCTGGAATGGGCTGTCGCTGCTGGCGATCAACGGGTGGCAGGTGTTGATGGGCGGAGCTTTTCTGTTGCCCCTCGGAGCCATTGTCTATCGTCCGGAGTTGAATGCCTGGGATATCCGGGCGATGGGGGCGATCCTCTGGCTTGCCATCCCGGTGTCGATAGCCGCGGTCCAGTTGTGGCTCTACCTGTTAAAGAAGGATGCGGCGAGGTCCTCGTTCTGGTTGTTCCTTTGTCCCGTCTTTGGGTTCGCTTTGTCCAATATTTTTACGCATGAACCGATCACCGGCTATACCATCGCGGGGATGGCGCTAGTGATCGGGGGGATTTATTGGCAGCAGCGGATGGCTACTTCACGAGGTGGATCACCTCGGTAGCGATGGTTCCGTCAGGCATGTTATGGATGGAAGTGAGCGTGATCGCATTATCGTCTGCGCCTAGTTCCATTTCTTCGGTCACGCCATTATGTATAAGGGTGATCTGTGAGCCCTTCTGGCTATAAGGAGCACTCAGGGACACGGTCCCTGCCTGGATATGAAGATTGCCATCGGTGCCGAATTCCCATTGTTTTGCCGGCAGATTGATCGTGGTTTTCCGGATGGGCGATGTAACGTTCTTCGCCTTTACCACCACTTCGGCACCGGAAACGGTCCATTTTCCCTGAATTGACTGTGTTGACGCCGCAAGAGACGGAGTGCCGGTGGAGGGAGTATCCCTTTTTGTACAAGTGGCAACGGTAAGACCAAGAATAAACAGGATAAGTGTCAGGCTATTGTTTTTCATTTTTTTCAATTTTGCGAGTTAAAAGATCAACGAACACCGATGGTACCGGCTGCATAGGGGCTGGATGTCTGTACATAACCGTTCCAGATGACGAAGCCGGTGGAGGGCATGGTAAACGTAACGGTTGTCGATGCCGTCAGCGATTGCCCGTTGCTTACGATTACGGCCGATTGTCCGTTGGAGAACAGGACTCCGGGAGTCTGCAGGACGAAGCCTGTGGTGGCATTTGTGGTATTGGGTTTGCCGCCGAAAGAGGTGACGGTTACCTTAACATTGTAACCAGGGGGAGCCGTAAGGATACCACTACTAAAAGAGTTGGACGAAGTAAAGGTCTTTGATGTCACCCCGTTGATCAGCGGAGAACTGGTGATATAGGGCGCCTGGCTGACGCTGACGCTGTTGATGGTGAGCACGGTATTGGTGGGAGAGATGGTAGGATTGATCGTGCCAGTGCCGCCGTCCTCGCTTATCTGCTGAAAGGCGGGTTCATCACCCAGTACGGGAAAGGGTTCGATATTCACCCCGGTAACGGAATTGCCCACCACCACGAATTGACAAGATGAGGTTCCCGTCGTGGACGAATTGCCAAAGCTCCCTGTCACGATGACATTGGAGAGGAAATTCGTAGTAAGGTCTTCGGTGGAATATCCCTGCCACAAATCGAAAGGTGGTAGAAAGGCCAATCCGCCGGCATAACCTCCCTTTAGCACGCCGGCCGCAGGGTATGCGGCGAATGCGGTGGCGGGATCAGTGGTGTAGGTAGGATACCCCAGGCTGATCCCATAGTAGATCAGCTTCAACCCCGGCAGGCGCAGATCGCCGGTGGCGGTACCCGAGCCATTGATGTTGAGGGTATAGACATACCCGGGCTGAAAAGTGAGATTGGAGCTGTAGACAGAAGTAGACGCATGCAAGGAGAACACCTCATAATTCCCACCGCAAAACCCACAGGAGATATCCTCCGATGCAGTGGTGTTGATGTAGTCGTTGGTAAAGAAGCTTTGCGCCGAATACTGCTGGGCTCGGGTATGAACAATGCATAACAGTGACAGTAGTCCCGTGAGGACAATGTTTCGTTTCATAAAATAAAGTTTGCTCAAATGTAGAGCGAAACGATATTTTCCTTCTTCGTATAAACCGAAATTAACAATGCTCTACAGATAATCCTGTAGATACCTGGTGTTATTCGCTTCGAAGGGCCTTGACGGGGTTGGCCAGGGCCGCCCGCACCGCGTGGAAGCTGACCGTGAGCAGCGCGATGGCGACGGCGCCGAGGCCGGCCAGGGCGAAGATCCACCAACTGAGGCTTGTCCGATAATTGAAATCCTGCAGCCAGCCGTGCATGAAATACCAGGCGATGGGCGAAGAGATGACGAGCGCGATGAGGACCAGGAGCACAAAGTCGCGGCTGAGCATCGTAGTGATGTCGGCGACGCGCGCGCCGAGCACCTTGCGGATGCCGATCTCGCGGGTGCGTCGTTCGGCGGTGAGGGCGGCCAGGCCGAAGAGACCCATGCCTGAAATGAGGATCGTTATCGCCATGGCAAGGTTGACCAGCTGTGCCATCTTCCGTTGTTCGGTATAGAACTTCGCGATGTTCTCGTCGAGGAAAGTATAGGAGAACACCTCATCGGGAAAGATGGATCTGTAGGTTTGTTCGATGCTTTTGAGCGTCTGCTGAACATCGGCCGGGTTCCCTCCTTTCATCCGAAGTTTCACACTATACGCATTTTGAGAGCGGCCGTCCTCGGTAAGGAGGGTGGGTTCGATCGCGAAACGCAGGCTTCGTTGGTTGAAGTCGGCGACGACGCCAACAATGGGAATTTGCCGGCCCCAAAGCGGCAGGATGACCCCGATGGCCTGTTGGGGATTGCGGAAACCCAGGAGCTGGGCATAGGTGTTATTGATGACCACTTCCCTCGGCGTATCGGATGCTACAAAGTTGCGGCCCGCGAGCAGCTTTAATTCATACAGCGGAATATAGTTGGTATCCCCTGTCCGGGCATTGATGTTCGATTTAAAGGGATGTGCCCCCTGGAAGTCCACGGTTGTCTTCCACCAGCCATTGACGGCGGGCGGACTGTTGTCGAGGCTGACCTTGCCCACACCGGGCAGCTCTGCCAGCCGGTCGCGGAGCAGGTGGCGCTGGTTGAGACTGTCCTTCCGATTTACCGTAAACCGGACGATGGCGTCGCGGGTAAAGCCCATGTCTTTGTTGAGTAGAAAGTGCATCTGGTTGCTGACGGCGATGGTGGAGATGATAAAGACGATGGAGATGGTGAATTGGAAGACGACGAGTCCTTTGCCAAGGCGGTTGCGGGTGGAACCCGCGGGGGTACCCTGGTTCTTCAGGGTCTTCGCAGGTACAAAGGACGAAAGGATCCAGGCCGGATAGAAGCCCGAGAGCAGGGAGGTAAGGATTAGGATGGCGAGGCCGATGGCGATCGTGGCCGGAGTGAAGATATGCGCTGTTACTCCCGCGGGGACGAAGTTGGGGAAGGCGCTTAACGCGGGATAGAGCAATGCCAGCGAGAGAACGAGCGAGATAAAGACCAGGACACCCGTCTCGCCGAGGAATTGCACGATGAGGGCCGCCCGCCGGCTGCCCAGTACCTTGCGGATGCCGATCTCCTTTGCCCGCTGAAGGGATTGAGCCGTGGAGAGGTTGATAAAGTTGATGGACGCGAGGATGAGAATAAAGAGCGCGATGCCCATGAGCCCGTACAGGGTGGGAAGATGGGCCTCGGTGCCGTAGTCCTTGCCGTAGACGTTATCAAAATGGAGCTGGGTGAAGGGCTGGAGCTGGACGCGGAAACTGTCCTTCTTTTCGTAGCCGGTGAAATATTTATTGGCAAAGGGGATCAGTTGGGCTTCCACCCGGGCGGGGGTTACGCCTTTTGCGAGTTTGACGAAGGCCTGGGAACTGGAACTGAAGCTGTTCCAGTTGTCTTCCGACATTTCGTTCTTCAGCCCGGTGGCTTTTATCGTGGCGTAGGAGATGATGTCGGTGAAGGTGAAGTCGGTGATCTTATTCCAATCCTTAATAATGCCCGCAACGGTGACCGTAATGGAGTCGTCATAGATAAGGGTGCGGCCCATGGCGGAGAGGTAGTCCCGGGTGCCAAAATAGCGCTCTACGGCCTTTGTCGAGAGCACGATGTGGAAGGGTTGTTCGAGAACGGCCGGGTTACCCGCGATCCATTCGTATTTAAAGATGTCGAAGTAGTGGGGTTCGGCGAAGATGAGATCGTTGTTGTTGTCGTTACCTGCGACCTTTGGGATCTTTTTTTGCTGCCCGTGGCCGCCGGGGATGGTGACGCTGGCGTTGTAGTTATGGAACTGGGCGACGGTCTCGAGGCCGGTGAGCTCTTTGCGGATCGCGTCCGGGGCGGGCTCTGTCAAGTTGGGCCAGTGAGCGTCATCGGCGCCAAGCTGCTTATGGGTATTGACGAGACGAAAGATGCGTTCCCTGTCGGGATGGAATTTGTCGAAGCTGAGTTCATAATGGGCAATGGTGCCGATGGCGAGACAGGAGCAGATGCCGATGGCGAGGCCGATGATGTTGATCAGCGTGTAAAGTTTATGGCGGGTCATGGTCCGCCAGGCAATAACGAGGTAGTTCTTCAGCATAACGGAAGAATTTGATTTGGTGATTTATCGTCTATTTATTTTAATACTGGTTGCTCAGGTGCGCGTCGGTGGATGGGGTATGGACTTCACAATGCGAGCCACTGCCGTGGGAAGTATAGTATTGTGAGTAGATGAACCGGTCTTCCGGCCTGGTTACATATTTATTCCTGAATGTCTGAAAGATGGTCTCCGGCTCCCGGGTTCCGTTGACGAGCAGCTCATGCGCGTTGAGGGTAAAGGAGAAATGGTTGATGTCGCCGATGAGTTGTGCCTTGACGAGATCGATCGCGATGTTCAGGACGTCACCGTTGGCATAGGGAGCATTGACCAGC
>Ga0206888_1209_pt1 | contig 12690 bp, 7 predicted proteins | sample Alteio_BWOrgHeat_90_FD_153258 | JGI IMG/M metagenome (GOLD analysis project Ga0206888, IMG submission 153258) | Enriched cells from forest soil in Barre Woods Harvard Forest LTER site, Petersham, Massachusetts, United States - Alteio_BWOrgHeat_Nextera4 ... | reverse complement strand
CCTAATTCGCGAAAGAGGTTGCTAAACTATACCACCTGGACATATTGAATTTCCAAAAAGCATTCTTGGTTACTTGAAAACGACGAAGGCCGAACTTGGTTTAGGGTGACGCTCCTGATTCAACCAGCTTTTGCCCAAATGACTGATAATCAAGAACCTGATTCTGAGAATGATGGGATGATAGCCCAATTAGGTAGCTTAGTTAGTAACTTAGTTAGCAGTGAGCCGATATATAAGGACTTTGCAAAAGTATTGTTGTTCCTGGGCTATGGATCCCGCAAAAGGGAGGATATTTTGAAACACATCGGCCTTTCCAACCAAACTTACAATTATAGGAATTATATTGAACCTCTTGAAAAAGCTGGCCTAGTACAAAAAAGCAACCCGGACAAGCCGCAAAGCCCACGGCAGCAATACCTGTTGACGACGAAAGGAGAATCCCTTATTTCAGATCAGTGTCAAATTCATGGGTTCCTGTTACAATTTTGACACACATCTTCGATTTTAAATAGTGCATTTTTCCAGATTTTCGAATTAAAGTCGTTTGATTTAAGACTTTCAACATAGCTATCTAACGATCCATCTAACGAATGTACAAATTTGGTTGCATTAATTGCCCAATGCATCTCATCAAGTAGAGGACCTTTTCTGAGAATCCGCCAGGCATTAGTTGTTTCAGCTTGGTGAAGTATTCCGCAACGAATACTTGAATAAAAATCAGCAGCAATATCCTTGAATCCTGGGAATAGTTTTTGTTCAAGAGTGAAAAAGTCTTTGAACATTTTCTTCCCAACACCTTTGCCTTTTGTGTCTTTCCTTCCTTGTCGAAACGATTCCAAAGTTTCTATCATCAAACAAGAAACAGCCATTTTTAAAAAGCCGCTATCTATTTTCTTCACGTGTTTGACATACCGATTATGAAACCGGTGGTGAATAAGCTTAATTAAGTTGGATTTTGCGTAAATATCTTTTCTCTTCATCCAGGCTCTCGCCTGTCCTACAGTAATATCTCCTGTCAACAAATAAGTATCAATATTTTTCGTCATTTTGTGCTAGATTTTAGGCCTATCGTTTACTGAAATTGTATAAAGAATTCCACTGTTTGCCTTTTTGACAATGGAAATGTTCGAGTTTGTATTTGCAAAATTTGAATATAGCAAATGATCACGGCCGTTGGCATGGCTGCAGAACCAACCATGTTCAATGCCGGCGTCGGGCCTTACTATAATTTTCAAATTTTCATTTTGAAATTCAAAATAACGGTAATGAGGCAATTCATTATCTATAGTCGTTATCGCGGATATGTTAAATTGCGGCGATATTTGAAGTATCGCATTGTTTCTATCATTGCCCGTTCTAAAGCTGTGATAAATCAGGTATGGCTGTTTTTCTTCAGTAAAATCCTGGCCATTAAATGCAAAGGAATTGATGGAGAAGCCTAGTAGGGACCTTAAGCGTTCAACAAACTGGAACATTAGTAAACATCCCAAAGGTGTTCTAAGATACCGATCATAGTAGGTCACTTGAAATGATTGACCATCCATAAAGCCTTTGAGGTCCAGTTTCCCTTTTATCTTTTCAATTAAAATATCCGCAATTTGGTTAGAGAGGATTGCTCCTTGTTGATCAATAATCGCCTCACACATCGATGGTTCGTTCATTTTAATCTCAATTCCTTTCAACGCCTCAAAATTGACGCTTTGGCGTTTGTAAATAACCCCAGTATTCGAATTGCCCCAGTTGGAATCAAAAAATTGTTCAAAAGTTTCTCCGAGATATTCAATGATAATTCCATCGTCTGTTTCTAATTTGCAAATAGTTTGGAGTGGCGCGGTGTCAACTTTTGGCGACGTCCAAATAGTAGACCAAGATTGCGCCTGTATGATGGAGATTTTATCCTGTAAGTCAAAAGTGATTTGGTCGCTGTTCAATACTAAATCGATATGTACACGACCTTTCAGTCGATCAATAAATGGCATGTTTTCAAAGGCCCATTTCCCTACGATAGAAGACCCGTAAAACTGTATTTTAGTGATTTTTCCGGCATAGCTTAATCTTCCGATTTCATCTCTGATTCCCCCAACTACTGTTTTTAGGCCAGGATAAATCGCTGACAATTGTGATGGAACTGACATGCTCATCACCCTGTTTAGCCAAGCCAGAGCCACGTTTTTGTCGAGCTTATCTATATTCCATTGCGTGTTGCGGTCTACTAGGCATTTCGTGCAGGCGGTCGAGCAATTACAGTGCTCAAGTTTATTTTTTGCAGAAGCGAATATTTCGACGGCGTGAAGGCTGAATTGTGAAGCGTAACCAGCCCCGCCTTTGACAGTGTCAAAAATGAAAACTGTCGAATAGTTGTCATATCGCTTAATGCCAAAGCCTATTTCACCCTCTTCGATACCAAGATAATGGGAAAGTTCTTTCGACAATACAACGCCTAACGTGTAAAGCAAAGTGGTATTTTTGGAGAACTGATTGCCTTCATTCTTAAAACGTATTTCTGAGAAGTCCGTCTTGAACCTTCCTCCAAGAATTACGTTGTCATGTATGGCATGGGATGACTCGTTCCCGGAGCAAATTGCATTCTTGTCGTTATCTTTGCTTTTACCACCACGTAACCTTTTGTGATCTGATAACTGGGATCTATCTGAGGCAGCCCTACCGCAATGCAGACAAATGGAATAGCCATTACCGCTTCCCATGTTATAAAAAAGAATTTCGGCATTCCCTTCACTTACCCTGACATCAAAGAGAGAAGTGCTTTCATTTTGCCATGGTCTTATATTGATTAGTAACGGATCAATGTATTCAGTAAAACTATTTTCGCTTATTTTACGGGTTGGAAGCTCGTAAAGATCTGTAGCAAAGCCCGCGGGCTGAATCATTTCTGTGTAGGCCATTGCATTTAGATTTTGATCGATAAAATTTAGCCCCTTGAAAGAGTTGTGCCCGCAATGAGGACAGACGGAGTTTATCTCCCTATCAGAAGCGATATCTGCGATGCGCTGGTAGCCACAGTGCTTGCAGGATTGTACAATTTCTCTTTCAGCTTGGTTTCCCATTTCGCTTTCCAAAACAATACCTTCGGAAACGTAGCACCTCCCGTCGATGACAACTTCTTTCCCGGGGGCGAATTCGGAGAGAGCTCTGGTGATAAAATATGACGGTTTGGATTTTGTGACATTGTTTTTTGCTAGATCCCCAACATTCAAGGTATCAAATTCCACAATCCCAGTTGGTAGCCCGGCACTGGGTAGGAACCCGCTTTCTGCCATGTAACCAATGGCATTTTTGTTTAGAAATTGATTTTGTTGGTAAAGCAGGGATTTATATGCCGGAGAGTCTTGGCCGAATTCTGTTGAGAGTCTTTTCAAGGATTGTTGAAAGCCGGACATTTTCGACAAAGTTCTGTCGGAAAGTACTTGAAAATGTTTTATTGCGTTATTTAATATGTATGTGAAATTTTTTTCGGCAAGAGGGGTGTCTCTGGTAATTTGCTTGAGGCTTTCTTGGCAATTTAAAGGGCCATCGCCGAAAAGCCAACTGCTGAAAATCTGTGCAATTGACTCCCTTTCGACTAAGAAAAAGTTCTGTGTCGTTATTCTGATGCTAATCCCTTTCACTGGGCCGGTCTGGATATACTTACCCAAAAAAAATGCGTTAACATGTCTTTCCACTATTGGTTCGCTCTGAAAGGATAGGAAAGGTGGCGCTATTTTATGTGTTAGTGCCCATTTGGGATTTTCAATTGCGTTCATTCCTATCGGGTTGGGAGCGCAAATTGTAAACGCCAACGATTGAGCTTCACGGCGCCTGCCAGCGCGACCAGCACGCTGGAGATAGTTGGCTGGCCTTGGTGGTACATTGTTCATGACGACCGTCGAAATTCCGCCGATGTCCACTCCCATTTCCATGGTAGTAGAGCAATTTAAAATGTTGATCTGTCCGACCTCAAATTGATTTTCCAGTTCGATTAGACGGTTTTCATCCTGCTGTGCTGAGTGTTCGCCGGATAAAAAGACAGGACGGTTCAATATTACCTGCTCGTGAATGTTAGACCAAACGCCTTGATCCTGTAACAGCACTGTTTTTTCCTTTATCCAATCAATTGTTGGTTGAATTTGCAAGTTTTTTTCGATGTCAAGATTGAAAGGAAATGGGAAAGAGGGTATTTGAATTGCTTTTTGAATCTTATACCGATCAATGTTATTCGGAGAGAGTTGACCTTTGATCCAAGGAGAATAGCCACGGAAGTGAACATCAAGCAATCTTTTCCTTACCGGGCATAGCCAGGCATTTTGCGTCAACCCAAACCTTGTTGCCTCTTCAAGACTAAGTTTAAATGCTTTGCCATCACGGGACAAGATATGGGTTTTCAAATGCTGCCACAATACTTCCATTATTTCATTGATGCCATCTTCCAAACTGGCATCAATTGCATCCCGCTCTTGCAAGCCCAACCCAGCACAGATCAACAATGCAAGTCTATTTTGTATAGGGCGAGATCGATCAAATGATGGCCAACGCATGACATCCACTTCGAGGGCGTTTCTATCATAGATGGCCTGGCTACGAATCACGCGCGTCGTATATGGCGCAATACTCCAATCGACAAACATGTGGAAATTGTAACGTATCAGATAATCTGCGCTTATTTTTAGGAGGTTTCTCCATTCATCATCTAAAAATGAGAATCTGTCACTAAAACGTGGGGCAATAACTTGCTGCAATTTAGGATAAACTAGACTGACCAATCCCAGGTTTTCCAACGAATTTTGTCGGGGAATGCGTCGGGCAAATTGATCATAAAGAATGGCTGTAAGATAGTGATCCCTGGCTCCGTAGTTCCCATCATGTGGATTATTCCCTTGATAAAGAACGTTAAAATCAGTTAAGGGTCGTAGATATGATTTTATCTCTTGCCAACTCATTGTTTCGGGCGCAAAAGGGAGGGCTGTTTGAGCAAGTTTCGCTTTATATTCATTTAGTTGCTTTTCCTTGTCCCTTCTTATTATAGGAATATGAGTGGATTCCAAGTCCCTTTCAAGGTAGGCTATGGCGGCCTCTAGTTCTTCTTTTGTTTCACTTGGAGCATTTTTAAATAGCTCAATATTTCTCTCCCATAGCTTATGGAAGATCTGTGAACGAACCCACTTTGCCTCAGTATCCTGGTTAATTAAAGCCGTGGTCTTTGCTGTGCCCTGGCGACTATCGGTAAAGGAAATGTATTTGTGACCGTTCCAAAGCATTTCTTTGGTTTGCACCTCGGCCTGGGGTGTTTCTTCAAGGAGAATGTCAGAAAGTATCCTGTTGATAAAAGAGGAAGATAGGCGAAAATGAAATGGTCGTGTAATTTGCGTGTGGCAATGGGGACAAGAGGCGCCATTATTGAGCTCTTTGAATAAGGCATGCTCTCTTGTTATCACTCCATCCTCTGAAAGACTGAAACTCGTAGCATCGGCCGAGTATACTTCGGTACTGATATTTCGGGAGAAGTAAAACTTTGAATTCATGATACGGGCCAAGCCGCCGTCTTCTTCTTCATCAGTGTTTTCGATGTCAAAATGGTCGCGCGTAACTACTGTAGCCATCCGGACTTGTTCTTGACCATTAGATTTTGATATGAGGCGTTCGCTTTCTAATAGTTGCTTACCGCATTCTTGACATGATACAATTTCCAGCATCAGCCAGCCGCACTCGCAACGCCGACCTGCAATCGTTGTCATAGTACCTGCTGCCATTGATGGTAATACAGTTCTATGCTTTCCACATGCGGGGTTTGTGCAGGCAAATACACCACCAATGCCTCTCGCGAAAAAGTGTGCTCTTACGGGTAAAATGGAATGACCTTCAACCTCCTTTTCGCTCAAATAATCTATTATTTTTACTTGCTCGTCCAGATTGGATGTCTTAAATAGTTTTCCAACTTCGCTAGCAGATATTGCAGGTTGCTCGATAAGTCGTTTCCTTAACTCTTTGACGACTTTAAATTGCTCAGGGCTGGCATGACCGAGAACATCGCTGGACTGAAAAATATCCCGGATGGGCTCAGGAAGTTGTTGTGGGAATACTCGATTTCCAGTGATTACTTTAATATTTTGTTCTGATATACCACATAACTTCGCCATAAAACTCTTTAATCGAATTTCACTCTCACTATCACTACCGACAGTAGCCGAAGTAATTGCAAAACGAAGTTGATACACATTCACCCCAAATGCATCGATCAACCTCCTAATGAGGAGCGCCATTTCTGTCGCTGATGAACCGGTTAAGGTATGTGCCTCATCAAGCAATATCCAACGTAGCGTGCCGGCGGACTTTTCCAAAAGGGTCACATCTTTATTTCTTACCAAGATATATTCCAGCATGGATGGATTTGTGAAAAGGATGCGCGGAGGCGTATCGCGAATCTGTTTTCTGGAAATGAGTTCGGGAAGTCTTTCTACCGCCATCCGGCCGTGCGCGGTTTCTTTTGTTTTTCCGTTGTATACAGCATAGGAGATACCGCCAAGTGCTCTGCACCACGCGTCCACACGTTTTTTCTGGCTTCCGATTAGTGCATTTAGCGGGTATAGAAAAATTGCATTTACGCCGTTGCTGTTCCTGCAGTTCTTATAAATATCATATAGAACAGGAAGCATGAAGCATTCTGTTTTGCCAGATCCGGTACCAGTTGTTACCGCAATGGAATTTTCTCGATTGATCAGGGTATCCCAACTTTCAATCTGGTGTTTGTAAGGAATCCGCTTCTTTGAGAATCGGTACGCCTCCTCTCTTGTTGAGTCGATGGCGTTAATGAAGCCGTCGGTAAAGATATTGTTGACGGATTCAAATGTTTTGTTTGATGGTTCCCATGGAAATGCTGTTTGAAAGATAGGCTCTGCCATCAGCTTCTCGTCATCAAGAATTTTCGAGAAATATGTTTTCATTTCTTCGTCGCCAGTTGCCCACAAAGAGAGAACCGAGTCTTTAAGGCGTCTTTGGGTGCTTTGATAGAAGTTCAAGAAGTTCATGCTAATTTAGATTTTAGTTATGCAATAGCAAATTGACTCGCTATACCAGGATGGATCGAGCTGTTGACAATACTTAACATTTCGCCGTATGTTCTCATTTTGGATCCCCCACAGGCTTTCAGTTTGTCCCGAAATAGCTAATGCCACTGCGACTGGCGACCTAAGGAGGATTTTGACGTTATAATTCGCCTCTGTAACGGGCAGAATATCCTTATATGCATCGGGTATTTCGGGACATTTAGTGGGAAGCTGGCTTAAGACCTTTTCACCAAGAGAGCTACGGAGATCTGCGACTTTAGCATTGACATGATAACCTGTCGAAACTTTCGGTTTTGTATCTTGCAAAATATAATTGCAAATGGTCTCGAAAAAGATGGTTGGAAGCAATTGGTTGAAATATTTTCTTATTCCGGCAATTACAAGGACATTCTGCTCCTTATTTTCAAAGCATCCTATCCATTCAAGTGCTGCTGCCCAATCTTCCTTCCAGATCCAGTGAAAAGAGAGACCTATATCATACTCAATTCTAGTAGAAGCTTCTTCAATAAATGAGTCATCATCAGTATAGGAAAGGAGGAAAACAAATAGTCTTGCAGCAAGCGTAGACCAGGAAGCGGCTATTTTTAGGACGTCGAAGGCTGCAAAGGCCAGATCGTGGTTGAGGCAGATTTGGTAATAATCGAGAACTTTCTTCCAGATATCGTCAGTGAATTTGCTATTTATAAGTTGTTCTTTTAATTGCAGAAATCTTTTGTCATCTTCGGATCGATCCCTAGCCTCATTGAGGGATACAAGTATAGGTTGTACTCTTATAGGTGAATCTTTACTGCTAAAAATCATGAATGTCCTGAGATTCTTTTCGGATTGTAGCGAATAAATGCCTTCTTGGTTATTGAGTCCATATAAACAAAGGGTATCGCTACTACCATCTAGCGGTACGGCAAATAGGTCGGCGTTTTGGGTATTTTTTGTTGCAATAATAAATTCGCCATTTTCGCCAGCAATCCACTCTAAGGAGTCCTCATATCTTTTTACCTTGTATTCCTTTAATTTCGAGTAACGACCCTGGCGTTCCGAAGCAACTTCAATTACAACTTCACTATTTGGATCCATTGCATTAGAAAATGTGAACAGTTGTTTGAGAGTGTCTTCGAATGCTCTCAAGGGTGTGACAGTGTTATTTAGTCTTTCAATAACAAATATTCCTTGACGAGCCTTATTATACATATTGACTACAATGCTGTCCATATTTGACAATAGTCGAAGGCCTTGGAGGCCGTCGAGGGAAATTCCAGAGTCCTCGGGGACAGTGGATCGTTGATTATCAACTATTTCGACACCTCTGAAAGGCACAAGCATTTCAAAAGTTAGACTCTTGGCGTGATAAGCATTCTTTAGGTTTATACGTAATTCAGGCAGAGCGTGATCTATTTCGGTTAAGTGAACACTGAAGGTGTTCTGATCGATGGTTTCTATTTGTAAGAGCCGATTTTCGGTGAGCGTGACAGTGAAATCGTTATTAGATAGCTTTATTTTTGCTTCTGAGAAGCTCGATGACGAGCGTTCAATCGTAAGATTCCCAATATTAAAAAAACTGTCGTATTCCGTTACTTCACGGGCAGTAATTTGCAATTCAATGTATCCTTTTGGGAGACCACTTACTTTCCATTCAGTCCAAGGATCATTTCGGTTCCGTCTCCATTTAAGAACCGGGTCCTGTATCAATTCTCCCCTTTTGTCGTAGACGAATATCCTTGGTCTATTGCGAACCACTGGCAAATTCGAGCGTGTCATCCAAACAGGTGTGTCGTCTACGACATACCAGTCGATCTTGCCTGCATGTGTTTTAAACTGATATTGCGTTTCTCCATCATTAACTGTTAATTGTACTTTAAGGCCCATCAATTGCATTTTACACCCCGATATGCTGAACTGTTCGAAATTTTCCATTCCGGCAGCTTTCCAGGTATGTGGAAATAAAACATATGCGTCTTCTTTTTCGGTATGATTTCCTTTCTCAAGGAGCCATTGGGCTTCCGAGTACTTTGTCCACAGTGTTGCCTTCGACATGTCTGGATAGTTAGAAATAATGTGCCTGGCACTATATTGGCGACCATGTGAATCAATAAGTCTAATATCGCAATGATTTGCTTCCGGAGTCCACATAGTATCGGCGCGGTTGATCCACAAAGTTTTCATCTGTCCATTTCCTTGTCGAATAAATTTGCAGATTATGGTGTCATTGTAGAATAATTTATATTCATTACGCGTCAATGGCTCACTTTCATCAGAAATGAAGAAATTGCTAAATGTTTCGATATCGAGGGAGTCGGGAATCGCTAAGTATAAGGTAATCTGTTTTTTTGTGATATCTAGTAGCCAAACAATCCGGATTGTGGCCCTCTTTCTTTCTAAACGTATTGCAGCTTTCTTTACGTACAACTCCTTGCTAATTTCTTCCAGTGCATCATTTCCTTGCAGTAACTTTAGATATTCCTCATCTTCACTAATGATGGCTTTAACAATATTCAAGCAACATTCGTAAATTTCGTCATTTCTACTGGTGTTCGGCAAGATTGATGTAATGGATGAATTAAATGCAAAGTCTCCAATTGACACTGGATTCAGGGCTAGTATATCCAAGAGAAATTTCTTATAGGCACCTTTATTATTAATAATATGGTTGATGGGTATTCCCCCCTGTAGCAGGAGGGTCTTGAAGTATAGGGTATTTTGATTCCTGAGCCAACGGACTCCTAGCATGGTTGCACCTTTTTTCGCGGAGTCATAAAACTCCTCTTCACCAAAAAGCTGCATGTTTGTAATAGATGCAAAAACTTGCCTTTTTGAGGGATACCCTCCAGAATAATACCGTTTCCACCATTCTGCGTAATACAATGTGCAATCTCTCGGGTCGACATTGGCAATGCTTCTCGCTTCTGTCAGCATTTTTTTTAGTACCAAGAACTCATGCTCGGAAAGTTGATATTGCCACAAAGCTCTTTTTGTATGTTTGTTGACATTTCTGTTGCTGAGCAGAATTTGGAAATAACTCACCATACGGCGGTTTGTTTGATGCAAGGTTTAACGGACCTGTGCAGGGGAACTGCACTCGTAGATTTTATTCGCTGTCTGGATTCGGTTAGCAATCCTTTGCTTCATGCTTTCGGGTGAACATACTTCAAAATGCTCGCCGAAGGAAAGAATCAATGATTCTAATTCGTAATTTGGTTTGACCTTCAGGGTCAAAAGCTTGCCTTTTATCAGCTGCGAACCATGGATCGGCTTGGAGCGGACGTAAGGCAATATGCTATTGCTGAGCTTAATTTTTATTTCTTCCACACCAACATACTCCATATTGGTCACGCCTATAATATCCTCAAAATATTCGTCGAAATTCACGTGGCTATTCAAGTAAGATTCCTGTGTAGCATTTATTGATATAATACGATCCAGTGCAAGATTTTGAAGCGTTTTTAATTTGTGGTTAACGCCGAAAAGAAACCAACGGTTGTTGTACTGTTTCAAATAAGAGGGGGAAATAAGTAGTTTTTCAACTGACTTCGATTTGAACGGTTTGTAATCAATCGATAAGCAACTTTTGTCAATTATGTAATTGAAGAGTGGGTATACGTAATTTAAACCCGAAAGGTATTCGTTTTCTTCAAAGCTGATTACCGTTCTACTCCGATAATTAAAGTCTAATCCGGAAAAAAGCCTTGCCGCGACGCTTCCTATCCAATCCATTCCGGATAGTGCCTTGATTTGGCTTAACACCTTCAAAGTATCTTTCAACTGGGTTTCTTCTTCCTGCGTTAAGAATTGCTGATGGATTGAATAACCAGGTTCTTCATATCGGTAATAGGCTCTTTTGCCATCTTTCTTGGAAGCTATCGGAGCTAGGAATCCTGCGTCGCTTCGCATAAATGCAATGTCATCCAAAATTTGTCTCCGTGAGACGGAATAGTCTTCTCCATAATGCTGACTTAGCGTAGCACTAACGTAATCAATCAGGTTTTCTATATAAAACCTTTTATAAGGATTGCTGAAACATTTATCGAGTGCGTTATAACGGAGGGTTGCATTTTTGTTTTTCGCCAAAGGAGTATTTAGGTTTAGTGGTTAATTTGAAGGAGTACTCTTACCAAATATACTATTTTATAAAAATATGTAAGTATATTATTAAGCGAACGCTAAATGGGGATATGCCTTTGAGCGCCAATTGGCAGGATGGAACCTCTTGAGGGGTTGGGACATCATACCATGGGATTACAATGCACAAACACCCGATGCGGCAGTTGTTCCTAATAGCAAAAAACACCTGTTTATCATACTGGAAGGGTTGGATAACTGGAGAACTCTGTCGGTTTGATAGCCCCGGTTTTATCTAAAAGGAAAATCCTGAAACGCATGTTGCCCTTGATTTCGCAACGTTGACCAGTCAAATGCGTAGAAGTCTGAAGCCATCCATGATTGAGGTAACCTAATGCTGAAAAGAGTAGATGGGCTGGACAGTTCTCCGCTTGGACCCTCGCCGTACATCTCTGTCGGTTGATATTCTGTGAAAGTAAAATTGTGGAACTGGGCAAAGAGGATACAAAAGACACTTGCGATTGCCGTAATTACGTTATCTAGAGATGCTAGACTAAATTTTGTTTTGCGGTCGTGTTTTACGTCGTTGTGTTCTTGGTACCAAGTGAGAGAATGACCATTGGACCATTCGACGAGGGGCTTTAGCGCTCTTCCGGAAGGTGCCCAAACGTTTATGAAGACTTCATACTCACTCAGCTTTGTCGCTTGATTTATTTTATAGTAATCAGTGATATTCCAGTTACTCGTTCTGCTATAATGATTCGCCTCCAAAATTTTGGTGGCATTTGATTCAAATTCAGTTGCTGCCCGAAGAAAAAGCTCGTAAAGACGGTAGGAATAGGTAGGGAGGTTGGGGGCCGCGGGTTCTACATAATCAAATAATCGAACCAAATCTCTTTCGAGGACATGATAAGCCCGAATTGTCTCGTAACGGTCGTCTGCATAATGATTAGATGCAATATAGTTGGTATCGTCATGCAGGCCGATCGTATAAACGTTTGGCAATGCGAAAGGCCGAATGATGCGCGGATAGGGTTTGGTGATAGCCATAAGTATCGGGTTTGAGGGAGGAAATGTCTGTTCAAAGGCGTGGTAACCTCAGGTGAAGTTAAATCTAAAACTACCACAAATAAAAAAGCGAAGATCATTAGCCTTCGCTTTATGGAGGATGTCGGGTCAAACCTACGACCTCTAGTAAACCTACCTACACTCTAGCCACTGAGATATAGCAGTGTTCTGAGACTATACCAAACCACTTTAAAACTTAGTTTTAAATAAGTTTTAAAAAAGAATTTTTGAAAAAGAAAATGTCTTGCATGTGTGTATGCAAGACATTGATTATGAAGGTGGAGAATATCGGAGTCGAACCGACGACCTCTTGCATGCCATGCAAGCGCTCTAGCCAACTGAGCTAATTCCCCTTTTTGGGCGGCGCCGCTTTGGGGCGGGACCGGGTCCCAGGCCGGTGATATCATCGGATTTGGGAGTGCAAATATAGAGGATTTTTAGTCAAACAATTCAAAAATACGGGTGTTATTTATCTTTCTATCTTTGGGGAGTAATCCAGTCAATTATGGGA
>Ga0206888_1208_pt1 | contig 12693 bp, 9 predicted proteins | sample Alteio_BWOrgHeat_90_FD_153258 | JGI IMG/M metagenome (GOLD analysis project Ga0206888, IMG submission 153258) | Enriched cells from forest soil in Barre Woods Harvard Forest LTER site, Petersham, Massachusetts, United States - Alteio_BWOrgHeat_Nextera4 ... | reverse complement strand
ATAAACGTTGAAAATTCGATTATTTCAGGCCAGGTACCCCAAGAACAACTTCATGCACTTTTACCAAGAATTGCTCCCAACATAATACTTCAGCCCATAGTGAGTTCAAGTGCAAACGTTAATTCAAGTGCTCAAATTGGAACTAACACTTCAGTTGGAGCTAATACATTGATTGATAAAAATGCAATAATTGGCAATAATGTAACAATAGGCAATAATGTAACCATTAATCAGGGTGTTGTGATCGCAGATGGAACGAAAATTGGAAATAATACTGTCATAGATAAAAATGTACAAATAGGTAAAAATTCAACAATAGGCCAAAATGTTACGATCAGCAAAGGAAGTACGTTGGGAGCTTCCGTCAATATAGCAAATGACGTTAAATTGGATGAACAAGCCAAAATTGGAAATCAGGTTAGTATAGGTAAGGCGACCTCGATTGATAAACAGGCTATGATAGCTGATGGAAGCAGTATTGGAAGTAATGGGATTTTTGATAAACAGCTAACCGTTGGAAGTAATGTAATTATCCGAAATTCTGTAAAAACGGATAAACAAGTTGCAATAGCAGACCAAAGTATTATTGGGAACAATGTTGACATTGGGTCAAATGTTTCAATTGGATCAAATACCCAAATAGCGAATGGATTAATCATTGGCAATAATGGGTTGCTATGCGATGGCATGAATGCCATTAAGAGTATCGCAAATGGTGGAAAGCTTGGAAATTGCACCGCTGTAAGTGCACCATCAGCACCTCTTCAGGTACCAGTTAATTGTGCATTTGCTTCCTACAGAGCAAAAATTAGCGGAACTTATTTAACCGATTTTACTGTTCAAAATAGCGATACCTCCATTCATAGTTTTTGCATAAACAGATCATTAACTTTTAATTCAACTACTATTGCAAAGAGCTATTCCTGGGATTTTGGCGATTGTTCCGTATCTACTGATGAAGTTCCAACCCATAACTACTCTAAACCAGGGGTGTATGTAATTACCCTTACCAGAACAATTGGTTGTCAATCCTCTACATCAATTGGAGCAATAACAATAAATCCAAGCCCTTTGCCTGGCTTCACTGCTCATCCTATTGCAAGCTGCAAAAGTGCAAAGACAATCAAATTGGATAAAACAAATAATTTAGGCGATTTAACAAGTCCTTCCTGTTCAAGTCAAGGACAATGTAAGAGCTATACACTAATAGACACTTCTTTATTTAGAATTAAATACGATTGGAATTTTGGTACATACCGTACTCCATTTGAAGAAATATTTACATTTTCTCAAATTGCCAGGGATGCAGATAGCAACATAACCATTACCTTCCCTTTCTCTGGGGCATATTCTGTATCTTTAACAGCTACCTTACAAGTAAAGGATCAGGTAAAAAACACTTGGTTAAACACGGATTGTATTAAAACCTTTTCTGATACTGTATCAACAAGCAAACCTCTGCTTGCAAATTTCCAGTTAGCACCGAATTTATGCGCAACGGATACAACTCAGTTTATGAATCACACAATAGGAGGAGTTCCTCCTTATAAATACCTCTGGAATGTTGTTGGAGTAACTACTTCAAACAAGATTAATCCAAAAGTTCTATTTGGCTCTGAAAACATTTTCCAAATTAAATTAACAGTAACCGATTCTTTGGGATGTATGGATTCCACTGCGCAATTTATAACTGTACCAGCGTGTCCTCCAAAACCAACAATAAATGGAATCCTTTTTTCAAATCCATTATGCGGAGGAAGTAATCCGATACCCAATGATACTATTGTTCTGACAGACGTAAAGAGAAAAATTGTCAGCAGTATAACTCCTGTTGTAACAGCAGCCGATGGAAGTTTTAGTTTTTCTGCAAATCAAATAAATGCATTGGATACAACGGCTCGTTTTGGTATTGCTACCAAGACCGGGTTTACTATATCAGATACTGTTACCCAAACTATTCATAACTGGATTACGCAAAGTCCATCGCAGTTCATGTTGTCGCCTGTAAATGTAGAATGGGAAGTAACGTATCCAGGAATAGATACAACTCATGCCACGCCGGTAGCTATTGACATTCATGGAAATATTTATGTATCGGGAGCCACACGAAGCTTAAATGGAGATGTTAATTATATTACTATGAAATATAATTCAAAAGGCGAGCAGCAATGGGTAAAAATAAATCCTCATGGTTTTCCCGGAGGCCTTGTTGTGGATACGGCAGGGAACGCATTTGTAACGGGAACAAATGGCACCATGAAATACGATACCTACGGAAATCTTCAATGGATTAAGAATGATGTGATGTCGTGTATCACGATGGATAAAGCCCAGAATATTTATGTGTCGGGGGATTTCTTAACAAAGAAGTATGATTCCAACGGAAACGAATTATGGGAAACTAATCCTTCTATAGGAGATAGTTTAAATTACGAAAGAAGTATAAAAGTTGATGCTTTCGGAAATATTTTTCTGGGAGGTACCATTGATAGTTATGATACTTACCCTGAATTTGGATACGTGATTACAAAACTTGACCCTAATGGTAATCTGATTTGGCAGAAATCAACTCTGTTTGATGACTTCAATACTATCTTTTTCTTGTCAATGACCCTGGATAAAGATGGATCAATATATGGAACCGGTTCTAAGGGCACTATTAAATACAATTCAAATGGACAGCTTAAATGGTTTGTGCCCAACCATTCTCTAAACGACAATGAATTTTCCCGAACAGTAATTACGGATAATAATGGAAATGCATATGTTTCTGGAATTTATTTTATGAAAATTGATGTAAATGGAAATATCATTTGGAACATTCCTTCAAATAATCCTGCCGAAGGCCTTGCGATGGACCCTGAGCAGAATATTTATGTTACGGGAAATACTACAATGAAGCTTGATCCAAATGGGAACGTAATCTGGTCCGATTTATTTGATAAGACCTTACCTAACAATGCAAAGGGCACCGTGCTTGCTCTTGCTCCAAGTGAGAATGTATACGCTCTAGGGTTTACATTCCAATTTGTGTCAAATACAAGCCAATTGGTACTTGTGAAATATAGTCAATGTCCTTTAGAGGAGAATTTGCTCAGGTTAAGAGGTCCAAAATCAGATAAAAATAATACCAATACGGATGCTAATTCACTGCCTCCAACAGAATTGCCTGGAAATCAACCCGGACTTTCTATCTATCCTAATCCTAATAATGGTACCATGCAGGTTGAATATTTTATTGGAGAAGGGGAAACCGGAATAGTTGAAATATATGATATGCAGGGATCAAAAGTATATTCCCATCCCGTTATAGGGGGGCATAATGGATTTGTTATTGATCAGACTAAGATGAGTAATGGGATTTATTTCTGTAGTCTCGTTTCAGGAAATCACATTATTGCACATACTAAACTAGTGATTATTAAGTAGGAGATTTTGTAATAACTTATCATTTAACCCTAGTAGTGACTCAAAATATTGCGTCACTACATAAACGTTGATAACATCTGGCCGGCAGTAGGTAAGAAAAATAAATTTCTTTGGCACGCTAAGAGCTTTTAAAACACGAATTGAATCGGGTAAAACCAATTTTTACTAGAAATTTGATGACATCAATCCAATTTCATTTTCGTTAATAATGTTTCTAATTCAGCAATAGATTCCTTGATTAGACTTATTATTGTTGATAGCTCAGAGGCAAAGCTAGAATTAAATGTTTTAATAGTGAAAATAATATCACTTGCGATTTTGGTTTTTTTTAGAATTTCATTTGAGATTGGTTCCAATGGAAACTTAAAAAGGATAGTCACTTTAAGAGAATTAACTAGTTTATTATAATCGTAATTTAGGTCTGGATTTCCGTCTTTGGCTCCCGAATAATAATCAATTATTAGTTGATTAATAAATTTCCAAAGATCATTGTCTTCATGTTTAGGATCGCTGTTTTTAAGTGCAATTAAAAAATCTGCACAGTCCGTTAAAATTTCACTTTTTATTTCTAAAAATTTTGTTGATAAGTCATGAATACTACCCCCCTTTATGCTTTCAACATCTTTTGGTATTTGACCTAATACGGAATATAAGTAATCAAGATTATTAACTACTTTCAAATAATCATCCGTTGAAAAAGATAGATGTTCAAATAATTCAATTAGTTCAGCGGTGCTAAGTTTTTGTATCCTATCAAGACTCTGATGTGGAAGTTGTTTAGGGACTTCATTGCTAAACGGATTAGTTTCTATTATCTTAATATATGATTCAAAATCAGAAATCTGTTGTTTCGTAGTTTTTACTGTCCCTTTCAATAAGGTATGAAATGTAGATAAACTCCTTTTGATTCGATTTAATTCTTTTTCGGTTTCCCTTTTTTTTTCCTTTTTACTTCCCATCTTGAATACCCAGACAGCAAATATTCCACTAAGCAAAGCACCTAATAAAGCTCCTATTACGGTATTCAAAAATTCAGAGGAATTTTTTTCTTGATAATAGGTATCTCCTGTTTGAATAACAATATCTAAATACACATTCGAAGTTTTATTTCGTAAAAATAGCACATTTATTCGTAGGGAATTTACATGAGTATCCTAATCACTTCACTTTAAGCGTGTACGAGATAGAAAGAGCAAAATCAAGGTAGATAAGGAAGGACATCGCAAAATATACCGTTTCCAATACCTCTACCGAATCCAGCGAACCTTTTCCCTTCCTTCCCGCACCTTCCATAAATTCCAGTATTTTTAAAGTATATGAAAAAAAAATACTTGATCAGAATTCTGATGGAGTGAATTGGATAGAACTAGCAATCAAAAAATTCAATGAAATACACGAAAATCAGGTCCAGGGAGTGCTTCCACCTGACAATTAAGACCCGAAAACCTGGCGTAAGTATTCGGAGGAAGTCTATTTTGTCGTCTTGAGACGGGTAAATATATGCTTCAACGTAATCGAAGGCTAAGGACAAATTTTGCGAAATAATCTTCTCGAATTCAAAACGTGAAAGGTTTTCTTTAATGTCGAAATTTGCGTATAAACGGTCTGAGTGAGTTTGAATAAATGCGAAATCATGTTGGAGGACCCATTCGGAATATCCTATGCCTTGTTTTATATTATCTATTTCCGTTTCAGTGGGTTCTTTTGCCTGAATTTGAGTTAGGACATTGTGGAGAGAAGGACTATACCTTCCATCAATTGTAAGCCATTCTTCCAAAAAGAAACGGGCATGTAGTTCCTTTGTAGCTTTAATTTCCAGAAATAATCTTTGAGCAAGCCTTTCCAACTTTTCCTCCGCTGTTTTCCAGTGAAGTGTCTTATCAATTAAAAACTTTATAATAGGAAACTTTGGAAGCTCTAAATCAAAATTCAAAGAACAAATGAACCAACGAAAACCTGAAGTATCACAATGAATATCGAATGAAAATATATCCTTCCCATTCGTGTTTTTTACCATCCAATGCTTTATGAAAGGCTTAAATCTCTTACTCTTCATTCTGTTATGACATTTCTGTCATAACGAATGGATCTGAAAGAAAAATTAAATTTTGGTTGGAATTTTAATTAAGTCTCGAAACTTACACTGAGAGTCTAAATTAACTCATGCGAAAAAGTAAAATCTTGATGTATATATAGAATGGCAGACGTATTTTTAATTTCTTCCCTTAATTTTAAAATTGCATTAACTTTTTCGGAACTGTTAAAACATTTTGGATTAAATAGATGCTTGTTTTCTTCAACTTCCTCCGTGGTTAATATTTTTTCATTCAATTTATATCTGATGTATACATTATTTAAGGTTTCCATAATTTCTGATTTACCTCAAATATACCTAAAATGCTTTTAAAATGGGTTCATCTAAAAAAGTCGAAACTATTTTGTGTTGATAGTTTTTAATGAATAGGGCGTTATTTCCTGGATTTTGTCTTACTGGCTGATTTTAATTCCTTGTTTTCACTTGGTTTAGCAATATTTTCCTTATCAAATCCATGCGAAAAAAACTCTTCCACTTCCATCTTGAAACCATTTTTTATTATTCTAATCAAATTTCTAAATGTAATATTGCCACCTTTTTCCCAGGAAATAAGAAGAGAGCGGCTAACTCCGCTATCATAAGCTAGAAAGTCCCGATTGGTAAAACCCTTTTCTTTTCTCAGTTCTTTAATCCTTTTACCTAGTTTTTGGAGATAAATTTCCTCCTGGCTTTGTTCTTGTTTTTTCATATGATAAAACAGCTAATTATTGGCGTTTTATCAAACCCTGTTTATGATGGTCTGTATATAGACATAATTTACTATATTTGTCAATCTGGAATAAAAACTTGATTTCGGTTACCTTCAGATTGCATTAATGGATAGAATTAAAAATAGGAAGTGCCTGATTTTTCTTTGAGCAAGTTAGTTATGATTTAGAATTGGCGATAAAGCCACAATCTCAAAAGAGTATCTATAATTAAAAACTTGAACAAGATGGATGGTTATAGAGTGAAGTACAGAGTTAACAATACTATTTCGACTGCTACTATGCAATTACATGGAGGGACAGAGAGTGAGGCGGTAGCTAAATTAAAACAACAGAATAGTGTGGCAAAAGATGCGAGTGTTATAATTCTTGCGATTGAGAAAGCTTAAAAAATAAACTTAAAACGAAAACACATGAAAAAACTACACTTTACCTTAATTTCCTTTGTTTTATTAATACTTTCAAATACCGTTATTGGTCAAACAACTGGAATTTTATTGGATTACCGAGATAATCAACAGTATAATACGGTTAAAATAGGCAATCAATGGTGGATGAGCCAGAACCTTAACTATGGCGTAAGTGTAGCAAATGTCGGTTTGCAATCCAATAACGGAATCGTTGAAAAAACCTGCTTTGCAAATAATCCCTCAAATTGTTCGGTTTATGGTGGGATATATAACTGGAATGAAATAATGAATTATACAACGGATAAACAAGGGATTTGCCCTTGCGGATGGGTTATACCTTCCGAAGCTGATTGGAACACTTTAAATAGCTTTTTAGGTTTGAGTACCGCTGGAAAACAAATGAAGGTAAGTTCATCAAATAATACAGCATGGGATGGAAATAATTCAAGCGGATTTAATGCCTTACCAGGTGGAGAAGAAAAAGGGGGGACACTTACTTTTAATGATATGGGGACAAGGGAAACTTATTGGTCTTCAACTCCATTCAGTTCAACCGATGCTTATAACTATGGATTAACCTCTGGAATAAACACCTTGGATTCAGCTCATAATGCTAAAATTGGTGGTTATCAAGTTCGTTGCATTAAAGATATTCAAACTACATTTGATACAGTTCACACGAAGGTAACGGACACGTTATCAATTAATGCAGTGTTAACTGGGATTGCTCCTCCTAATAACACCAATTTAATTAAGATTTTCCCAAATCCTGCGAAAGACCATATTACAATTGATTTTGGAAGTTATGCCAAGATGAATGGATATACCGCCAAAATTATCAATGCCCTTGGTCAGACCGTATTTACTTCTCCTATAAATCAACAGCAAACTTCGATTAATTTATCTTCATGGTCAGGTAAGGGAGTTTACTACCTACAGATTATTGATGCTCAATCGAACATAATTGACAAAAAAGAAATTGTTCTACAGTAATTGAAGTTTAAAAAAGGGGATTTCTGAAAGGATGTCCCCTTTTTATTTGAAATAAGTCCATAAGCCAAAACAAAAGGCACAAGTGTTTGATTTAATTCCCTGAAGGAGAGTCATTATACTGTTAAAAGGAATTCAAAACCATGAAAAGACTTAACCGATTAATTTTGATAGGTTTTTTGTGCTTTGTGGCTTTTATATTGGGAGTTATTATCATTAAATTGAATCCGAAACAAATTCCCGTAAAAGAAAAAAATATTGAGCAAACCAATCAGGTTAATGTTCAATCGGTACAAGATTTTCTTAAATCAGGGCATGCCTTTTATAATAAAAGAAATTTTAAAGATGCAAAGGCTGAATTTGAAAAGGGTTTGCTTATTGCCGAAAAATATAATTTAATTACCCTTAAAGGATCTTTATTAAAAGAATTGGGAACCACATACCTATTTACAAGTGAACATAAAAAAGCTACGGAAATTCTTTATGAGGCTCTAAAGATAGAAGAACAAGTAAAAGATGAAAAATCGGTTGCTTGTATTTTAGCCAGATTAAGTTCCATATACACCGACCTGGGAGATAATAAAAAAAGTATAGAGTACGCAATTAAGGCAGTTAATATTGCCAATAAAACAAATTCAGATACTCTCATTAATTTAGCTTCAGGGACAGCAGTTTCAGCCTTCTTTTCCATTAAGGATTATGAATCGTCTTTAAAGTATGCCCTTATTAATTTAAAAAATTTAGAAGAAAAATTAAAAAACCAAGATGAAATGGCAACCTCCCTAAATAATATAGGAGAAGTTTGCATTAATTTAAAGAGATATGATGAGGCAATAGTTTACCTAAATAGGTCAATTGATATAGCAAAAAAGAATCATAGTTCCCCTGATATAATGATTCTGCCAATTTTTAATCTAGCCAAGGCTTATAATAATAAAGGCGATGTTAGAAATGCGGGAATTTATGCAAGAATGGGGGAGGATTTTTTAAAGGAACATAACGTTGAAGATTTTGCCTATCAGTTTGATTTTAATGAAACCTTGTACAGAATATATAAAGCAAGGAAACAATTTGAAAAATCAATTTCTTTTCTTGAAAAAAGGGATTTATTTAAAGATTCACTTAATAGAAATGATACTAAATTAGAATTGGCTAAGAGAGAAAACGAATATGAATACAGCAAAAAGCAATTAGCCGATAGCTTAAAGAGTGCTCAACAAAAAAATATTTCAGACGCTCAGATTTCCGAACAAAAAGCTAAAATAGAAAAGGATAGAATTCAAAACTATGCATTAATAGGAGGTATATTAATTTTTATTTTGTTTTCAGGATTTATTTTTAATCGCTTTAAAAAATCTCAAAAGCAGAACAAAATTATTGAAAATCAAAAGAAGGAAATAACGGATAGTATTAATTATGCAAGGCGTATTCAATTGTCTCTTTTGCCAAACTCTTCCATTATTCAGGAGCATGTACCAAACAATTTCATTCTTTATCAACCAAAGGATATTGTGAGTGGAGATTTCTATTGGATAAAACCTTCAAGTGTATTAAGCAATCATGTATATGTTGCAGTTGCTGATTGTACTGGTCACGGAGTGCCAGGAGCATTTATATCTACTATTTGCCATGAACGCTTAAATGAAGCAGAAGAGAAATTTAAAAATCCATTCGAGATTCTCCAACATGCAAATATCATGATAAAACAATTATTGCATCAAATGGATAAAGATGGTTCTAAAGATGGAATGGACATAGCCCTCTGCCTTTTAAATAGGAACAATAATAAATTACTTTATTCTGGAGCAAATAGACCTCTTTGGATTACAAGAGAAATGAATGGAAATGTAGAGCTTATAGAATACAAGGCAACTAAAACTGCCATAGGAGGTTTTACGGAAAATACCCAAGATTTTATTCAACATGAAATAGAACTGTTGAAAGGAGATATGATTTACATGTTTTCAGATGGATTTGCCGACCAATTTGGAGGTAAAAACGAAAAGAAAATTACAACAAAGCGTTTTAAAGAATGGTTGGTAACTCTTCATGATCAAGATTTAGATTCTCAAAAACAATTTCTTTCCGAACAATATAATAACTGGAAAGGAAACTTGGAGCAAATTGATGATGTTTGTGTAATGGGGATTAAAATCTAAAATATAGGGAAACAGATAAAAAAATAGCACTTTTAATAACAGGAATAATAACCCATTCTTCCTCCACACCCTCCATCCATTCCTTCCACCTTTTCCCTTCATTTAAACCATCTTCTCCTCAAAACCACCCTTCCCCTTCAAAACAACAAAATCCTCCTTCTAATCTAACCCCTTTTTTCACAATTTTTTAAAATTCAGAATGTTTGGAAAAGTATCAAAGAAGGGAGGGGAAATTTTTGAGGAATTGGAATCGGTGGAAATAAGGTGCTGAAAAGATGGGTTTTGGATGGTAAGTAGTTCGGAGTCAAACAGATGGTAGTTTTAAGGTGTTGTTTCAACTTAAAATCGAACTAAAAAAATTTATATTTAAAATATATTTGATTTTCGGTTTTCCATTCATTATATTTTTTAAAATAAATATTTTTTTAAGTATTTATTGATATGATGGGGAAGGCATCAAAAAGAAATAAGATAAGGCTCAGCTCAGAGTAGGTCCCCCCACCGAAATGATGTCTGGGCTTTATCATTTAAACCCAAAAAACATGCATGAAGATGAAGAATTAATGTATGAAGAATACATGGTTGAGCAGGATAAAATGTATGAATTGTTATATATGCAGGAAGAAGCTCAGGTGGTAACAGACGAATTACCGCAGTTTAGCTTTTTTAAAAAGCCTATTCTCAATACAACACCGCTCAAAAAAATTGACTTGGTTGAATTGTATAACATAATTAAAGAGCCTCTTTATAAAGATAGAACAGAGTTCCTCCGTAGCAAATCGGTTAAAAAAGAAGCCGATGAATACAAAAGGAAACAATTTGATTATGTTACCTTTTCGGGTACATTTTCTAAGCGTTCTGAGATGGGATTAACAGAGCATTCAGGATTAATTTGCATGGATTTTGACAAACTGCCGAATTTGGTCACTTTAAAAGAAGATCTCCTATCGGACGTTCATACCGTTATGCTATTTGTTTCTCCTTCGGGTGACGGATTGAAATGGCTTATCCGAATTGACCCGAACAAAAACCACAAGGAACAGTTTGATGCAATTGAGAACTATGCAAAAAATAAATACGATGCAAAAGTTGACGACTCTTGCAAGGATACGTGCAGGGCTTGTTTTCTTCCTCACGACCCGGACGTGTTTCTCCATCCTAATATTTTAAATGAAGGAAATATTTCTGTGGTGCCCGTATTTGATATGGAATTGCATAAGGTCAATCGAGCGGACTCGGAGCTTAACATTATCAATGGAATGACTCTTTTTAAACCAAGAAATCTTTCAAAAAAAGGTATTGAGAATGCTAGGAAAATGATTGCTAATGCCGTTGATGGAGAAAAGAATAAAGAATTATTGCGTGCGAGTAATCTGCTTGGTGGTTATGTAGGCGGAGGAATGTTAGAAAAAGAGGAAGCAATTGAAATTTTGAGGGATGAAATAAGTAAAAAAGATAATGTTCTTGAAATAGATAAAGCTTTTCAGACAATAGATAAAGGGGTAACGCATGGAATGCTTTCCCCGATTACGCAAGAATCTCAGGAAAAGTATTTGGGAAATAAAAAATCGCAAGTGCCAAAAGGGAAAAAAGACGATGAGAACCCATTCCTCCTTGGTCTACATTATATAGCAGAAATGCGTCATGTTGTTCGTAACGAAATTACCGACAGGTTGGAAGAAAATGGAAAATGTTTTTCTGACCTAGCAATAAATAGCCTTTACATTAAAGCGTATAACATTGGAATTCCCATTGCCAAATCGGGGTTTGATATTCTTATTGGGAGTGATCATATTCCAAGCTATCATCCAATTAAGGATTTTTTTGAGAATAATAAAAATGAGATTGCATTTGGATATATTGATAAGTTATGTAATTCCGTCATTTCAGACATGAACCTTGAATTAAAGAAAACATTCATCACAAAATGGTTGGTGGGAATGGTTGCCAGCGTATTTGATAATCATTATAATCCCCTTATGCTGGTTTTGATTGGAGGAAAGAACATAGGGAAGACCGAATTTTTCCGTAGGCTTCTGCCAACAGAATTAATGGATTATTTCGCTCAATCCAAATTTGATGCGGGAAAGGACTCCGAAGCTTTAATGTGCGAAAAGCTTCTGATAATGAATGATGAACTTGATGCCCTGAGCAAGTATGAAGCCAAGACATTTAGGAATTTTATTAGTTCCGATAAGTACACTTACAGACCGCCATACGGAAAACAAAATGTGACCAAAAAAAGACTTGCAACCGTATGTGGAACCTCCAATGAAGACAACATAATAAACGATTGGGAAAACAACCGCCGTATAATTCCAATTAAAATCACAGCAATTAATCATGAGTTGTATAATTCAATCAATAAGACATCTCTTTTGATGGAGGCTCTCCAATTATTTCATAATAACTTTCAATGGGCTTTGACCAAAGAGGATATTGACCAGCTCGCTGAATACTCGGTGGATTTCAAAGCTCTGAATATCGAGAGTGAATTATTGGCAGGACATTTTACACATGGACAAAAAGATGGTTTAATTACTGAATACCTTACGACTACAGAAATATTAAATATCCTTGAATTGGAAACCAAGCAAAAGCTCAATATCAAAATTTTGGGTAGCGAATTGAGGCAACATGGATTTATTCAACAATCAAAGCGAGTGGATGGACAACCAAAAAAAGTATATGAAGTAATGAGGCAAACCAAAACGTAGTAAGATAATCCAGTAATGTAGTAGCTATGTAGTAGGGTGCTGAAAACACAAAAATCCCAATGAATACAATGGTTTTTAAAGTTGTAGTAACGTAGTAAGATAAAATGAGTAAAACTTTCATAAGCATAATGTCCCTGCAATTTTATCAGCTATATTCCATCTACCATCCTGCTCCCCACCTCTCTT
>Ga0206888_1207_pt1 | contig 12804 bp, 13 predicted proteins | sample Alteio_BWOrgHeat_90_FD_153258 | JGI IMG/M metagenome (GOLD analysis project Ga0206888, IMG submission 153258) | Enriched cells from forest soil in Barre Woods Harvard Forest LTER site, Petersham, Massachusetts, United States - Alteio_BWOrgHeat_Nextera4 ... | reverse complement strand
TTTTGTCCGCGGACTAATGTCCAAGACAACTTTCTGACGCCGCTACGCGGCTCACGCATAGCATGTATTTAAGAATACGGCGGGGTGCGAGATCCACCCAGCGGCTATTTATCCCTTAGTGTACCGGCGGCGCGTTCGGCGAGGAAGCTTTCATAGCTCATGCGGAGGCCGTCGCGGAGCGATATTGTAGGTTCCCAGGCCGTGGCGCGGAGGCGTGAGATGTCGAGGAGTTTTTGGGGATTGCCGTCGGGCTTGGTGGTGTCCTGGACGAGGCGGCCTTTATAGCCGACGGTTTCGGCGACAAGCGCGGCGGTTTCACGGATGGTTTGGTCTTTTCCGCAGCCGATGTTGACGAGGTCGGCCGGGTTTTCGAGGGAAGCGAGGTGCAAGAGGGCGGCGGCGCAGTCGTCAACATGGAGGAATTCGCGGCGGGGTGAGCCCGTGCCCCAGAGGACGACTTCGGGCGCGTTGGCTTCGCGCGCTTCGTGGAAGCGGCGAAGGAGCGCGGGAAGGACGTGGGAGTTTTTCGGGTGATAGTTGTCGCAGGGGCCGTAAAGGTTGGTGGGCATGGCGGCGTGGAAGAGGTCGCCGTATTGCTTGCGATAATACTGGCAGAGCTTGAGGCCAGAGATTTTGGCAAGGGCATAAGGCTCGTTGGTGGGTTCGAGGGGGCCGGTGAGAAGGCAATCCTCGGCCATGGGCTGCGGGGCAAGCCGTGGATAGATGCAGGAACTGCCGAGGTAGAGGAGCCTGCCGACGCCTGCGAGATGGGAGCCGTGGACGAGATTGAGGGCGATGGCGAGGTTTTCGTAGATAAATTCGGCGGTGTAAGTGCTGTTGGCGTAAATGCCGCCGACGCGTGCTGCGGCGACGATGACGAGATCGGGTTTTTCCGCGACGAGAAAGGCACGCGTGGCGGAGCTGTCGGTCAAGTCAAGGTGGCTGCGGGTGCGCACGACGATGCGTTCACGCGGGTGGCCGCGCGCGAGTAGCATGCGAACGAGGGCCGCACCCACCATGCCCTGGTGTCCCGCGATATAGATTTTGTGCAATTTGGAGATATCCATTGGTGGAGAAGATTTTAATCGAGGAAGGGTGTGTATTCGGGGACGATGCTGGTGAGGAATTGCTTCATGGCATTGCGGTCGCCGGGAATGAGGCGCGGAGAGAGGGAGGCGAGCCATGCCTCGACCTGTGCGGGAGATGCGGGTGTGGCGATGAAACGCATGATACGGTCGTGGGCGGTCGGCGCAAACTGTTCGCCCGTGTGCTGGATTTCCTCGAAAAGTTTTTCGCCCGGGCGAAGGCCAACGAATTTGATCTCGATGTCAACCTCGGGGCGGAAGCCGCTGAGTTCGATGAGCTGACGGGCGACATCCACGATTTTTATCGGCTGTCCCATGTCGAGGACGAAGATTTCGCCACCCGTGGCCTGCGTTGCGGCTTGCAAGACAAGGCCAACGGACTCGGGGATGGTCATGAAATAGCGGGTGACTTCGGGGTGAGTAACCGTAACGGGGCCACCGTCGGCGATCTGGCGTTTGAAGGTGGGGATAACGCTTCCCGAAGAACCGAGGACATTGCCGAAGCGGACGGCGCAGAAACAGGTTTTGTTGCCGGGGGCCTGCTGAATGGCCTGGACGCATATCTCGGCGATGCGTTTTGAGCAGCCCATAACACTCGTGGGATTGATGGCTTTGTCGGTGGAAATAAGTACGAATTTTTCGACGCCGTGTTTGGCGGCCAGAGCAGCAAGGAGGTGGGTACCCAAGGTGTTGTTCTTGAGCGCTTCGACGGGCTGGTGCTCCATCATGGGCACATGCTTGTGCGCTGCTGCATGGAAGACAATTGAAGGCCGCAATGTTTGCATGATCCATTCCATGCGGGCCTCGTCGAGAACGCTCGCGACAACCGGCAAAATGATCTGACTGTGGCCGAGGCTGATCATTTCCTGTTCGATTTGAAAAAGTTGAACCTCGGACTGGTCAACCAGGATGAGGCGTTTCGGAAAACGGTTGGCGACCTGGCGGCACAGTTCAGCGCCGATGCTGCCGCCAGCGCCAGTCACGACGATGACGCGATCCTGGAGCATTCCACGGATATGCTCGGAGTCGAGACTGACAGGCTCGCGGCCAAGCAAGTCCTGGAGTTCCACGGGACGAATCTGCGAGGATTGAACGCGACCCGAGGCGAGTTCCCACATCGAGGGAACAATTTCGGTTTCGATACCGAGTTTTTTGGCAATATCCACAACTTCGCGCACGCGGCGGGACGCGGTAGCCGGAAGGGCGATGACAATTTGTTGGATATCGTAGGCCTCACGAACAATGGAGAGCCTGTCAGGTGCGCCTACGACAGGAACGCCATGGATTTCGTGGCCGTGCTTCTGTTCATTGTCGTCGAGAAACACAACGGGTTTCAGGCCAAGGCCGCGACGAGCGAGAAAATCCGCGGCAACGGTAGAACCAACCTCGCCAGCGCCAACGATGGCGACTCGTTTGAGGTTCAAACGCGATGAAGCGCCCGAACCTCCGGGATGAGACTCACGATAGACACGCAGGCCCATGCGAACACCTGAAAAGAAAAATGTACAGAGGAGAAAATTGATGGCAATGACTGAGCGTGAAGGCGGGTATGGAGAGTCCGCCATTTTGACCCTGTTGTAAATAATCCACAGCACCATCTCGAATCCTGCGACCGTAGCGAACGCCGTCATCAGCCTGAAGAGGTCAGGAACGCGGAAATAGGAAAGAAAGCCGCGGAATTGGCCGAAGAGATAAAGTATGACAAGCTCAAGCGGCACCACCCACATGACCTGGCCGCGCCTGGCGAGGTGCAACTTTTCGTTTTCGGCGACTTGGAAATCGTTGCGAATCTCATACGCCAGATAAAAGCAGAAGATGAGCAGGCCTGTATAGCCCACAAGCAGCGTGAAGTTGCGCAGGAGCAAATCGCGCTTCAACGATTGTTTGGGCATGGGGTTAAAGTAGTGACGATCTTGGGGTGATTTGGCAAGGACGGGGTGCCAGGAGGTTTAACGCGCTTGAGGGAAGCAGGCGCGGACGATTTGGGCGACGCAGGCACGTTCGGGGTCGGTCAGGCTTGACCCTGAGGGCAGGCAGAGGCCTTTGGCAAAAAGATCGTCGGATACTGCGCCGCCAAAACGGGATGCACTGGCGAAAAGAGGCTGACTGTGGAGAGGCTTCCAAAGCGGGCGGGCCTCGATGTTTTCCTTTTCGAGCGCGAGGCGGATTTTTTCGCGGTCGGTGCCAGCCTGCGCGGGGTCAATGGTGAGGCAGGTGAGCCAGCGATTGGAAACGCCCCAAGGCGCTTCGGGCATAAAAGATACACCAGGGAGATCGCCGAGCGTACCCTTATAGTAATCGAAATGTGCACGGCGCCGCACAACTTTTTCGGAAAGGTGGCGTAACTGGCCGCGGCCGATGGCGGCGAGGACGTTGCTGAGGCGGTAATTGTAGCCGACGGTGGAATGCTGGTAGTGCGGGGCGGGGTCCCGAGCCTGTGTCGCCAGAAAGCGGGCGCGTGTGGCAAGCGCGGCGGCGTGTGTGACCAACATGCCGCCGCCGGAGGTGGTGATGATTTTGTTGCCGTTGAAAGAGTACGCTCCGAAGAGGCCGCGTGTGCCCAAGGGGCGGTTGCGGTAGGTGGCCCCGAGAGCTTCGGCGGCGTCTTCGATGAGTGTAACGCCGTGTTGTTCGCAAAGCGACGTGATGGCGTCAAGGTCGGCGCTCTGGCCATAAAGATGGACGAGAATGAGGGCTTTGGGAAGACGTCCGGTTTTTTTGCGGGCGTTCAAGGCATCAGCGAGGAGGTTCGGGTCGAGGTTCCAGGAAACACGTTCACTATCTAGAAATACGGGTGATGCGCCTTCGTAGAGAATGGGGTTGGCGGAGGCGACGAAAGTGAAAGAAGAGCAGAAGACTTCATCGCCTGCCCCAACGCCGAGGAGGCGCAGGGCGAGGTGGATGGCGGCGGTACCGGAACTGAGGGCGACGGCGTGGGCGGCGCCGACGTTTTCGGCGAGTTCGCGCTCGAAGGCGTCCACGTGCGGGCCGAGGGGTGCAATCCAATTGGACGCAAAGGCGTCGGCGACGAGGGCCTTTTCGTCGGGGCCGATGTCGGGCGGGGAAAGGTAGATGCGCGCGGACATGCGAAAATGGGAAGCAACGGAGTGTATCAACCCTTGCGGAGGCCGCAACGTGAAAGCGCGCGGCGGGGCTTGCCATCAAGGGAACCAGGGGCTATCATGGCTTGTCTAAGGATCAACGATGTTGCGTCTGATAAAAATATTGCTCGGCGTGTGCGGAGTCTTCGTGGCGGCGCTGCTGGCCTTGAATGCGTATATCAGCTTCAAACCGGCGCCGAAGCCCACGATTGACCATCCGCTGGCCACGCTACTGCCAAATGCACCCGCCGGATGGACGGCAAAGGACATGGACATCGCCGATTCGCCAGAAATGAAGGCGCAAATTGATGCGATCCTTCACTTTGACGACGCCGCCGACCGCGTCTATACGTCGAACGACGGCGAAGTGGATGTTTATGCGGCGTACTGGCAGCCCGGGAAATTCAGCCCGGCGAAGGTGGGTTCGCACACACCCGACACCTGCTGGGAACACAACGGCTGGACCTCAATGGACAAACATGCGGGCGTCGCACACGATTTTTCCGGCAAGATGCTGAAACCGTATCAGGACGGAACGTTTGAAAAGGACGGGCAAAAAATCAACGTAATGTGGTGGCATCTGGTGGGCGGCGAGTCTGTGTACTATGATCTCGAAGGCTGGGATAATGGCATCAAGGGGCGCATTGAGCGTCTGCCAGCCATGAAAGCGGATTTTTCAAAATTCGGCCTCGACCAGCGACGCGAGCAATTGATGCTGCGCATTTCGACGAACAAGCCCTTTGACGAACTGTGGAATGACCCCGGCTTTGTGCGGTTGATGGCGCAATTAAGCAAGACCTTCGACCTTTATGCGGAGCCTGCTGCGACAGCGGTGCCAACTGGGAAGGCGTGAATTAACATGCTGCTGTTTGACTAATGTAGTGATGCTGAGATTTGGCGGCTACCATGGTAAGTAGAAATGTTTGGGTTTTGTCTTCTGCTTTTTCGGACGTGGTCTGAAAACCAAGCTTTGGGAAAAATCCGGCGACTTGGGTATTTTTGGCGGTGGGGATGTAGGTGCCGAAGAGGTGTTTTGCGCCACGCTTGCGGAGGGTTTCGACGAGGGTGTTGAACATGAACTGTTCGAGGCCGCGGCCAATGACGCGGCAGCTCATGAGGAAGCTGTCGATTTCCCAATCGGTGGAGGCTGTGTTTGCGGAGCCGGGTCTTTGCGTGGCGATCCAGAGGCCGACGAGACCGTTGTCACCAAAGCGGTCGCGCAGGTGGAAGACGTGGGTGAGGACGTTGGGGTTCGTGCGAAAGGCGTCGAGTTGCGCGCGGGTGTGGCGGCGGGTGGTAAGGTTCCACTGATTTGTGCGCGAGAGGAGTTGTTCGACGCGCGCGAAATTGTCCGGCGTGAAGGGGCCGTGTTCGCACACCATGTCGAGGCCGCGCAAAAAATCCTCGAGTGACGTGGAGGACGCGGCCATAGCAGCGCGCTGCTGGTTGGCCTGATACGCGGCGTGGCGATTGGCGTCCTCCTTTGTGAGCGTGAGTGTATCGAAGAAACGGCGATTGCGCAGAGTGGCAATCCATTCCGACGGATGAGAGGAAAGTTCGGGAACGGCAACTTCGGGGAGGGTTTCGCGGACGCGCGCGCGTTCAGCGGGGTCATTGTCCACAAATACAAAAGCGTCGAGACTCACGTTGAGCGATTTTGCGAGCGAGCGCAGATTTTCCGTTTTGTCATTCCAGTTGACTATCCAGGCGGCAAAGTCATCGCGCTTGAGGGGCATATTGCGGCGCTTGAAAACTTCGAGGGCATCGGCGTCGTTATTCTTTGAGCAGACGGTGAGGAGAACGCCGCGATTTTTCAGACTGATGAGGTAGTCCTGGAATGCGGTGCGAGATTCGCCGTCGGGCGTGTTTTTGCCAATGTGGAGGCCGTCCACGCCATCTTCGCCGACAGTGCCCCCCCAGAGGGTATCATCAAGGTCGGTCACAAGCACCTTGCGCACCCTACCCTGCCGCGCGCGCAGCAACGCGAGCCACAATTCAACGAGGACGATGCTTCCGGCGGCGGAAGGATGCTGCTTTACTGCCTGCCACAAGCGCTCGTCATCCCAATCTTCGCCCGCGAGGGACTGCGCCTCGGCGAGATCAACCCAGGTAATGTCCGGGGGTAAATCGGCGCGGAGATGTTCATTGAGCGTGACAAAAGTTTTGGTGTTTTCGCGGGGAAGATCGAAACCCGGCCAAAACACCATGCCGAGGCCTTGCGATGCGTGGGTGGCGAGCGAAAGCTCGTCGCGCAAATAGATTTCAGCGTCAGCGCCAGCCGCGCGCCAGCTTCGGAGAATGAAGGTTGCTTCGGGCTTGAAGGCGCGCAGGCCGGAGTTGGGGTCGAGAATGTCCTGCGCCCATGCGCCGTAGGGAGCGTCGTAGAAAATGGGCCACCAACCATCGCGGAATGCGAGGGCGCGAAAAACTGGCTTTAGTAATTCAACCGAATCGGGGCCGATGAGTGCAACGTGGACAGCAGGCCAACCGGCAGGCGGATTGTTTTGCGTGGTGTTTTTGAGAAAACTGGCGACGGCAACGGCATTGAGGTAATCCACTTTCCCATCCAGACCGGAGCGGAGTTCGCGAAGTGCGCCGGGAATATCATTAGCGGCGCGGCGAGTGCGAGCGCGGGCGAGCGCGGAGGCAAAATAGTCCGGCTGCGTGGCTTCATTCATGGCAACAGTTCCAACAACTGGCGGACACTGCGAAGATTGGCCACGACTTCGGTCGGTGCGCGGATATTGAAGGCGGCTTCCACGGCGAGGACAATCTGGACGGTCGCGACGGAATCCCATTCGGGACAGTCGGCGACCGAAAAGTTTTCCGTAATGCGAAGTTCAGGACGGTCAAGCACGTCGCGAAAAATATCCTGGAGGCGTGTGATTTTTTCTTCGCGCGTCATGTTGTTTTCAACTGATAAGGGCCGGGGCCGGACTGCAAAAGTTCGATAAGAACGCCGTGTTTGTCCATCATCCATGCGATGGAACGGCCGCCGAAGGCGACGGCTGGAGCGGGTTCACCCAATTGAAGCCAGCCTTTGCCGCGCAAGGTTGCAAGCGCGTCGGTGATTTTGGGGACTTCGTAGCAAAGGTGGTGGAGTGTGACTCCTTTGCGCAAGGCGTTGGAAAGTTTGCTGTCCTTGCCAGCAGGCGAAATGAGTTCGAGCCGGGGGCCGTGACCGGGGAGACGCAGGAAACAAACTTTGGCGGTTTGAAAGGCGTCTTCGTGAACGGGGCCGTCACGAAGATATCCGAGATCGGCACACCAGCGTGCGGCGGCGGCTTCAAGGTCGCTGGCGAGGTAGCCGATATGATGAAGCGCGAATGTCATGCGAGATCCGTGGAAGCAGTGATTGACGCAATGCCTGCGGAACCAAAGCGAAGGAGAGAAATGCCCCACGACAGACCCACACCAAAAGAAACCAAAAGCACGCGAGAACCTGCACGCACCCTACCCTGCCGTACAGCCTCGGACAATGCGACAGGCGTGGAAGCGCCGCTAAGATTGCCGATATCTTCGAGGTGGAAAAATTGTTTTTCGGCCGGGACGTGGAGTTTTTTGTAAATCTGCTCGAGCATGTAGCGGTTGGCCTGGTGGAGGATAACCAGGTCAATATCATCCAACGTTGTTTTGAATTTGGCGAGAGCCTGCTGGACGGCCTCGGGTACTTTGTGAAGCGAAAAATGAAAAACGGCGGGGCCGTTCATAAAAAGATTCTCGGCGGTGCGTATGGAACCGGATTCGTCGGTTTGCTCGCGACGCGTTTCATCGCTGCGGGGTGTGCGCGCCCCAGAGGCCGGGACGCAGAGGTAATTCCAGCCCTTGCCGTCGGTGCCGAAATGGAAATCCATCAGGCCTTCGTCGTTGGCTTGAGTGGGTTCGAGGAGTGTCGCGGCGGCACCGTCGCCCTGGAGCGGAACGAGATTGCGGTCGTGAGGATGAATGACCGTTGAGAGGGCGTCGGCGTTGAGAATGAGTGCTCGGCGGGCCTGACCTGTCGCGAAAAATCCGTTGGCTACGGCGAGCGCGTAGGGATAGGCGGAACACCCGAGATTGATATCGAAAGTGGCACAATTTTCGGCGAGGCCAAGGCGTTCGTGCAGTATGCAGGCCGTGGCGGGCATCTGATAATCACCCGTCTGAGTTGCGAGAATAAGCAAATCAATGGAGGCGCGATCAACGTTACGTGCGGTGAGAAGTCTGTCTGCGGCGGCGTGGGCGAGATCGGCGGCAGTCATTCCCTGAGGGACGACGCGGCGTTCGAGAATACCCGAGAGTTTGGCAATGGATTGGACGTTTTTCGCGCCGAAACGCTCCTCAAGTTCCGCCTGCATCAAACGATTTGCGGGCACGCAATGGTGGATGGCTGCGATGGTTGCTCGGGCTGGCATGAGGGCGCGGGCAAGGCCCGCAGCGGGTTAATGACAGGTGAAACCGCCGTCCACAACCAATTCAACTCCGGTAATCCAGCGCGCTTCCGAAGAAATGAGAAAACAGGCCGCGGCCGCGACATCGTCGGGCTCGCCGAAACCGAGAAGGTGGGATTTGCGGATGGCCTCGACGTGTTCGGGTTGAAGGGTGGCGAGAAATTTATCGCTCATTGCCGTTTTGACGACACCCGCAACGAGGGCATTGACGCGGACGTGCTGCGATGCGAGTTCGACGGCAAGGGAGCGAGAAAGAGAAAGCAAAGCTCCTTTCGCGGCTGAATACGCGGTGGCAGCGGCAGCACCGCGCATGGCGGCGGCAGAGGAAAGCATGACCATGGAAGATCCGTTTCGTGCTGCGAATTTGACAAAGACGCGCGCAGCGACGGCGGCGGTCGTGACGTTGGCATGAAATTGCTGTTCGTAATTCTCGGCCTTGCACATCGAGAGCGGGCGCAGGATGTGATCACCAGCGCAGAAGATGGCGCCGCGCAATGCACCGACGACGTTGGCGAACGCTTTCACGCCCGGGGCGAGCGCGCCTTCATCAGCGGCATCAACGGCGAGCACATCGTGGCCGGTGCCGTGCAAGGAATTCCTGGCAGTATTGAGAGCGTCGGCACGGCGGCCAACGAGAAGGACGCGAGCACCTTCGGTGGCGAGACGGCGCGCACAGGCAAGACCGATGCCGGATGCAGCACCCGTGACCAAGACGGGCCATTCTGGAAATCTACCTTCTGCCATGACAGGGATTATTTTCTCTTCGGGCGTAACGATCAAGAACGATTCAGGGCAAGTATATCGCCAAAAGTGCGCAAACTGGCGGCTTGCGCCGGTGGGAGAATGACACCGATTTCGTCGAGCGTGACCATGAGTGTGAGCAATTGGACGGAATCGAAGTCCGGAATGGAACCCAATTCCGTTTCAGGCAGAAGCTGCGAAGGCTCGATATTGAGAGCTTCGCCCACGGCATCGCGTATAGCCTTGTCGGTAGTCATTCCGTGATTGAGGCAGGGGGGGTGTTGCCGTCCGTGGGATCCGCTTCGGAGACTTCACCCGCCATGGGGAGGGATTGCTGGACGGTGACGGCGGGGACGCCGATAACGAGGGTGTTGGGACGTACGTTGCGAACAACGAAGGATGCGGCTGAAACCGTGGCAGATTCACCCACGCGTTTACCCGGATGAACAACGGCGTTCGAGCCGAGGAAAGCGAGTCGCCCGATGGTGCAATGACCACTGACTCGCGCGCCCGGACAGATTTGAGCAAAATCGCCGATGGAGCAGTGGTGGCCGATGCTTGAAGATACGTTGAGTATCGCGTGGCGGCCGATGCGTGCGGCTGGGCCGATATAGACGCGTGGGGCAACGAAAGCGCCAGGTGCGATTGTCGCACGCGGCGAAACCGTGGCCATCGGATCCACGAGTGTGGCAGGCTTCAGACCACGACCCTCGAAAACTGCCGCCAATTTCTGACGTTGAAAATTGTTGCCCACCGCACAATGGAAATGGACAGGCCATTCGGCGTGGCTTTCAAAGAAATCGGTGACTGAACCGAGTACTGGCAAACCCTCGATCATCGTACCCCGGAGGCTTGCGCGATCATCGACGAAGCCAAGGACATTCCAACCGCCGGTGCCAGCGCGCTCCTGTGTAATGCGCGCTGCAACCCAGAGAACCTCCAACCCGTAACCACCCGCTCCGACGATGACGAGAGGACGGGGCGCATCTTGTGCGGTTAACGATTCATGTGTCATGAATAACGGGAGCAAGCGACGCGGGTTTGAGCAAACAACCGGATACGCCAAGCGGTATTTTGTTGGCCATTAAAGGCAAAACGACAACCGTGTTACAATACTAAATAACGGGTCTTTGATTGGGGGAGTTTTTTTGAATATTTTCCCGTGAAGGTGTTCAACTCAGACTTCGGGCAACGTAGCTTTTGGCAAATGCGATAGGGTCTCTTGCGGATTCACTGAATTGTGGAGGGTCCAAGGTGAGATAATTTTGCGGTAGGCGGGGAAAAAGCCATCAACGGGTTCAACACCAGTGCGGTTGAGTTTTTCCCACTGTGCAGTGAGGGAGGCGAATGCTTGCTCATTAACAATCACGCGCCATGTGCGGAAATTAGCCCGGTTCGAGGAAAAACCGCTTTTGAAAAGAAAAAGAGAATCGTTTTTCGCCCCCACCCCGCCTCCAAGGTGAAACATGTCCAATCCCTGCTCCTTCGCCCAGCCCCGGATTCCATGAAGCAACAGTTTTGATGCGTGCGAACCTCCTTCAATTACACTGTTGCCCGACAAATGATATTGGACAATACCCGAACAACGCGTAAAAATACCGCTGGAAACAAGCGTGCCCGCCGGATTCCGAACATTGGCCAGGACACAGCGGTCGCCCAGGGCACTTTTGAAACCCTGAAAATAATCGAGAGAAAAGAAATAGCGGGCCTCGGCACCGACACGTCGCATGGTTTCATGGTAAAGGCGGACAAACTCGGGCATCAACGACGCTGTTTCATCAATTTCAAAGCGGAATCCCTCACGCATCATGCGGTTGATGGGATTGCGGAAATCCCGGCGTGTTTCCGACCATAATTGCTCCGTCGTGTGATGAATGTCACACCATACGGTTTCGCCGTGGGTGACTAGAATTCCCGAGGCTTGGAATGGTTCGAGCGGCAAATCAATTAGCGGGTGCAGACATGAAAGAAAGGAGCAGACGCCGCGTTCGTGAAGCATCTGTATGAGTTTATGAATGGCTTCGGCGACGAATGCGTTGCGGGCCAAGGCGTCATCTCGCGAACCTTTCCAATCAAGTAATGGTCCAGCGTAACCATAGGGGGCGAGGGCATCAAACAGTGGCGGCCCTTTGGGGCGGAGAGTCAGGGGCACAGGAATCTCCATAAACGGAGCCATAAATGTGCCCCGGCCGTCCTGGTAAAAAAAGGCGCAGCCCCTGGCCCCGTTACGGTCGGCTTCCAAGCTGACGTAAGCAGGAAGATGGTGAAAGTCGTAGCGGGGGAAATTTGCGATGGCTTCGCCCCATGGCACCTCGTCAACCTCGGCGATGAATGCGGTAGTGTCTTGGGTTGATGGCATTGAGACGCGGGGTGAAGTCTTCGATGCTTGGAAGAAACAAAACGGTACAGGTATAATCGGCTTTTTTCTGAAGAACTTTCGTGCCGGATGGCCGTCGGACGTGTCTTATTCAGGTTTGTCAGGAGGCGAGCCCATGAACTCCTGGTTAGTGCCGATGGTGGGGTCAACAATGTCCTCGGCTCGGACGATTTTGCCGAAGGACAGAAAGATGATTTTGATGTCGAGAATGAAGGAAAGATGATCCACATACCAAACATCGCGGCGAAACCTCTCCTCCCAGTTGAGTGCAGTGCGACCGGAGACCTGCGCCCAACCGGTCAACCCGGGTAGGACATCATGGCGGCGGGCTTGTTCCTGAGAATAGCGCGGAATGTACTGGATGAGCAACGGGCGGGGGCCGACAAGGCTCATTTCACCACGAAGGACGTTGATGAATTCGGGTAGCTCGTCGAGGGATGTGTTACGGAGCCAGCGGCCAAAGGGGGTGATGCGTTCGAGGTCGGGGAGAAGGTTGCCGCGGGTATCGCGGGCATTGGTCATGGTGCGAAATTTAAAAATGGTGAAGATTTGGCCGCGGAAACCCGGACGTTGCTGGCGAAAAAGTACCGGGGCGCCGAGTTTGATGCGGATGAGCACGGCAAGTACAGACGCCACAGGCAGCCAAAGGGGCGCGGCCAGGATAACCGCGGTGAGATCAAAGAGCCGTTTGCCGAAGGTTCGATACATTGTCGTGTTCAATTGTGGGGGAGCGGCATGATTCATTCCGAAATGCGGAACGAGCCGTGGGCTGTGCTTGACTGAAAAGTTCGCGTTACGCCAAATTCTATCAGTGCGATGCAGATCGTTTACGCATTCCCTTCTATGACGCTGAAAAAGTCACCTTGAACAAGCAGTCATTCAAAAGGCGCCATTCCCGGTCGGGCACGATACGCGTGGACAGTTTCAAGGCAATCCACAAAACGGTTCGCCATGTCTGCGCGGGAAAACTCCACCTCGCCAAGGCGGCGGGCGTTTTTGCCACAGTCGCGACAGAGCGAGGGATCACCAGCAAGCGTTTCGAGAGCATTTGCAAATGCAACCGGGTCCCG
>Ga0206888_1206_pt1 | contig 12826 bp, 9 predicted proteins | sample Alteio_BWOrgHeat_90_FD_153258 | JGI IMG/M metagenome (GOLD analysis project Ga0206888, IMG submission 153258) | Enriched cells from forest soil in Barre Woods Harvard Forest LTER site, Petersham, Massachusetts, United States - Alteio_BWOrgHeat_Nextera4 ... | reverse complement strand
GCCACCCGGAAATACCCGGGCCCAAGCCCCCGGAAATTCGCGGCATCCCGCACCAGCAACCCATGCCGTTGCACCAGCCATTCCTTCAACCCCGGCGGCCCTTCAAAAAGAAAATAATGGGTATCGGTCTCCCCTATGCGCCAGTCGGTTGCGGTGGCCAACTCCCGCCGCCATTCCGCCGTCGCCGCCAAAAGCGGCTCCACAGGCAGTACAAAATCGACCGGATGGGAAAAAATATACAGCCCTGCCTCCATCGCCAGCCGGTTCACACTCCAGGGCATCTTATACAACCCTATCCGCCCGACCAGCGCCGGCGGCCCGACCAAAAACCCCACCCGCAAACCGGGTATCCGGCAACTCTTCGTCAGCGACTTCAACACCAGCACATTTGGCCGGCCCGCCGCGATCACGCTCTCCGTCGCCCGCGTAAACTCGATATACGACTCATCAACAACAAACAATACGTGCTCATTCCGATCGATCAATTCCTGCAACGGCAACACAGATCCCGTCGGATTATTCGGATGGCAAATAAAAACAAGCCCCTCGTCAAACCGCAAATTCCCCTCCCCCAAACGCCGACCATCCATCCACCGCACGGTCATCCCCTGTATCCGGCAGGCGTCTTCATATTCGGCAAAAGTCGGCCCTACCACGGTCGCGCCTGACAGCCGAAAAGCCTGCGCTACCAGGTAAATGGCCTCGGTCGCCCCATTCGTCACCAGCACACTCTCCGCCCCCACCCCATAGGCCGCGGCCGCCGCCAACTGCAACGACTCCGCCCCGGCCTCGGGATAATGCGTCACCCCGCCCATCACCGACTGCAAATGCTCCCGCAGCCCGGCATCCAGCTCGCCATACCAAACGTTGCTACTGAAATCGGCCCGGATGGGAACAGCATATTTCCAGGCGTCATCGCCATGTCCTCCGATCATAGTCGCTTCAATTGGTGGTAAATAGATTCGATATCGATATGCTGCCGGATATGCTCCGCCAGCCGCTCATATTGACGTTCTTTAAAACTCCGGTAGTCCGGAATATCCACCCCGAGCAATTGCTTCACCACCGACTGGTTATCGAGGATGCCGTGCATATACGTTCCCCAACAGGAAGCCGAAAGCCGGTATCCATCAGGCCCCTCTCCCTCCGCAACGGGGAAATTCAATGGCCGCGCCGCCGCCCCTGCATTCACGGTCTGCCCCATATGGATCTCATAACCCTCGCAAAGCGGCCCATCCTCACCCCCAAACCGGAACCGCCGCCGCACGGTTGTTTTCTCCCTGGCCAACACGGTATGCACAGGCAACAACCCCAGCCCGGCTACCGTCCGGGCTTCGCCCTCCACTCCATACGGATCCGCAACCGTCAACCCCATCATCTGGTAACCGCCACAGATGCCGATGACCACCACCCCCGCCGCAGCCGCGGAAAGCACGACCTTGTCCAGCCCCAGGCTGCGCATATCCATAAGGTCGCCGATGGTATTTTTTGTTCCGGGTAGCAGGATCACCGAAGCATGACCCAGCTCCAACGGGTCATCGGTATAGTAAACATGAAGCCCGCCGGCCCGCTCCAGCGAAGCAAAATCGGTAAAGTTGGCCAGGTGCGGCAACCGGACAATGGCGACATTCACCGCGCCGGGCTTATGTTCGGCATGCTTCTGGCGCAACACCACGGAATCCTCCTCTTCGATATGGATATCCCGGTAATAAGGCAACACCCCGGTAACAGGAACCCCGGTCAGCTCTTCCATCTGACGCCTGCCGGACTCGAAAAGCCGGCTATCGCCCCGGAATTTATTGATGATGATCCCGCGCACAAGGGCTTTCTCCTCGGGCGGCAACAAGGCCAGCGTCCCATAGACACTGCCAAAGACCCCGCCGCGATCGATGTCGGCGATAAGATAGACATCGGCCCCGGCATGCAACGCCATCCGCATATTGGTAATATCGCGCTGCCGCAGGTTCAGCTCGGAAATACTCCCGGCGCCCTCCAGCACGATGGGATTGAACCGCGCGGCCAACCGGTCATAAGCGCCCTTCACTTCCTCCCACAAAGCGGCCCGGTCGCGACCCATAAAATAATCATAGGCGGACTGGCTGCCCGCGGGTCTCCCATGCAACACCAGTTGCGCATGACTGTCGCCGGTAGGCTTCAAAAGAACGGGGTTCATCTCGCCATGACAGGGAATACCCGCTGCCTCGGCCTGCACCGCCTGCGCCCTGCCGATCTCCAATCCCTCCGGGGTTACAAAACTATTCAGCGACATATTCTGGGCCTTGAATGGCGCCGGCCGGTAACCATCCTGCGCCAGGATGCGACAGAAACCCGCGGTAATAACACTCTTGCCGACATCGGACGCAGTACCGACAAACATCAGGGGGCGTAACGCGTGCGCCATAGGCTAGAATAAGATTTGAGAATAATGTTCGGAATAGACGGGCACACCCGTAGCCGCCTGTAGCCTGGCCTGTAGCTCGGCACAATCCTCCGGCCGTGTCAGCAGACCCGCGATCGTCCCGGAATGCGCTACCATCAACCCGGACCGGGTATCTCTCGCCAGCCGGCAATAGTCGGCAAAACGCGGCAGCCCGATCACCGTCTGGTTGTATTCGGCACTCGCAGTCACCCGCTCAAAAAGCGCCTCGTAGTCGCCGGCTTCCGCCGCCCGCAAAAAAGAAAAAAGAAGCCAGTCGAAGAACTTCCCCACCCCGGGTGTCCAGGGACGTTGTACGGTCTCCGTATTGATCACCCGGCCAGGCTCGGCATCAAAATAAAGGAGGCTCATCGGGGGAAGCCCGATAGACCGGCAAGGCACACCGGAATGCTGATAAAAAAGAAGGATGTCGTCGGAAAGACAGGGGTCGGTGGGTTCCACCTGCGCGGCCACCTGGTAAAGCTCCCCGGATGACAGCCCCGCCGCAAGGTAGTCGTTGACCACACAAAGCACACTCAGGATATCGGTACTGCTGGACGAAAGCCCTTTCCCCGGCGGGATATTCCCCCGCAAGCCGACGCGCAAGCCGTCCATACCACCCTTCGCCTGCGTCCCCTTCCCTTGCGTTGCACGCATCACCTGCTGCCCCCCCTTCCGATCTTCCATCAGTGCCAGCAGCAGCGCAAGTGCGCGGGCAGCCTTCGGCGGCAGGCCCGCTCCGGGCGCCCCATCCCCCTCCTCCACCCGGGCCTCCGAGAACCAACGCCTCGAAGAAAAACCACTCACCATAAAAGCGGAGCCGTCAGACAAAAACCCCTGCATCAGCTCGCCGATCCGGGAATATATTTTAGTAGAAAATTCCATGTTGGACTGTAAAAATAGTAGTTTTACAGTAATGCCTATCCACGGATCTCAATTTCTCATCGCAGCCGCCCACAGCGGCGCAGGCAAAACAACGCTCACGCTGGGTCTCCTTCGCGCCCTTCAAAAACAAGGTCTTACCATCCAACCGTTCAAATGCGGACCGGATTACATTGATCCCATCCACCACACTACCGCCGCCCATCGTCAAAGCATCAACCTCGACCAGTACATGATGAGCGCCGGTCACATAAAACAACTCTATCACCGGCATACCATCGATGCCGATGTCGCTATCACCGAAGGCGTCATGGGGCTCTTCGACGGAGCGCGAAAAAGAGAGGGCAGCAGCGCCGATCTCGCCGGGCTGCTCGAACTTCCGGTCATCCTGGTGCTCAACGCCAAAGCCATGGCCTATTCCGCCGCCGCCCTGCTCTATGGTCTGAAGAATTTTGACCCCGGCCTCAACATCGCCGGAGTCATCTTTAATTTTGTAGATACCGATGCGCATTACAAATTCCTGCAGGAAGCGGGTGAGGACGCCGGTGTAAAAGCCCTCGGTTACCTGCCCGCCAATAACGAGCTCCGCATCCCTTCCCGCCACCTTGGGCTCGATACCGCCGATGCCTCCGCCGCCATCGACGCCGCAGCCCGCCACATCGAAAAACACCTCGACCTCGACGCGATCCTCGAAGCCACTGCCACAGACATCCCCTCTCACTCCTCGCCAAACCCATCTTCTCCCGATCCGACCCCCACATCTTCGGCCGGCAAAACCATCCTCGTCGCCCGCGATGCCGCCTTCCACTTCCTCTATCCCGAAAACCTCCGCCGCCTCGAAGCCTATGGCCGAATCGAATTTTTCAGTCCGCTCAAAGACACCCACCTTCCCCCAGCCGATTGGCTCTACCTTCCCGGCGGCTACCCGGAATGCTATCTCGAACAACTCTCGGGCAATACATCCTTACTCGACGATATAAAACTCTTCGCGGGCAAAGGAGGCAAACTCCTCGCCGAATGCGGTGGTATGATGCTGCTTGGCAAAGCCATCATTGATGAGGCCGGCAGGAGTTGGCCAATGGCGGGCATCCTCGATTGTACCACCACCCTGCAGGATAAAAAACTCCACCTCGGCTATCGCACGCTCACCCTCGACGGCCAAACCCTGAAAGGCCACGAATTCCACTATTCCCAATTCACCAACGCCGCCGCCGCCGACCAACCCACCACGCAACCCACCACGCAACCCAACGCCGCGAACACCCCCGCCAACCTCACCATCCACAATGCCCGCGGCCAACAACTCTCCGCCCCGGTCTTCTACCATCCAAACATCTTCGCCAGCTACATGCATTTCTATTGGGGCGAAACCCTTGGCCCGCTGCAAAACTGGCTCAATTCACCCGTATCCCCTCCACTGCCTTCTCCAACGCACCTTCCTTCAATCCCTCGATAGCCGTACCCTCCACGCGAAACACGGTGATATCGGTCAACCCGATAAACCCAAGGATCGTCCGGAGATACGGTTCGATAAAATCCATCGACTTCATCGGCCCGTCCGAATACACATGCCCCGACGACAGCGCAACATACACCTTCTTCCCGTGAACAAGCCCCTCGGCGCCGGTATCCGTCACCCGGAAAGTCTTACCGCTCCGGATGATATGATCGATCCACGCCTTCAGCGCTGAATGGATGGTAAAATTGTACATCGGCGCGCCGATAACGATGATATCCGCCTCCTGGATATCCTGGATTGCCTCGTCAGAATGCCGGACCGCCTCCCTGTTCTCGCTGGTATACTTATCGACAGGCGTAAAAAAAGAGTTCAGATGCGCTTCTTCCAAATGCGGCCAGTGCTTCTTCACCAGGTCTACCGTCTTTACCGTGCTGCCGGGACTGGCCGCCAGCAGTTTCCCGATAATGGCGTCCGCCAACTGAATGCTGTAGGAAGCCCCGCCCCGGGGACTCGATACAATGTTTAAAATTTTTTTCATCCCACAAAGCTATCTACCTTTGCTTTCCAAAGGATACTACTATCCCAAAGGATACCGGTATCCTCCGGGATACTCACTTTAAAAAACGACACCATGCAGCTTCATAACGATGGAATCCACACAAAAGAGACCTGTTCGGCCGCGGCCGGTGCCATCCGCGACACCCTTTATGTCCTGGGCGGAAAATGGAAGCTCCCCATCCTGATGACCCTCGCCGGCGGCCCCCAACGCTTTCGTGAACTGCAAAAAGCCCTCGAAGACATCACCCCAAAAGTCCTCTCGAAGGAGCTGAAGGAACTCGAACTAAATGAATTCATCACGCGGAAGGTCTATCCCACCACCCCCGTAACGGTGGAATACAGCCTCACCGCCTACAGCGGCTCGCTCCAAAAGGTCCTCATCGAGCTCCGCGACTGGGGTTTCGCCCACCGCCGCCGGATAAAAGAATCCCTGAAAGAATCGAACAAGACCCGTCGCGCCATGGCAGAAAAATAAACCCAAAAAATCCGCCCTACCCTGTCCTATTCCTTTCGGCCCGTTTGACGATTAGACATTCTTCATTAAATACATTGTTATGAACCAGTTTCTGATCATCGTAAGAGGCAGCGATCACAGCACCGCATCGCCCGAAAAAATGCAGGCCAGGCTAAACCAGTTCAACGAATGGGTAGGCAACGTCCTCAAAGGCCGTTTCGTTGGCGGCGCCCCACTGGAAGACTTTGACGCCGTCCTGCTAAAAAGCAAGTCGGAGATCCAGACGGACGGCCCCTTCATCGAATCGAAAGAAATGATCTCGGGCTATATGATCATCAACGCGGAAAACATCGAAGAAGCGACGGAGCTGACAAAGGAATGCCCGCTGCTCGCCGATTTCCGGCTGGAACTCCGGAGACTAAAACCCATGGCTTCCTGAGCACACCGGTCATTATTATCGTATGTCAACATCGCCTTCGGATATCCAAAAATTGGTCGACCATCTTTTCCGGCACGAAGCGGGAAGGATGGTCGCTATTTTAACCCGGCTCTTCGGCATCCATAACCTGGAACTCGCAGAAGACGTCGTCCAGGACACGCTCCACCAGGCACTAAAAGACTGGACCCTCGGCAAGATGCCGGACAACCCGGCCGCCTGGCTCATGACGGTAGCCAAACGCAAAGCCATCAACACCATCCGCCGCGAAAAATTCTTCCGCTCCTTCGCCGGTGACATGGACACGCTCCTCAAGTCGGAATGGACCGCCGCCTATACCATGGACCAGGTGTTCCTCGAGTCGGAGATAACGGACAGCCAGCTCCGCATGATCTTCACCTGCTGTCACCCGGACCTCCCGACGGAAGCCCAGGTTGCCCTTACCCTGAAAACACTCTGCGGCTTCAGTGTTGCCGAGATCGCGGCCGCGCTGCTTACCACGGAGTCGAACATCAACAAACGCCTCTATCGCGCAAAAGAAAAGATCCGCCATGCGAACATCGACTTCACCGTCCCCACAGGCGCCCACCTCCGCCACCGGGTCGACGCGGTCCTCCTGGTCATCTACCTGCTGTTCAACGAAGGCTACAACTCCGCCGGCGAAAACCCCGCCATCCGTAAAGACCTCTGCCTCGAAGCGCTGCGGCTGGCCATGCTCCTCACCCAGGGCCCGGTAACCAACGAATACCCGCCCATCTATGCCCTCCTCGCCCTGCTCTGTCTGCACTCGGCCCGGCTCGACGCCCGCATCGACGACAATGACAGCCTCGTCATCCTCGAAGACCAGGATCGAGCCCGCTGGGACCAGGAGTTGATCCAACAGGGCCTGCAGTTCCTCGCCCGCTCAGCAGTGGGCTCCGCGGCCACCACCTACCACCTGGAAGCGGCCATCGCCGCGGAACACTGTATGGCGCCGGACTTCGCCTCCACCAACTGGCAAAATATTTATGACTATTATACCGCACTCGAAAAATTAAAACCCTCCTCCGTCATCCGCCTGAACCTCGCCATCGTCACAGGCAAAAAGGATGGCCCACAGGCGGCCCTCGCCCTCCTGCATGAACTGGAAACCCATAAAGCGTTGGAAAATTATTATCTCCTCTATGCCGCCCTCGGCGAATTTTACCACCTGTCAGGCAACAGGGAACAAGCCGTGGATTACTTTCTCCGGGCGAAGATCCTCACCCGGTCACCGGCAGTCAATCACCTCCTCGATCTCAAACTAAGCCGCTGACGCGCCGCCGTTATACCCCAAAAACAACCCGGTTCAAATACGCATTCCTGAACTTCCCACCGGGATCATAGTGATGCAACAACTGCTGAAAGGCATGCATCTTCGGATACAGTTCCGCCAGCCGCTCATGCGGCATCGTAAACAGCTTCCCCCAATGCGGCTTCGCCCGGAAAGGCGCAAGCGCGGCCTCTATCTGCGGCAACAGTTTCCTGACCGCCTCCCACTCGGGCTTCCAGGTGAAATGGATCGTCGTACTGGCCTGGTGCCCGCAGGGACTCATCCAGAGATCATCCGCGGCAATACACCGCACCTCGGTGATAAAAAGATGCGGGGAGATCTGCTCATGCAACTTCTCCACGGCCATGATGGCGGCATAACTATGTTCACGCGGAACGAAATATTCGGACTGTAACTCCTTCCCGCTGCTGGGCGTAAAACCCATCTTGAAATGCGGCAGCCGCTCGTGCCAGGGCCCCGGCACCCCCATCTGCGGCGTACAATTCTCCGCCGATAGATCGCGTATCGGGTGCAGGTTCTTCACAGCCGCCCGCGCCCCAAAGAACTCGGGCTTCGTGCCGAAATTACCGGTCTCACCCAACCGGCTCTTGATCCATACTTCGTTTATATTGCGATTGCGCCAATCGGTAAAAAGACTCACACTATACCCGGCAGACATGATCTCGTCAAAGTGATGCTCCAGCCCGGCCATCGGCAGGTTCTCATAAACATATTGCCGCACCTGGTACGTCGGCTCCACCGCCAGCGTCACCTTGGTCACCACCCCGATGCCGCCAAGATGCACCACCGCAGCAAGAAATTGCTCCCCATGCTGATGCCGCGACAGGCTCACCACATCTCCCGACGCCGTCACAAATTCCATCCCCATCACGGCGCTGGACAGGTTGCCGTTATGAACCCCCGAACCATGCGTGCCCGTAGCCACCCCGCCCGCCACGGAGATATGCGGCAGGGAAGCAAGATTATGCAGCGCATACCCATTGTCATTGAGAAATACGGCCAGCTCTCCATACCGGATCCCGGACTCCACCGTCACCGTATGGTTGGCCTTGTCAAGCGCCAACACCTTGTTCAGCGAGCCCAGCGACAGGAATTCATCGCGCGAGTCGGCAATATCGTTAAAACAATGCCGGGTACCCAACACCTTGAACCTTGGCTGTGCCTTGATCCACGCCCGGGCATCCTCCATCGACGACGCCTTGCGCAACGCAGTAGTACTATAGGTAAGATTCCCGGCCCAATTGGTAATGGTCGAACCCTGTGCCCAATCGACCAACGGAGATAATGCTGAGCCTGCCATCAATGTGGAAGATAGTTTTAAAAATGTTCTTTTCTTCATACGGCGCAATTAGACGCCCAAGTTAGCGAAATTTGCTCACTCGCGGCGCAACGCCCGCACCGGGTTCTTCCATGCCGACCGCACCGCCTGTCCCCCTGTGATCGCCAGCGACATCCCTAACGCCAGCACTGCCGGCAACGCAAACATCCACCACGAGAGCCCGATCCGGTAGGCAAAGTTTTGCAACCACCCGCTCATCAGCCACCAGGCCAGGGGCAATGCAACCACGACAGCAATTCCCACCAGCCGCACAAAATCCCTCGACAACAACGCCCCGATGCTGGCTGTCGTCGCACCTAAGATCTTTCGGATCCCGATCTCCTTCGTCCGCTGCTCGGCAGCAAACGCGGCCAGCCCAAACAACCCCAACGAAGAAACGAACACAGCCAGCAAAGCAAATACAAATACCAGCGTCGATGCAATCGCATCCTGCCGGTAAAGGTTATCGAATTGCTCATCCATAAAAGAATATTCCAGCGGCACCCCGGGCAACTGCCCCTTCCACACCCGCTGAACAACATCCACCGCCGCGGCAGCGCTCTGCGGCGCGGCCCTCACCAGCAACAGATGGCCCCAACCGGGATTATTGAAGACAACCAGCGGACCGGTCTTCTCATGCATGCTTTTGTAATGGAAATCCTTCACCACCCCGATCACCTTCCCCGCTACCCCATGCATCCGGAATCTGGCGCCGATCACGGGCTGCCGGATATGCAATTCCCGTACCGCCGTTTCATTCAGAATAAAATTGGACTCGTCAGCCTTGTCGCCGCTTAGAAACCAGCGACCCGCGGCCATCCCAAGATGCAGCGTCTTTTGCAGGTCGCCATCAGCAGACAACTGCGCCACCTTCGTGTTTACACTCGTATCCTTCCCCTCCCAGTCGGCCCCGCTTGTGCTACTGCCTATCTGCACGATGGGCTGACTCACCACGGACACGTTTTCGATGCCGCTATGCCCCAGCAACTCCTGCTTCAACGCCTGGGTGGCATGCAACACGTCCGACGCCTGGGTCATAGGATCTACCTGTATCGGAAGCTGCACCAGCAACACCTGCTCCCGGTCATACCCGGGATTGGTTTTTTGTACAAACCGCAGTTGCCGGTAGATAACGACAGCCCCGGTCATCAGCAGGATCGAAACACAGAATTGCAGCACGACCAGCCCCTTCCGCAAAACTCCATCCCTCACCCGCAGCACGGTGATCCCCCGGAAAATATTCAGCGGCTTGAAAGACGAAAGCAACAAGGCAGGGTAGATACTGTTCAGCACAAACGCCGCCGCCAACGTAACTCCCAGCACCATCCACATCGCGGGCAAACCAAGGGCGCCGGTAAAATCCTTCCCGGTCAGCCGCGAAAAAGCGGGCAGACATAAACGCACCAGCAGCAAGGTCGCCGCCAGCGAAAAAAGACTCACCAGCAACGATTCGGCCACAAATTGCAGGAATAGCTGCCGCCGCTGCGCCCCGACGATCTTTCGTATACTCACCTCCTTCCCCCGCAGACTGGCCTTCGCGGTGGTCAGGTTCACATAGTTGATACAGGCGACAAGCAGGATCACCAGCCCCAGTAAACCAAAAATAGTCGTGATCTCGCGGTTGCCATGCTCAAAAATGGAGTCGGAATGACTATTGTCAAAATGGATCCCGGTCAACGCCTCCAGCTCGATCACCGTACTATGATCGTCATCATGGGCATATCGCTGATACACGGCGGACACCTTCGCCGCCACCGCATCGGCACGGCTGCCGGGACTCAATTGCACAAAGGTCCGGTAATCGCCATTCCCCCAGTTCTCACCGTTCGCCCGCCATTGCGGATTTTGCACCAGCGCGGCAATAGGGATAAAAGCATGGTATTGAAAGCTCGAATTGGCGGGCGCATCGGCGACAATCCCTCTCACGGTATAATTCAGGCTGTCGATCCGCATCGTCTGCCCAAGGGCATCCCGGCCGCCAAAATATTGCTTCGCCGCCGACACCGTCAGGACAAGACTATAGGGGTCTTGCCCAAAGGCAGCAGCATTACCCTCGATAAAAGAATAGGAAAAGAACCGGAACCAGTTGACATCGACAAAAGCACATTTTTGCTCCACCTGTGGCTCCCCCCGGACGATGAATACAGGCCGGGCATCGGCCAAAAGCCGGGTAACCGCTTTTACATCGGGCACTTCCTTCTTCACCCCATCGGCCAGCCCCATCGCCGCCCCCTCCCAGGCCCAATTCTTACCCGGTAGCGTCGTGTTCATACTATAGATCCGATCCGCACCAGGATGATAGCCGTCAAAACTCCGCTCATTGGCCACCCACAAAAAGATCAACACCGCCGCCGTCATCCCCACCGTCAATCCGGCGATATTCAGTACCGCCATCCCCTTGTTATGCAAAAGACTGCGCCAGGCGGTCTTGAAATAATTCTTTATCATATTGTAATTTAAGCATTTTCACATCCTTACTCTACCCCAATTTATACCCTTTTGACCTAAATCACTTAAATTGAGCATCTCAAAAATTGATTATGCTCAGCAGACCCGGAATTGTACTTATCCTTCTGGCCGTCCTGGTAGCCTGGCTGGCTATTCATGCCGACTTTTCACCGGCCACGGTAAACGATAAACCTGCCGATACAACCTTCTCCGTACCGCGCGCCTATACGCATCTCAGGCAAATAGCCGCAAAACCACATAGCATCGGGACGACGGCAAAAGACGGGGTCCGGGACTATATCCTCTCCCGCTGCGATACCCTGGGGCTTGTCACCCGTATCCATCACAGCACCTCCGTCATCTCGGAGGAGGGTGGCGTCGCCGCCGGCGAAGTGACAAATATCATCGCGGTATATAAAGGCGCCGATAGCCTGCGCACGGCAAGACCCCGCTCGGCCGTCCTGGTAATGGCGCACTATGATTCGGAACCCAATACCCCGGGTGCAGGCGACGACGGCGCGGGTTGTGCCGCCATGCTCGAGACGGCAAGGGACATCATCGCCGGACACCGGTTGCACGACGACATCATCTTCCTGTTCACGGATGGCGAAGAAGCAGGACTGCTCGGAGCCACCAGCTTTGTCCGTGAAGACTCGCTTTTTGATGCCGTAGGGGTCGTATTAAACTTCGACGGCCGCGGTAACGCAGGCAACCAATTCATGATCTCCAACAGCAGCAGCAGCAGTTGGATGGTAAAAGAATACAACAAGGCCTGCGCACACAAGAGCGCCAGCTCACTTTATCATGAACTGTTCCGCATCCTGCCCAATAGCACGGACCTCCTCCCGTTCAGCCGGAAAAATATTCCGGGCCTGGACTTCGCCTACATCGATGGCTTCGTCAACTACCACGCCATGACGGACCAGCCGGCGAATATGGATCGCAATACGCTGCAGGACCTGGGCGATAACATGCTGAGCATGGTCAGACATTTCGGGAACATCGACATCCCGCAACAAAAAGGTGGCGAGAACACTTTCTTTACCGCCTTTGGCAACTGGATGATCCTCTACCCGGCAGGCTGGAATTCAGGCTTCCTTATCCTGACCAATATTCTCCTGCTGGCCTGGCTCGTCATAGGCATGGTCAACCGCCGGATAGATTGGAAGGGCTTCCTGGCAGGATTCCTGTCCTTTGTGGTGACACTGGCGATCCTCTACTTCGCCACCAGCCTTGTATTACAGGGATTGAGGAAGGCCTACCCCTTGTACATGGGGTATTATTCGAATGCCTATAACAGTAAGTATTTCTATTTCTCGGTCATCACCCTCGTCATCGCCCTCTTTGGATTCATCTTCCAGGGCTTGCTTCGGCGGTTCGATTGGCCCTCGCTGATGGCAGGCATCCTGCTGTTGGAGACCGCCCTCCTCGATCTCCTGTATACGACCATCCCTACGGCCATCTATTTTCTCTGCTTCCCTATCCTGTCCGTACTGACAGCCTGTATAATAGAATACTCCCGACGCCGCACAAACCCGGCTCC
>Ga0206888_1205_pt1 | contig 12859 bp, 12 predicted proteins | sample Alteio_BWOrgHeat_90_FD_153258 | JGI IMG/M metagenome (GOLD analysis project Ga0206888, IMG submission 153258) | Enriched cells from forest soil in Barre Woods Harvard Forest LTER site, Petersham, Massachusetts, United States - Alteio_BWOrgHeat_Nextera4 ... | reverse complement strand
GCTGCCTTCCAACCTCGCTACACGAATATTGATCGTAGAAGACGACGAGGACGACTTCCTGATCATAGAAGCCTGTATCAAGGATATCCCGGAGAAGCAGTTCAGCATCGACTGGTGTTATGACTATAATGAAGCCTTACAGCGCATCGGCGAGGCCCGTTACGATCTTTATTTCGTGGACTACCTGTTGGGGGAGAAAACCGGGTTGGAGTTGCTCAGGGATGCCATCGCGATGGGTTGTGAAGAACCCCTTGTTCTTCTAACGGGCATCGGCAACCGCGATCTCGATATCCAGGCCATGACCATCGGCGCCGTGGACTACCTGGTGAAATCCGAGATCAATACCGAGAAGCTGGAGCGCAGCATCCGGTATGCGCTTGAGCGGAGCGCTTATATCAAGGCGTTGCGGGTCAACGAGCGGAAGTTCAGGAGTATCTTCGAAAGGAGCAAGGATGCCGTTTTTCTTACGGGTGACGATCTTGTTTTCCGGGATGTGAACAGCGCCACCTGCGATCTTTTCAAATATGCGAAAGAAGAGTTACGGCAGATGAGCCTGTTCAATCTTTTCGCCCGCGGGGAAGCCGCCGAGCAGTTGAAGGACCGGTTATCCCTTACGGGGGAGGTCGAGGACCTGGAGGTGGAATTGCTGACCCGGAACAAGGAGCGAAGGAATTGTGTCCTGTCCATTTCCTGGCAGGTGTATTCCAGCGGAGAGACCTATATCCAGGGGATCATCCATGATATCACCAACCTGAAGCGGATCGAGCGGGCTACTTTCCAGATAGAGAAGCTGCGGTCTACGGCCATGCTGCTGCGAACCCTGGCACATGAAGTGCGGAACCCGTTGACCAATATCAACCTGTCCGTGGAGCAGTTGAAGCCTGAGATGAACAGCGAAGAGGCGAATATCTACCTGGACATCATCGCCCGGAATTGCGGGCGCATCGACAGCCTGATCTCCGAGCTGCTCGATCTTTCCCGGCCGGCGGAGATCTCGCTGCAAAAAACAAGGTTGCAGGAAATACTCGACAGCACGCTGGCCGCGGCCTCCGACCGGATCTCGCTGAAGAATATCCGGCTCGAGCTGGTCTACCCCGAGAAACCCGCCTTTGTAATGGCCGACAAGGAGAAATTGCGCATCGCCTTTCTGAATATCCTCATCAATGCGGTGGAGGCCGTCCCGGCGCAGTCGGGGGTGATCACTATCGCCATCCGCGAGGAGACGCCCCAGCAATATAAGGTGAGCATCAACGATAATGGCGGCGGGATCCCTGAAGAGAACATCTCCCGCATCTTCGAGCCCTATTTTACTTCCAAGACCAATGGTTTCGGACTCGGCCTGGCAGCCACCTGGAATATCCTGCAATCGCACCGGGCAGGCATCGACGTGAATTCCCAACTGGGGGAGGGTACGAGTTTTATGCTGACGTTCGAACAGGCCTCTTAGCTGGGATAGGCGATGGGGTCCAGATCGAGCACCTGGTGGAGGTGGTGGAGCAGGTGGTTGCAATAGTCAGCCGCCACCCATTCCAGCGTCTGGGGTTGTCCGCCCATGGCGCATTTCCGTTGGGTTGCTTCGGGGGACATGTGGGTCAGGATGATGACGATATGTTTGTTGAGCAGCGTCCAGAGGGCGATCAGCTCGCGGGCGGGATAGGTTGCATAGCCCGTGCAGGTAACCCAGCTATCCTGCGCATAGGTGATGTTGGGAGTCTCTTCGTATTGGGCGACGATGAACCGCCGGATATTGTTCTGGGCCGAGTCGACGAGGTGGCCCAGGATCTCTTTCTTACGCCACTTTTCAGGGCTGGGCCTCCAGTCATAGGTCTCGTCCGTGACCGCCTCCAGCCGCCGGCTGTAGATGCGGATGATCTTTTCGAGGTATTCTATTGTGGGTTTCACGCTGATGTTTCAGACTACGAATATATATAGATTTGTTATCAAGTAAGTGGGTATATACGTGGATTTGATATTGTCCCCGTGAACCAATAAATTTGCGGCTCGAAAGGGCGCCTTTGGCGCCCAAAAACAATAAACTCAAATGAGAACAATTCCATTTCGGGAGGCTCTGCGCGAGGCTATGAATGAAGAAATGCGGCGCGATGACCGGGTATTTTTGATGGGGGAAGAAGTAGCGGAATACAATGGCGCCTACAAGGTGAGCCAGGGTATGCTGGATGAGTTTGGCCCCAAGCGGGTGATCGACACCCCCATTTCCGAACTCGGGTTTACCGCGGTAGCGGTAGGCGCTGCCCAGAGCGGGCTTCGCCCCGTCGTGGAATACATGACCTGGAACTTCGCCGTCCTGGCCCTGGACCAGATCTTGAATACCGCCTCCAAGATGCTGGCGATGAGCGGCGGGCAGGTAGGCTGTCCTATCGTTTTCCGCGGGCCCAACGGGTCGGCCGGTCAGTTGGGCGCCCAGCACTCCACGGCTTTTGAAAGCTATTACGCCAATATTCCCGGGATCAAGGTAGTCAGCCCCAGCAATGGGTATGACGCGAAGGGTTTGCTCAAGCAGGCCATCCGGTATGAGGAAGATCCGGTGATCTTTATGGAGAGCGAGGTGATGTATGGCGACAAGGCCGAAGTTCCGGAGGAAGAGTATTATATCCCGCTGGGAAAGGCCGATATCAAGAAGGCCGGAAAGGATGTGACGATCGTCTCCTATAATAAGATGATGAAGGTGGCCCTTGGCGCCGCGGCCGAGCTGGAGAAAGAAGGGGTCAGCGCCGAGGTGATCGATCTCCGGACGGTCCGCCCGCTGGACTGGATGACCATCCTTGAAAGCGTCAAAAAGACCAACCGCCTGGTGATCGTGGAAGAGCAGTGGCCCTTTGCGTCCATCTCATCCGAGATAACTTACCGGATCCAGAAAGAAGGGTTTGACTACCTGGATGCGCCGATCCGCCGGATCACTTCCGCCGATGCACCGCTGCACTATGCGCCCAATCTCGTCGGGCTTGCCCTGCCGGACATCGGCCGGACGGTGAAGCTGGTGAAAGAGGTGCTTTACATGAAGAAATAACAGCCCCCGGCTCATAAAAAAAACCCGCCGATCGGCGGGTTTTTTCATTTGGGGGAAATCTATTTGAGGGCGGCCAGGGCGGTGTTGAACAGCACCAGGAAGCCATATACACAACCTAATAGTAAGCAACCGAGAATAGTAAGTTTGAAAAGGATCTTGCCCGTAGCGGGAGCTTGCAGCTCAATGTTCTGCTTCATAGAATTATTTTTTGGATTAAAAATGTTGGTCTTTTAATAGTAATTGGATAGGACCAAAGTACTACAAATTACCGGCAGGTGCAAGCGTTTTTTCCTGTTTTGTCGTATTTCGCCGGAATAATCATGGTTTTGCCGGGAGGGGCGGCCAAGTGCGTAACTGATTGGTTGTGAATTGTTACAAGTCGGTCGGGGGGATATGCCGGATGGTGATGCCCGGTTCAGGCGACCCTTCGAACGTATAGTGTGCCGCATAGCCCGGGAAGCAGTCGAGGGGGCGCAATTGCCAAATGGTCCCATCTAAGGGTATGGGCTGGTATTCGCTGACATCCAGTTGGAGCAGTGGGATGCCCAGCCCCCGGCCGTCGGCCTTTATCAGGCTTTCCTTGGCCGTCCAGAACCGGAAGAACGCGTCGGTGGGGGATGCGGAGCCCCGGATCGCCGACCATTCGTTTTGTGTGAATTGGGTTTGGAAGTCTTCGAAGGCGATGGGGTGGATGAGTTCTATGTCGATGCCGACGCGGCCATTTGTGCTAAGCAGGCAAACGACGCGATTGCCCGAGTGGGAAATGTTAAAATTCGGTCCCGCGGCGAGCCAGGGTTTATCTTCCGGCGTATAGCGCAGGTGATCGAGGCCTGCCGCGTAGCCTGCATCTTCCAGCGCCAGGCGAAGCAGGTGTTTACCGAGCAAGTTGGCGTGGGCGTCCTCCCATCGGCGGAAGCGAAGGGGTTTTTGTCGCAGGGCAGGGGGGAGTTGTCCGAGCAGAAACCGGAAAGAATCATCCGGTAATGGCGTGTGGAACTCGGTTGAATAGAGATGGAGGCCCATGACGATGTAAGCTATTAAATTTATCTCGCATGCAGTTCGTATTTTTGGGCAAAACAATTATTTGAACCTATGTCGAATATTCTGATCATTGACGATGAAAAGGCGATACGAAAAACACTCAGCGAGATCCTGTCCTATGAAGGGTATAAGATCGATGAAGCCGGCGACGGTGAAGAGGGCCTTAAGAAAGTAAAAGAAAAAGAATACGATGTCATCCTTTGCGATATCAAGATGCCAAAGATAGACGGCATCGAGTTCCTGGAGAAGACAAAGGAGACCCATCCCGATATCCCCATCATTATGATCTCCGGTCACGGGACGATCGAGACGGCGGTAGAGGCGGTAAAGAAGGGTGCCTATGACTATATCTCGAAGCCGCCGGATCTCAACCGGTTGCTGATCACCATCCGCAATGCGATGGATAAGACCACGCTGGTGGCCGAGACCAAGGTGTTGAAGCGCAAGGTGAGCAAGGTGCAGGAGATGGTGGGGTCCTCGACACCGATCCATAAGATCAAGGAGACCATCGAGAAGGTGGCCCCTACGGAGGCGCGGATCCTGGTCACGGGCGAGAATGGGGTGGGGAAGGAGTTGGTGGCCCGCTGGGTGCATGAGAAGAGTAACCGCGCCAGCGGGGCGCTTGTCGAGGTGAATTGCGCGGCCATCCCGAGTGAGTTGATCGAGAGTGAGTTGTTCGGGCATGAGAAAGGGTCATTTACCTCGGCGGTGAAACAACGTATCGGCAAGTTCGAGCAGGCCAATGGCGGAACGCTGTTCCTCGACGAGATCGGCGATATGAGCCTGACGGCGCAGGCCAAGGTGTTGCGCGCCCTGCAGGAAGGCAAGATCACGCGGGTTGGCGGGGACAAGGATATCAGCGTGGATGTGCGGGTGATCGCCGCTACCAACAAGGACCTGCTAAAGGAGGTGGACGAAAAGAATTTCCGGCTTGACCTTTATCACCGGTTGAGCGTTATCATCATCCATGTGCCGTCGCTGAACGAGCGAAGCGACGATATCCCGCTGCTGGTCGAGAAATTCCTGGCGGATATCTGCGGGGACTACGGCATCGCGAAGAAAGCGATCGAGGAGGACGCCATCAAGGCGTTGCAGCAGCATAACTGGACCGGGAATATCCGGGAGTTGCGCAATGTCGTCGAGCGGTTGATCATCCTTTCGGGGAAGACGATCGCGCAGGGCGATGTCGAGAGTTATGTTTTACCGAAAAAATAAGTCTCATTGGACTGTTACTGCATAAGCGGGCTGGGTGCGGACCACCGGATCTTTTCCGGGCTGGAAGTACCCGGGGTTCGTTTTTTACCGTTGTCGTGGCTACTACCGACGCAGTTGGAGCCCATCGGGGAGTATGCCGACCGGATGAGGGCGAGAATAGAAGCAGAGCGCCCCATCCTGTTGGGTGTTTCCTTCGGGGGTATGATGGCGATAGAAATAGCAAAAAGGATCCCGGGCGCAACCGTGATCATCGTGTCGAGCGTCCGCGACCACCGGCAATTGCCTTTTTGGATAAAGGCCGGGGGGCGGGTGTACCCGCACTGGCTGATCCCGCGGATGAGGCGGCCGCGATGGCGGGTATCTTTTCTTGAAAATTATTTTTTGGGTGTCGAGACGGACGAGGACGGCCGGCTGGTGAGCGAATTTCAGAACAAGGTGGATCAGCAATACCTGGACTGGGCCATCGGAACGATCGCAAGATGGTCAAACGAATGGACTCCTCCGCATTTTTATCATATCCATGGTGGCAGGGACCGGATGTTCCCTTTGCGGCGGGTCGACGCGACGCATTTGATCCCCGACGGCGGCCACTTGATGGTCTTTAACCGGCATGCGGCCGTGAGCAATGTGTTGCGCGAGATCCTGTGCTGAAGGGTCACTGCCCACTGGCAAAGGCCTCCATTTCTTCTTCACTTTTGAGGATATGCAGGCGCGGGTAGGTACCGCGGAGGCTCCGGGTGAGACAGCCGGACATGACCACCGTTTTCCCCGGGAAGGCTTCCGTCAGGCTACGCAGGTATTGGTCCGGCTCACAGCGGAGGAGATTGGTGACGAGATGGAAATAGAGATGGGTGACGGGTTTGCTGCTGCAGTAATGCTGCAAGGCTTCGAGGCCCACGTTGCTGCCGAGGTACACCGTAGATACCCCGTTCTTTTTCATCCGATAGCGCATATAGAGCAGGGGGATCTCATGGAACTCGCCGCTGGGGGTGAAGAGCAGCACCTGCCGGCCTCCGGATCTGGGCGGGCTGCTTTCCAGGCCGCTCGTGGCGACCAGCAATTTTTTTATGATGAGGGCGCTGGCGAAGTGTTCCTGTGCGGGTACGACATTACCCGTAAGCCAGAGCAGGCCAACCTTAGTAAGGAAGGGATAGATGACGCCGGTGATCGCCCTTTCGAAGCCCATGTGAAGGATGATGTTGTGGAGGATCCGATCGAAAAGCTCATGGTCGAAGTCGAGGGAGGCTTCGAGGAGGTGGTTGATAAAGATCTCGTGGGTGTTCCCCGGCTGCGGCACTTTTAAGGCGAGCTGCCCCATCTCCGTCGCGTTGAGCGCGGCCAGCCGGGAGATCTTGTGGCCGTGATGATAGAGAAAGGAAATACGCAGGAGGTATTTGAGGTCGTCGTTATCATAGGTCCGGTGGTTGCCGGCCTTTCTTTTGGGGCTGACCAGTTGATACCGCTGCTCCCAGATGCGCAGCGTATGGGCCTTGATGCCGCAGAGGTTTTCGATATCGCGGATGGAGAAATGGTTCACCGGATGGAAAATACAATATTTGCGGGATTTTGCGGGGATTGGGGCCGCCGTTTTTAGCAAAACTTTCGTCATCAACGCTTTGGGGGGCCAATTAATAGCCTATTTTTGCCCGAATTCAAAAAAACTCCAAGGAATGTCATCCCATCAGTTGCTGGTTCTTGTGCTTATCCAAGTGATCATTCTGCTACTTCCTTCCATCGGGCTTGCCAAACTCTTCGAAAAGGCCGGGGTTCCGGGTTGGAAGGCCTATATCCCTTTTTACAATACCTGGGTGATGCTGGAACTGGCCGAGCGGCCCAAACATTGGGTCTTCTGGCAACTGATCCCGGTGGTGGGATGGTTTATCTCGCTGGGCATTTTTGTGGAATTTGTAAAGACCTTCGGGAAGTTCAGGCTTTGGGAGCATGCGATGGCCGCGCTGTTGCCCCTGATCTATTTCCCCCTCATCGGATTTGACGCCAAAGTAAAATACACCGGCGCCGGACCGGTAAAAAAACACAAAAAAGGCACGGCCCGGGAGTGGATCGACGCCGGGGTCTTTGCCATCGTGGCGGCGACGCTGATCCGGACCTTTGTATTCGAGGCTTATACCATCCCGACAGGGTCCATGGAGAAGACCCTTTTGATCAATGATTTTCTTTTTGTCAGTAAGTTCAGTTATGGGCCACGGATCCCGAATACGCCGCTGTCCATTCCTTTTGTACATAACACGCTGCCCATAACCAATGGCAATTCCTATGTGGAATGGCTCAGGGTTCCCTATACCCGGTGGTTTGCCAGCCCGGTGAAGCGCGGGGATGTCGTCGTCTTTAACTTCCCCGCGGGAGATACGGTGATCAACCTGGAGCAGTACCAGTCGCTGATCCCTTATTACACCGTGTGCCGCAGCCTGGGCGCAGGAAATATCGACAGCGGCAGGCAGATCGTGCTGGGTAACCCCGACCAATATCCGCTGGTGATTCGCCCCGTAGACAAGGAGGAGAACTATATCAAGCGCTGTACGGCCATCGCCGGCGATACCTTGCAGATAAAGAACCAGGTGGTCTATATCAACGGACAGGCCCAGCCTTTCCCGTCCGAATCCCAGACCTATTATACCGTCGTGACGAAGGGGCAGCCGCTGGATGAGGCGGTGATGGCGGAGGAATACGATCTCGACATCAACAACCCCGCGGAGGTCCGCGCGACCAATACACCCAACACCTACGACATGCTGCTCACCTGGGCGGCGCATGAGCGGATGCTGAAGAACGGGCTTGCGACAACCATTACCCCGGATATCGCCGATGCCGACGTGCAACAGCCGGTTTATCCATTTGTACCGGTGGGCGGCACTACCTGGGCGCTGGACAACTATGGTCCGTTGTGGATCCCCGCGAAGGGCGCCACGCTGACGCTTACCCGGGAGAACTATCCCGTCTATGAGCGGGCGATCCGGGTCTATGAGGGCAACCGCCTGGAGATGAAGGATGGGAAGTTCTGGCTCAACGGTGAGCCGGTGACGCAGTATACCTTCAAAATGAATTACTACTGGATGATGGGGGATAACCGGCATGAGTCACAGGATTCCCGGTTCTGGGGTTTTGTGCCGGAAGATCATGTGGTGGGCGAGGCATGGCTGATCTGGATGAGCTGGAATCATGGGGTGCGATGGAAGAGGTTGTTCAGGAAGATCAAATAAAGGGATATGTCAAAAAGGGAAATTCTACTTTCGTATGAGGAGTATCCATCGGCGCAGGAGTTGCCCGCGGCTGATACGGACCTGTTGAACAGGGCCAGGGCGGTGACGAAGGATGCGTACGCACCCTACAGCCGGTTCCGGGTGGGCGCGGCGGCGCGGCTGGTCAATGGAGAGGTGATCACCGGCACCAACCAGGAAAATGCTGCTTACCCCGCCGGCATTTGTGCAGAGCGGACCTTACTATCGGTGGCGGGATCTCTTTTTCCCGGGGTAGCCATCGATACGCTGGCGATCAGCTACCATAACGAGCATGGCACCAGTGACAGGCCCATCGCCCCCTGTGGCATTTGCCGGCAATCCCTACAGGAATTTGAGCAGCGCACGGGCCGGCCGATACGGATCGTGCTCGGGGGAGAAAGCGGCAGCGTCGTGGTACTCGATCAGTCGGGGTTGTTGCTGCCGTTTGCCTTTACCGGCGACGAATTGAAATAAACCGATCTCATTTTTTGCGCCCGGGATGCAAGGGTTACACAGTCCGCATATTTGGCCGGGTAAAGGAATTGTTGTAAATTCATCTACAGTCATTCTACATTTCCAAATCATCAACTACTGTCAATCCGTACGGGATACTTACTATTGGTTAAGGTAAACTATAAAGTAGCTGTATTATCTCGAGTTTATAGTCCGGGAGTCAAACAGTTTAAACCTTGTAATTACAACCTTATGCTAATTAGACCTGTGCCTGTTGCTATTGTAGAGGATCATGCTTTATTCAGAAAAACGCTTCAAAATTACCTTTCCGTTCATAACGTGGATGTCATTATCCAGGCGTCGGATATCGCGGAACTGTTCCAAAAGCTGCAGGGTAGTACGGTGGAAATAGTGCTCATGGATCTGTTTATGCCCGGGTTGAACGGGATCGATGCTATACGATCACTGCGCGCCGAATTTCCCCATATAAAGATCGTGGTCGTATCGATGAGCACGGATATGGACCTGATCAGCGAATTGCTGGAGGAAGGCATTCATGGTTATCTTTCCAAAGCGGATGAGCCGGATAACCTGCTCCAGGCTATCAGCGCCGCCTCGGAAGGCCGGATCTTCCGCAACAGGCTTCTTACCGAGGCGTTGTACTGGAACAAGCAAAACCACATAACGACCTTCACGGATCCGCAAAACATTACGTTGAACGATCGGGAGAAGAAGATCCTGCAGTTGATCTGGGAGGAGAAGAGTAACAAGGAGATTGCGGACGAGCTTTTTTTGGGGGTGCGTTCAGTCGAGAAGATCCGGCAGGATATAAAAGAAAAAGTAGGCGTCAAGTCGACGGTGGGAATGTTGAAATATGCCATCAGTAAGCGCATCATCAGTATCGATGCGCGTTTCTCCGGGCTGCCCTCCTAGCCCGGCCCCGGTGCATTGGATCAGGACGCCAACTGTACCGAAACCGGACGGCAGGGCAAGCGCGTTATTTCGCATTGATTTGGCAGTCAATCACTAATGAACTAGCACAAAGTTTGCACCGGCTTCTGCATAAAATTTTCCCAATGAGATCGATGAACTTTCTTTCCCTGACCTGTCTTTTGATCCTGTCCTTTTCTGTGCCGGGCTTTTCCCAACGGGTGATCCGGGGGGACGGCAGCGACTTCACGGAGAGCCGGACGGTGCCCGCCTTCGACAAACTCGGACTGGCGGTAAGCGCCGAGGTGATCCTGGTGAAGGGGAATAGTCCCGGGGTGCGCATCGAAGGGGAGAAAAATGTGGTCGATGTGCTGATCACCGAGGTCGGCGACAAGGAATTGAAGCTCCATTTTCCCTTGTTCAAGGATGTCCGGCAGACAAAGCCGTTGCGGATCTGGGTCACGACTTCCGACATCGTGGGGATCTGGAATTCCGGGTCCGGCCGGATCCATTCGGAAGATGTCTTCAAAAGCGAGAGTATTTCCTTTCATAATTCCGGCAGCGGAAAGATCGAATTAGGGGTGGAAGCCGCGCTGGTAGGGATTTCGATGAGCGGCTCCGGCGGCGTCCACCTCAACGGCAAAGCCGGCCGGCTGGACTGCAGCATCAGCGGGTCGGGTCGGGTCCGGGCGGAGGATCTGACCGTTCAGAAAGAGACCAATGTCCATATCAGCGGCAGTGGTTCCTGCACGATCACGACCGATGGGGTCATCGAAGGCGGCATCAGCGGCAGTGGCGGCATCAACTACCGCGGTAATCCCAGTTCAGTGGATGTTCATCATTCCGGTTCCGGGCGGGCGAGGAAGGTAGACTAAGCCGCTGTTCATCCATACTGTTAGCCAAAATGCCGTTCATCCAATAAACAGGGCCGTTCGTCCAGAGGATTCGTATTCTTTTTATCTTCGCGGACGTTCAAAAAACACCCGTTAATGGCTCGTTCCGCTTCGCTGACCTACCACACAGGTTTTTCCTGTACGCTGTTGCTATTGTCCTTTAGCCTATTTTCCCTGTCCTCCTGTAAGGAGCATGCCGATGCTGCGAGTTCCAGACCCAAGGGGGCGGAGCCGACGCTCGTGGATGTCCTTGTAGCCCGTCCCCGGCCGATTAAAAATGAGATCGAGGCCAATGGGAGTGTCGTCGCCAACGAGTACGTGGAGCTGCATCCCGAGATCAGCGGACGCATCGTCTACCTGAATGTCCCCGAAGGGGCGCAGGTGTCCAAAGGGACGGTCATCGCGCGGATAAACGACGCCGACCTGCAGGCGACGCTGGAGAAATCGAAGGCGCAACTCGACCTTTATAAAAAAACGGAAGAAAGAGAACGTAAACTACTAGATATCAATGGCATAAATGAGGCTGATTACGACCTTGCGGTGAGCAATGTCAACAGCACCAGGGCCGATATCGATTATACCCAGGCCCAGTTGGACAAGACCATCATCCGCGCGCCCTTTGATGGGACAGTGGGTCTCCGCCAGGTAAGTCCTGGGGCTTACGTCACTCCCGCAAATATTATAGCCACCGTCCAGCAACTGGACAAGACCAAGGTGGATTTTACCATTCCCGAACAATACAGTGCCGATGTCCGCAAGGGATCGCTGGTGAATGTCCAGTTGGACGCCCGGACAAATACCCGGCGCCAGGGGCTTATCGTGGCTACGGAGCCGCAGATCAATCTTTCCAGCCGCAACCTCAAGGTACGGGCGTTGCTGCAGGATGGCGTGGCCCATCCCGGGGCCTTTGTCAAGGTCTTTATCAATGCCGGGGTCGACAAACGGGCGATCATGGTCCCTACCAACTGTATCATCCCCGAGGACCGGAATAACCAGGTGATCCTGGTCAAGGGCGGGAAGGCCAGGGTGGTGAATGTAACGACGGGGGTACGGGAGGCCAGCAATATCGAGATCACCAATGGGGTCAATGCCGGGGACACCGTCATCGTCACCGGGGTTCTTTTTGCCCGGCCCGATGCTCCTGTAACCATCAGGAACGTCGTTAAGACAGACGACGAAACTACTCCTCCGACAACCGTCAACGCGGCAGCCAACGCCAAATAAATTTGCTATGAACATCTCTGAGTTATCCCTTAAGAGGCCGGTGCTGGCAACTGTGATGAACCTGATGCTCATCCTGTTTGGGGTCGTAGGGTATAATTTCCTTGCCGTACGCGATTATCCCGCCATCGATCCACCGATCATCACCGTCACCACTTCCTATACCGGCGCTAACCCCGATCTTATCGAGAGCCAGATCACCGAACCGCTGGAGAAGAATATCAATGGCATCCCCGGCATCCGCACGCTTTCTTCCCAGAGTACGCTGGGCAGCAGCAATATCACCGTCGAGTTCAATCTTGGGGTCGATCTCGAGGCGGCTGCGAGCGATGTGCGGGACAAGGTAGGGCAGGCGACGAGGGCCCTGCCGCTGGATATCGATGCGCCCCCCGTGGTAACCAAGTCCGATGCGAACAGCGATTTCATCCTGATCCTTGCCGTGCAAAGCCGCACCAGGAGCCTGATGGAACTCAGCGACTATGCGGAGAATGTGCTGCAGCAGCAACTGCAGACCATCGACCAGGTAAGCTCCGTGAACGTCTTCGGGGACAAGACCTATTCGATGCGCATCTGGCTCGACCAGGACCGGATGAATGCCTATGGCATCGCCTATAACGACATCGCCACGGCGATGAACAACGAGAACGTGGAGTTGCCGCCCGGAAAGATCTATGGGAACAATACCGAGATGACGATCAAGACCCTTGGCCGGCTGACGACGGAAAAGGATTTCCGGGATGTGATCCTTCGCGAGGACAGCAGCGGCATCGTCCGGCTCAGCGATGTCGCCCGGGTGGAGCTGGGGCCGCAGAGCCCCGAGCAGAGCTGGAAATACAATGGAG
>Ga0206888_1204_pt1 | contig 12882 bp, 12 predicted proteins | sample Alteio_BWOrgHeat_90_FD_153258 | JGI IMG/M metagenome (GOLD analysis project Ga0206888, IMG submission 153258) | Enriched cells from forest soil in Barre Woods Harvard Forest LTER site, Petersham, Massachusetts, United States - Alteio_BWOrgHeat_Nextera4 ... | reverse complement strand
TTTCCTTCTCTTTTGGCTCTGGTTTCTCTTCCACGATGGGTTCTACAACGGGGACGGTCGATTTATCCTTTTTTGGGAGGGCAGGTACTTTGAAAACCGGGTTAAAGCGCCAGATAAAGTAGGCCAGGCCGGCTACCAGGAGGAGGGCTGCGGTGCCGATCCAGCCCAGGAAGCGGGTCAGCCAGTCGCTGATCATATCGCCGACGGCGCCGCCCCAGGGGAAGTCCATGCCGTGGGTGACGAAGGCGGCCGCCGTGGAAAAAAAGAGTAACCCCGCCAGCACATACCGGAGGTTACGGCTGATGGAGAAGATGCGCCGGGCAAAAAGCAGGTTGACGCCGATGATAAAAAAGATGGAGCAGAAGAAATAAGAGGCCAGACCAAAGCCTTTGAAGAAGAACTCATGGGACACCAGCGCGCCGAGGTTACCCAGCAGGTTATTGACCTTTACATTCGAGTTGGGGAGCAGGATGGAAGCGCCGTGAAATACTTTATCCTGATCCTCTTTCCAGGTGAAAAGATAGGAAGTGAAAGCAATAAACAGGAAGATGGCCAGCAGGAGAAGAACGGCCCCGGTGATCTTATGGGTACGTTCGTCTTTGACAAGTTGCCTGACCGTTACCTGGGGTTCTTTTTCAGGCTTCAGTTTATCTGCGGCAGGCTTCTGGCTCTTCTTTGACTTAAGTCGGTTTGCCATGGATACAAAGATATATATATTACTTGCAAACCGGACCCTGTCCGGTTTAGTGAAGCAATATTATAAATTATTTACTTTACCTTTAAAAAAACTGTTTGTGAATATCCTGAAAGCGTGTTGGTTAGGCCTCTTGTTGCTATTAGTGGGGCTCGATAACCAGGCCCAGACCTCCTCCCCGCCGCCTGCGGCCGACCTTGGACAGGCCGGTCTGTTGAACGATATCTCCGCCAATACCTGGTATACTATCGCCGACAACAAGAATGTTCCCGCGGATAAACTGCCTTTTCTGTCCTACAGGCAGGGCACCCGGAAATATATGCATTTCATGGCGCCGGAGCTGGTCAACAAAAAGCCCATCCTGCGCTTTAATCTTATCAACCGGAGCGATACCGTGCAAAGCGCCTTTTTCTGCCCCGGCTGGCTGGTGGATACGATCCAACTGTACCGGTGGGTGACCGGTGGACCGGGCGGGGGGCATGTCGAGACCCTGCCAAGGGAATTACCTGATGACGCTGACAGTCTTGGCTACCGGAAGATCACTCTCGCAGCTCACGACAGCGGCACTTTTTTTGCCAGCCTCTCGTACATAAAGGCCCCTTCCAATTCCATCAATCCCACCGTCACCCGGGACACCCTGATAAAGGAAGCCATCATCCTCCAGCACAAGAACAAGACCAGCATCGATGTCATCACCAATCTTTTTGCCGGGGTCATGCTGATGATGATCTTCTATGCCATCAGCGAGTACCTTCAGAGTAAAAAGCCGGAATTCCTCTACTATGTCGGGTATTCCATCTGTATCAGCCTCCTGCTCTTCCTGAAATCCACTCTGCACCAGGTGACGACCTCCTTCAATTTCTTCTTCGAAAGCTTTCTCGACAACATCATCTTCTCCGTGGGGTATATCTGCTATATCATCTTTCACCGGAAATTCCTGGAGACCAGCAAGAATTACAAGTCGCTGGACCGTTATCTTTTCTGGGGTTCCATGGGCATTACGATATTGACCGTCCTGTATGTACTGTCCTATTTCTTTGTTCCGGATTTCCGGATCGCCAACAACCTCGAAGTGGCTACGAAGCTGCTGTTGCTGGCTACCTCCATCATCTTTATCATCAAGGGGCTCAGCTATCGCAACCGGCTCATGAACTATATCGTGATGGGCAATATCTCCCTTTGCCTGTTGTCCATCCTCTCGCAGGTGATGATCTCGTTCAATATCAAACTGGTACCCGGTGTGTCCGTGCTCAACCTGGCCCTGTTCTATTATGAGGCCGGGATCACCGTCGAGCTGCTCTTCTTTCTTTTCGCCCTGACCTTCAAGAACAAGATGGAGATAATCACCAGCATCCAGAAGGAAGAGAAGCTGAAGCTGGATGCGGAAAGGAAGGAGATGGAAAAACAGGTGGCCGTGCTGGCGGCCAAGCAGGACGAGCGAAACCGCATCTCGGTGGACATGCATGACGAGCTGGGTTCGGGGGTAACGGCCATCCGGCTGATGAGCGAGATAGTGAAGAGTAAAATGAAGGACCAGACGCTGCCCGAAATAGACAAGATCTCCAACTCCGCCAATGAGCTGATCAATAAGATGAATACCATTATCTGGACGATGACCAGCAGTAATGATTCGGTGGAGAACCTTGTAGCTTATATCCGCAGCTATGCGGTGGAGTTCTTCGAGAGCACGAATATCGATTGTTATTTTACCATGCCGGCGGCGATCCCGGCCCGGGAGATCAGCGGGGAGAAGCGGCGGAACGTCTTCCTGTCCGTGAAGGAGGCTTTGAACAATGTCGCGAAGCATTCGCAGAGTTCGGTGGTGAAGATCAATATTGCCGTGAATGACCGGTTGATCATCGAGATCCAGGATGACGGGGTAGGGATCAATATGGAGAAGCTGCGGAAGTTTGGCAATGGGCTTAATAATATGAAAAAGCGGATGGCTTCCATCGAGGGTGGGTTCAATATAGAGAACCAGCAGGGGACGAGGACGACGTTTTATCTACAGTTGTAGCGCCCGGCTTTTGCCGGCGGTCAGTCCTTGGTTTTTTGGGCAACACCCAGGTAAAGGAAGATCCAACCCGCGATGAAGAAGACGCCGCCGATGGGGGTGGCGATACCCGCGAGGGTGCGGTGGGTATTCTCGGCGATGGTAAGGGCCGTGAGGATATAAAGGGAGCCGCAGAAGAAGATGATGCCCATGATAAAGCAGTTGCCGGCCCAGATCATCCATTTGTTGTGGATCTTTTCGGAGAGGAAGGCGACGAAGAGGAGGGCGAAGACGTGATAGAATTGATACCGGACGCCGGTCTCGAAGATAGCTACGGTTTCGGGGCCAACCATGGTCTTTAGCTTATGGGCGGCGAAGGCGCCGAGGGCTACCGAAAGGGCGCCGAGGAGTGCGGCAACGGAGAGGAAGTTACGATTCATAGATAAATAAAAGTTTAGATCTCGTCTATCAGCCGGTCTGGTTGTTCATTTTGGAGGAGGATGCGGATCAGTTCGTCGAGATGGGTGGTATCCTCGCTGACGGTGACATCCGCCTGTTGGTAGTACATGCGGCGTTCGCTCAATTTCCGGATAATATAGCGTTGGAGGTCTTCTTCGGTGACCTCCGCGATGAGGGGCCGGCTTAGTCTTTCCCGTTGCAGGCGTTGCCGGAGCACGTCGACCGCCGTATTGAGCCAGATAACCTTGCCGCTTTTCTTCATGAATTCGATATTGTTAAAGAAGCAGGGGGTGCCACCGCCGCAGGAGAGGATAAAGCTCTCCTGTTGGGCCGTGATCTCTTCCAGGATCTCCTTTTCCATATACCGGAAATACTCTTCGCCTTTGTCGGTGAAAATATCCGCCACCGACTTTTTTTCCCTGTCGATGATAAGGCTGTCGAGGTCGTAGAAGGGCAGTTCCAGCCGGGCCGCGAGGCGCTGGCCCCAGTGTGTCTTGCCGGAACCCATGAAACCAATGAGAAATATTTTCATTTAAATGCGTTTAACCCGGTGATATCCATCCCGGTGATGAGCAGGTGCACGTCGTGGGTGCCCTCATAGGTAAGGACGCTTTCAATATTCATCATATGGCGCATGATCGGGTATTCACCGGTGATGCCCATCCCGCCGAGGACTTGCCGGGCGTCGCGGGCGATGTTGGCAGCGATCTCACAACCGTTGCGTTTGGCCATCGAGACCTGGGCGGGGGTGGCCTTTTTTTCGGTCATGAGCACACCCAGACGCCAATTGAGCAATTGGGCCTTCGTGATCTCGGTGAGCATTTCCGCGAGTTTCTTTTGCTGTAACTGGAATCCGGCGATCGGCCGGCCGAATTGTACCCTTTCAAGGCTGTACCGGATGGCGGTATCATAACAGTCCATAGCCGCGCCGACAACGCCCCAGGCGATGCCATAGCGGGCCTTTGTCAGACAGCCGAGGGGGCCTTTCAGGCCTTTTACGTTTGGGAGGAGGTTCTCTTTTGGCACTTTTACGTTATCAAAGACCAGTTCACCGGTGGCGGATGCCCGCAGGCTCCATTTGCCATGGGTGGTCGGAGTGGAGAAGCCTTCCATGCCTCTTTCGACGATGAGGCCACGAATGACCCCTTCTTCGTCCTTTGCCCAGACCACCGCCACCTGGGAAAAAGGGGCGTTGCTGATCCACATTTTGCTGCCGTTGAGGATATAGTGGTCCCCGGCATCTTTGATATTTGTCAACATTCCGGACGGATCGCTGCCATGATTGGGCTCTGTGAGGCCAAAACAACCCAGCCATTCGCCGCTGGCCAGCTTCGGGAGGTATTTCATGCGTTGTTCTTCGCTGCCGTATTCATAGATGGGGAACATGACGAGTGAGCCCTGGACGGAGGCTGTCGACCGGACACCGCTGTCGCCCCGCTCCAATTCCTGCATCATCAGCCCATAACTGATATAATCCAGTCCTCCGCCGCCATATTGCTCCGGGATGGTTGGGCCAAAACACCCCAGTTGCCCCAGTTGGGCGACGATCTGCTGCGGGAATTCTGCGTTTTGGGCACATTCTTCGATGATGGGTGAGATCTCCTTTTTGACATAGTTCCGCACCGAATCGCGGACCATTTTGTGCTCTTCCGTCAGCAATTCGTCCAACTGATAGTAATCAGGGCTCTGAAAAACATCTACTTTTGAGGTGGCGGGCATGGCGAGCGGTATTATGATGGTGCGAATGTAAGAAAAATGCCTGTTTTTTAGGGATTCATGCAACATGGAGAAAAGAGATGTGTACTTATTAGCAGGAGATGCGATCTCTTATGAACACAAGTAACGCTAAAATAGCCGAATTGGAATTGACGGAACCGATACTACACGACGAACTGGTTGAGCGCTGCAAGCGTGGGGATTCCCGAGCCTATAGCGAGCTATACCAGAAATATTCCAAGGCGATGTACAACACCAGTTTGCGCATCGTCAACCACACGGGGGATGCGGAGGACGTCATGCAGGAGGCCTTTACGGACGCCTTTCGCAGCCTGGAAGATTTCCACTACAAATCCACTTTCGGCGCCTGGCTAAAACGGATCGTGATCAATAAATCCATCAACCAATTGCGCAAACGGAAAATGGACCTGATCGACATCGACAAGACCAATATCGGGCATCTGCCGGACGAAGACGGGCCGGACGAGAACGAGGTAGCGTTGAAGGTTGAGGACATCAAAAAAGCGGTTGGATTTTTGCCAAATGGGTACCGGACCGTGCTGACCCTCTATCTTTTTGAAGGATATGATCAGGAGGAGATTGCAGAGATCCTGCAGGTTTCGCATGCCACGGTGAGAACCCAGTACATGCGGGCCAAACAAAAATTGTTACAATATTTAAAACAAGGAGTATCATGAACAGCCGGTTAGAACAATTTGTCCGCGATCACCGGGAGGAATTCGATGGCGAAGAGCCGGACAAAAAGATCTGGGAAAAGATCCTGCAAGACGTGGACCCCGGGAAAAAAAAACAGGCCCCCCTGGTCCGGATTGACTGGAGGAGATGGAGCGCCGCCGCCGCCGTCGTCCTGCTGGTAGCGGGAGCCGTATGGTATATCAGCAGCCGGGCGGGGAAGACCTCGCCGAACATTGTCAGGACGGCCCCTGCGACGGTCACCCCCGGCGCCGGAGACAAACAGCCCGCCCCGTTGGCCCAGGGTCAGCCGACGACCAGGGATAGCGCCCGGACGAGCAAGGAGCCCACGCTGGCGGAGATCAGACCCAAAGAGAACAAAGAGAGCGCCAGTCAGGCCACGGAGCTCGACAATTCGATGAACGAGGAGATGTATCACTATGCACGGCTTGTCGAAATAAAACACAAACAGTTGAAAACCATCGAAAAAGACGAACCGCTGCTGTACCGGCAGTTCGCCTCCGATGTCAATAAGCTGGACAGTGTCTATCACAACCTGCAAAGCCAATTACCTCAAAACCCCAATCGCGAACAATTACTGGAAGCGATGTTACAGAATCTTCAACTGCAGATGGGATTACTGAATCATCAGCTAGACATTATCAAACAAATCAACCACTCAAAAAAGACAGAATATGAAAAAGCATATAAGACTACTTAGTCTGGCAGCAGCGGTCCTTGTCTTATCTGCTCCCCTGAAGACCCTTGCCGCCAATGGCGATGAAGACATAAGGAAGCAGAGACTGATCAATAAGAATTACCCGGTGACCGCCGACGATAAATTAGAGATAGAGAACAGTTTTGGGAATGTGGTGGTCTCCACCTGGGACAAGCAGGAGATCACGGTAGACATCGAGATCAGCGCCAGGGCTTCTTCGGAAGAGCGGGCCCAGGCGATAATGAACAATATCGATGTGAAGGACTGGAAGGACGGCCATACCATCGGGTTCAAGACAAAGGTCGGCGAGATCCATAACAACAACAGAGAAAATCACGGGCGCGGCGACGGGGAACGCGGGTTCTACATCGACTATGTCATCCACATGCCGGCTTCCAACCGGCTGGAAATAGAGAACAGCTTTGGCAAGACCGAGGTTCCCGAATTCAAGGGGCTTGTTTCGCTGACGAGTAAATTCGGCAGTCTCAACACGGGGAAGCTGGATAATGTGGACCAGATAGATGTGGAGTTTGGGCGGGCCTATATCGCTGCGGTGGCCAACGGGAAGGTCGTCTTCAAGTTCAACAAGGAATCGCGCATCGGGAAGGTGGATGGGACCGTAAAGATCTCCAGTGAGTTCTCGCAGAATGTACAGTTCAATGTGGCCGATGATATCCAGGACCTGGCCGTTTTCGAATCCTATTCCGGGGTGCGGATGGTAGTGAGCAAGGATCTTTCGGCACAGTTTGACGTCCATACGAGCTTTGGTAATTTCCACAACGAAAGTGAGATCAGCATCAAAGAGGCGAAGGAGGATGGAGATGAAACCAGGGGGCCGCATTTCGACAAGGATTATTCCGGGCGGTCGGGAGACGGCAAGGCTAAGATCAGGGTCAAGAGCAGCTTTGGCAACGTGCGGCTTTCCTATACCGGTGACAATGACAGGAACCGCGACAATGAGGATGGGGATGATGATAAAGACAAGGAAAAGAACAAGCACAAGAGCAAATCCAAGGACAAGGACACCGATAACGAGACGAGGTAATGCTTATCTTGCAGGAAATCGGGATGGCATGCTTCAAACAATAGCAACGACGCTGGAATATGCGCAACAAAAAGACCGGGAGGATCAGCTGCAAGGCTTTCGCTCCCGGTTTTATTTTCCAACGGCTCAAGGCCGTGAGATGCTCTATTTCTGTGGCAATTCGCTGGGCCTGCAGCCGCGCCAGGCAGCCGAATTCTTTCAGCAGGAACTGGCCGACTGGCGGGAGCTGGCGATAAGTGGGTACTGGCAGGCGCAGAATCCCTGGATGACGTATCCACAGTCGCTGCGCGGCGCCCTGGCCCCGATAGCCGGCGCCCGGGAGGAAGAGGTCACGGTCATGAATGCGTTGACGGTGAATTTGCACCTGTTGATGATGACTTTTTACAGGCCTGCCGGGCGGCGATATAAGATCCTGATGGAGGCCGGCGCTTTTCCTTCGGACCAGTATGCAGCCGAGACGCAGGTGAAATGGCATGGATATGACCCTGCCGACGCCATCGTGGAAGTGTCCCCGCGGGAAGGGGAGATGACCCTGCGGGAGGAAGATATCCTGGCTGCTATCGACAGAGAGAAGGAGTCGCTGGCGCTGGTGTTATTCGGGGGGATCCATTATTATACGGGGCAGTTGCTGGATATGGGGGCGATCACCACCGCTGCGCATGCTGCCGGGGCCCTGGCGGGTTTTGACCTGGCCCATGCCGTGGGGAACGTGCCGTTGCGGTTGCATGATTGGGGGGTGGATTTTGCGGTGTGGTGTTCCTATAAATATCTGAATGGGGGGCCTGGTGCGGCCGGGGGGGCTTTTGTGCATGAAAAATGGGCACAGGATGCTTCGCTGGTGCGGCTGGGTGGCTGGTGGGGAAATGATGAGTCGAGTAGATTTAAAATGCAGAAGGGCTTTATCCCGAAGCCAACCGCCGAAGGCTGGAGCATGAGTACCGCCCAGGTGTTCAATATGGTGTGTTTGAAGAGTAGTCTCGCGCTGTTTGAGGAGGCCGGGATCGGGCGTTTGCAGGCCAAGAGCCGTGCGCTGACGGGCTATTTGTATTCGCTGCTGGAGACGATGGACGGGGATGCGTTCAGGGTCATCACGCCGGCGGAGCCGGAGCAGCGGGGGGCGCAGTTGTCATTGTTCTTTGGCGACAGGGGCAAAAGCATCCAGCAACAATTACAGGAGAAGGGGATCGTTACCGATTACCGGGAGCCAGGGGTGGTCCGGGTGGCGCCGGCGCCGTTGTATAATTCCTTCGAAGACGTCTACCGGTTTTGCCATATCTTGGGGCAACTATTATGATATGAGCAGATATTTGACACTCGCAGTTGTTTTGGCGCTGGTTGCGGCCGTACTGCTGGGTTATTTTGCACCGGCCACGGCGGTGAAGATGGAATTCCTCGGGGTTTATTTCGTCAACGTGATCAAGTGTTTTATTCCCTTTATCATTTTTTTGACCATCGCCTCGGGGATCACCGGAATGAGCAACCTGAAGAAGGTGGGCCGTATCGGGGTGAAGTCGCTGATCTATTTCGAGGTGGTGACCACCATCTCCCTGGCCATCGGTATCTTTATGGCCTATCTCATACAGCCGGGGCATGTCGACAAGGCCGGGTTGCCTATCCAGGATGCGTCGAAGTATGTCCGGCAGGGGGCGAAGGGGTTCGACTGGTGGCAGTTCTTCCGCGCCAACCTTACGCTGCAGGTGCTGGTGCTGGCGATCATCGCGGGCATCGTATTCAGCCTGCAGACCCGGCGGGAGAAGATCATGAAAGTGCTGGAAGTTTGTACCCGTTTTGTCTTCCGGGTGTTGAAATATGTGATGTTGCTGGCGCCGCTGGGCGCCTTTGGCGGGATGGCTTTTACCATCGGGAAGTATGGGATCCGGACGCTGATCCCTCTGGCTAAATTAATGCTTACCGTCTACGGCACGATGATCCTTTTTGTGTTTATCGTGCTCGGGTTGATCCTGCGGTATTTCAAGTTGAATGTCTGGACGTATCTGAAGCAGATAAAAGAAGAGATCCTTATCGTCCTTGGAACATCCTCTTCCGAGGCTGCCCTACCCTCCCTGATGGCCAAACTGGAGCGGATGGGGTGTAGCCAGCCCGTGGTCGGGCTGGTCGTGCCGACGGGTTATTCATTCAATCTCGATGGAACTTCCATCTACCTGTCGATGTCGGTGATCTTTCTTGCGCAATTATACAACGTATCGCTGAGCGGAGGGGAGTTGCTGACCATCCTGGGGATCCTTATGATCACGTCCAAGGGCGCGGCGGGGGTCACGGGCAGCGGGTTTATCGTTTTGGCGTCGACGTTGACCGCCATCCAGAAGATCCCCGTGGAGGGGCTTGCTTTTTTGCTTGCGGTGGACAAGTTCATGAGTGAGGCCCGGGCGATAACGAATATCATCGGGAATGGGGTGGCTACGCTGGTGATAGCGAAGAGTGAGGGGGAGTTTACAGATAACCCCGCATACTCTCCCGATATTGCTTAGCCGCTTCGCCGGCGGCTTCGGCAAAGTCTTCGCCGAGGGAGGCAAAGATGATGGCGCGGCTGGCGTTGACAAGCAATCCTACGTCCTTATTCATCGCTTTTTTGGAGATCTCTTCCAGGCTGCCGCCCTGGGCGCCGATGCCGGGAACAAGGTAGAAATGATCCGGGGTCAGTTGCCGGATCCGGGTAAATTCTTCGGCCCGGGTGGCGCCTACCACATACATGAGGTTTTCGGGAGTACCCCAGCCGGCGGCGGTGGTCAGCACTTTTTCATATAGGGGCCCGTCGCCCGCGGGCTGCAATTCAAAATCGTTTGCGCCGGTGTTCGAAGTGAGCCCCAGCAGGATGGTCCATTTATCCTTGTACTCGAGAAAGGGGCGGACGCTGTCCTCCCCCATATACGGCGCCACGGTGATGGCGTCAAAGGAAAGGGTTTCGAAAAATGCGCGGGCGTATTGGGCGGAGGTGTTGCCGATGTCGCCGCGTTTTGCATCGGCGATGGTAAAATGGGTCTTTGGAATATAGTTGACCGTCCGCTGCATGGTCTCCCACCCTTTTACGCCTTCCGCCTCGTAAAAGGCGGTGTTGATCTTGTAAGCAACACAATGGTCCTTTGTCGCGTCGATGATCCGGCGATTGAATTCGAAGACCGGGTCTTTTGCGGACCGGAGGTGCGGGGGAATCTTTGTTTGATCGGAGTCCAGGCCGACACAGAGGTAGGAACCGGTGTTACGGATGCGGGCTATTAACTGCTGACGAGTCATGCGGCAAATCTACTCATAAATTTCTTTTTTTCATTTCGGCGGCGACGGCGCGAGCTGTCTCGTCACCTTCGTCGAGGTGGTGGATCACCTGGTGGTAACTTTGTTCGTCGCGGTTCTGGCTGAGTTTATAGGCGGCCTGGATCTCGTCGATGTCAATTCGAAAGCCGACGATGCCGCGGAGGTCGGCGTTGAGTTCTTTTTCCGGGATCTCGTCGATCTGTACGGGTTGCGGGAGATGATGTTCGTAGGTGTCGATGAGGCGGGAAAGGGCCAGGCGGAGTTCTTCGCCTTCGACGATGGTGATCGTACCATAGACGTGTACGGAGATATAGTTCCAGGTAGGCACTTTCATCTCCGTGTACCAGCGGGGAGAAATATAGGCGTGGGGGCCGGGGAAGATCGCGAGGACCTTTGCCCCGTCACTGAGGGTATATTTTTGTTCGTTGCCGCGGGAGATATGGCCCATGAGGATGTCTTTCCCGGCCGCATCGGTCTCCAATTGCAGGGGGATATGGGTACCGATGGGTCGCCCTTCGTGGATGGAAATAAGGATCGCAAAGGAATTCTCGCGGATAAAGGCGTGGACCTTTTCTTTATCCTTTTCTTCGTAACGGCGGGGAATATACATGCCGTAAGTTACGGAAAAAGCGTATTTTTAGGGTGCACCTGACCTATATTGATGAAACTTCTGCTGACCACATTCCTTGTTGCGCTTCTTACGCTGCTGGTCTTACCTGGCTATGCGCAAAAATCCCCCACGCCACAACCGGATGACGAATTCAATCTCTTCTTACTTTCGCTGGCTATCGCTTTTTTTAGTGTGGTGATCGGAGCCATCCTGGCCGGGGCCATGCTGGTCGCTTTCGCCTTAGTTGGGCTTTTCGGGCTGGTTTCAGCGGGGGTGGTTTCGGTAGGCGTTGTCATCGGACTTTACAGGCGATCGGTAACCGCAGGGTTCAAGACGATCCTTGCGCTTACCTGCAGTCTCAGCGGCATGCTTATCGGGGGGATCGCCTTTTATTTCGTCAACCGGGCATTTCACATCCATCTCAGCGGTGTGGCCGCGATCCTTGTCGGCGGGTTCGGTGGTCTGGTAGCCGGCATGCTACTGGGCTTTCTCGCATTGGCGCTGATCCGGCTGTTCCTCAACTACTGCCGGCAAAAACTTTCTTTTTAGTTTCGAACCGGCCTTCGGCCGGTTTACGCCACCGTTTCGGCCACTTTCTCGATCCGCATATTTGCATTCAGCATGGCGATGCTGCGGGCGGCGCTGCCGGCGAAATCGACGAAAGCCTTTTTTGTAACGGCGTCTTCGCTCATCATGATGGGAACGCCGTTGTCGCCGCCTTCGCGGATGCTTTGTACAAGGGGGATCTGGCCGAGGAAGGGGAGATCGTATTCTTCGGCGAGTCTTTTGCCGCCTTCCCTGCCGAAAATATAATATTTACTATCGGGCAGTTCCGCCGGGGTAAAATAGCTCATGTTCTCCACCAGCCCGATGATGGGCACTTTCAACTGGGCCTGGCCGAACATCGCGATGCCCTTTTTCGCATCGGCGAGGGCCACGTCCTGGGGAGTCGTAACGACGATGACGCCGGTGACCGGGACGGTCTGCATCAGGGTGAGATGGATATCGCCGGTGCCGGGGGGCATATCGATGACGAGATAATCCAATTCGTCCCAGAGCACATCCGTGACAAATTGCCGGATCGCGCTGCTGGCCATCGGGCCGCGCCAGACCACGGCATTCTTCTCGTCGACAAGCAGGCCGATGCTCATCAGTTTGATCCCATATTTTTCCAGCGGGACGATGAGTCCTTTTCCACCCGCGCCACCATCGGTCATCATCGGGCGCTGGCCTCTGACGCCAAACATGATAGGTACACTGGGGCCATAGATGTCGGCATCCATCAGACCGACGCTGGCGCCGCCGCGGGCAAGCGCAAGGGCGAAGTTGGCTGCAACGGTGCTCTTCCCTACCCCACCCTTGCCGCTGACAACGGCAATGATATTCTTTACTTTGGGGAGCAATTCGCGCGCATCTTTCCGATGGGTGGTCGTGTTGGCGCTGAAGCGTACGTTGACGGTAGCCTCTTTGTTTACCAGCAGTTTTATGGCGTTGATACAGGCATTTTTTATATGATCCTTCATCGGGCAGGCCGGGGTGGTGAGGACGACCGTGAAAGCAACATAATTGCCATCGATTTCCAGGTTTTGCACCATATTCAGCGTCACGATATCCTTTCCCAAATCGGGTTCCTGGACGTTACTGAGGGCAGCTAAAACTTTTTCCGTGGTCATTTCCAAGATTT
>Ga0206888_1203_pt1 | contig 12967 bp, 10 predicted proteins | sample Alteio_BWOrgHeat_90_FD_153258 | JGI IMG/M metagenome (GOLD analysis project Ga0206888, IMG submission 153258) | Enriched cells from forest soil in Barre Woods Harvard Forest LTER site, Petersham, Massachusetts, United States - Alteio_BWOrgHeat_Nextera4 ... | reverse complement strand
CTGGTAACTGCTCTTGCGGATACGACGCCAACGCACCAGCCCGACAATAAGAGGGAATAGGATGATCTCGCTGATCAGGAATAAATAAATGACGCCAACCTTCATAATGGTTACTGATTGAGCCCGCTTCCTCCGCCGTCGCAAACAGTTGGACAATACTGACCCGCTTCTCCGGCCTGGCCTCCATCTGCCTGCAGACTCAGTGCATGAGCCTTAGGCATCGGCTTACCCTTCAGGTCGATGATCTTGCCGATCATATCATTGCCAAGACTGTCCACCGGCACCAACACCATCTTCACGTTGCCGCTGGAATCACTTCCGAGATAGATGCGGATTCCCCTCGCCTTACCTTGTTTGGGATTATTCTCCTCCAGCAGCGCATAGAAGAGATCGGAAGGGAATTCTTCAGCATGGGCGAACGTCGGAGGTATTTTCAAGTCGGGCCGGATCCTGCCGGATTCGGTTATCGCAGCCTGGAAAGCCTTCGTATAAGCAATGGCCTCGCTGATGGGAATAATATGGTTCCTGACACTGTCCTCATTGATCACGATGCTATCCCTGCCGCCACCGGGATGATGGTCATCGTTATTATTGCCACAGCCGGCAATGCCTGAAAGAAACAAACAGACGACAGCTACGATGAGCACGCTGGTACTTGGCCACACGGGCGTCGGGATCTTGTTCATAAAAGGTGTTTTACTATGGATGATTAATTGATGGAGTAGTTAATTATTGAATCCCAATTTACTATTAAAGGCAATAAGGCGTATCAGGTATTATCTCCTGAATAAAACAGGTATAACTACGCACGATTTTCCGTAGGTCTGCGCTAGGGTAGTTGACGCATAAGATGGAAATTTGTCATGCCCCCTAACCCCTTTCCCCAAAACCATTAAAGATTCGTGTGAGGTTACCAGCAGCAATCCCGTCGACAGGTCGGGATTAGCTGTCCTGGTAGATGGCCCGACCAGGGCCATTTCTTTTACGCCCTACTCATCACCCTTGACCCTCCGGCGCCCGGCCTTGATCTCCCCCTGGCGCTTCTTCTGGCCCATCCGCCGCTCCTTCGAAGCCTTCGACGGCTTCGTAGCCACCCGCCGCTTCTCCTTTTTCAATCCGGCTTCGATCAGCGCATGCAGCTTCCGGATAACCTCCGCCTTATTCCCCAACTGCGTACGATGCACCTGGCTCCGCACCTGGATAGTCCCATCCGCATTGATCCGCGAAGCCAGCTTCTTTTCCAATACCGCCTTCTCCTCCGCCGTAAGCAGCGCCGAATCCCGGATGGAAAAGTACCCCTCCACCATCGTCTCCACCTTGTTTACGTTCTGGCCACCCTTCCCCCCGCTCCGGGCCGTCCGGAAAATAATTTCTTTTGTAAGTTCGATCTTCATGTTATTTTACGCCCGCGAGGCGTATGTTGAGCATATGGTTAAAGATAGATTAAATTCAAAAGCAGGACTAACATGGTCCACGAATTGCACTTATAAGTAATTGCCAGCATACGTCGTCATCTTCACCTACATGAAAAAACTAAGCAAGGACCTGTTCAGGAGCGCCCTACCGCACCTCATCGCCGTCATGGTGTTCTTTGTGGTGGCGGTAGTCTATTGCAGACCTGCTTTCAATAACATGGTTTTGGAGCAGGAAGACGTCCTGCAATGGCAGGCAATGTCTCATAACTCCTTTAAATACAAGGAGACACACGGCCACTTCCCCCTTTGGAGCAACGGCATGTTCAGCGGCATGCCGGCCTACCAGATCGCCATGGACTCCCAATCCGTGAACATCCCTAACCTCTTTTACGACATTCTCACCCTCTACCTCCCCAAGCCCGCCAGCTTCTTTATCCTGGCCTGCATCTGCTTCTACTTCCTGGCCATGGTCCTGCGGGTAAACCCCGGCATCGGTATCATCGGCGGACTCACCTACGCCTACGCCACTTATAATGCCGTCATCGTCGCCGTCGGCCACGACACAAAAATGCAATCCATCGCCCTCCTCCCGGGCGTCATCGGCGCGGTCATCCTCGTTTGTGAAAAAAAATACTGGCTCGGCATCGTCCTGACAAGTCTCTTCACCGCCCTGATGGTCTCCTATAACCACATGCAGGTCGTCTACTACACGATGATCATCGCCGCCGGCCTCCTGTTGGGCTATGGCCTCCACTGGCTCCGGGAAGACAAATTTTCCGCCGAAGGCTTCCGCCGCCTGGGCCGCACCCTGCTGCTGGTAATGGGCGCCACCCTCATCGGCGTCCTCTCCAACGCCGTAATGCTCTTCACCACCTTCGACTCCTCAAAAGAAACGATCCGCGGCGGCAGCGAACTCGCCGATGCCCAAAGCAACTATACCAACAACGGCCTTAGCGCACACGCCGCCTTTGACTTCAGCATGTACAAACCGGAACCCCTCGTCATGCTCATTCCGGACATCTATGGCGGCAGCAGCGACCTCCAACTCCCGGCCGAACGGTCCAGGGCCAGCAGCATCCTCAAAAAAATGCCCCGGCAACTGGCGGACCAGGTAGGACCGGATGGCCCCCGGTATTATTGGGGTGGGGTAGGAGTACTCTTTTCCGGTCCGCCCTACGTCGGCTCCATCGTCGTCCTCCTCGCTCTGGCGGGCTTCTTTATCCTGGACAACCGGCACAAATGGTGGATCCTCGCAGTTTCCGTCCTCACCATCGTCATGAGCTGGGGTGGTTATTTTCCGAGCTTCAACGGCTTCCTGCTGAAATACCTCCCGATGTACAACAAGTTCCGGGCGCCCAGCATGATCCTCATCGTCCCCACCTTCCTGCTCTGCCTGATGGCCACACTCACCCTTCAACAGATCATAGCGGAAGAAAATAAAAAAATACTCTGGCGCCGGTATCTCCGGGGCTTGCTCCTCGTGGCCGGGACCTTCCTTCTGCTGGCTGCGCTCTATTTTCACTTCGATTATACCAGCCCGCTCGATAACGATCTCCTGAAGAAAGCCACTTCTTTCGGTCGGCCGGGGATAGAAATGATGCAGGCCTTTCTCGCCGGATTACGCGCGGATCGCCAACAACTTTTCGGCCAGTCCATTCTCCGCTCCCTCGGCCTCATCTTTACCGCAGCCCTCTTTATCGCCGTCTATATCCGCAAACAGTTCTCACTTGCCATCCTCTTAACCGTCGTCGGCGGCCTGGCCTTCGCCGATGTCCTCTCTATCGATCTGATCTATCTCAACAACGACAACTATAGACAACGCGAAGACTATCAGCAGAACTTCGTCGCCACCCACGCCGACAGCACGGTGGTCGCCGACAACAGCTACTATCGCGTCTTCGATATCCGCGACAGCGTATCCAATGCGCTTACCTATGGCGCGATGACCGCTTATTTTCATCGGTCCATCGGCGGCTATCACGCGGCAAGGCTGGCGATTTACGAGGACCTCATCGTCCGCCAGCTGAACAACTACCCCAATTGCGAGCCCGTCATAAACATGCTGAATACGAAATACATCATCCGGGCCACTCCCCACACCGGCGACACCGTCATTCAGAATAAAGACAACCTCGGCCCCGTATGGTTTGTCGACAGCATCCAATTCGAACCCACCGCACTGGATGTAATGAACGCCCTCACCCACTTCGATCCACGCAAAAAAGCCATCCTTTTTGCCGGGGACAGCGCAAAGCTCGTCTACAAGACCCGGCCCGACACCATCCAAAACAGTAAGGATACTGCAAATATCGTTTTGGTAAAACCGGACAACGACGAATTATCCTATCTCTCCCAGGCCAACCACCGGCGCTTCGCAGTCTTTAGTGAAGTATATTACCGGCGCGGCTGGCGGGCATGGATAGACGACAAGGAAGTCCCCATCATCCGCACCAACTATATGCTGCGGGGCCTTTCCATCCCCCAGGGCCGTCATATCATCCGCTTTTTCTTCCGGCCCCTTTCCTATTACCTGGGGCGCCAGATCCAATGGATGGCCACTATCATCTTCCTGCTCATGGTAGCAGGCGCCGTCATCGTCGGCCTGCGCGAGAACCCATTTCCCCGTCGGTTCGTATCTTCACCCGAAAAATGCGAGCCGTTATCCAACGCGTATCCCGCGCCTCGGTCACCATCGAAGGAACAGTAAGATCAGCCATCGGCAACGGACTTTTGGTACTCGTCGGCATCGAAGATTCGGATACCCCCGAAGACCTCGACTGGCTTTGCGGAAAGATCGTCAACCTGCGCATCTTCAATGACAGCGAAGGCGTAATGAACGTCTCGGTAAAGGACAACGGCGGCGACATCCTCCTGGTAAGCCAGTTTACCCTGCACGCCTCGACAAAGAAAGGCAACCGCCCCTCCTATATCCGGGCCAGTAAACCCGACATCGCCATCCCCCTCTACCAGCAAATGATCACAACCCTCGCGGGCCACCTGGGTAAGCCCATCGGTACAGGCGAATTTGGCGCAGACATGAAAGTGGAATTATTGAATGACGGACCCGTAACGATCCTCATCGACACAAAAAATAAGGAGTAGGCTGGCTAACGCACTTCAAACTTATAACCCATCCCATAAAGGCTGCGGATATAATCCCCACACCCCGCCTGGTGCAGCTTCCTTTTGAGATTCTTCATGTGGGAATAAATAAAATCAAGATTATCATAACTCATCGCCTGCTCCCCGGAAAGATGCTCGGCTATCGCATTCTTGGAAATAACCCGGTTCTTATTCGAGGCCAGATACAACAACAGGTCATATTCCTTCCGCGTCAGATCCACCGGCTCGGTCCCAACGATCACGGTCTTACCCACAAGATCGATAGTTAACTCATTTAATACCAGTGTTTTATTTCCTTCGAACCGCCGCCGCCGGATCACCGCCGCAATCCGCGCATTCAGCTCCGGCAGATGAAAAGGCTTGCTCAGGTAATCATCCGCCCCGAGATTAAGCCCATCGATCTTGTCATCTATCGAATTTCGGGCGGATAGAATGATAACACCATCAGTCTTGTTATTGGCTTTCAGCTCTTTAAGAACCCCCAGACCGCTTCCGTCCGACAACGATATATCCAGCAGGATACAATCGTAGTCAAATAACTCTATCTTTTCCAGGGCACTCCGGCAGTCGGGCGCCAACTCGCAGAGATAATTCTCCCCCTTCAAATAGGTGGCCATACTCTGGGCGAGATCGATCTCATCCTCGACGATCAGGATTTTCATTCCGCAAAAATAAAGACAACATTCTGTAGGGATACTGGAATCGTACATTTGCTGAACGGACTATAACCATGGCCAACGGGTCAAAAACAAAACTTACATGGATATTTACCAGGTAGATGCCTTTGCAAACCAACTTTTCCAGGGTAACCCCGCAGCCGTGATCCCGCTCACCGAATGGCTGCCGGACCCCCTCCTCCAGCGCATCGCCGCTGAGAACAACCTGTCGGAGACCGCCTACTTTACACCCGAAAAGGACGGCTACCTCATCCGGTGGTTCACCCCCACCGTGGAGGTCGACCTCTGTGGCCACGCCACCCTTGCCGCCGGCCACGTCCTCTTCAACCACCTCGGCTACTCCGGTGACAGGGTCACCTTTTACACCCTCCACGCCGGAGAACTGGAAGTATTGCGGGGAGACAGCCCGGGCCGGCTGACCCTGAACTTCCCGGACAACCTCCCCGAACCCGTCGATCCGGCCCCCCTGTCGGTCATCTTCGAAGGCCTGCATCTCCCCTCGGGCCCCATCGCAAAAGGCCCCTATGACTATTTCATCGTCCTCGACAGCCAAAAGGCACTCGAAGCGCTGACGCCGGATTTTAAACGCCTTTCCGCCGCTCCCGGCCGGGGTATCGTCGTGACGGCCCCGGGCGATGCCCGCGACATCGATTTCGTCTCCCGCTGCTTCTACCCGCAGTCAGGCATCGACGAAGACCCCGTAACAGGCTCGGCCCATACCATGCTCATCCCCTGGTGGGCAAGCCGCCTGGGCAAGAATCGGCTGTCGGCCATCCAACTCTCCGCCCGCCGCGGCTACCTCGACTGCGAACTGCGCCATGGGCGCGTATACATCAGCGGTAACGCCCACACCTTCCTGAAAGGAAATATCTTCATGCCCACGCCCGCCGCGGCCACGCCCCCTGCATCCACCATGCCGCCCATCACCATCCGCGACACCCAGCAACTCATCGACGACTGGATCCGGACCACCGGCGTCCGCTATTTCAGCGAACTGACGAATATGGCCATCCTCACCGAAGAAGTAGGCGAGGTCGCCCGCCTGATGAGCCGCCTCTATGGGGACCAATCCTTTAAAGACTCGGATAAGGATAAACAATTATCCGATGAACTCGCCGATGTCTTATGGGTCTTGTGCTGCATCGCCAACCAGACCGGCATCGATCTCACCACCGCCATCGAAAAAAATCTCGAAAAAAAGAACATCCGCGATGCTCAAAGACACAAGGCAAATAAAAAGCTGAAATAGTATCTTTGCCGCCTATGGCTAATGATACGAACAGGTTTCAGGCGATAATTTCGCATTGCAAGGAATATGGCTTTATCTTCCCATCCAGCGAGATCTATGACGGACTCAGCGCCGTATACGACTATGGTCAGTATGGCAGCGAGCTGAAAAAGAACATAAAGGACCACTGGTGGAAAAGCATGACCCAGCTAAACGAGAATATCGTCGGCATCGACGCCGCCATTTTCATGCACCCCACCACCTGGAAAGCCAGCGGCCACATAGACAGCTTCAGCGACCCGATGATCGACAATAAGGATAGCAAGAAACGCTACCGCGTCGACCACCTCATCGAGGCCCGCATCGACGAACTGGAAAAAGCAGGGAAAACTGCGGAAGCCGCCAACCTCCAGACCGAAATGGACGCCCTCCTCGCCACTGGAGATCTGCCCGGTCTGAAAGCACTCATCGATACCCAAAAAATAAAATGCGGCGTCAGCGGTACATCCAACTGGACAGACATCAGGGAGTTCAACCTCATGTTCTCTACCCAGCTGGGCAGCGTCTCCGAAGATGCTACAGAGATCTACCTGCGCCCCGAAACCGCCCAGGGTATCTTCGTCAACTTTCTCAACGTCCAGAAGACCGGCCGCCTGAAGATCCCCTTCGGCATCGCCCAGATAGGTAAGGCCTTCCGCAACGAGATCGTCGCCCGGCAATTCATCTTCCGTATGCGGGAATTTGAACAAATGGAAATGCAGTTCTTCATCCGCCCCGGCACAGAGGACCAATGGTACGAATACTGGAAGGACGCCCGGATGAAATGGCATTTGGACCTCGGCATCCCAAAAGAAAAATACCGGTTCCATGATCATGTGAAACTGGCGCACTACGCAAAAGCCGCCTGTGATATCGAATACGAGTTCCCCATCGGCTTCAAGGAAGTGGAAGGTATCCACTCCCGCGGCGACTTTGACCTGAAGAACCACCAGGAATACAGCAAAAAAAAGCTCCAGTACTTCGATCCCGAGATCAACCAGAACTATATCCCCTACGTCATCGAAACCTCCATCGGCCTTGATCGTACCGTCCTGATGGTCCTCAGTGAAGCCTATGCGGAAGAAGACCTGGGTACCCCGGAAAAACCCGACTCCCGCGTAGTCCTTCGTTTCCCGCCCCGGCTCGCGCCCATAAAACTCGCCATCCTGCCATTGACGAAAAAGGACGGATTACCCGAATTGGCCCGGGAGATCATGGAAGCCTGTAAACCCCTGTTCAGATGTTTTTATGAAGAAAAAGATGCTATCGGTAAACGCTATCGCCGAATGGACGCCATTGGCACCCCCTTCTGTGTGACGGTCGACCACCAATCCAAAGAGGATCAAACAGTAACGATCCGCTATAGGGATACCATGCAGCAGCAGCGGATTCCCCTCGTCGAAGTCGCGGCTATCATTAACCGGCATCTGGGATAAAAAACAAAAAAAATGCCTGCATTTTGTTGAATAATTAGATTATTTTATTGCTATATTTGTCCATTGGTAAGGAGTTGACTACCTTGCCGCTATCCCCTATAAGAGCGTGTCGTTTTCCCTTTTCGGAGCCTGTCTTCTTGTTCAGAAACTTAAACTTTTTAAGAACAATGTCATTCACATTTGATTTAATCATCAACCCTATCGTCCTTGCATTGGCGGTTCTTGGTGGTGCTCTTGTAGGTTTCGTGTTTGCAAAGGGAAAACTGGTAAAAGCACACTCGCAGATCATGCAACTGGAGTCCGAATTATTGACAAGTAACCAGGAAACGCTCGAAGCCCAAAAAGCCTTCGTAGCACTGGAAGCTCACTTCAAGGATCACGCCGCCCAGGACGAAGCCATCCCCGTTATTCCGATGAAGATCAGCGGCGGAAAAGACAGTAATTCCAAAGAAAAAGCGACCAAGTAACGAGGCCTCATCCATACAACTCCTGGTGTATCGACTTCCGGTCATAACCCAGCGCCTGGATACGCTCCTTAGCCTCGTCGATCATATTCTTCCATCCGCAAAGAAAGAAATTGGCGGGTCTCAACGCATCCTGGGACTTGCATAGCTCTTCGTAGATGGCATGCACATAACCGGTTCGCATCAGCGGGTTGGCCGGGTCTGCCTTTTCCCGTGAAAAGGTGGGAATATAATGGAAACAGGGGATCTTCTCCGCCAACTCGGTTAGCTCCTGCCGGTAGAGACAATCGTCAAAATGACGACAGCCAAAGATCAAAAAGATGTTCTTATGCGCAATATTGCAATTGAGGATATGATGGCTCATGCTCCGGAAGGGAGCGATCCCCGTCCCCGTACAAATAAAGAAAAGATCTTTCTCGATAGCATCCGGTAAGGTAAAGATCCCCTGCGGCCCCCTTACCGTCAACTCACTCCCCACCGTCACCTCGTTGAACAGGTAGTTGGTGCCGGCACCCCCTTCCAACAAAACGATGACCAACTCGATCACATTCGTACTATCGGGCCAGGACGCAATAGAATAACTGCGGATCCGCTTGTTCAGCTTCTCATGGATGGGGAGATCAAGGGTCACGAATTGTCCCGGCTTGAAGTCGAACGATCCCATCGCCGGCAGCTGGATCCAAAACCTCCTTGTCTGAGCAGCTTCCTGCTCGATGCGAATGATCTTACCTGTTTGCCAGGGTTGCAGCATATCGTTGAATTTATGGCACCCCTAATATATTAATTTTTTTTAGTGTCGGACGATAATCGTTTTCGTATAGGTTTTATCACCGTGATATATACGCAGTACATACATCCCCGACGCCAGGTAACCGACGTTCACCTGCTGATTGAACAGACCCGAGAAACCCGGATAATCGGCTTCATACACTTTCCTTCCCATCATATCGCTGAGCGTGATTGCGGTATTGTCTGCCGTCACCATATAGAATTCGAGCTGGAATACACCCGTACTCGGGTTGGGCGCCGTCGTCAACCCGATTTGCGTATTCGCATCGCCCGTCGGCGTGAAAGTGACTTTATTGGACGTAAGCACACAACCGGTCACCGGATCATTCACCATCGTATAATATAACCCCGGGAATTTTGCCGTGTCCGTCACCCCTGTACTGCCGGCCAATGCCGAATCGTTCATATACCATTGATTCCCCGACGACGCACTGCTGGTAAGGATATTCCCCGACAACGTAACCGTCGGCGAGGGCTCGGTCGTCGCCGTTACCGCGATCCTTGGCCCCGGACAACCCGGCAACCGGATCCCGATATCATAGAAGGGATAATAGTAGATATGAGATGAGCTCACACTGTCTGCTTTCCCATAATCCCGGAAGTCATTCCCCGTGATCGAGAAAATCCCGGGAATCGTGAAGGGATAACCATCGGTCTTGTTATTCACATTGAGAAACGCCGTCGAAAGCGAATCGCAGTCGATGATGATGATATAATTCCCCGGTGTCGGCACCGGGATGTTCAGCAGGTAGGTTGCACCGGTATCGGTGTTGTCACCGGGCCCTATTTTCACCACCGCCGCCGTGTCGGGATGCTGCACCGTCGCATAGACATCGATGGTATTGGTATACAACGGGAAATAAGAGTATCCTCCCGTATTGTTGTCCAGGCTGGCCAGCGTAGCCAGCGTAAAGGTTATTTTGCCCGAATGCCCGATATACATCTTCGCGCTCTCGATGGTCAACGGCACCCCGGTAGTGAACATCACAAAGTTCCCGCCAAACCGGAAGTAAGCCCCGCCCACCGTCGAACTGCTGCTCGCAAACTGGTTCTTGTTGGGTACCCCGCCCTTCAGCTTGAGATCATTCAGCCCGAGATAATAGGTATTGTTGCTGGTGACGGTATTGGTTGTCGTATTATTACCCGCGGCTATCGGGGTGGTGGCCGTCTGGCTGGCATACCATAAGGCAACATCGTCGCCGTTGGTCGTCGCATGCAGGACGACCGAAGTGGCATTGGATCCGCACACAGTGGCCGCACCGGTGGCATTCGTCGCCCCCGCATTGATGGTCACCGTTGTCGTACTCGTGTCGTTGGATGTATTCACATCGGTCGACAGCCCAGTCTTGCTCGTAAACGTATAGCTGCTGCCGGCGGTGGATGCAAAAGGCGTATTATAGGTAAAGACGACCTCCGCGCCTGCGGGAATACTGTCCTTACAGATCGCCGTCAGCGTGGCCACCGTGGTGCCGCCCTTGCTGACCACCGTCGTTACGGGTATGCCTGCCGACTGGTACACGGAGCCATAATTGTGGATGCGGATAGACACCAGTTGCGAATCATTGGCGCAACTGGTCAGCGTCGGATATTCCAACGACCTGACCCCGACATCATTCGCCGGATTGGTAAAGACGACCCGGTAATCCTGCGTTTCCCCCGCACCATAGCTGCCGCAGGCACTGACGGTCGACGGATCGGTTGTCTCATCCACCACGATCCGCATCCGCGAATACGTACCCACCACCGCCGTCGTTGGCACAGTGATACTCGGCGCATACGTACCGGAGAGCATTGCACCGCTCAACGCCACCTGCTCGCTGGCCTCGAAAATGCCATTATTGTTAAAGTCGATATAGACCCCGATGACCCGGGTATTGTTCGTGCTGTTACAACTGCTGTTGACAAGGCTGGCCGTCAGACTCCCGCCTACCGGCAGCGGGAAGGCGGTGTCGGCGCTGTTGTCGGTATACGTCCTGCACGTATTCAAAGGACTGGAGATCGCAATATTGCTCAGCGTGATCTTATCCAGCGACGCGCCATTGGCAGTAGACGCAGAAGCACAGTAAGCCGTCCCGCCGCCCCCGCTGATCAGCAGGGAATAAGCCTGCGAACCCCGCTGCAGCGTACTCTTATGCGTCACCGTGATCGTATAGACCCTGCCCGGTATCAGGCTGTCGCTCAGCTCCACCTTTTCGACATTGTCCCGGATATTATCCCCCTTCGTCGCCGCGGCACCGGGGTTGGAAGGAGTAAGGATCCAAGGCAGATAGACCTTCCCCGTCGTATTGTCCGTGATCCGCAGATCGAGATCATTGACCAGCTTGATCGTGGCATCCACGAAATTATGAGTGTTGGCAGGAATATTGGCAGGCGTTCCGGGCGGATCGGTCCAGGACAACGTGGCCGTCACCGGCGTCTTGCCGGAAGCCGTCACCGTATAGGTCTCGAAAGCCGTAGTGCCGTTTAGCGTACTCTCGATGATCCGCTGGCTCTGGTCGGTATTGTCCGACGTGATCACGGATGCCGCCCGCTGCAGATTGATAAGCCCCCAGCCAAAACTGTAGTCGGGGCCCGGCGCATTCCCCGCCTCATCCGCCGTATGGATCAAAAGCCCCTTCAGCGTGGCGCTCCGCATAAAAACACCACTATGCAGCTTCTGGTAATACTCCTGCAAAAGGAAGGACGAACCCGCCGTCGCCGGCGTAGCCATCGAGGTCCCGCTATAAATGTCATAGGCATTGTCAGCCGTGCTTATCGAAGAAAGAACATTCACCCCGTCGGCTACCACATCAGGCTTGATCCGGCCGTCCCCGGTGGGTCCAAGACTGCTGAAGTCCGCCAGCACCACATCCGAAGGCCGGGAATAGCCGCCCGGGATCGGGTTCACCGCCCCAAGCACCAGGATATTCTTCGAACAGCCATACGTGGCGATGGTATTGTAACCGGCATTATCGCTGATGGCATTTGCCCCACTCGGCCTGTTCCCCGCATTTACGAAATTCTGACTCGCATTCATCCGCCAGTACGGCTGCCCGACGGCCGGACCGGTCTCCCCGCGGTTATTCCCCCCCGCCTTGGCGATCAGGTAAAAAGGCGCATTATACGCAATGGAATCCCAGATCTGGGCATCCTGGTCATAAAGCCCGAACTTGTAGTCCACCGTATCTCCCGGAAGACCCCAAAACTCCCAGCGGCTTTGCGCATCATCATAATACCAGCCGGCAATGTCGGCATAAGAGTGGTTCGACACCAGCAGCCCCTTATTGGCCGCCGCCGCACTCATCTCCGACTCGTCATTGTCGAAGTCATAACAGTTCAACAACTGCGCCCCATAGGACATCCCCTTGGCGACAGGATTGACCCCCGCCGCGATCATCGTCCCCGACACATGGGTCGAGTGGTCGCTCAGCGTCGAAGACCCATCCGCCTGGGTGACCCGTCCGACAAGCTCGACATGCGTCGGCCGCACCAGCCCCTCATCCCAAATAGCGATCTTCCCCTTCATATTGGCGCTGCTCCCGCTCAGTCCAAGCCCCGTACTCCCCCCGGCCCAAAGCGTATTGGTCCGGATGGTGGCGGCAGAGATAATATTTTCAGCAGTGGAAACGTAATAAGGAAAACCCCGGCTGTCGATCCCCCGGAGATAGGCCAATTGCCCCTTTTTATTGCGCATCGTCAGCGGCCACCCCTTTTGCAGGGCCGTCTGGGTCAGGATCTTTTGTGCGGCAAAATGCTCGGTAGCAAGCTGTTGGCTGGCTTTTTGCAACGCTGCCCGGTTAGTGGTCACCTGGGCATT
>Ga0206888_1202_pt1 | contig 12986 bp, 11 predicted proteins | sample Alteio_BWOrgHeat_90_FD_153258 | JGI IMG/M metagenome (GOLD analysis project Ga0206888, IMG submission 153258) | Enriched cells from forest soil in Barre Woods Harvard Forest LTER site, Petersham, Massachusetts, United States - Alteio_BWOrgHeat_Nextera4 ... | reverse complement strand
AGATAGAGCTTAGCGACCGGCGGCTGCAGCTGCTGCGTAATGGAAGCAAGGCTGAGCCCGTAGTGGGGAAGCTGGTTTGCAGCTGCAACAATGTAGGGAAGGGCAACCTGGAGCAGAAAATAGCGGAGGGCTATACGGAACTGGCCGCCTTATGCGCCACCACGGGCGCCGGCACCGGCTGCGGGAGCTGCCGCCCCGAAATAAAAAGGATCCTGGAGACGGCAATGGCCGCCGCCGGAAAATGACAGCCTATGTTTCGTAAGAACTATATCGTCAAGATCAACCTGCCCGGCGGCATCGTCGCTGCCGGCGATCTTTATGCCATTGTGGAAGCCGCCGGCCGGGCTAAAGTAGAGGAGATGCAGCTGGGCACCCGGCAACAATTGTTTTGCAAGGTCGCTGACCGGTATGGTCCTGCTTTTCTCCGTCAGCTGGATCAGGCCGGCATCTTTTATGAGACGGAAAAGGAGGCCCATCCGAATATCGTCAGTTCCTATGTCACCGAAGGGATCTTTGGCCGGAGCAACTGGGTCAGCGAAGGACTTTACAAAGATATCCTCGGTGGATTCGATTTTCGTCCGGGGCTAAAGATCAACCTCGTGGACGGCGGCCAGTCCTTTGTGCCTTTCTTCACCGGGCATCTCAACTTTATCAGCAGCGACATCAACAACCACTGGCATCTCGTGGTCCGAAAACCAGGTACTAACCGGCTCTATTCCTGGAAGGCCGGCATCTATTCTCCTGATATCCCACGGGTAAGCCACCTGGTGGAGGCCTGGTTGCATAGGGTAGGGGAGGACGAGGACTGGGGACAGCGGTTATATGAGACCGTGCGTGCTGCCGGCAGCCTCCCCGAACAGCCCCTGCTCCCTGAATTGCGTCTCCCGGATTTTCGTCTGCCTTATTATGAAGGGTTTAATCGCAGCGGGAATACCAATTGGCTGGGGATCTACCGGCGGGAGGAGCTCTTCCCGCTGGACTTCCTGAAAGACGTTTGTCTCATCGCCCTACAGAATAAAGTAGGACAATTGTATACTACTCCCTGGAAATCCCTTTTGATAAAAGACATCGGCGAACAGGACCTCTGGGAATATGTGCTGGGGAAATACCGGATGAATGTCCGGCATGCGTCCAATGAACTCAACTGGCAGATCGAAGACCTTTGTCCCGATGGCCTGCGGCTGAAGCGATACCTGGTCCGGCTTTTGGACCAGGACGATATCCGCACCGAAGGATTGTGTTTTTCCATCAAGACAAAACAGGGTTCCGGCCTGCCGGGATCGGTGATCATCCGTAAACAGGAGGGGATCCGGCCGGATCAGCTGAAGCTGCTGGACCGGTATTCCATCTGGCACACCCCGGACCTCAGCCCCCATTCCCGGGACCTGGTGCTCTACCGGAAGGACCTGGAAAAAGAGCATATCTTTCCTTACCTCGTATCCCTTTGCAAGGAATTCTACCGGTTGCAAAGCGAGCGGCATTCCCCCCTCCCTGCCCATCCTGCAGTATTGAATGGGGGGAAGGAGGGTGCGGCTTCCGGGGGCTGGCAATGTGTTCATTGCCTGACGATCTACCATGAGCAATATGGCGACGAAGAACAGCAGGTGGCGCCGGGCACTCCCTTTGCACAGGTGGGTCCGGACTATGTCTGTAGTGTTTGTGGCGGGGTAAAAACCGACTTCCGGCCCCTCGAAAAATCCCCCTGCGATTGAATGTGACTATCGTACCTTTATATCAGCGAAATGCCAGCAATAATAGATCAATATGGAAGAACGTTCCGGACCCTGCGGGTAAGCCTGTTGCAACATTGTAACTTAGGATGCGTCTATTGCGTCTCAGGGGAGGATGAGCTGAAACAGGCCAATGCTTCCGGCGCCGGCGGAAGCCTGCCCGTAGACGAGCTGTTGGCCATCATCAGCCGGCTTAGGGACAGGTTGCCATTGGACACCGTGCGGTTGACGGGGGGTGAACCGCTGCTTTATCCCGGATTGGTTCCGCTGATCAGGGGTATCCGTGCCGCGGGGATTGGAAATGTCCGGTTAACGACCAATGGCTTTCTGCTGGACAGACTGGCCTTGCCCTTAAAGGAGGCCGGGCTGCAGGCGTTGAACGTATCGCTGGACGCCGTCGATGAGGATGTTTTCTTCCGGATGAGCCGGCGTCATTCGGCCGCGCGGATCATCAGCGGCATCGATGCGGCTATCGCCGCGGGCCTGAATGTGAAGATCAATACGGTGGTGATGAAAGGGATGAATGATTCGCAGATCCTGCCGTTGCTCGATCTTGCTTTTTCCCGGGGGGTACGTATCCGGTTCCTGGAAGTGATGGCCATGGGCCACCTGCATGACCAGGCTGACCGCTACCTCGTGACCCAGGAAGAGATCCTGGAGACCATCGCCGGCCGGTACTGGTTGATCCCGCAGCCCAGGGCGGCATCTGCCACGGCGCGGTACTGGAAGACGGAGGAGGGGCATTGTTTTGGCATCATCGCCAATGAGAGTGTGCCCTTTTGCAGCGACTGTGACCGGCTCCGCCTCGACAGCAGCGGGCGGATCTATGGTTGCCTGAGCAGTAACCAGCCGATAGGTCTCGACATGGCAGCGACAGCGGGAGAATGGGACGCCCAGTTGGAGCAGGCGCTGGCGCAGAAGCAGGAATTGAAGTTTGTAGGGAGTGATCTGAGTATGTTGAGAATTGGTGGTTAGGGGGGATCGACAATGAAAATTCACGTATACGCCGGGTTGAAAGACTACTTTCAGCCGGAATTCGAAGTCAGGGAGCTCGTGCGGAATACCGACGAACTAAAAGCAGTTTTGCTGACCCTTAACGATAAGGCGGGTGAGATACTCTCCTCCTGCCGCTTTGCCGTTGATGAAGAAGGATTTATCGACAGCGAATTCAAATTGAATGGATATGATACCATCGTCATTATCCCCCCAAGCAGTGGAGGATAAACCCCTCGACATCGTGGGGCTGCTGAGTCGTGTGCACCATCCCGGTGCGGGCGCGGTAGTTCTTTTCAGCGGCGAGGTCCGCGACAGCAACCGCGGCCGGCCGGTGGCCTTTCTCGAATACGAGGCGCATATTCCGTTGGCTACAGCCATGATCGCGGAGATCCTGGCTACCGCGAAGGCAAAATGGGCTTTACAGGTGGCTGTTGCCCAACACCGCGTCGGGAAGGTACCCGTAGGCGATACCGCCGTCGTCGTCATTACGGCGTCTGCCCATCGCAGCGAAGCCTATGCGGCCAATAAATATATCATCGACAGGATCAAACACGAGGCGCCCATCTGGAAATGCGAACACTATACCGATGGGACAAAGGAATGGGGCAATAACTGCAATTGCCACACCGTCACCGGTGACGTCAGCAAACATATTTATGAGGGAAGTGAATAACCTGTTGGGGGTCGTCCTCAGCGGTGGGGAAAGCCGTCGCATGGGCCGTGACAAGGGGTTGTTGCAGACCGGCGGCAAACCCTGGGTGCTGGCGATGGGCGACAAGTTGGCGCAACAGCAACTCTCTGTTGTTTATTCCATCAATCCGTCACAGGTTTCTGCCTATTCGGCTATTCTTTCCGCGGATGCATTGGTCATCGATACCAATGAAAGCGAAGGCCCGCTTACTGGGCTTCTCACCGTTCACCGACGTTATCCCGGGTTCGATCTGCTGCTTGTGGCCTGTGATATGCAGGACCTCGACTCCGGCACCCTGGCAGGGTTGATCATGGCTTACCGGGCGGAGGATGCCGATTTCTATGTATACGAAACGGATGGTTTTCTCCAGCCTTTTTGCGGCATCTATACCTCCGTTGCACTGGCAAGGGCCTGTACGGATATCCGGGGTGGGAGTCTGCAAGCTTTGTTGCGCAGCGGTCTTCTCCGGCGGCTGGCGGGGCAGGCTGCATCGTTTCACAACTACAACACGTTATAAATAAAAAGCCGGCTCCTAAGAGCCGGCTTTTTCTAATTAAGATCGCTATGATCTAGTACCCGGGATTCTGTGCCAGGTTCGGGTTGGCGTTGAGTTCCGCTACCGGTATCGGGAAGACCAGGGCGATATTGCCCGGGGCTACCGCGATGTTGGTCGTCGGGCTCTGGTTGCCGACCTTGGTAAAGCTGCGGCCCAGCCGTACCAAGTCCCAGAAACGGCTACCTTCGAAGGCCAGCTCCTTTCTTCTTTCCACCAAAATATCTTCCAGCACCTGGGGACCGGTATCGGCCCAGCCGGCAAAGGAAGGGTCGCGTTGTTTGGCTACCAAATTGAGATAGAGATTGGCATTTGTCATGTCGCCCGCATTGTAGTAGGCCTCGGCGGCAATAAGGATAACATCGGAGTAGCGCAATACCTTCGTGTCGTCCTTGTCTCCGCTGCCCGCGGCATTGGAGTATTTATAGCAAAGGTTGATATTCCCACCCTGACCGCTGCGGTAGCCGGCGGGGCATCGTACATATAAACCTTTCCGGACGTCGGTGGCCGAGTAAAGGGAATACAGCGTGTCACAACCCATCATATCACCATAGCCACCGCCCAGTTGCAGATAGATAAACCCTATCTGGTCAAAACCATTGTTATTGGCCAGGTCACTGACCACTTCGAACATCGTCTCATTCTTCGTGGAAGCCTGAACCACCGGATTGGACCAGTAGCCACCCGGCGTATACGTGGAGAGGGCCGGCAATGTCCCCAACGAACCTGAAGGCGATACATAGTCGGAAGGTTTTAGCATGAGCCAGCCGCTGTTCTTGATCACGTCGAGCGCGGTGGTTTGTGCATCCGCCCAATCGCCCATATTCTGATAGACGCGTGCTTCGAGTGCCCGGGCGGAATATTTGGAGAAGTATCCCGTCCCGCGATATTCCGTCATCAGCGTATAGGCCTTTTCCAGGTCGGCGATCACCTGGGTATACACGTCCTTCACCGTGTTGCGTACAGGCTTCGAGGTAGAGTCGAATTTGATGACGATCGGCACTCCCGGATCGTTTGGCGCCAGCGTATAGGGATGTCCATAGTTCCGGACCAACTCGAAGTGCATCAGCGCACGCATGGCGTAGGCTTCGCCGATATATTGACCGATATTGGCGTTGGTGTCCGGCACCGACGAGTTGATGATGGTATTCGCATACTTGATCGCAATGTAGGCATTCGACCAGACGGCTCCGGCATAGGAATCCGCATTGGTGAATGCGTAGTTGTTCATCGAGATATACCTTCCCGAGTTGGCCGTGGTCACGAAGATATTGTCGGCCATCAGATCCCCTTTCACCGGCAGTGTACGTCCGTACAGATCGGTATTTCTCAGGGCGCTGTACATCCCTGCGTTGACGGTTTGCAGATCGGATTCCGTTTTGATGGCGACGTTGAAAGGCTGGGCGTTGTAAGGCGTCCTGTTCAGATAGCTCTTCGAGCAGGAAAAGAGGAAGAGCAGCCCGCCGAGCAATATAGTAGATAATACTTTTGATTTCATGTTTTCTGTTTTTGACGGTTAGTTTTAGAACCCGATGCTAATGCCAGCGGTAAAGGCTTTATTGTAAAGGACGTTCAGGTTGGAAGTACCTGTTGTGGAGGTAGTGCCGTTGCTGGAGCCGTTGAAGCTCGAGCTGCCGCCTTGTTCCGGATCGATGGTGATATTCTTGTCGTAGGTCTTTGTCCAGAGGTTGGTACCCCGGAGATAGACTCGCAGACTGTTCAGGTGCATGCGTTTGGCGATGGTGGGTGGGACAGAATAGCCGACCGTTATATTCCGGAGCCGGAGATAGGAGCCCTTATACAGAAAACGGGTGGACGTGGATGTCGAGAAATTCGCCGAGTTGTAAACCAGCTTCGGAACATTCGTCTTGTCACCCGCCTTTTGCCACCGTTGTTTCGTGAGGCCGTACTTGCCATAGGTGGGGCTGACCTCATCCATCAGGTAGAACGCCCACTGATCCCACACATAGTTGCCATAGTTGTAGTACAGATCGCCGGAGATGCTGATGCCTTTGTAGGTGAAGGTATTTGAGAGACCACCGTATTCCTTGGGGTTCGCGGATTTGCCCGTGTTCACTCTTGCGGCGGCGTTATAGTTGGTGGTCGTTGCCTTCTTGCTCGAGTCGGTAAACCACAGCGGGTTCCCCGTGGTCGGGTCGACGCCTGCCCACTGGCGCATATACCAGGTGTTCAGGTCGTAACCGGGCTTGACAAAGAACTGTCCGTTGATGATCTGGGTCTGGCCGGCCGGCAGGGTCTTGATCGAGTTCTTGTTATAGGTGAAGTTGAAGCTGATATCCCAGCTAAAGTCCCGGGTTGCCACCGGGGTTGCATTGATCGTGAATTCAACTCCTTTGTTGGACATTTTGCCGATGTTCTGGGTAAAGGTGGTGAAGCCTGTGGTCTGGGAAAGCGGAACGGAGAAGAGCAGGTTGCTGCTTTCCTTATCATAGTAGTCGGTGACGATATTGATGCGGTTGTTGAAGAAGGAAGCGTCGATGCCTACGTCGGCCTGGTTGTCTTTTTCCCAGGTGAGCTGGGAGTTGCCGAGCACGTTGAAGCCGCCGCCCGGCTGGCTGTTGTAGTTGAGCGAAGCGCCATAGCCCAATTGCTGGATATAAGAGTAGTTGCCGATCTCCGCATTCCCCGTAGAGCCATACGATAACCTCAGTTTCAGTGAGGAAAGAGGCTTTACGTCTTGCATGAAGTCTTCCTTCGAGATGTTCCAGGAAAAACCCACCGACGGGTAGTTGCCGTATTTGTTGGAGTTCGAGAACCGCGATGATCCATCCCTTCTGAAATTACCCGACAGGATATATTTATCCTTGTAGTTCAGGGTCAGGTTCGAAAATACGGATGCAAAGGAATAGTCCGCACCGGCCGTGTTGGCGGCCGTCGGCGTCGCGGCGATGGTGGAAAGGTCCAGCGGTACATGCGGGAAATTCTGCGAGTTCGCCTGGATGAAATAGGCCTTCGAGAGGATCGATTCGTAACCGACCTTCGCATCCGCCGTAAATTCCTTGTCCTTTGTCAGGTTGAAATGATAGTCCATTTGATTGGTCCAGTCGTAAAGGAAGTACTGTGCATAGTCCGAGAAGCCCCGGCCATTCGATGCCTTGCCATCCCCATGCAGCGCGTTGTCGTATTCGTAATCATTATACGTCTGGTACTGCACCCCCATCTTCGACGTGAATTTCAGGTTGTCGAGGATATTGTAGCGGGCCTGCGCGTTGCCGATGCCGCTGAACTGGCCGTTGGAGTGGATATTGTTCTTCACGATGTACAGCGGGTTGTATACGCTGGAGAAGCCCGCATTGTTTGTGCCGATGTTCAGCGAGCCGTCCGAATTGAAAGGGTTCTGCGTCGGGCGCAGGAACCAGATGTTCATCACCGGGTTGCCAAAAAAGCTGCCATTGCTAAGCGTGCCGTGTTGGGTGGTATAGGAAGGCTGGATGCTGATGGACAGGTTCAGCTTTTGCCCTGCCTGGTGATCCACTTTTAAAAGCGAAGACCAGCGGGTCAGGTCGTCACCGATGGAAGAAGCCTGTTGTTTGAAATACCCTCCCGAGACGAAGAAGGTCGTCTTTCCTTCACCGCCCTGTGCAGAGATGTTATACTGCTGCTGTTGCCCCGTACGCGTGACCAGGTGCAACCAATCCGTATTGACCGTTCCGTCGCCATAGGCCGCCGCCGCGGTAGCAGCCTGCGCCGCCGTTCTCCCTGCGTTGATATAGCTTTCCTGGAAAAGGGCCAGCCAGTCTTTTGTATTCAACGGTACTGCGGCGCTGGGTAATTTCCCGAATTTGTTTGACCCCGCTTCTCCCGTGGCATTGATCTGGGTCTTGCCCGCGCGGCCTTTTTTGGTGTTGATCAGGATAACCCCGTTGCCTCCTCTCGCTCCATAGATGGAGGTGGCCGCCGCATCCTTTAAGATGGAGATGGATTCGATGTCGTCGGGGTTAATACTGGCCAGCACATTGGAGGTGGAAAGGATCGTCACGTTTTGCAGGTCGCCGCTGTTTATCTGGATACCGTCGACGACATACAGGGGCTGCGTGCTGGCTGAATAAGACCCGATGCCCCGGATCCGCACCTGCTGGTTGGCGCCGGGCTGACCGCTAAATCCGGAGGATTGCATCCCTGCTGCTTTTCCCTGGAGGGATTGGTCCACCGAAGTAAAGGGGATGTTCGCCACCTTATCCCCGCCTACCTTGACGATGGAAGAGGTGAGGTCTGATTTCTTTGTTGTTCCATACCCTACCACTACGACGTCCTGCAGGTCCTTGTCGGCCGAGGAGGTGAGAGTGAAGGTAAATTCTGTTTTGGAACCGATGGCCATTTCCGTTTTGCCAAAGCCGATGGACGAGACCACCAGGGTCCTGGCGGTAGCCGGAACCGGTAAAGTAAAAGTGCCATCTGCACCCGTGGAGGTACCATGGCTGGCCCCTTTTACAACGACGGAGACATTTGGAATGGGGTTACCCTTGTCGTCCGTTACTTTTCCGTGGATGGTTTTGTCCTGAGCAAGAACTTGTCCGAACAGCAGCAGGCAACTGCCAAGGAGCAGGAGTAGTGTCCTCATAATGTGTAGTTAGTTTTGGTGAGAAAAATGAGGAACTAAAATAGCGAACAATTACATGTTATTTTTGGTGTATGTATCTAGTGTAAAATATCCTTATTCGAAAATATTTGGCGTTTAAGGGTATTCTATAGATTTTATGGAGTATACAATCGGTTTCAATAGATAGTTAACAATAAGTTAACCAGATTAAAATAAAATTAAAAATTATTACATATTGAATACTAATAAAAATATTAGTCATTTTGACTGCATTATTGCCGCAGGGAATACATGGTTACTTTTAGTAATAAAAAAACCCCTTTGCATTCGCAAAGGGGCCGTCACGATAAAAATTTAGCTTATTTTAGCTTTTTTTGGAGGTTCTTGTCGATGGCATCGAGGAATTCCTCGGTATAAAGGAAATGCTTGCCGTGTTCAACCTTATTGCCGTGTACACAGATGGCCAGGTCTTTGGTCATGGCGCCACCTTCCACGGTCTCGATACAAACGGCTTCCAGCGCATCGGCAAAGTCGATCAGTTGCTGGTTGCCGTCCAACTTGCCCCGGAAGGCAAGTCCACGGGTCCAGGCAAAGATGGAAGCGATGGGGTTGGTAGATGTAGGCTTACCGGCCTGGTGGTCCCGAAAGTGACGGGTTACCGTACCATGGGCGGCTTCGGCCTCCATGATCTTCCCGTCGGGAGTGACCAGCACTGAGGTCATTAATCCCAGCGAACCAAAGCCCTGGGCAACGGAATCGCTCTGGACGTCGCCGTCATAGTTCTTACAGGCCCAGACGAAATTGCCGTTCCATTTCAGCGCGCTGGCGACCATATCATCGATGAGGCGGTGTTCGTAGACGATGCCGGCATCCTTGAAGGCCTGTTTGAACTCGTTCTGATAGATGTCTTCGAAGATATCCTTGAACCGGCCGTCATATTTCTTGAGGATGGTGTTCTTTGTAGACAGGTAGAGCGGCCATTTCTTGCTAAGCGCCATGTTAAAGCAACTGCGTGCAAAGCCTTTGATGGACTCGTCGGTGTTGTACATGCTAAGGGCCACGCCGTCCCCCTTGAAATTGAAGACCTCGAAGGTCTGGGGGGTGCTGCCGTCTTCCGGTGTGAAGGTCATGGTGAGCTTGCCTTTTCCCTTGATGACCGTATCCGTCGCCCGGTATTGGTCGCCAAAAGCATGACGGCCTACGATGATGGGGGCCGTCCAGTTGGTGACCAGCCGCGGAACGTTCTTCATGACGATGGGTTCGCGGAACACCGTTCCGTCAAGGATATTCCGGATGGTCCCGTTAGGGCTCTTCCACATCTGGTGCAGGTTGAACTCTTTTACCCGCGCCTCGTCAGGAGTGATGGTCGCGCATTTGATGCCGACTCCGTATTGTTTGATGGCATTGGCGGCATCGATGGTTACCTGGTCGCCGGTCTGATCACGGTATTCGACGCCAAGGTCATAATATTTGATGTCGATGTCCAGGTAGGGGAGAATAAGTTTGTCTTTGATGAATTTCCAGATGATCCGGGTCATTTCGTCCCCGTCCAATTCGACGACAGGGTTGGCAACTTTGATTTTTTTGGGCATATTTCTACTATTTTTATCTCTAAAAGGATAGCAAACCTACACGAATTGAGTCATTGAGCAAAATCCACTTTTTTGTAAGTTTGTAGCCTATCTTGTGCCGAAACTATTAACCGACTGCGATGCTCGAATCATTACGGCGATATGTGACGGGATATGTGGCGTTGTCCAATGAGGAATTCACCCTCCTCGCCGAAAAGATCGTCGTCCGGACCTTCGACCGGCGGCAGCAACTCCTTGAGCCCGGGGAGGCGGAGCACTACATGAATTTCGTCGTCAAGGGGCTTGTGCGCATGTATTTTTACCGGGGCAAGACCGAAGTGATCACCAACATTGCCAAAGAGGGCGAGCTCGTCAGCAGTTCGGCTTCCTTTCTTTCGGGTACCCCTTCCCATTATTTTATTGAAACGTTGGAGCCGACCACGCTGTTGTCGCTGACCCGTGAAGACCTCGAAGACGTATACCGGCAGAGCGTCCGCATCGAGCGGCTGGGCCGGCTGATGATCACCCAGTTTGTAATGCAGAAGGAGGAATGGGAACACGAATGTATGCGGCTTGACACCCGCGAGCGGTTTACCCGTTTTGTAGAGAAGAACCCTGAGCTGATCCAGCGGGTGCCGCAGAAATACCTGGCATCCTATCTGAATATGAAACCGGAGACCTTCAGCAGGTTGAAACATCTTGTAAGAAAAAGACCGGCAGTCGGCAAACCGTCAACAAAATGAGCAATCCCCTGCCATCATATAAGACCGCGCTGGACGAGTTGCATCGGTATGTCTCCCGCTTCATCCCGATCTCGAAACAGGAGTTCGCCCAATTCCTGCCTTATATCGAGATCCGCGAGTTTGAAAAGCGGACCATCGTCATCGGGAAGGGAGAGGTCGAGCGGTATATCAATATCATCGCCTGGGGGCTCGTACGCAAGTACCTGCCGGTGAGAAACCGGGAGATCACTGTACAACTGGCCTCGGAAGGCCATATCGTCCATTCGGATCTCTCTTTTCACTATCGCATCCCATCTTCCAGTGTTATCGAGACCATCGAGCCGACCGTCTTTTTTTCCATCTCCTACGAAAGCCTGCAGGAATTATACGATCTCTATCCAAAGGCCGAGCGGATCGGCCGGTTGCTCATCACCGATCTTTTTGTAAAGAAGGACAACCGCTATTTCGACCAGTTGCGCAAGAATACCCGCGAACGCTTTCTCGATTATGTTCGTAGCCACCCACAGATGGTACAAAGGGTACCGCAGAAATATATCGCCTCCTATCTCAATATCAAACCCGAGACCTTTAGCCGGCTCAAGCACCTGACAAGAAGGGGGGGAGCCTCTTCGGCCAAGGGCCAATCATAGGCCCGGGAAAGCGCCTTGAACCGGCTTATAAACTCACCACCAGCACCGGGATCTTTAATTCATGTCTCACCGCATTCACCGTCTCTCCATAGATGAGGTCCTTTAATCCTGTATGGCCGTGGGAGCCGATGACCAGCATATCCGCACCCTGTTGCTTCACCAGGCGCGCGATCTCCCGGCTCCGGTGACGGAAGCCCAGGGCAGTATGGCTTGTCATTCCTTTTTGCTTCAGGATGGCGCTATAGCGATCCAGCCGTTCCTGGTCCTTACGGGTCTCGTAGTCGTCGCTTTCCTTACCCAGCAGGTGGGCCGACGCGCTTTCCACGACATGGATAAGCAGGTAGCGGCCGGCCGCGCCGCCCTGCCCGATGGCATAGGCCAGCAATTTTTCGTCATGTTCGCTGAAGTCGAGCGATATGCCGGAAGGCCGGGGGTGTCCAGTCCTGCAGCGTCTCCGGCTGGGGATGCAATTGCGGCGCTTTCCTGGCCGCCTGTTTTTCGATCCAGGGATGCAGCGCGATGTACAAAAGAAGGGCGCAGGCACCGAGTCCTCCCAGTGCGATCAGCACCTTCCAGCCGAGGTGGCCCGGCGCCATCATAAAGGGCGCGGCTTCCTGCACCACCAGTTTGCTATTGAGATAGACCAGTAACAGGGCGCAGGCCCAGGCGAGGAATTTGATGACGGGCTTAATCGTGAAGATACCCATTGTTGCCCTGTCGCTGACAAAATGGATCAGGGGAATAACGGCAAACCCCAGTTGTACGCTCAGGACCACCTGGCTCAATACCAGGAGGCTGTCCACTTCATTCTCCCCGAATAGCAGGATCACGACAACGGCCGGGACGATGGCCAGGAGCCGGGTGATCAATCGCCGGACCCAGGGGTTGATCCGCAATTGCAGGTACCCTTCCATGACGATCTGCCCGGCCAGGGTACCGGTCAGCGTGCTGCTCTGCCCGGATGCGATCAGCGCTATCGCAAACAGTTTTGGGGCCCAGGCACCGAGCATGGGCAATAGCTGGTGCGCATCCTTGATGGAAGCCACGTCCGTCCGGCCTGTCTTGAAGAACACCGTAGCGGCCAGGATGAGGATCGCGGCATTTACGAGAAAGGCCAGGTTAAGGGCTACGGCACTATCCAAGAAGTTGATCTTTAGCGCCTTGCGCATATGCTCCGCCCCTGGCTTGATCTTTCTTGTCTGGACAAGGGCGGAATGCAGGTAAAGATTATGCGGCATGACCGTGGCGCCGATGATCCCGATGGCGATGTACAATGCTTCCTTCCCCTTTAAGATAGGGACAAAACCCGACAGGATATCCCGGGGCGCCGGTTTTGCCAGCAGGATCTCCACCAGGAAGGAGCCGCCTACGATGGCGATCAGCCCGATGATAAACGCCTCCATCCGTCTCATCCCCATCCGTTGGAGAAAGAGAAGCAGGAAGGTGTCCAGCACGGTGATACAGACCCCGTATACGAGGGGAAGACCCGTAAGCAGTTGCAGGCCGATGGCC
>Ga0206888_1201_pt1 | contig 12995 bp, 5 predicted proteins | sample Alteio_BWOrgHeat_90_FD_153258 | JGI IMG/M metagenome (GOLD analysis project Ga0206888, IMG submission 153258) | Enriched cells from forest soil in Barre Woods Harvard Forest LTER site, Petersham, Massachusetts, United States - Alteio_BWOrgHeat_Nextera4 ... | reverse complement strand
CCGATACACGGACGCTACCCCATTGACATGATTCACCACCAGGTCGAGATCCCCGTCATTGTCGAGATCGACATACGCTGCCCCATTCGAAAAACCGGGCTGGTCAAGCCCCCACTCGGCAGCCCTATTAGTAAAGGTCAGATCCCCATTATTGGCAAAAGCGTAATTGGCCAGAGGGACGGATGGCATCAGCTCGATCAGCGAAGAGATCACCTTCTTCCCCTCACGGATCATCTTCCGCACCTCCGTAGGATTGGCCATGAATTGAATATAATCCTGGTCAGTCACATCCTTATAGATCCCATTGGCCACAAAAATATCCTTGTACCCGTCATTATCGAGGTCGGCGATCAACGCCCCCCAACTCCAATCGGTCGCCTCGACCCCCGCATACCGCCCGATCTCACTAAAATTCCCATTCCCGCGATTCAACTGTAGTACATTCCGTACAAACTGCTTATAATACCCGGCAGTCACATTGGACTGGTACTTGTCCCAGGTTTCGAACGAGGTCTTCGTCTTCACCCTCGCCTCCTTCCCGGGCAACATATCGGTCACATAGATCTCGGGCCACCCATCGTTGTTGATATCGGCAATATCGGCACCCATCGAATTCATACTCAACTCCCGGATATACTTCTCCAACGACTCGGTAAACGTTCCATCCCCATTATTCATATACAAATAATCCTTCTCGAAAAAATCATTGGAAACATAGATGTCGGGCCAGCCATCCTTGTTCACATCGGAAATTGTCACCCCAAGCCCAAAACCCACCTGGCTGCTAAAGATCCCCGCACTCGCCGTCACATCGGTAAAATGCCCCCCATCATTCCGGTAAAGCTTATTCCCACCCAGCGAATCGACAATATCCCGCTGCCCCTTCACAAGGTCATAATTGCCCACCGGGCGAAAAGAATTATTCAACAGGTAGCAATCAAGATCCCCATCCCGGTCGTAATCAAAGAACACGGCATGCGTCGACAACCCGGTATTATCCAGCCCATACTCGGCCGCCCGGTCGGTGAACGTCCCATCCCTGTTGTTGATGAACAACTGGTTGGCCCGGTGGCTGGCCTTGAGATCACCGTACTTGCAGACATAGATGTCCAGCCAGCCATCCCCGTTGACATCGGCCATACAGACACCGGTCGACCAAACCCCGTCCGACCCGACCCCTGCGGCCGACGTGATATCCTCAAATTGAAAATTCCCCTTGTTCAGGTAAAGTTTATTGGACCCCTGGTTGCTGCAAAAAAAGATATCGGGTAACCCATCGTTGTTGATATCCCCGATGCCGACCCCGCCGCCGTTGAAGAAACTGCGGAAGGTATACATATTGAACTCCTCGGTGTAATGCAGGTTGTTGGCAAACCCAATGCCGGTCGACCCGGGCGAAAGCAGGCTGAACAGCTTTGGTCCGACCGGCTTCACCCTGGAGGTGCAGGAAGCCAGGACCACCACCAGGCAAGGCATTAACCAATTCTTGCAAACATTCACCATAAGCTATTTAGTCAACAACTCGACATCGGCCACCTTTGCCGGAAACCAGATATTCATCTCTCCCTTGCCACGGTTGGCCCAGGAATAATAGGGTATCGCATGGATAGCCTCTTTCCTGGTCGACACATCCAACCCATTTTCACCGACAACAACCCTTATCCCCTCGACATCCACCATCACGATCCCATTCAACACATCCTGCCGGAATTTCTCACTATACTCGCCCGTCCCGGGAATAATGACATTGCTCGTACGGCCGCCATTATCGGCCCATTCCGCACAATACAGGATCGGCCCCCGTTGCAGCGCTACCTTCCCATGATCCTCCTTAACACTGTCGCTGGCCCTTACCATCCGCAAAGGCATCGGCAACACCAGCTCCACCTGGTCATTCTTCTTCCAGGTCCGGCTGATGACGGCATACCCGTTCTGCACCGACGCCTCCACCACCTTCCCGTTGACCTTGATCACCACGGGCTGGCTCCCTCCACCCACAAAAGAATACAACCCGCCGGGAACCGCCTCGCCACGCGCCCAACCGGGTATCCGCAACAATAATCCAAAAGCCGTCGGCTTCGCAACATCGACCCCCAGTTTTACATCGCCTTCCCAGGGATAATTGCTCTGCTGCTCAAGCCGCACCTTCTCCTTTCCCCCCAACCCCACCTCGGCCTTCCCGCTGATATAAAGATTCACATACACATTCCGGTCGCGGACAGCATACATATAACCAGGCACGGAAGGCAACAGCCGCACCATATTCGTCGGACAACAACTACAGGTAAACCACCCGGCCCTCGCAGGCTCCTGGGCGGGAAACACCTTCCCTGCGGTTATCTGCATCGCATTGGTATAGAAGAAACTCTTCCCATCCAGCCCCACCCCGCTGATCAACCCATTATACAGGGTCCTCTCCAGCACATCCATATATTTCGCATCCCCATGCAACAGGAACATCCGGTAATTCCAATAAACGCTGCCAATCGCCGCACAGGTCTCGGCATACGTCGTGAGATTGGGCAACTCATAGTTGTCCCCGAACCTTTCCCCATCCGGGATCGCGCCGATCCCCCCATGGAGGTATAATTTCTTGGCGACCATATTTTCCCACAGCCGGTCTACCGCATGGATATACGCGCTGTCCCCGGTCAAAGCGGCCACATCGGCCATCCCGGAATACAGGTACATCGCCCGCACCGCATGCCCTTCCACCTCATCCTGCTCCGTCACGGGCTCATTCGCCTGCCAGTAACTGCCGTTCTTCCATTCGTCCTTGCTGGTCTTATCGTATTGCCGCTCTCCCCGCTGGTCAATAAAGAACTTCGCAAGATCGAGATATTCCTTCTTCCCGGTCACCCGGTATAATTTCACCAGCCCCATCTCGACGATCTCATGCCCGGGCGCCACATGCCGCTTGTCCGGTCCAAAAACACTCACCAGCAGATCGGCATTTTTCAACGCGATATTCAGCAGGTTACGCTCACCGGTAGCATTATAATGCGCGACGGCGGCCTCGAAAAGATGCCCGGAATTATACAGCTCATGACTCAGCTCATGCTCCTTCACCCAACGCTCGGGCCCGGACCATTCATGCGGATGCGCGGGATCTATCGTCCTGGCGGTATACAAATAGCCGTCAGGCTCCTGCGCCTTGCCGACGATCGCGATCAACGAATCGAGATACTTCGCCAGCACGGCATCGGGATGCACCGCCAGCGAATACGAAGCGCCTTCGATGGTCTTATAGATATCGGTGTCGTCAAAGGGATAGACCGTACAGAACTTCCCCTGCCGCAACGCAGCCATCTCGAAATTGTGGACCCTGCCGGTAGTCTGGCATCGGTCAAAGGACGCCGGTATCGTCACCGTACGGTTGGTCTCTATCCGCGGCAGCCAGAATTGATCCGTCACCGTCACTTGAGTAAAAAGCACAGGCCGTATAGGGTAATCCTGCTGCGAAAAGGCCGGTAGCCCCGCGCCTATCAAAATAGAAAGAAACAAGGTTTTCATGTACTCAATTTATGCTTAAAAAAACAAAAACAGGCGAAGGAGTTCGCCCGTTTTTATAATTGCTAAACCTCAGGGCGCTAGCAAACTAGTTGTACCCTGGGTTCTGCTTAAGAGCTTGGTTGGCGTTCAACTGCGCATCAGGCAGCGGCATGATGTTCAGGTGATTGATCCCATGCGGCCCGAGATTGTCGGCCGGGTCGGCGTCATGGAACCGGAACGCACTGTTATAGGTGCCAAACCGGATCATATCCTGGCGCCGCATCCCCTCAAAGAACATTTCTCTACCGCGCTCAGCCAAAAACGAGGCCGCCGTCATGGTCGTAAAAGGAGCCACGCCGCCATGCACGCTCCTTATCTGGTTGACGATGGTCAACGCATACACATTGTTCCAGTCATTATTCTTTCTTGCCGTCGCTTCAGCCGCCGTCAGCAAAATATCGGCATACCGGAACAGCGCAAAGTCATTGTCCATATTCCCGGTCATCCCCTGGTAAAAACCCCACTTGCCGATGCGCGCGCCGGACTGCCGCCAGGCCGTAGGCGCCAACTCGTTGACATAAGGAGTAAAGACGATCCCGGGACCATCAGGATCACCGGCATAACCCGGTCCATCCTTCTCATACCCGCCATCCTGCAACTGCTTGCCATCACTGCCATATTGCGGCCCGACCAGGAAGTTGCTCAACCGCTTATCCAGCGTACCGGTTACACTGTCCCCCTTGGGATCAAGACCGACAACCATACCCTGCGGACCGGGATTCTGCGTCGGGTCGATATAAGAAGCATAGAATTCCTGCACGCTCGCAAACCCGTTCCAGGGCTGCGCATTCATATTATAGGTATTCTGGTTCAGCCCGTTCAGCGTCATCATCTGGATATTATTCCCCTGCTCATGCACATGGTCATAAGGGATCGTAAAGATCGTCTCGGGGACACCTTTGTTCAATTGCGAAAAATTATCGGCATAGTTCGGCGTCAGCGAATACATTCCGCTGTTGATAACGGAGTCACTGGCGGCAATACACTTGTCCCACTGCGCTGTACCGGTATAGATCTGCGCATTGAGATACAACTTGGCCAATGCCGCCCAACAGGTATAGGCATTCACCCGGCCATACGTAGACTCGTTCGCAGGCCCCGTATGCGGCAGCACCGAAGCCACCGCCAGTAACTCGGACTCTACCAGCGCATACACCTGGTCCCGCGTACTGTTGGTCGGCGCCCCCGTAGCACTGAAGTCGATGCTTATCGGCACATTCCCGTACCAGTCGAGCAGCCAGTAATAATAGATGGCCCTCAACCCGCGAAGCTCCGCGATATACTGCGGGATCTTGGGGTTGGTATAAGTCGACAAAGTAGCGATCAGCCGGTTACAGGTATTGATCCCGCTATAACAGAAATTCCATCCATTTATCGGATCAGGGTCCAGCGAATTATAGGTATGCGTCTTCAGCCGCACCCAACGACCGCCATCCCCCCAGTCGGGGCCGCGCGTAGGCACCACACACTCGTCGGTAGTCACCTCGTTTATGGTCAGGTAGTGGTTATTGCTGGCGATCCCGGAAAGGTTGGCATAGGCCGCACCTACCGCGGAAGACAGCTCGGCATCGGTCTGGTAAAAGCCCGTACTGTTTACCTTATCGTATAAGTATTTGGTCTCATCCAGCTTGGTACAGGCACCCGCCATTAGCAGCAGGAAGAGAACAGACAGTCGGATGATTGATCTTATTTTCATATTATCCATGTATTAAGTTGGCTAAATTAAAATCCCAGGTTTACGCCAAGGGTGAAAGAACGCGTCAACACCCAGTTCTCCCGCCGGTCGATACCGGGAGCCAGGATATTGGCCGGAAACACGCTCGGGTCCGCATACCGGACTTCCGGGTCGGCACCCGTATACCCCGTTATCATGAAAAGGTTATACCCGGTTACATACGCCCGCAGACTGCGGAAGCCGCCACCCGGTGTCCCTTCCTTCTTCAATAACCAGTTATAGGCGATGGTCGCATTGTCCAGCTTGACAAAGGTTCCCTTCTCCACGAAAAGGCTGCTGAACAACTGGGCATCGTTCACCCTGGGATTATAATACTTCGTCTTCACGACATTGTACACAGAGGCAACCGTCGGGTTCTCATAAAAGGCCCGGTAGGTATTGATCAATTGGTGACCAAATGCCCCGCGGAAAAAGACATTCAGATCCCATTTTGCATACCGGAAAGTATTGGTCCACCCCATCTCATATTTGGGCAACCCATTACCGATAATGGTCTTGTAATTATTATTGTCAGCCACCGCATTCCCCTTCCCGTCATCAAACAGGTACTTCCCGTTCTGGTCGACACCCCGGTAAACGGCCTGGTAGAAAAGCCCGATGGGCTGTCCCTGCATGGCCCGCGTGATCTGCGTGGCTTCCTGGCCGGGGCTGCCGAGGTTGGAGGCGCCCACATAACTGCCCGCCAGCGTCGGATCGAGTTTCGTCAACACCACATGCGCCCGCGAATAGTTGATACTCGTGGTCCAGGAGAATTTCCGGTTCTTCACCACGTCATAGTTGATCATGACTTCAAAACCCGTACTCTGCAGCGTTCCGATATTCTCCCAGGTAAGGGGTACAAGATTCGGCGGAACAGGAACAGTCGCATTAAAGATCAGGTTGGAGGTCGTCCGCCGGAAATAATCCATCGAACCGCTCAGCCGGTTGTTGAACAATGCAAAATCAGCCCCGATATCGGTCTCGGCCTTGGTCTCCCATTTTAAATTGGGATTGGCATTCTGAACAGGTCCATAGGTATTCCCATAAAGCCCGTTGCCCGCATAATAAGAACCGGTGACGGCCAAGGTCTGCAACGACAGGTAGGAATAGGGGGGTAACGATCCGGTTTTCCCATAGGACGCCCGCAACTTCAGGTTGTTGACCGAGGGGATGTCCCAGATATGACTGAAATCCACCCCGCCGCTCACCGCAGGGAAATTACCCCACTTGTTGTTGGGACCAAACTGCGTCGACCCCTCCCGGCGTAAGCTCGCAGCTAAAAAAGCCATGTTCTTATAATTGGCGGTCACCCGGCCAAAAAAGGCAACCAGCTTGCTGGCATTCTTATAGCTCGTGATCGTCGCAAGCCCATTGCCGATGTCCTGCGCCGCGGCAATATTATCGCTGTTGGCGTCGGTAACAAAATTCCCGGCCATGATACTGCTCCCGGTATTGGTAAAATTCTGATAGGAATAACCGCCGACCGCACCCAGGTCAAAGTCGTTGAACGTATGCTGATAAGACAGCGTATTCTCATACAACTGGTTGAACGCCTCACCGGTCCCCAGGAATTTCAGCCCATGCCGGCCATAACCGTTATCGCTGTTGGCATCGAACCCGCGGTTGGCATACGCATTTATCGGCGAATATTTGTTCGAGTCGACATTGATTGTCTGCTGCGCATACCGCACCAGGAACTTCAACCCCTTGATGATCTCGTATTCCGCCGAACCCGCGATATTCTGCCGCTTGGTCTCAGTGTGATTGGTATTCTGCATCAGCAGGGCCACAGGGTTGGAATAATCCGTCGCGGAGAACTCGAACCAGCCTCCGCCGGCTATATCGTTGATACTCCCCACCGGCACATGTATCGGCGCCGTAGGATTGTAAATGGTCGCATACTCGAAAGCATTCGGATAACCCAGGTCGGCATTCCGGTGCGTAGTACTCATCTGCACATTAAAGACCAGCCGGTCGTTCAACACCTTATGCGTAAGGTTCAACCTCCCGTTCACCTGGTTGTACCCCGTGGTTATGGCAATGCCCTCCCCATTACGGTAGTTGAGCGAGACATTATAGGAAGTATGCCCGCTGCCGCCCGCAAGCGACAGGTTATGATCCTGCGTGATCCCGGTCCGGGTAATAGCCTTGTCCCAATCCGTATTGGCGCCATAATCCGTCCCCGCACCCGAACTCTGCAACAGCTTGCGGAACTCCGTGGAAGACATATGCTTGGTAAAACGTGCTGCCTTCTCCTCCGTCACAGACCCGTTATAAGATACCGTCGCACCGCTCCTGCCGCCCGACTTGGTGGTAATAATGATAACCCCGGCCGACCCGCGCGTCCCATAAATGGCCGCCGAAGAACCATCCTTCAACACATCCATACTCGCGATATCGTTCGGATCCACCGAGTTGATGTCGGCCCCGATCTGCCCGTCGATGACTATCAACGGGGATGTATTGGCACCCAACGTGGAAAGCCCGCGAAGCCGGATCGTAAACGCAGCATTGGGGTCTCCACCGGGTTTCGAAATAGACAAACCCGCGACCTTGCCCTGCAACAATTGAGACACATCACTGATGTTCCCCTTATTGAACTGTTCGGCATCCACCCGCGTGATCGCACTGGTGATCTCCCGCTTCTTCTGGGTACCATAACCCACGACAACCACCTCATTCATATTAGAGCTCGACTGCGCAAGGCGGATGTCAAACACCGACTGGCTACCCACCGGGGATTCCTGCCCCTGGTAGCCGACATAAGAAAATACCAGCACCGAAGAGGCGCCGGGTACGGAGATCGAAAAGGCCCCATCGGCCCCGGAAATGACAGAGTTCTTGGTTCCCTTGACTGTCACCGTCACGCCAACCAGCGGAGCGCCATTGTTATCGGTCACCTTCCCCGATACTTTAATGGACTCCTGCGCCGATACAGCAGTAACGGAAAAAAAAGCCAAGGCCCACAAGCATACAGGCATTGATTTTAGCATTCGTGAGAGCAGGTGCATAAGCTTGAGTTTGGGTTATTAATCGGTTTATTAATCAAATATTAATAATACAATCGGTTGCATTCATTGATAAAAAAATGCCCCTTTTCGAGACGCGAAAAGCAGACTTACCAACTGGAATAAATAACGGGAAATAAGAAGAAAGACCGGGATACAGCAGGAGAGTGAGTTAATTGATTCATAAAGCAATCGTTACGGTTTAACAATATGATGCAAGCGTGGTTACCGTAGCCCTCTCCGGTCGAAAAGTGTAAAAACGACATTTAATCGCCGAATCAGAGCCTTGGTTAACTGTGTGTTAAAAATAAAGAAAGTTTTAGTAAAAAAACAATCGGTTGCAAAGATTTATTTTTGCACACCTTCCTTTAAACGCCTTATCTTTTGGTAATTAAACCTTTATGTCTGTGACCCAAGAGAAGGAAATAACCATCTATGACATCGCAAAGCTCTTAGGTATCTCGGCATCCACCGTCAGCCGGGGCCTGAAGAACCACCCCGCCGTAAATATAAAGACCCGGACACGCATCGCCGAAACGGCCAAAAAACTCGGCTACCGCACCAATAACTTCGCCACCAGCCTCCGCAAACAACAAACCCGCACCATCGGAGCCATCATTCACGAACTCCACAGTGAATTCGTCATCTCCGCCCTCGCAGGCATCGAAAAAATAACCAACGCCGCAGGCTACGACCTCATCATCGGCCACTCCTCGGAAACCATGACCAAAGAAGTAGCCAACGCCCATAACCTCTTCAACAAACGCGTCGACGGCCTCATCGCCTCCCTGGCCTACGACACCACAGACCTCCAGCACTTCGAACCCTTCTTCCGAAAAAAGATCCCCGTAGTCTTCTTCGATCGTGTGGAAGAGAACAACCACGGCATCCAGATCGTCATCGACAACTTCAAATCAGCCTATGACGCCACCGTACACCTCATCCAGCAAAAATGCACCCGCATCGCCCACTCCACCGCCAACCTCCAGCGCAATGTTTATTCGGAACGCTTTTCCGGATACCGCCAGGCCCTCCAAAACTACGGGCTCACCTATAACCCCGAATGGACCTTCGTAAATGACCAAAGCCGCGAAGCCATCCGCGACATGGCCGAACGCATCGTCCACATGAACCCGCGCCCGGACGCCATCTTCCTCACCAACGACTTCTGCGCAGCCGTTGGCATCCAGGTACTAAAAGGACTGGGCCTCGACATCCCCGGGGACATCGCCGTCGTCGGATTCAACAACGACACCATCAGCCAACTCATGGAACCCCAGATCACCACCATCGACTACCCGGGCAACGAGATCGGCGAGGTCGCCGCCAAATGCCTTATCGATCGCCTGAACAACCCGGCCGGCCAAAACCTGCACCAAAAGATCGTCATCGACTCAAAACTCATCATCCGCGGATCATCGCTTCGCATTTTTTGATTATCTTCAGATCAAACCAGACCTTCATGCTAAAGAGCTATTTCCGCGTCGCCTTCCGGAATTTCTGGCGCAACAAGACCTTCTCGCTGATCAATATCCTCGGCCTCTCTATCGGCATCAGCGCCTCCCTCGTCATCTTCCTCCTCGTCCAATATGACTTCTCCTTCGAAAAGTTCGAAAAGGACAGCACCCGCATCTTCCGTGTCGTCGCTCAAGGGAAGAACGACCACGGAGCCTGGCAAAACAACTGCATGGCCGAACCCATGGGCCCGGCAGTCAAAAAGGAAGCTTCCGGTCTGGAGATCGTGGCCCCCTTCCGGACCCTCGACGAGACCCGGGTCACCATCCCGTATCCGGACCCAAACCACCCCACCGTCCTCCATAAGCAAAAAGACCTCGTTGTCGCCGACGAGAACTACTTCCAACTCATCGGCTACTCCTGGCTCGCCGGCTCCCCGGCATCAGCAACGCAACAGCCCTACCAGGTCGTCCTCACAGAAAAGAACGCCCGCCTCTACTATGCCGGCCTCAAATACAACGACATCATCGGTAAACCCATCATCTTCGACGACACCATCCAATGCACCATCACCGGCATCGTAAAAGACCTGCCCGGTAACACGGATTTTTACTTCGGCACCATTCTCTCCCGTCCTACCTTTTATACGGCCCGCCTCAAACCCGAAGGCTTCGGCCAATGGGGCTACACCAACTCCGCCGACCAGCTCTTCGTCAAACTCGCACCACATACACAACCCGCAACCGTCAACGCCCAGTTGACCAAAATAATCAACTCAAACGAAAAACCCGACCCAAAGGACCACGGCAAGGTGACCTCCAGCCTCCAACCGCTTGACGACATTCACTTCAATCTCGACTACGGAGTCTTCGACCAAAGCCGCCAGGCGCACAAACCTACACTCTATAGCCTCCTGGCCGTTGCGGCCTTCCTTCTGCTACTGGCCTGTATCAACTTTATCAACCTGACCACCGCACAGGCCTCCCAACGCGCAAAAGAGATCGGAATAAGAAAAACACTCGGCAGCCAACGCAGGCAACTGACCATCCAGTTCCTCACCGAGACCTTTGTCCTCACCCTGATGGCCACGATCCTCTCCATCATCCTGACCCCCCTCCTGTTAAAGATGTTCGCCGACTTCATCCCGGCGGACTTTCACTTCAACCTGCTGAAACAGCCCGGGGTCATCGTTTTTCTTATGGTCCTGGTCCTCGTCGTCACCTTCCTCTCCGGCATCTACCCCGCCCTGGTACTCTCGGGCTTCAAACCGGTTCTCGTACTGAAGAACCAGGCCTATAGCAACACCGGCAAGACCCGCTCGGCATGGCTTCGCAAATCCCTCACCGTTTCCCAGTTCGTCATCGCCCAGGTCTTCATCATCGGTACCCTCCTCGTCGCAAAACAGATCAGCTTTGCCATCAATAAAGACCTGGGTTTCAAAAGGGACGCCATCGTCTATTTCCGGACCAACTACCGCGATTCGGCCCAAAAAAGGCTTGTCCTCCTCGATAAAATAAAAGCCATGCCCGGCGTGGCCCTGGTTAGCATCTCCAGCAACCCGCCATCCAGCAATGGCACCTGGAGCAGCACCATGACCTTCAATGACGGGAAAAAAGAGATTCGGGAAAACGTACAGGTAAAGATCGCGGACAGCAACTACTTCCGCATGTATGGCTTCCGCCTCCTCGCAGGCACCAGCGCCCCCCAAAGCGACACAACCAACGCCGTGGTGATCAACGAAACCTACTTGCATATCCTCGGCTACCAGGATCCTCAAAAGATCATCAATAAACAACTGGACTGGAATGGAAAGCCACGCATCGTCGGGGTCATAGCCGATTTCTTCCCCCGCTCCCTTCGCGAACCCATCAAACCCCTCGTCATCGCCAACGGAATGAGATCCGCCACCGTCTTCAACATCACCCTTCAACCCCGCAACGCCGACGGCTCCAACTGGCCGGCTTCCCTCGCCGCCATCCAAAAAGCCTTCCATGACGTCTATCCAAACGATGAATATGACTACCAGTTCGTAGACGATACCATCGCAAAATTCTACACCGCGGAAAAGAACATCTCCCGCCTCCTCGCCTGGGCCACCGGACTCACCATCTTCATCAGCTGCCTCGGCCTCCTCGGCCTGGTTATCTATATCACCAACCAACGCACAAAAGAGATCGGCGTCCGAAAGGTCATCGGCGCCAGCATCACCCAACTCATTCTCCTGCTCTCAAAGGATTTCCTGAAGCTCATCGGCCTCGCGATCCTCATCGCCCTCCCCATCTCCTGGTGGGGTAGCCAAAAATGGCTCGAGAACTTCGCCTACAAGACCCAGCTCAGCTGGTGGGTCTTCGCAGCCGGTGGGGCCTCGCTCCTGCTCATCGCACTGATCATCCTCGGCATCCGTACCCTAAAGGCAGCCCTGGCCAACCCGGTTAAAGCCCTGCGAAGCGAGTAAACTCATCGCGCGCCCGAAACCACCTCATTCGCCTTCAACACCCTTATAAAATTCCCGCCGAGGATCTTCTCCACCTCGGCAGGTTTATACCCGCGCTTCAACAATTCCCGCGTCACCACCGGATAGCAAGTCACATCATCCAACTCCTGCGGCGGCGACTCGATCCCATCAAAATCGGAACCCAACCCAACATGATCAACCCCGATCATCTTCACGATGTAATCGATATGATCTATCAACACCGACAACGGCGCCCGCAACGAATCAGCCGCATAATTGCTGTTCAAAAACCCGGAATAAAAATTCACCTGGATCACCCCGCCATTCTGCCCGATCGCCCGGATCTGGTCATCCTTCAAATTCCTGAATACCGGACACAACGCATACACGGAACTATGACTGCAGATCACCGGCTTGTTCACGATATGAATAGCATCCCAAAACGTCTTCTCCCCCACATGCGAAAGATCCACCAGCATCCCCAGCTCATTCATCCGCCGCACAATAGCCCTCCCCCTGTCGGTCAGCCCATACGGCGTCACCGTAAACGCCTTCGACGTCTCCTCCTTAGCAGAGGTCGCCCACGAAGTACTGTTATTCCAGGTAAGCGTCATATACCGCACCCCGCGCGTATAAAAACTATCAAGATAATCCATCCGGTCCTCGATCATATGCCCCCCCTCCACCCCCATCATCGCCGCCAGCTTGTGCTCCTTCACCGCACGCCGGATCCCGGCCACATCAGTAACCATCGTCATCTTATCCCGGTTCCGCCCGGCAATGGCATACAATGAATCGATCTCCCGCGAAG
>Ga0206888_1162_pt1 | contig 13048 bp, 12 predicted proteins | sample Alteio_BWOrgHeat_90_FD_153258 | JGI IMG/M metagenome (GOLD analysis project Ga0206888, IMG submission 153258) | Enriched cells from forest soil in Barre Woods Harvard Forest LTER site, Petersham, Massachusetts, United States - Alteio_BWOrgHeat_Nextera4 ... | reverse complement strand
TGATGCGAAGAACCCTCATTGTTGCTTAAGGAACTCTAATTGTGATGCAAGGAACTCTCGGAATTGATAAATTCCCTCTCATTGTGATGCGAAGAACCCTCATTGTTGCTTAAGGAACTCTAATTGTGATGCAAGGAACTCTCGGAATTGATAAATTCCCTCTCATTGTGATGCAAAGAACCCTCATTGTTGCTTAAGGAACTCTAATTGTGATGCAAAGAACTCTCGGAATTGATAAATTCCCTCTAATTGTGATGCGAAGAACCCTCATTGTTGCTTAAGGAACTCTAATTGTGATGCAAGGAACTCTCGGAATTGATAAATTCCCTCTCATTGTGATGCGAAGAACCCTCATTGTTGCTTAAGGAACTCTAATTGTGATGCAAGGAACTCTCGGAATTGATAAATTCCCAATTCATAGCGATGAATAGAAGAGGCTGTTCAATAAACCCGATGCATCAGGGTTTGCACAAAGGCAATTAAATCCTGTTTTTTTTCAGGACCGATGGAAATTTTTTCGAGAGATCCTAGGCCTTGCCGGTAATACTTCATCATTTCCTGCTCAGCTAATTGACGAATGCATAATGAATCGTATATTTCAATAATTGCTTTTACCTTTTTCTGTTCATCAAATTGAGATGCTGCGATCCACTTGGTTAATTCTTCCGAAACTTCAGCTTGCGCTAATTCAATTGCCTTTAAAAGCAGATACGTTTTTTTATTTGCGACAATATCCCTTCCGGGTTCTTTCCCGAATTTTTCTTTTTCTCCATAAACATCTAAAATATCGTCCTGCAGTTGAAAGGCAATTCCCATGTTTTCTCCAAATGCATAAAGGCATTTTGCATCCTCAGGGTTTGCTCCGGCAAGGAGAGCTCCAATTTTTAAACTTCCGGCAAGCAAAACTGCCGTTTTAAGATTGATCATCCGGATGTATTGATCAATACTAACCTGCAAGGATGTTTCGTAATTCATGTCCAATTGCTGGCCCTCACACACCTGCAATGCGGTCGAATTAAAAACGGCAAGGACTTCTCTCAAATGTGAGGAGCCTGTTTTACAAACTAACTCATAGGCCTTCACCATCATAGCGTCTGCACTTAAAATGGCAATGTTTTTGTTCCACTTCCGATGCACGGTAGGTTGATTTCTTCTTAGAGGAGAATTGTCCATAAGGTCGTCATGCACGAGGGTAAAGTTATGGAACACTTCAATACCAATTGCAGGATAAATCGCTTCTTCCATATCTCCACCGAACATTTCAGCAGCCATAATTACCAACAAGGGACGAATTCTCTTTCCGCCTAAGGATAATGTATAGGCGATGGGTTCGTATAATTCGGCAGGGGGCTGATTACCCATCAGAACAGTTAATTTTTCTAACTCGGAATTTATCCTGTTCTGGATACGGCTGATGTTCTTCAAGGAAATAAAAAGGGCAAACTTAAATGATAAATTTATTATTATCCATGACTATTTTCAGACCCTTTTCCAATGGCAGCAAATCCCTGTTGAGGAGTTGCTGCATTTTGGTAATATCTGGTCTTCTCCTAGTCATGTCGCCCTCTTCTAAAGGCGGAAGATGAATCAACTTAGAGGAAGAGCCACTTAGTTTTATGATTATTTTGGCCAGTTCCAGGATCGTTGTTTCAATGTTACCACCCACATTTACCACTTCTGCGATAAATTTTTTCTGGTAAAAGGCATTGGTACAGGCTTCAATATTATCATCAATAAAACAAAAGGTACGGGTTTGTTTACCATCACCGTAGAGGGTAATATCCTCATTTTTAAATGCTTTTGATATAAATTTAGAGACCACAAAATCCTTGCTTTGTTTAGGTCCATAAGTGTTAAAAAACCGGAAAACAGTATAGTCTAAATCAAATTCCTTTTTATAGGATCTCAAATACGCTTCGCCAACGTTCTTAACAATAGCATAAGGAAGGCGTGAATTAAGAGGAGTGGTATCTTCATTTTGTGGGTATTCCACAGGCTCTCCATACACTTCCGAGGAGGAAGAATAATACACCTTTCTAACCCCTGTGTTTTTTGAAAGGTTAAGAATATTCCTTATTCCTGAAATGTCATTAAGTACCTTAACGGGATTTTCCAAGGTGCGCAACACTCCAACCATCGCGGCGTAATGAAATACATAATCAAAAGAATGAGCATAAAAAACACTCGAAATATCCGTAAAATCATTTACATCGCACTTGATAAACCGGATATTATTGTGAGCCGAAACCGGAACTTTATCGAGGCTACCCGAAAGTAAATTATCAACAATCACAATAAAATTTTCAGGTAATTCCGCAAGTTTCTCCGCCAAACAACTGGCGATAAATCCCGCACCCCCGGTAATTAAAATTTTAGCCATTTAATTCGTATTTATTTTTGATTGAAGACAAATTGTAAATTTTCTTTATGCAGATCCAGAGTACCTCATTCTGCCAAACGCATGATGTAATTGCCGTATCCACTTTTTAAAAGAGGTTCAGCCAGTTTTTTCAATTGCTCTTTGGAAATAAAACCCATGCGGTAAGCAATTTCTTCAATGCACCCGATTCGAAGCCCTTGTCTTTCTTCAATTACCTGCACAAATTGACCAGCCTGCATTAATGAAGCAAATGTCCCAGTATCCAACCAGGCGGTTCCCCGATCTAAAATGCCTACTTTCAATTTTTTTTTCGACAGGTAATGCTTATTAATATCAGTAATTTCGTATTCGCCTCTTGCACTGGGCTTAAGGTTTTTAGCCACTTCCACCACCGTATTATCATAAAAATACAAGCCAGGAACGGCATAATTCGACTTCGGTTTTAATGGCTTTTCTTCGATTGAAACGGCCTTATGATTTTCATCAAATTCCACTACTCCATATCTTTCAGGATCGGAAACGTGGTAGGCAAAAACAACTCCGCCGTCGGGATGCTGGTTCTCTTTTAATAGTCTTCCCAGACCTGCACCATAAAAAATATTATCGCCCAAAATTAAAGCGACTTTATCCTTGCCAATGAATTGTTCTCCAATTACGAAAGCCTGTGCAAGGCCATTCGGAATCTTTTGTTCAGCATAAGTAAATGAACAGCCTAAGTTTTTTCCATCTCCCAGAAGCCGCTCAAAACTGCTTAAATCATGGGGAGTGGAAATAATTAAAATTTCCGAAATACCTGCCATCATTAATACCGATAGGGGGTAATAAATCATGGGTTTATCGTAAACAGGCATTAACTGTTTGCTAACCGCTAAAGTGAGTGGATGCAGACGCGTTCCTGATCCTCCTGCTAAAATTATTCCTTTCATTTCCCTGGCTAATGTTTCAAAATTAAACTAATTAATCCAATTGTAGACAGCAACAATATGTTGACGAATAAGCTAATCGATTTTCCCGATTTTTAAATCTTCCAGTTCAATGTCTTCGTCCTCATCATAAATCTGAATGAGTGGTTCTTGTAAAAAGGCCTTTCCGGTGAGCTTCTTTTCAAGGGAAAGTAAAAAGCAAGGTAATAAAATTAAATTGGAACAATAGGCCACCAATAAAGTAACAGAAATAAGGATTCCAAGGGCCGCTGTTCCACCAAAACTGGACGCAGAGAAGATAGAAAAGCCACAAAATAAGATGATAGAAGTATAAATCATACTTACACCGGTTTCCTTTAGGGCAATGGAAACTGTTTTAGAAATACTCCATTGATTATTTTTAAATTCCTGCCTGTATTTTGTTAAAAAGTATAGGGTTCCGTCGGATGATATCCCAAATGCAATACTAAAAATTAAGATGGTGCTGGGTTTAAGATGGATATTAAAATAGCCCATAAGTCCTGCTGTCAGTAATAATGGAATAAGACTGGGTACCACTGAAATAAGTACCATCGGAAATGACATGAACAGCGTAAACATAACCAGCGATATAAGGATAATTGCCAGGAACACGCTTTCCACTAGGTTAGTCACCAGGAAATCATTGCCTTTTAAAAACATGAGGCTGTTACCAGTTAAACTGACATCGTATTTTTCGGCAGCGGGAAGCCACTGTTTTTGCTCGTAATCAAAATTAAAAACCGAATCAATACGTGGGCGCAATTCCTCTACCAGCTCCTTCATTCGAATGGAACCCACATCTGCCATTTGAACACTTACCCGGGTAAACCTTTTGGTGCTATCAATAAATCCTTTGAATGAACTTTGTTTATCCTTTGCTTCGGAGGCATATGAAGCGATCTTAGTCAGGTCCACCGCACCTGGCAAACGATAGAATTTGGCATTCCCATCTTTATACGCCTGATTAGCCCATTTAATACCTTCAACCACCGAAAAAGGTTTTGAAAACTCAGGGTACATCGCGAGTAGTTTCTGGAGATTGTTGATCTTATAAAGGGTTCTTCCATTGTCGGCAAAAACGCCATTCTCCTTTTTGGTATCAATACTGATTTCAAAGGGAAGCACTCCGTGAAAGTTTTTCTCAAAATATTTCATATCCAGGTAAATCGGATCCTTTTGAGGTAAATCATCTACCACATAACCAAGCACCTGTATCCTGGATAAGCCAATAATAGAGAAGACTATGATTAACCCTACGATGATGTAAATGGTTTTACGATAATGATGTACCCAATAATCAACAGTTTCCAATACCTTAGAAATGGCCTTTGCCCTTAAATGTTTGGTGTTTTTAACCGAAGGAGCAGGAAGAAAACTAAACATGATAGGCACCAGGAGCAATGAAATCACATAAGTGGCCATTACGTTTAAAGAAGCCACCAATCCAAATTCAACCAGGATCTGGCTATCGGTAAAACAAAAAACAGCAAAGCCAATGGCCGTTGTCACGTTAGCAAAGAACAGGGATATCCCTATTTTTTCCACCATTAATTTTAAGGCCAGCATCTGGTTACCATGTTTACTAAACTCCGTATGGTACTTGTTTAACAAGAGGATGCAATTGGGAATACCAATGACGATAATCAAAGGAGGAATTAACCCGGAAAGAACGGATATCTTATACCCCAGCAAAACAATCGTTCCGAACGACCATATAACACCCACAATAACCACCAGCATGGAAAAAACAACAGGAAGGATGGAACGAAAAAACATAAATAAAATAAGGAACGTTACCAACAAGGCGAGGCATAAAAACAAAACCATTTCATGCGAAATTTTCTGCGCAATAGCCGTACGGATGTAGGGCATTCCTGAATAATGGACAGCTACCTTATACTTGTTGCTAAACCCATTCATTAACGTTTTGATAGAATCGACAATGGCTAAACGATTCTTCGTATTGAGTTCCTTTTTTTCAAAAGTTATTGCCATCAAGGTGGAATGGGTCTTCTGATTAAAAAGGACTCCATCATAAAATGGCAGCTTGGTAATAATATGGGTTAAACTATCAAGCTCCCCCTGGGTTTTTGGTTTAGAAGTAATGATGGGTTTAAATACAAATTTACCCAGGCTGTCATTCTTGTTAATGTTGTACAAACGGGCCACAGAAACAACCTCCTGAATTCCATTGATTTTTTTAATGGAATTACTTAGGTCATACCAGTCACTGAACTTATCCAGCTGAAAAAGGTCTTCTTCCTGTATTCCAATTACGAATACGTTCCCATCAAAACCGAATTTCTTTTTGAAATTCTTATATTCAATACTGGTAGAATCGTTATCAGGCAGAAGCTTTGCAAATTCGTAGGTTATTTCTACTTTAAATGCAAAATAAATCATGCTGGCAGTAATCAATCCCAATACCGTTAGAATGATCCATCTCCTTCGTAAAATAGTACTGGCAAGAAAGGCCCACATGCTGTTTTAGATTAAATAAAGCGTAAATGTCGAAATTAAAACAAAAATGCCGAATAGCAAAAAATACTAACGTCTCAGAAAAAGCAAATCCATAAAAAAATAAAAGTTATTTTTGGGCTCATTCCTTTACACTATTCAACTTCAAAAAATGAATAAAATTTCATTGTCATACAGGTTCTTATTTCCAACTCATTGATTAAAAAATGAGAACCATGAATGACACCCTGAATTTACTTTCAAAGTTCACCTTCCGAAAAATGTTTAATGCCATGCAGGTATTATGCAGCTATTATTTATCCAGGCTCACTTCCACTGCCTACCAATGGGGCCGGCCAATTAGTATTTCCATTGAACCTACCACCTCTTGTAATTTACGTTGCCCCGAATGCCCAAGTGGTAAACGTGAATTTACAAGACCTACGGGGATGTTGGAGGAGAATTTTTTCAAAAAAACAATTGACGAATTACGCACCCATTTGTACTACCTGGTTTTTTATTTCCAGGGCGAACCCTTTCTCCATCCAAAGTTTCTGGACATGGTCAGTTATGCTTCATCCAGAGGGATCTATACAGCAACCTCTACCAATGCGCATTACCTTGATCAGGAAGCAGCGAAAAAAACAGTGGAATCGGGACTTGACCGCTTAATTATTTCCATCGACGGAACCAGTCAGGAAACCTATTCGTCCTATCGTGTGGGCGGTCAATTACATAAAGTCATTGAGGGCACCAAGTTAATGGTGGAATGGAAAAAGAGACTGGGCTCGAAAACACCTCACCTGATTTTTCAATTCCTGGTGGTTAAACAAAACGAACATCAGATCGAAGAAATAAAACAACTGGGTAAGGAACTGGGAGTAAATGAAGTTCGATTTAAAACGGCCCAGGTATATGATTATGAACACGGGAATGAATTGATTCCGGAAAACGAAAAATATTCACGTTATAAAAAAACCGAAACAGGAAATTATACGTTAAAAAACAAAATGCTCAATCATTGCTGGAAACTCTGGCATTCCAGTGTCATTACCTGGGATGGCAAAGTAGTTCCCTGCTGTTTTGACAAAGATGCCAAACACCAATTGGGAGATTTGAAGACCACTACCTTTAAACAACTATGGCACAGCGAACCTTATAATCAATTCAGAAAATCCGTTTTACGTTCAAGGAGTGAAATTGATATCTGCAAAAACTGCACAGAAGGAACAAAAGTCTGGGCCTGAAAAAGCAGGGAAATAGATTGATTTATACGATGTGCTTCCCGTCAAACCGTCATAATTTCCTTTTCCTTAACCTCCAAATGCTTGTCGCATTTAACGCTATAGGAATCGGTGAGCAGCTGAACCCTGGTTTCCCCTTCTTTTGCTTCATCGGCAGGCAAGCCATCCTTTTGTAATTTTTTGATTATTTCGTTGGCATCCCTGCGCAGGGTGCGCAAAGTAACTTTACAATGTTCGGCTTCTGCTTTGGCTTTTTTAACCAGGTCCTTCCTGCGTTCCTCTGTTAATGCAGGAATATTGATCCTCACCAGAACACCATCATTTTGCGGATTCAAACCAAGGTTTGATTCCTGAATGGCTTTAGCAATGGGATCTAGCATTGATTTTTCCCAGGGCTGCACAATAAGTGTTCTGGCATCCTGTGTATTTACATTGGAAACCTGACTAAGAGGAGTGCGCGAACCATAATAATCGACATAAATTCCTTCAAGAATTGCAGGATTTGCTTTTCCTGCACGTACCTTGGTAAGTTCCGCTTCCAAATGGGAAATTGCTTTTTCCATTTGTTCTTTGGCTTCATCCAAACAAAACTCTATTTCTTCATTCATCTTTTATTGCATTAAAATTGAAGGAGCAAAGTTAAAATTTTATCCTTGACATCTGTCTAAAACTCCACAAGAGTTCCAATTTTCTCTCCTTCCATCACTTTTTTAAAATTACCCGCCTTGTTCATATCAAAAACAATAATGGGCAATTTGTTTTCATTACAAAGCGTGATGGCGGTAAGATCCATTACTTCAAGGCCTTTTTCATAAACTTCGGTAAACGAAATGGTTTCATATTTAATAGCCGTCTTATCTTTTTCCGGATCAGCTGAATAAATTCCATCTACCCTCGTTCCTTTTAAAATAACATCGGCTTCCACTTCAATAGCCCTTAAGGTAGCTGCCGTGTCGGTAGTGAAATAAGGATTTCCCGTACCAGCGCCAAAGATAACAACCCTACCCTTTTCAAGGTGTCTTACTGCCCTTCTGCGAATAAAAACTTCGCAAATTTGTTCCATCTTTATGGCAGACAATAACCTGGTTTGAACATTGATTTTTTCAAGTGCAGATTGCAAGGCCATACTATTAATAACAGTCGCCAACATCCCCATGTAATCTCCCTGCACCCTATCCATTCCGCCTTCGGCAGCCTGAATACCCCTGAAAATATTTCCTCCTCCAATTACAATTGCCACCTGAACACCTGCTTTGGATACTTCTTTTATTTCTTCGGCATATTGAGCCAGTCGATCATGATCAATACCGAATTGCTTTTTCCCCATCAGGGCTTCACCACTTAACTTAAGAAGTATTCTTTTGTATTTCATAGGAGCGGTATTTTAATTAATAAAGGTAGAAAAACCCTGGTCTTTTATTTAATAGTCAAAAAAAATCCCCCCCGATTTACCGGGGGGGATTAACTCTTAGCCGATGGCTATTCGTTTAAAGCCTGTTACTGTTAGGCCCTTGTCAACCTCACTGAGGTATTGACTAATTGTCTTTTTATTGTCTTTAATAAACTCCTGATTTAATAAAGTGGATTCTTTATAAAACTTATTCAACTTACCCATGGCGATCTTTTCCAGCATTTCTTCTGGTTTTCCTTCCTGACGGGCTTGTTCTTTTCCGATTTCAATTTCTCTTTCAAGAATTTTTGAATCCACATCACTCTTGTCTACTGCAACTGGAGCCATAGCGGCCACCTGCATGGCAACATCTTTAAAAACCTGTTCCTTTTCAGGAGAGTTGTTATCTTTATTAAATCCAACGATGGTAGCCAATTTGTTTCCAGGATGATTGTATGCAACCACATTCCCTGCTTCAATAACTTCAAACTTGGAAAGATCTATTTTCTCACCTATTTTACCTACCTGCTCAATAATCTTATCTCCAACTGTCAACCCATTTCCATTAAAGGATAAAGATTTAAGTTCATCGATTGATTTTGGATTTTTTTCAACGGCAAGGTCAAGGATCGAACTAACAAAATTGTTGAAGTCTGCATTTTTCGCAACAAAATCGGTTTCGCAATTAACAACTACCAAAACGCCTCTTTTGCCGTCTTTCGTTGTCTTTGCAAGCACCAATCCTTCTTTTGCATCGCGGTCACCGCGATTGGCAGCAATCTTTTGTCCTTTTTTTCTTAACTCGTCAACTGCCTTTTCAAAATCACCATTTGCTTCAGTGAGTGCCTTTTTACAATCCATCATCCCTGCACCGGTTTGAAGCCTTAATTTATTTACGTCTGCTGCTGTAATGGCCATTGTATTTTACTAATTGAATGAATAACTCTAAATTTATTACTTTTTGCTGAATCTCTTATCTCCACCACCGGAACTGCTTCCGCCACTAACTTTGCTTAATGGTCTTCTGGGTTTCTTCAACGCTGAACGATCAGCACCTCCTGCTTCAGGTGCATCTTTCATTTTAACTGAAGATGCCAACGCTTCGGCTTCTGATTTAGAAGACCTTCCTTCTTTTTCTTCAATAGCTGCTGATTCCTTATCTACTTTTCTTTCTGATAATCCTTCTTCAATCGCTTTGGTAATGATTCCGATAATAGCAGTGATGGAACTGGAAGCATCATCATTTGCAGGAATTGCAAAATCAACCTGATTAGGATCCGAATTGGTATCCACAATAGCAAATGTAGGGATGTTTAACCTTTTTGCTTCTGCTACAGCAATGTGTTCGTTCGAAATATCAACAATAAAAAGGGCTGCCGGTAAACGGGTAAGATCGGCGATACTTCCTAATTGTATCTCCATCTTTGCACGTTGACGTGAAATTTGCAACTTTTCTTTTTTAGAAATGTTATCAAATGTACCGTCAGTTGACATTTTATCAATGGCCGACATTTTCTTTACCGCTTTACGAATCGTTGCGAAATTGGTAAGCATTCCACCTGGCCATCTTTCAGTCACATAAGGCATGTTGATGTTCTTTACTTTTTCAGCAACAATGTCTTTCGCTTGCTTTTTAGTCGCAACAAATAATATTTTTTTACCCGATCTTGCAATTTGCTTTAGCGCTGTTGAAGCTTCTTCAATTTTAGCAACCGTTTTATTTAGATCAATAATATGTATCCCACTTTTTTCAGTAAAAATGTAGGGTGCCATATTAGGGTTCCATTTTCTTTTTAAATGACCAAAATGTGCTCCGGCCTCTAATAACTCGTTGAAATTGGTTCTTGACATTTAAATTTGTTTAATTGTATGAGTACTTATATTAATGCTCTGTTCGCAATGATTATCGTTTGCTGAATTGGAATTTCTTCCTTGCTTTTTTCTGACCTGGTTTTTTCCTTTCAACCATTCTTGGATCCCTGGTCATTAAGTTTTGTGCTTTCAACGAAGGCTTTAATTCCGCATCCATTTCTACCAAAGCACGGGCAATGCCCAATCTTACCGCTTCGGCCTGACCTGTAATTCCACCACCTTTTACGTTTACTTTAATATCGAATTTATCGGTCGATTTTGTAATTGCTAAAGCTTGGTTAACCACATATTGAAGTGTTCCTGTAGGGAAATACACTTTATAGTCTTTTTTATTAATCAAGATTTCTCCTTTGCCTTTTTGCACATAAACACGTGCAACTGCCGTTTTTCTTCTGCCAAGTGTGTTGGTTACTTCCATCTTTACTTATTTGATTGAATTTAATTTAATTTCTCTAGGTTGCTGTGCTTCGTGAGGATGCGCAGTACCTGCATAAACATAAATATTTTTATTTACGGCGTTTCCTAACTTGTTTTTAGGTAACATCCCTTTAACTGCCATTTCAATAATTGCAGCTGGCTTTTTTGACAAAAGTTCCTTTGGTGTAGCAAATCGCTGACCTCCAGGATAGCCTGTATAACGGATGTATTCCTTTTCGGTTAATTTTTTACCCGTTAATTTCACCTTTTCGGCATTAATGATGATCACATTATCGCCTGTATCAGAATGGGGAGTAAAGGTAGTTTTATGCTTTCCTCTTAAAATATAAGCCACTTTAGAGGCTAATCTTCCCAGCACTTCATTTTCCGCATCAATGAGAAGCCATTCTTTTTTGGCGGTCTCTTTGTTGATGGAAATCGTTTTGTAACTTAATGTATCCACTTGATTATCAATTAGTTTATTAATTAATTCCTGCCTATTTTCCCATAAAAGGGGTTGCGAAGATAATAAGGATTTTTAATTCTAACAAATTTATCAACAAATTAATTGTTGAAAACCTATTCCTAACCATAATACCATTGCCCAAAATTGATACCGCTTAACAGTTAATCGCTTTATCAGTTCAGCTTCAAATGTCTTCGGGTAAAAATTCTAACCGGATACCAGGCGGCAAAAAATCCAATCAGCATCACTACAATAAGAATCCAAACAAAATCAATAAATTGCATATCCACCGGGTAGGCATTTACAACATACCCCTCATTAAAGCGGATTAGTTTAAAATGGATTTGTATCCAGCAGGTTAACGTTCCAAGAATCAATCCAAGGGCAGCCCCTGCAAAAGTAATAAGTAATCCTTCAATCAGAAATATTTTCCTCACCAGGCCAATGTCCGCACCCAGATACCAAAGGGTAGTGATGTCCTTTTTCTTTTCGATAATCAGCATAGACAAGGAGCCTATTACATTAAATGTAGCAATGATCAGGATAAATACCAGGATGAGAAAGGTCCATAGTTTTTCCGATTTTAGTGTTTTAAACAACAATTCATTTTGCTGGTAACGGTTTTTAACCTGATACTTATCCCCTAATTGCTGTTTAACCTGCTCCAGTATTTTTTCCTGATCCACTCCCTTTTCCAACGTAAGGTCGATGGCACTCACCTCCGTTTTATAATCCAATAATTCCCTGGTTAAATCAATCGGAAGAATCACGTATTTATAATCAAAATCATCATTAATTGAAAAAATGCCTGATACGGAAACGTTCTTTTTATTGAACGCATCTTCCGGGTTAATGGAAGTACTTATCCCCCTTTTCGGAGCATAAATAGACAGAGGGGAAAACGGATCATTTATTTTTGCATTAAGCAAATAGCTGATTCCTTTCCCGATCACCGCATAATGCTGCGTACCCTCAGTTAAAACACATTGCCCCTCTTTCACCAAGGTATCCACATGACTCATTCGGATAAAATTTTCTCCTACTCCTTTTAGCGTTGCTAAACATTGCTGATCATTGTATTTTAGCAGGACATTTTCCTCCATCACTTCCGTAAAATAAATCACCCCCTTTAATTGTTTAAGCGATTGCAATTCGGAGGTATTGGGATCAAATGCCTTACCATGACTCAAACTAATTTCAATATCCGGATCAAACGAATTGTAAAGCGATTCTACCAGCTTGGACAAGCCATTAAAAGCGGATAGCACAATAATAAGCGCCATGGTTCCAATACATACCCCGAAAACAGATACTGCCGAAATAATGTTGATGGCATTATGCGATTTCTTTGAAATCAGGTACCGTTTGGCTATGAATAAAGGGAGGTTCAATAATTAAAGGTGTTTAATAATGCTTCAGCGGATTAATTCGCATTGTTTTTACTCTTTATCAATTCTTTATTTCCATGCTTTTACAATCAAGCCGGTACCCGACGAATGCTTCATGCTCGTATCCAGGTAATTTAAAACAAAGGCAAAAGGATAAGTAATCAGGTAATAAAAAGGCAGTACGATAAAAAACAGTTTACTGGTTCCCAGCATCAGTATGGGATATTTCATGGATAAACGCCATGAAATTTTTCCCGGATTACCATAGGAATAACGGGCTTCCACCCTCGAAAATCCTACCGATTTAAGTTTTTGCTCTATCTCTTTGATGTTATATCCATCCCGTACGTGCTCCTCAATAAAGGAGGTATCACTTCCTTCGTGCACATCCGATCCTCCCTGATCGGAAGGAGTGGATATAAGTAACATGCCTCCCGGCTTAAGCGAAGCATGTATATTTTTAAATACCAGCACATCCTCCAGGATATGT
>Ga0206888_1041_pt1 | contig 13169 bp, 10 predicted proteins | sample Alteio_BWOrgHeat_90_FD_153258 | JGI IMG/M metagenome (GOLD analysis project Ga0206888, IMG submission 153258) | Enriched cells from forest soil in Barre Woods Harvard Forest LTER site, Petersham, Massachusetts, United States - Alteio_BWOrgHeat_Nextera4 ... | reverse complement strand
ACTGGCTAAGTAGTAATTATTATACCTATATCCTTGCCCAACCCGGCATCACGCAAGCCGAGGTCCAGAAGGATGTAGACGCAGTCGTCAACCTCCATATTTACCCGGCCCTCCAGGGAATGTTCCACGTTTCGGGCGCCGACCTCGAGAAAGCGGGTAATCATTTCCGGTGCCGCATCTTCCCCTTCACCGACGTGCACCTCCATTCCAATAAGTCTGGTGAGCTCGAAGCCAACGGCAATATCCAGTATGTATACATCTTCTCCGTCATCGCCGTGCTCATCCTCCTGATCGCCTGCGTCAATTTCATGAACCTCAGCACCGCCCGCAGCGCCAATCGCGCCAAGGAAGTGGGCATCCGCAAGGTCGCCGGCTCGACAAAAGGACACCTCATCCTCCAGTTCCTCACCGAGTCCATCCTGCTCAGCATCTTTGCCCTCGTCCTCGCCCTTGGCATTGCTGTCCTGCTGCTACCGATGTTCAATCAGCTTGCCGGCAAATCGCTCCATTCCAACATGCTCTTCAGCGGCCGGTTCCTGCCCGTCCTCATCCTCCTGGTGTTGGTGGTCGGTTGTCTCGCCGGCAGCTACCCCGCCTTCTACCTTTCCTCCTTTCAGCCGATTGAGGTATTGAAAGGAAGGATAGCCGCAGGCTTCAAGAGCAGCTGGCTTCGTAGCAGCCTGGTGGTCTTTCAATTTTTTATTTCCATTGGCCTCATCGTCAGCACCCTCGTCATCTATCGCCAGCTGCACTATATTCGAAATAAGGAAGTCGGCTTCAATCGGGATCAGGTACTCGTCATCCATGATACCTGGTCGCTCGGCCAGGAGGGCACGACCAATCTTCGCAAGAACCTGCTCACCCTTGCCGGGGTCACCGACGCAACCGCCACCCCGGACATCCCCACCGTCGGCGGCGATCAGTACTGGCAGGAAGGCTGGTTCCGGGAGGCCTCGCTGGACGCCAGGAAATCGAACATCATGACCACGCTTAGGGTCGACGACCATTATGTTCCCACCCTCGGCATGGAGATCGTCAAAGGCCGCAACTTCGACCTCGCGCAATTTCCTACCGACTCCACCGCCATCCTCCTCAATGAAGCCGCCGTGGTGACGCTCGGCGTGAAGGACCCGCTCCATCTGATCCTCTACAATCACGATGATCTGTACAAGACTATCACCTATCATGTCGTCGGTGTCGTAAAGGATTTTAACTATAACTCCATGCATGACAAGATCCACCCCGTTGTCATGCTGGTCAACACGTATAACTGGAGCACAATGGCCGTCCGCTTCCACACGAAAGATGCCTTCTCTCTCGTCCGGCAGGTGGAAAGTAAATTCCATGCCGCTAAGCAAGGACTGCCCTTCAGCTACACCTTCATGGATAACGACTTTGATAAATTGTATCACGCCGAGCAGCAGACCGGCCAGATCTTCATCACCTTCGCCGTCTTCGCCATCCTCATTGCCTGCCTTGGGCTTTTCGGCCTGGTCACCTATGCTGCCGAACAACGCACCAAGGAGATCGGTATCCGCAAGGTCCTCGGCGCCCGGGTCACCAGCATCGTCGGCCTGCTCAGCAGGGACTTCACGATGCTTGTCGGGATCGCTATGCTTATCGCCTTCCCCGCCGCGTGGTGGGCCATGTACAAATGGCTCGAAACGTTTGCCTATCGTACGGAGATCAGCTGGTGGATCTTCCTCGTGGCCGGCGCCGTCGCCCTCGCCATTGCCCTGTTGACGGTCAGTATTCAGACTATCCGCGCGGCTCTTGCTAACCCAATAAAATCCCTCCGCAGCGAATGATCGGCGAATTATTTGACAAGGTGACCGCGCGTGGATGCTGCGAAATTACAAGCCGCCACAGAAGGGGCAAATGATCCAATCGGGGCTTAATTATATTGTTGTTTTTTGAAGGAATTAGGACTTATGCCTACTTCTTTTTTAAACAGGCGCGAAAAATAGGCGAGACTCTCGAATCCCAAGGCGAAGGCGATCTCGGAAACAGATTTGTCATTTCTTAAAAGAAGGTTCTTTGCCTCGGATATCAGGTAGATGTGTATGTGTTCCAGTGCTGTTTTGCCGGTTTCTTGCTTTAACAGATCAGTCAGATAACCTGCAGATATATTTAGCCTGGCAGCCATATGATGAACGGAGGGTAATCCTTCGGCATCGAGCATACCACTTGCTACGTATTTTTCGATCTCCTCGTTAAATCTGGTAACCATTTTGCCTGAATTTTCGGCGCGATTGAGGAACTGTCGTTTATAAAAACGTTGGCTGTATTTAAGCATCGTGTCTACGTTGGCTAAGATCAATTCACGGCTGTATTCGTCCTGGTTGTTCCGATACTCCGTATCGATCCTGGCATAAAGGTCCCATATTGATTTTTCCTCACTTGGCGAAAGGTGCAGCGCTTCATTGACCTCATAATCGAAATAGTGATATTTCCTGATGTCGTTATGTAAGTTGTGTCCATTTAAGTAATCCTCATGTATGAATATTAAAAAGCCATCGACATCTACCTCAAGGTTTTTCATTTCGATTACTTGCCGCGGCTTAAAAAAAAGCATTAACCCGCACTCGTGATCAAATTTTGTACGTCCATAAAGAATCTGTCCGGAAATGATTTTTTTTAGCCCGATTAGATAAAAATCGCAGGTAAATTCACGGTCGCCGAGGGTGCACACATGATCGTTCCGGTATATACTAAACAGGGGATGCTGAGGTGGCGGAAAGGCATTATCTCTATGCAGCTCGGACAAATTTGTATAATGTTTCATAACCGGAATTGTGATGAACCACAATCTACTCAATTATTTTTGGCAGATCGTGGTTCGGGTTTAAATGATATATCAGTTACCATGGGCTTCGGCCGATACATCCTTCCATTCTTCGAACTCGGCGAGACGATCGGAATATACCTGTTTAACCGTGGGATATGCCACTCTGCCCAGCAGAAAATGTAAGGGAGGGTTCTTGCTGTCTATGAGTGCAAGGACAGCTTTTGCTGTTGCGTCTGGTTTGCCCCATTGGTCGGGCGTTGCGGCTTCAAAAAATGCCTTTTTAAGGGGTGCGTATGCTTCGGTGGCTTCGGTCTGGACCGCGGACGCGCCGGCCCAATCGGTTGCAAAGCCGTTGGGCTCGATCAGACTGACATTAATTCCGAAGTCTTTTACCTCCGTGGCAAGTGTTTCGCTCAAACCGTTGACGGCATATTTTGAGGCGTTGTACAAACCTAATACGGGATAGGTAATGAGCCCCAGAAAGCTGGATACCTGAATGATGTGCCCGCTTTGTTGTTCCCTCATGATGGCAACGATGGCTTGAGTTACCCAAAGCACTCCAAAAAAATTCGTTTCCATTTGTGCGCGGGCCTGTTTTTCGGTCGTTTCTTCGACGGCACCAAACAAACCGAATCCGGCATTGTTGATTAATACATCGATGCGACCAAAGTGCTGCTTTACTTTGTTCACGGCAATAAAGCAAGCATCGTGGTCATTCACATCCAATTGAACCGGGAAAACTGCTTTCCCATATATTTCCACGAGATCATTTAAATCGGCGAGGTTCCTGGCGGTTACCGCAACTTTGTCGCCGCGTTCCAAAAGGGCCTTTGCCCAGATCTTACCAAAGCCACGGGAGGCGCCTGTAATTAAAATTGTCTTTGCCATTTTATTTATTGTTTTGACAAAGGTATGGCGGATGCCCACGAAGGGATTTATCTAAAACAGGGAACGATTTGCACATTTTCGTAATTTTCAATACAAATCAAATGGCTATGGCGGAACCGGGCAGGATAGGTCCAGGCAGGAGGATGTTCAGGCAGCTGAGGTTTTTGTTATTGAACCATTCCGCTTTCCGATGGGTAGTGGACTATTCCATCGACTTGTATAGGGCCATATAGAGCATTAATCGTTGAGCCGATATAACTGCCATTGACAGAGCTGTAAACTGCCATACCCGAATTGGGGGATCCGACGACGTATAATCTGTCACCGGCTATTATAGGTGAAGTAACATACCCTTTTGGAGCAGAGGTCTGCCATAGTATGGCGCCGGTGGTAACCCGTAGTGCCATCATCGTAAATACAGGGTTGGATGCGGAGCCTGTTGCCTCTGTCAGGAAGAGGGTGTCATGACTTATGGCGGGTGCTGTCATTGGCACATAGTCATTTTCAGTCATCTGCCAAACGACATTGCCGGAAGACGTATTCAACCCATACATCTTCCCGTTGGCCCACCCGACGACAATATTATTGTAGTGTACGGGAGCACCCCACGCGACAAGGTTGTTGTAATTGATACTGAAGCTCTTTGTCCAGATAACCGACCCGGTGTTCTGATCAACTCCGTAGAAATTGGCGTTCGCGTCACTGAAGATCAATAGCCCATTGCATACGATAGGATATTGGGTCGGCTGCGCCCCTATGGGTTTTTTCCAGATGACAAGCCCGGTGGCCGCATCCAGTGCCGTGAAGTAATACCCGCTGGTACTGTAATTAGTCGAAGATGAACCTACAAAAATTTTATTGTTATCGGCAACAGGTGTTGTCAAATAGCTATCTCCATCCTGGTGTGACCATATCACCTGGCCGCTTGCTTTATTCAAACAGGCGACGCCGGCGTCGGAAGTGACATAAAGATTGCCGTTGCTGTATATGGGTCCTCCATTGGTAAGGGGGTTGCCTTGCATCGATAGATTTTGCAGATAGGTAGGGGATTGCCAGATGGTTTGCCCGGTCTTTGTATCCAGCGCATAGGTTTGCCACAAGGTGTAATTGAAAAAGAGCGTATCCCCAATGACCAGGGGAATGCCGTACCAATTACCCTGGGTTCCATACCCGCCCAGTGGGTTTTCCCAAACCACCTGATCCCCAAACAGCGAGATGCATCGCATATGGAGGTCATAGCTTAGGGAATAGACAAAACCTTGCGAGGCATAAAGGGTGAAAGGTGCTGAGACCGTGTCATTGTAGCGGGTATAGGCGATGACACTTCCCTCATAGGTGATGTTGGGTGAAAGATTCTTTAATGTGTCGGCTAAGGATAGCAAATTGGAATCGATGACCTTCCCCTGTAACAAGACCTTATAGAAAATAGTATCGCCGAGAAAATCGCCCGAGGCTGTCCATGAAATAGCTGCAAGTTCCGATTGTCGGAAAGCCACCTGAACCGTAAAAGGTTGCAGATGCTGTGGAACCCGGGGTAATGTGATATTACCCGGGCCATTGGGTGAGCCGGGTTTTGAGCAGGAGAAAAACGATACCATTATGCAAGCAGAAAGGCTTACAAGAAAGCTGCGGGTCAGGTTAGCAATCATGCCCCAAAATACACATTTTTTGGTAATTGGCGCTGATGCCTAATTCGACCCGGCGGCGACGTTTATAACATATTGGTTACACTCGTAAATTGTATGAAAAAAATGGCGTGTAAAGCCTAAAGATTAGTAGTTTTCCGCAATTTACCGCCTAAACTCGTTTATATTGTCTATGAAGAAAGTCTTAAATATTGTTTTACTGCTCACCTTATTTTCCCAGTGCCGGGAGAAGGCAAAGCCGCAAACGGCTACGGATGAGGACACCTCAAAACCCATACTGAACAATCCAAAATCCGCGCAGGATACCGCGCTTCGATCAAAAAAAACTTTTCCTTTCGAATTATCCGCGAGCGATGGACGATTCGCGATCCAGGCTTTCGTAGATGGGAAACCGCTATATCCTAAATACTATCAATTTTTCAAGAAGTACGGCTATGAAGGCAATGGCCCCTGTTGGGAAGGGCATATCAGGCAAATATTGGATAAAATAGATCCGACTCTTCTGTCACATCTCGAATTTGATGTGGAGGCAGGGACTTTTCTAGCCTACGCCGATTCTCGGCAGACACAGCAAAGATTCGTCGATATCCTGAGCCCCATCTTCTCCAATCCGGATTCCTTATCGGTATGGGTAAAGCAGGCGGATCGTTCGAAAATTGATGATTGAGGATAGACGCACACATATTAATTAGTTCGAAAAATGTCCTGTTTGGGTCACGAGGCCCCGCACTGTGTGCGGGGCTTTTTCGTTTTGAAGTGTAACCGGGCGAAGCGGAGGTTACGAACGAGGAGGAGCAAGGACGACGCTCCGACGAAGTTCTGGATCAGCAGAGATAATCCAATCCAGGTCAGGGAAACCAAGGATTACAGTTCGTAGTCCTTTTTCGATTCCGATTTTCAATATTTTGTAACTAGAGGCTTCAACAAGATAAATCTAAGGCTCATTAAATATTGTATCTTCCAAATAAAAGCAATGAAAAGAACAACAATGTCGTCTCAAATTAAACGGGAGGTAAGAAAAAGATGCGGATTTGGATGTGTGGTTTGTGGAATGCCTTTGTATGAGTATCACCATATGGAAGAATGGTCTAAAGTCAAGGCTCATGTTGCGAATGACATAACCTTATTGTGCGACTTTCATCATAAGCAAGTTTCAAATAATTTGCTTGACTGCCAGAAAGTAATTGATGCAAATACATGCCCCTATAACATGGCAAATGGTATAAGCGGAAAAATGCCAATTTCCTATTCAGGGAATAAATGTAAGATAGTGATGGGGAGCAACTCTTGGGAAGCAGAGCTGAAATCAGAAGAAGATTATTTGCATGCTATTATGGTAAATGGTGTAAATATATTGGGATTTAGAATAGAAGACAGCCACCTGCTTATTAGTCTAAACATGTTCGATCGTTTAAATAATCGGGTACTGGAAATAATTGACAATGAATTATGTTATTGTATTCATAGATGGGATATTGAATTGATAAAAAATAGACTTACTATATTTAACAGCCAAAAAGAGAAAGCAATCGCAATAATGTTCAATCCGCCAAGCGAAATAATTTTAGTAAATGCCAATATTTATTGTGATGGATATAGAATTTCTACCAATGAAGGTATTGTTAATATTGCCAAGGAAGAAATGTTGTTCTCAGCATATGAGAACAACATTTCTGTTGGAAGTAAGGTAGGTATCTGTATTGGCGAAAAAAAGGGAGTGTAAAATAAACTGCGTCAATTCTTAACTCAGCGCTCATTGAGCAATCTGCTGAAATTAACCGAGGCATACATAGTCTCTACTGCATGTTGGTGTCCTTGTCAATTGTGTTATCGAGGCAAACCGAAATCCTCAATTCCAGCAAGCTATTTAACCCAATTGGAAACTTCAGCAGCGATAGATAATATTGTACAGCAAGTTTCAACCTTCATGATCACTTCATCGCTACAATCATATAGGTTCGAATCCAACCGCCTCCCTTCAGAAAGCATTACTCTGTCCGAAGATACCGGACCGGATTTGCCACCGCGGCTTTGATGGTATGAAAGCTTACCGTAAGCAGACCCATAAGCAGGACCAGACCGCCCGATAGGAGGAAGATCCAACTACTCACGGGAGCGCGGTACACGAAATCCTGGAGCCAGCGATGAGTGATGTACCAGGCGGCTGGCGAGGCGATGACCAGCGACAGACCGATCAACAGCAGGAAATCGCGGCTTAGCAACGATGCGACATTCATGACTCCGGCGCCGAGAACCTTGCGGATGCTGATCTCTTTGGTGCGCTGGCCCGAGGCGAACAGGGAAAGTCCGAAAAGACCCATACAAGAAATGAAGATCGTGATAGCCGCTGCCACATTCATCAGCGTTGCGGTCTTTTCTTCCGTTGTGTATAGGGCCGCAATCGAGTCGTCGAGGAAGCTGTAGGAAAAAGGTATTCCCGGATAGATGTCCTTCCAGAGGTGCTCAATCTGTGCAAGGGTATTCTTTACGGAGGTGAGGTCTTTTCCCCTGGTGGCAAGCTTGACGGCAAAACTGATCTCCGGGCCGGAGAGGTCAAAGATGACCAGCGGGCGTATCGGCTGGCGGTAAGAGTTTTCATGGTAATCGGCCACGACGCCGACAATGGGATAGGAACGATCGTCGAGGTAAAGGATTTTTCCTACCGCTTCCTCCGGCGATTTGAACCCGGCGGCCTTGCTCATCGATTCATTGATCACGAACTCCTTGATGCTATCACGATTGCCGGCTTCGACCAGGTTCCTGCCGGCCAGCAGATGAATGCCATACAAGGGAATGAAATTCGAATCGGCGAGCTGAAGGCCGGCCTGGATCCGGTGGGGCCGATCACCTTTATAGTCAAGGTCAAAACCGGCTTCGAAATTGCTGAGCGGGGTAAATGACTGGCGCGCGACTTTTTCGACACCGGCGAGTTGACTGATGTGGTCAGAGAAAAGCGCCACTTTGGGCGAGCGGTCCTGGGGGCCGGCATCGAGCGAAAGTATGGCATCCGTGCTGAATCCAAGGTCCCTGGTCCGCATGTAATTGATCTGCCTGCTGATGATGACCGTGCTGATGATAAAGATGAGGGAGATGGTAAACTGCAATACGATAAGGCCTTTCCGCAAATACCAGCCTGCCTGTCCCTTTGGCGCTGCTGCGCCTTTCAGGCTAAGCACCGGGCGAAAGCCGGATAGGACCATTGCCGGGTACAACCCGGCCAGTAATGTGGTGACTAAGACCAGGAGCAGGACAAAGCCGGCATTATCGGGGCCTGAGAGATGGGTCATCATGCCTGATGGAAGAAAACCCCGGAAAGCGGACAGTACGGGACCCGTTGCAAGAATGCCGATGAGAGACGCCGCGGTTGTCAGCAGGAATGTCTCTGCGAGAAACTGAACGGCAATGTTCAGCCGGTTGCCCCCCATTACTTTCCGAATCCCGATCTCCCTGCTCCTTCGGATGGACAGCGCGGTGGAGAGGTTAATGAAATTGATGGCTGCCAGCAGCAGAATGAATGCGCCGACACCCATAAGGACGTAAAGGGTCGGCAAGTGGGCTTTGTGAAAGCCGTCCCTGATACCAGCATTGAAGTGAATGTCGGACAAGGGTTGGAGCGATAGATCATATCGAAGATCAGGGTTTGTTTTGCGCCCTTTGGCCAATTGGTGAAATTGTGCGGTTACCCCGGCTATGGAACTGCCAGGGACCAACTTTAGCCACGTCCTTGAAAAAAAAGGGCTGAAACCTTCATTTCCGCCTTCAGAAAAGACCTGGCCTCTTAGCCCTGGGTTATCCAGTGTGCTCAAGGAGATGAATTCCGTGTATGGATTATCGGTGTGGGATGTCCAGTCATTGATGATGCCTGTCACCCGTACGGTCAGGGAGTCGTTAAAGACCAGAACCCGCCCGACCAGCTGTTCCAGCGGCAGGCGGCCGAAATACTTCACGGCCTTTGATCTCGTCAGCACGACGGAATTCGGGGAGGAAAGAGCGGTCCGGGTGTCCCCAACCAGCCAGTCATACCGGAAGATGCGGAAATACTCCGAACTGGCGAAGATGGTAGAAGGCGCACGGCTGCCTTCAATACTGTTGTCGTACGACATTCTCGCAAGGTCACCATTGGGAACACGAATTTTAGCGGAATAGAGCGAGTAGGTCGCTATGGTTTCCACTCCGGAGATCCTCCCTGATGCCTTCAGCGAAAGATCAACCGGCGAGCTTGCCGCTTTCTCGACATGACCGTCCTTGTCGGTCACCACTTCAATAATCCTGCAGATCCGGTCCCTGTCGGGATGGAAAGTATCGGTTCTGAGTTCAAAGTGGGTGATGAGGTAAATGACCAGGCAGATGCAGATGCCCAGTGAAAGACCCAGCATATTGATGAGGGAGTAGGTTTTATGCCTGACTATATTTCGCCAGGCGATGATCAGGTAGTTCTTTATCATAAGAGATGTAATTCTGAAATTAGCCCAATTTTGGCTGGAGGAAAGTTAAAGAAGTGCCAATTCATAGTGCGAGGTGCTAATATGATAAGCGGTTGGGCCAGGCCACGCTATTTGTTACATTTATCGTCAAATTAAGCAATCGATGGCATATATTATACGGCGGAACCTATTGCTGGTGAGCGTTCTGACCTGTTGCGTGGATTTATTGGCAACGGCACAAAAGATGGATTTCGAAGAATACGACCCGAAATCGACCCTGGTTGTTCCGGCACATATCGTGACGCGGGCGAAGTACCCCTTTATCGACATCCATAACCATCAATGGGGAATGCCGTCGCAAAACCTTGGTGAACTGGTCGGCGAGATGGATAAGCTCAATATGGCTGTCATGAATAACCTCAGCGGGAGGGGGTACAGGGACGTGAACGGTTATTTCGACGTCCAGGATACCACGTATTTCAAGAAGGCGCAGGCCAATATCCGTGCGCATTACCCGAACCGCATTATTCAGTTCACCAATATCTCCTTTGCCCATTTCGGCCAAAAAGGCTGGATCGAACATGCGCTGGCGGAATTGGAGGCAGATGTCCATAATGGGGCGAGAGGCTTAAAGATCTATAAAGACCTGGGCATGGAATTCAAAGATGAGCAGGGAAAGAGGATCCCGGTTGACGACCCCCGGCTGGATGCTATTTGGGAAAAATGCGGATCGCTTCACATTCCGGTGCTGATCCATTCCGCCGACCCGCCCTCCTTTTGGGATCCGATGGACAAATACAACGAGCGTTGGCTGGAACTGAAGACCCATCCCGATCGAAAGCGGGAAAATGCCAATCCTGCTTCCTGGAAAACCATCATCGAAGAGCAGCATCATGTATTCAGGGCTCATCGGAATACCGTATTTATTGCCGCCCATTTCGGTTGGCTGGCCAACGACCTCTCTTCGCTGGGGAAACTATTGGACGAGTGTCCGAATGTAAATGTCGAAATAGCGGCCATCATTGCAGAACTGGGGAGACAACCCAGGCAGGCAAGGGATTTCTTTTTGAAATACCAGGACAGGATCCTTTTCGGAAAGGATTCCTGGGTGCCTTCTGAATATACTACCTATTTCAGGGTATTGGAAACAGCCGACGAATATTTTCCGTATCATAAGAAGTATCACGCTTTTTGGCGGATGTATGGTCTTGCCTTGCCCGATGAAGTGCTGAAAAAGGTGTATTATAAGAATGCCCTCCGGATCATTCCCGGCCTGGACAGATCTTCTTTTCCCCAATAGATCTTTCCCAAGCCCGACTTTCTGTGATTTTTTTATTTTATGAAAAAATATTTAATACAAATTGGATGCATCCTCGTTTTCATTTCTTCCTGTCATCCGACTGTCAGGGAAAGCAAGACTTCCGTACAAGCTACTAAAATGGACAGCGTAAAAATTGAAATGGCCGAAGACATAAAAGACTTAATAACGAGTGGCTTTTATAACAAAGAAGAAACCATCGATGAAATTAAAGATATATTTTATAACGAACCCCTGGATGAATCCTGGATAAATGAAATGGCAGAAAAGGAATATAATAAAAGGCTTGCAGAACAAAGTTCCTGGCCTGCCGTGACTGATTTTGACAAATTGGCCCGGGTCTTTGATCAATTAAACACCTCAGGTATTATTGCTTTACATAAAGCGGGGAATACCCGCCAGGATGGAGAAGAGGACACGAGGGAAATGCACCAGGAATTGGCGGGAAAGGGAATAAAAACTACCGGATATTGTTTCTATCATACTCAGGATATGGACAGGGCCATTGATTCCCATCATCTATTTTTGGCCTTTGGGGATTTTATCAACAACGACCAACAGGGTGCGGAAATAGGTAAAAAAATCGTCGAACTCCTTCATCAAAGTGGATTTGCAACCAAATGGGATAACAGCATCGAAACCCGGATTGAAATCCTGAATATAAATTGGCTAAAACGATTCGGTAATGAAAATTGCAGTTACGAGCACGCCAAAAAACTGCTTGCAAAAAATAAATAAATGGACATTATAAACCTGCCACAGGATATTTTGCCCGGAGATGGAATCATATCGGAAAGCATCATTTTTCATGATTATTGCTCCTCTCCCCCTGGGCCTTTTAAAGGAAAGGGCGTCCTTCACAAAAACGCCATTAGTCTGGTCATTAGCGGAGAAAAGACAATGCATTTTGCTGAAAAGACGGTTTATGCCAGGGATACAGAACTCCATTTCCTGTCCGCCGGGAATTGTGTGGTCTCCATGAACCTGGCGACGGAAACACCTTTTCGCAGCATACTCTTATTCTTCGATACCGGTGTATTAACCAATTTTTTTATAAAACATGCCAATCGGGTAGATAAGATAAAGGATACAAAAAAAATCTCCCCGGTCACTTATCTTTCGTTTACAAAGGATCCCTTTATCCGGAATTTTATCGATTCATTACACCTGCTGCTGCAATCCAAAGAACAATTGTCAATCGAAATGCGGCTGCTGAAGCTGGAAGAATTGTGGTTATATCTGCTGGAAAAGCATTCAACCCGACTCTTATCTTTTCAACCGGCTTCGAATAAACACGGGGATGACCTGGTCGTCCGGAAAGTGGTGGAAACGAATGTCACTAATAACGTCAGTATAGCGGAAATGGCTTTTCTTTGCCATATGAGTCTATCGACATTCAAGAGGTGGTTTATCCGGCTATACGGCAAACCTCCCAATGAATGGCTCCTGCAGGAGAGAATGAAACTGGCAAAGGAACTGCTGCAATATCATCATGAAAAACCCAGCCAGGTATATGATAAAGTAGGCTACGAGAGCCATTCCAGCTTTAGCCAGGCTTTCCGGAAAATATTCGGCAAAACGCCCAGTGAATTTCAATTGGAATATTTGAACGATCAGCCACAACTTTTGAATGATTAACAACAGGCTTCAGCCTCAGGGCAATCGTAGTTTTGTGGGTATAAACTTTTACTCACATGCTATTTACTACCGAAAAAAACAAAGCAATTGTTCTACGATTCAACCGGGAAGTGATCGAACAAGGCAATATCGATTCTTTCCAGGAGTTGGTGTCGCCCGACATTATTAATCATGCCGCCCCCGAAGGTATGCCCAATGGTGCGGAAAGCGTGCTCCATTTCCTCCTGCATGTATTACGGGTGGGCTTTCCTGATATACAAGTAGAGATACTGGACCAGGTAGCCGAGGAAGACAAGGTGACGACAAGAAAAGTCTTACATGCCACCCATACTGGTGAATTTATGGGTATCCCGGCTTCAAATAAGAAAGTGGAAATCCAGGTAATTGATATCATCCGCCTTCACCAGGGCAGGTATATAGAACACTGGGGGATCAGTAATCTCCCTGATGTTATCGGGAAAATAACG
>Ga0206888_1199_pt1 | contig 13180 bp, 9 predicted proteins | sample Alteio_BWOrgHeat_90_FD_153258 | JGI IMG/M metagenome (GOLD analysis project Ga0206888, IMG submission 153258) | Enriched cells from forest soil in Barre Woods Harvard Forest LTER site, Petersham, Massachusetts, United States - Alteio_BWOrgHeat_Nextera4 ... | reverse complement strand
GGCCCATGGCCAGGGTGCTCAACTCATAGCCTTTGAACAGGCCGGGGATGGCCAGGCCGGCCGGCAGGACGTTCTTAAGGAATTTTCTGCGATCCATAGCGGCTTTTTTTTAGATCAATTGATATTCGGACAGATCCATGAGGTACTTCAGGAGATCTCGGAGGCGGCCCAGGACCGTCGTCGTATTGGCGGTGTCGGCAGGATTGGAGATATAATCGCTCCAGGCGGTGGTCCAGTAAGTGTCGTTGATCTGTCCGCCCAGCAGGATATCCGTCTTGATGGTTGTCCGGGCATCGTCGGAAAGGGGTATACGGAACAGCAGGTTGATGCAATCCAGGAGGAGCTGGTTGGGGTCGGACGGATTGGAAAGGGTTTTGGCAAAGGCACCCCAATCGATCTTCAGGGTATGACCGTTGTACGTATAGCCGGTGAGAACCAAGGTGTCAGAATACTGGTTGCGTTTGGGCAGGATATCGGAATTCAGCCAGAGTTCGTAGTAATCCGGTTCCTGGTAATAGGCCGGCCATCCGCTGACATTGGGAGGGTCGCCGATGTTCTGCGCCATATTGGTGATGATGCCTACCAGCCAATTCCACAGTCCGTAGTTGTCGGCATAGTCGCCGGCGGCCGGGAAGGAGCAATTGAATTCCCTGCAAAGACCCACTACGAAGTCGACCGGGCTTTTGATCTGCGAGCCGGGAATTAGGGTGTCGAAGAAATGCTGGCTTTGCAGGAGGGCCGAGAGCACGGGTATCAGTTCGAAATTGTTGGCCCGGAAGACGGCTGCCAGTGGCGTGATGACATTTGTCTCGACCGTGTCGTCAATATCATAGTAAATAAACCAGCGATAGAGGCAGCGGCAGATGTATTTCGGAGATTCATCGGTTGCGAGGATCATGTCGATAAGCGCGGCTATTTCGGTCTGGCCTGCCGTGGATGTCGATAGTCCTTTGATAACCGTGTTATTATAAAAGGCCGAGAATTGTTTGTCGGTGGTATCGTGTCGCTTGACGTTGAAGGAGGAAGAGATGGTGGTGGAGTTGTTCTGCCAGCCGGTGAGGACCCGGGCGGCGGCTTTTACGTCGTCTTCGGTGTAGAGTGATCCCGGTCCCTTGCCGACCGTGAACAACTCCTGTAATTCCCGTCCATAGTTTTCGTCGGGGGCGGCGGCGGTATTGTATTGTCCGTTGAGGTAAACCAGCATGGCCGGATCGGTCGTCACCTGTAGCGCCAGGGTCCGGAAGTTGCCCAGGGCATTGGTGCGGAGCATGGCGTGATGCTTGTAGATATATTGGGAGTTGGCAACCGTATTGGTTTCTGTGGAGAAATGGTTGTGCCAGAAGAGGGTCATTTTTTCGAGCAGGCTCCGATCCTGGTTGACCATCAGTCCCATCCACCATTTTTTGAAGGAGGCCCGGCGGACGCTGTCGACGCTGCCGTCATTGTTCGGGTCATTTACCCAGGTGGTGCCGGCCGCGATGTTATTGTCCGGGCTAAGGGCGGTAGAGGGGGTGGTGTATTCTTTCACCGGGGGTGGCGGCGATGTGGTGGCGGGGGTAAGGAGTGTGGCGACGGTGTTTGCCAGGGTTTTGCTTTTGAAAAAGGCTATATCGGCTGTCGAGGCGCCGAACAGGCAGCGCTTCAGGAGGTGGGTGATCTCATTTTCTGTCCATGGGCCGGTGTAGGGGGATAATCCGCTGGTGGGGGGAGCAGCCATAGCAATATAGATTAGCAATTAGCGAATTGTGATACCGTAGCGATAGGACTTAGGGGGCGGGTAAAAGTTTAATCTGATTTTAATTTAATTTATAGTGCTCCGTGCGGATCTCTTTTTCGTCATCCATTTCGGGGCCTTTTTCAATTTTTCGCCAATCGATGGTTTTGTTATAGCGTTTCATCGCCTGTTGCGGGTCGAAGACCTCTGCGGATGGGAAGACCAGGTCATAGGGCCGGTAGTCCGGTTTGTCCGTGAAGAAGTCCTGCAAGAGGGTGGCGGTGGCGTCGTATTGGTTGACGTAGGGAACGTCGAGGAGGTTGTAGATCGTTTTCAGGATCGAGCCGAAGTTGGCGTGAGTGTGGGAGGTGTAGCCATGTTTTACGTAGGGGCCGGCCATCAGCAGGATGCTGCGATGCGCGTCGATGTGATCCACGCCGCCCTGTGGGTCGTCTTCGGTGATGATGACCAGCATTTTTTTCCAGTAGGGGGTGCGGGAGAGGAAGTGGAGGATGCGGCCGATGGCGAGATCGTTGTCGGCGACATAGGAGTGGATGAAGGGGTAGCCGTCGTTTGGCCGGGGGCGGGCGGTATGATCGTTTGGCACCTGCATGGTGATGAGGCGGGGCATTTTGTGTTTGCCGTCGAGCCACATTTTTTTGAATTCCGATTCGAATTGTTCCATCCTGAACTGGTCGGGAATATTGGTGTTGAAGCCGGCGTAGTTATGGCTGGTGCGGGGCCAGAGCGCCTTTTGCATCGGGACCATCACGGCGTGAGAGGCGCCGGTGGCCGTGTCCATCCATTCTTCGCGGACATGGGCCGTTTCGTTTGCTTCGCCAAAATTATAGAAGGGGATGTGGCTGCGTTCGAGGGCTTCCCAGAGTCCGCCGCGTTCCGCGTAGTCTTCGGGGTCCATGCTGCCGGTGGAGCCAGGGAAGCGGCGTCCCGAAGCCTTTGAAAAGATCTTTGCCGTTTTGTCTACGCTAGAGTTCGTTTCCACCCATTCGTTGGGGATGACTCCCAGCATCCAGTGATGGCCGTGGATGGAGGCGTCGCTATCACAGTAATAGTTATCCGAAAACCCGAATTGCCGAGCCATTTTGAGATGGTTCGGGGCGACGTTGATGTGATAGAGTGTCTTGTCTTTTGCGATGAGGTTGACGCCGACGCCAAAGCGGGCCAGGGTGGAGTCGCCTCTGCCGGTGGGCATCTGGCCCATCACCTCATCGAAGGTTCGGTTCTCCTTTGTGATATAGACGATGTATTCTATCGGGCTCTTGCGGATGTTCTGCAGGGGTGGGAGCGGGTTGTGGTCATTATCGGTAATGGGAGTGGCTGTAAAGGTGTTGGCGATCGCCTGGCGGGTATAGGCCGCCAGCCCGGCTGAGTCGGGGAGGGGAATCTTTTGGAAGGTTCCGAGCTGGATGTCGCCGATATAGGTTCCCTGGATGGGGCGCACGAAATGGGCTCCGCCGTTGGGTCCGGCGCCGTAGCCGCGGCAGGAGATGACGTAAAGATCGTGTTCGTCTTTGCTGAGAAGGACGCGGCTGGGGCCCCAGCCGGTGGGGATCAGTCCGGTGGTCTTGCCTGTCGCGAGGTCGATGACGGCGATGGCGTTGAAGCCGAGCAGGGATACGTAGAGAGTGCTTTCGTCCTTGCTCAGGGTCAGGCCGAAGGGGAGCAGACCGCGATAGCGATCGATGGCCGGATCGACGTGGATCGGGATGGTGGCGGTGATTCGGTGGTTGCGATAGTCGATGACGGAAATATTGTCATTCGTAGCATTGCTGACGTAGGCGTAGCGGCTGCCGACGGCCAGGGAGTTGGGGCTGGCGCCGCCTACTACTTCGGCGCCTTCGACCATCTGACCGATCTGGTGGCCGGGCTTATAGCGATCGGTGATCGTATTGGTGGCGAGGTCGATGGCATAAACGCTCATCGCCTCGGGGGCGAGCGGATCGCCTACGCCGGGAATTTTTCTGCCGTTCCAGACGTAGCCTTCTCTTGATTGCGGAGTATTATCTCCATAAGGATGAAAGGGGATGACCTTGTCATTATAGTTTGTTGGTGTGATGTCGGGCAGGAGCGGGTAATTGTACATGCCGACGTTGGCTTCGAAGGCGAATTTCTGGTCCGGGCTGAGGGCGAGGCCGAAGGGCTGCCGGCCGGTGTGGATAGATGCGGTGATCTTTTTTGTGGCGAGGTCGATGCGGACGAGGCGGAAGTTGCCGCGGTCGAGGACGAGGAGTTCGTTGTTGCCGGCATTGTAGATGAGGTCGGAGGTGAAGCTATCCTGGTAGTCGACCGTGTCGGTTGGGTTGTGACCATTCAGGGAGATGGAGTCGACGCGTTGCATCGTCAGGATATCGTAGCCGATGACGGCGCCGTCGTCGCCGCCGCTGAGATACACCGTCCGGGAATCGGGAAGGAAGGCTACACCGAGAAAGGAGCCTTTGGCGAGCGGGGAAGGGATCGTCCCGTCGTAGGAGGGGACCCGGGTATTGGCAAGTGTAGCATTATTAATTATTGTAAATACCCCATCGTGGAGGGTGACGGTGGACAGGCCGTTTGGGGAGACGGCCATGCCAAAGGGGTCGTGGGTCACGGTGATGGTTTGGCCTGCCGGTGTGCAGTAGCGGCCGCTGGGAAGGACGCTTTTGCCGGAGGTATCGATGTGTGCATAGGATGCGATGGCCGGCACTGAGAGGATGGAGTAAGCGGGCTTCTGCTGGCCGGAGGAAGTCAGCGCAAACAGCAGGGCTGGGAGGAGGAGGAACCGGGTGATCATTGAGGAATTATTATAGGTTAAAAGTAGTGCACAATTATTACCTTAGGATTAAATCAGTAAATTGGAAGGTGTCTGGCAGGTATTGAGCAGTAATTTTACGATCCTTCGCAAAAGGGATATCCGCATTTATCTCACCGGGAATGGGATCAGTCTTGTCGGAGATTGGATGCAACAGACGGCGCAGGCCTGGGTGGTCTGGGAGTTGACGCATAGTGCCACGGCGCTGGGCGTCGTCGCTTTTTTCTCGCAATTACCTTTTTTTATTTTTGGCCCCTGGGTGGGGGTGGTCTCCGACCGGTATGACCGGCGCAGGATCCTGCTGGTGACGCAGTTGCTGATCATGTTGTTCGCGTTCATCCTTGCGTTTCTTGTGCAGACTCATCATTTGCTGCTATGGCATGTCTACGTTCTCGCGCTCCTGCTGGGGATCGTGTCTGCTTTTGATGTGACGGCGGAGCAGGCGTTTATCGGGGACATCGCCGGTGAGGGGAATATCCAGAAGGCGACGGCGCTGAATAATTCTTTGACCCAGCTTACGCGGCTGGTCGGGCCTGCCCTGGCCGGTTACCTGATCGCGCGGGTGGGCGTGGCGTCGTCGTTTTGGCTCAACGGGGTGAGTATCGTCATCTGTATCATCTGTATCCTGGCGGTGCGTACGCGTGGGGTTCAGGCGGCGTCGAAGATAAAGGGGCTTCAAGCCTTCCGGGAGGGGTGGCGGTTCTTTATCCGGAACCCTTTCCTGCGGCTGATCGTACTTTTTGCGGGGGTGCAGGCTTTTTTTGGACTTTCCACGATCCAGTTGTTACCGGCCATCGCGTCGGTGGTGATGAAGGGGAATGCCGATACGCTTGGGCGGCTGTTGGGGGCCGCCGGGGCCGGGGCGTTGGTGGGGATCCTGGTGGTGATGCCGTTTGTACAACGGATCAAGCTGCCCTGTTTTGCCATTGGGGGCGCCCTCATCTGGAGTGGTGCGTGGTATATGGCTTTTTCTTTTACGCATACGATCTGGGTGGCGATGGTCTGTCAGTGTATGACGAGTCTTGGGGCGGCCAATGTGGTGACCCTGTCCATCGGGCTGGCGCAGGAGATGACGCCGCCGGGAATGCGGGCACGGATCGTGAGCGTTTTCCTGATGATCATTTTCGGGTTGCAGCCGGTGGCTTCCTATCTTATCGCTGCCTGTGCCGACCGGATCGGGTTACAAACGATGGTCCTTGTCAATGGAATATTGATGGTCGTACTACCTGTTTTGTTGCTTATGGTGCCGAGGCTGAGGCAGTTGAGGAGGAAGGAGGGGCAGGAAGGCGTGAAGGACCATTGTGTAGGGTTTTAGGAATTTCGGCCGGTGAATACCCCGGTTAGGTTTTTTATGTCTTTGTGGAAGCCATTTTTTTCTTATATTTTGCCAAAAAGATGCGGGAGCGGATACAGCTCATTCTCAAATTTTTATTCCTTGTTTTCCTGATAAGTATCCTTGTTTTTATCTGGGAGTGTCTGCCTGTTATCAGCGGCTATGCGGCGAAGATAGCCTGTTCGGGTATTTTTATAGCCGGGAGGCCGTCCAACCAGGTGTTGCGGCAGGACCTGGCGGCTTTTCCCACCAATCTGGCCTCCTGTACGGTCGATATGCAGGATAGCAGTGTTACCGCCTCGGTGCTTGGGCTTGCGAGCCGGAAGGCCGTTTTCCGGTGGAAATTGGGGGTTACGCTGGTTACCGGCGGGATTTCCGAAGAATCTTTACGTGAACAGCATATTCCGCGATGGATGGCGCCCGTCGTAAACCCGGACACGGTCGATTGGCCGATGGGAGACAGGATAGGGGCGAGTGAGGTGATGCGCGGTATAGATACGGTGAAGTTGCATACGGCCCTTGGGCTTGCTTTTGGGGAAGGCGGGTCGCCGGTGACGGATACGCGGGCGGTGTTGATCGTTTATCATGGGCAGATCATTGCCGAAAGATATGCGCCCGGGTTTGACCGGCGGACGAGGTTGTTAGGCTGGTCGATGACAAAGGGGATTACGAATGCGCTGGTCGGGATCCTGGCCGGGCAGCGCAAATTGACTATCGAGGCGCCGGCGCCGGTGGTGGAATGGGAGAAGGATGACCGGCATGCCATCACCCTGGCGAACCTGATGCATATGAACAGCGGGTTGCGGTGGTGGGAGTTTTATGCGGGGCCGAGTGACGCGACGCGGATGCTTTTTAAGGAGACCGATATGGGGCAATATGCCATGCGGAGCAGTCTGCGGCATCCGCCGGGTACCCAATTCAACTATTCCAGCGGAACGGCGAATATCCTTTCGGCTATCATCCGGAAGACGGTGGGCGAAGAAGAATATTATCATTTCCCGTATCAGCAGTTGTTTGAGAAGATCGGGATGTATAGCGCCGTGATGGAGATGGATGGGGCCGGGACCTTTGTCGGCAGCTCGTATTGTTATGCGACGGCGCGGGACTGGGCGCGATTTGGGCTGTTGTACCTGCATGACGGCGTGTGGAATGGGCAGCGGGTGCTTCCGGAGGGTTGGGTGCGTTGGACGACCACGGGTGAGGAGTATGGTGCATTGTGGTGGTTGAACCGGGGGCCTGTTGCGAGCCGGCGTCATCCGGAGATACCGGTGGATTGTTTTTCGTGTGAGGGGTATGAGGGGCAATATATCTGGGTCATTCCTTCAAAGGACCTGGTAGTGGTACGGCTGGCGATGGAGCATGGGAGCAAGTTGCATCCTGATACTTTTGTGCCCGAAGTGTTACGGGCTTTGCCATGATATAGGTATCTTCGGCCTATGAGTTATTTCTTTGGAGTGGCTATTTATGTCATTACTGCGTTTGGCGCAAAGGGGGATGGGAAGACGATGAATACCCGTGCGATCCAGCGGGCCGTGGATAAGGCTGCCGCGGCCGGCGGTGGTGTAGTCGTCGTCCCTTCCGGCCGGTTTGTTACCGGCGTTATCACGTTAAAGACCGGGGTGGAGTTGCATCTCGATGCGGATGCGGTATTGCTGGGCAGTACGCAGCGCAGCGACTATGGTGGCGTGACCTGTTCGGCGCTTTTGGTCGCCGAGGGGCAGCAAAATATTGCGATCACCGGTAGCGGTACTATCGACGGGCGGGGACGGGAAGTGGTAGCCGATGTTTTCCGGATGTTGAAGGAGGGGACGCTACAGGATCCCGACTGGCAGAAGGAGAATCCGTGGCATCAGAAGCGGCCTAATGAGAGCAACCGCCCCGGGATCATTCATTTTATTCATTGTACGAATGTGCGGGTGGACAGTGTGCTGATAAAAGACGCCGCGTGTTGGGTGCAGACCTATACCGAGTGTGAGCACCTGGCGCTGACCAATCTGCATGTAGAAAGTACGGCTTATTGGAATAATGATGGGATCGATGTCGTCGACTGTAAGGATGTGCAGATCACATCGTGTGAGGTGAATGCCGATGACGATGGCATCTGTCTGAAATCCAGCAACCCGGCGAGCCGGTGTGAGAAAGTGTTTATACGAAATTGTACTGTAAGGAGCAGCGCCAGCGGGATCAAATTTGGGACAGCTTCTTATGGAGGATTCAAGGATATTACGATAAAGGATATTATAATCCGGGACACGTATCGGAGCGCCGTTGCGCTGGAATGTGTCGACGGAGGAGCGATGGAGAATGTGCTTGTGGAAAATGTTGCCGCTGCGAATACGGGGAACGCGCTTTTTATCCGGCTGGGGCATCGTAATCAAAAATTGCCTCCGGGGAGCATACGGCATGTGACGGTGCGGAATCTAACCGTTGAAGTGCCGGCGGGGAAGCCCGATAAGGGCTATGAGATGGAGGGGCCCGTGTTGGATCATGCGCATAATCCTTTTCCGGCGTCTATCGTCGGGCTACCCGGTCACCCCGTGGAAGACGTCGTATTGGACGGGGTGAAGATTGTTTACCGGGGAATGGAAGATAAGCACCTGGATTCTGTTAGGGTTGTGCCGGAGAATGAGGCCGGATACCCTGAGTTTTCGATGTTTGGGGAGCTGCCCGCCTGGGGGTTGTATATGCGGCATGTGGATGGGTTAGAACTGCGGCGGGTGGTGTTGCAGCATACCGAGGCGAGTTTCCGGCCGATGATCTTCTATGATGATGTAAAGGGGGTGAAGGAGCAATAAAAAAACCGACCAGGAGAGCGTCCGGAAATGATCCCAGAGCATCCCAGCCGGTATGGGTCGGGGTATAATAAGGTTACCTGAAATTTTATTGAGATAAGTTGGTTACCTGCCTTCGGGCGACAGAGGAAGCCATAAGCGTAAGGGAAAGCACGTATTAGTGGACGTGCTAAGATAGGCCTTTTTTTTATATGTGGATTTTTTTAGTGCAATTCTATGCGGCGGCCGGTTTTTGCGGAAAGGGTTGCGGCTTCGAGGATCCGCACGACGATGAGGTTGTTCGAGAGGGAGGAGAGGTCATTGCCCGGGTCTGTCTTGCCCGAGAGGACGTCCGCCAGATAGGGGATATTGTCGCGGTAGACGGCCGGATGGACGGCAACGCTGTCGTATGTCCTTTTGACGCGGCGGAGGAGTTGTTTATCGTTTAGCGCATGCAGATAACCGGTAGTTCCGAATACTTCCCAATCCTTTATGCTGTAGGGCCAGTTCCAGGAGGCTTCGATGATGCCCGTGGCGTCGGGGTATTCCAGCAGGATGGTGGCGTCGTCTTCCACTTTCGGGTAGATGGCGGGTTTTATGTGATGGGTGACGGCAGTGACGGCGATGGGTGCCTTGCCGTGCATGAGCCAGGTCATGAGGTTGGCGCCATAGCAGCCGAAGTCCCGGAGGGCTCCGCCGCCGTTCTTTACCGGATCGGTGAGCCAATTCAGGAAGTCAGGGCTGCAGCCGATCTCTTTGGGACCTTCGTGGCCGTCGTGGACGATCATTTTTCGCGGGGCACCGATGGCGTCCTGGTTGACCATCTCGAAGATCTGTTGGTTGGTATCGTACCAGGTGGTCTCGTAGTTGACGAGGACGCGGATATGGTATTGAGCGGCGAGTGCGGCGATGCGATCGGCGTCCTTCACGGTGGTTGCCAGCGGTTTTTCCACCATGACGGGGATGCCTTTTGGGGCGCAGATCTCTACGACGCCGAGGTGTTCCGAGATGGCATTGTAGGCCAGGACTGCATCCGGGTGGGTATGCGCGATGAGTTCCGGCAGGCTGTTATAGAAAAGAGAGTCGGGGAGTTTATAACTTTGTTTATATCGTGCGATGAGTTGAGGGTCGGCCTCGGCGATGCCTGCGATGATCACTTCGCCGCGTTGGAACTGGTGCATGATATTGTGGACATGGTCGTGGGTAAGGCCGGCTACCCCTACGCGTAGAATTTTTTGCCCGACTGCGGCAGAGGCGGATAAAACGATAATAAAAAGTGAAAAAAATAGGATCTTAGAGTATAATAGATTGGTTCTCATGTGTTTTGTTTCTGTATTAACATCTGGTTTGCAAGATATGAGGAATGCCATTAATCTCTGGCTGCAATATTGTATCTATACCTGTACATCTTTGAGCTTCAAATTTAAATATATGAAAAAGACCATTCTATCACTCACTTTATTGTTAGCCGTTTCTTTTATGGCTGCTAAAGTGGATGCACAAATCAGCGTTGGCATATCTGTACGGATCGCCCCGCCTGCCATTCCAGTTTACGAACAACCACCCTGCCCGACGGACGGGTATCTTTGGGTACCCGGTTACTGGGCATATAATGACGATACCGATGGTTATTATTGGGTACCCGGTTACTGGTCCGCGCCGCCTACGGTCGGTTATTTGTGGACGCCCGGGTATTGGGGTTTTGCCGGCGGATTTTATGGCTGGCATGCCGGTTACTGGGGTCCGCATATAGGGTATTATGGCGGGATCAACTATGGGTGTGGTTATGGCGGCCGCGGCTATTATGGCGGTGAGTGGTATGGTGGTCATTTCCGGTATAATACCGCGGTGACCCGGGTCAATACCACTGTTATCCACAATACTTATGTGAACAGAACGGTTATCAATAATGTGACGGTGAACAACCGGGTGAGTTATAATGGTGGCGCCGGCGGGGTTCAGGCCCGGCCGAATGCGGATGAGCAGCGGGCGATGAATGAACATCATATCGAGCATACCGATGCGCAGGTGCAGCACCAGCAGGCGGCGATGCATGACCGGAGCCAGTTTGCCAATGTCAACCATGGGCGGCCCGGTACGGTGGCTATGGCGCGGCCCGCGACGGGAGGTGCGTTGCCGCATAACAACGCGGTTGTCAGCCGGCCAGGGAATCCTGCTGGTAATATGAGCCGGCCTGCCGGTGCTAATGTTCCGCACAATAACCCGGCGATAAGCCGGCCGCAGACGCAGCAATTCCATCAGCAGCCGCAGGTTCATCAAAACCAGCCCAGGCCGCAGACGCAGCAGCACAATAATCCCCGGCCTATGCCGCAAGGACAGCCTCATGGTGGTGGTCAGCCGCATGGCGGTGGAGAGCCTCATGGTGGTGGGGGCGGTGGCGGCGGTGGTGAACATCATCACAGATAAACGTCATCAGAATAAACAGCCGGAGCTTCGTATTTTTAGGCCATGAAACAATTTGTTCTCATGGCCTTTTTGTTTACCGCATTGCGGGTCGTGGCCCAGCCTGTTACCTATCCATCTTCTTTTACCGTTGCACAGGATGGCAGCGGCGATTTCCGGACGATCCAGGAGGCGGTGAATGCTGTCCGGGATCTGTCGCAGCAACGGGTCACGATCCATATTAAGAATGGGGTCTACCGGGAGAAACTGGTGATCCCCTCCTGGAAGGCGATGATCCGGTTATCGGGCGAGAGCCGGGACAGTACGATCATCACGTATGACGACTATTCGGGTAAGCCCAATCCCGGTGGAAGGGATGCTTTTGGAAAAGATAAGTTTACGACCTATACTTCTTATACCGTCCTGGTGCAGGGGAATGATTTTTCCGCGGAGAATCTCACGATCCGGAATACGGCCGGGCGGGTCGGGCAGGCGGTGGCGTTGCATGTGGAAGGCGATCGTTGTGTTATTGCCAATTGCAATCTGCTGGGTAACCAGGACACCTTGTATGCCGGGACCGAGGGAAGCCGACAGTATTATACCCATTGTTTTATCGAGGGGACGACCGATTTTATTTTTGGCGAGGCGACGGTGGTGTTTAGTCATTGTGTGATCCGGAGTCTTGTCAACAGTTTTATTGCGGCGGCGGCTACTACCCCGCGGCAGTCGTTTGGATTTGTTTTTTTGGATTGCCGGCTTGTCGCCGATACGGCGGCGAAGAAGGTTTTTCTTGGCAGGCCCTGGCGGCCTTTTGCGCGGACGGTGTATATCCGCACGGAGATGGGGGATCATATAGCGCCCGCCGGTTGGGACAACTGGCGTAACCCAGCCAATGAGCAGACCGCGTATTATGCCGAGTATGGGAGTACGGGTCCCGGGGCGGCAATGGATGCGAGAGTAAAGTGGTCGCGACAGCTTAGTGCTTCGGAGGCAAAGAATTATACAGTAGAGAGCGTTCTTGGGGATTGGGTGAAGAATTATCTTTGAGTTAAGTCTGGCCTGTTAAAGGTTCGCTAAAATTGTTTTTTTGCAATTTGCGCGCCTATGGGCCATTTAGCTGCTATCCGGAACGGAGATCATGCCTCTTTCATCGAGGTGTATGAGCAACTACATCCGAAATTGTTCCGGTTCTTTCTGAAACGCGTTTACTTTCACGATACGGCTAAAGACCTTACACAGCAATGTTTTATCCGGCTGTGGCAATACCGGCATACGTTGTCGGCGGAACATCCATTGGAGAAACAGGTGTTTATCATTGGCCGAAGTCTGCTGATCAATCATCTTAAGAAGGAGGCGACGCAAAAGAAATTGAAGATGAATGCGGGCCGTGAATGGTCGGGAACCGTCGAACCTGCCGGAGATGTACTTTTCGAGCGGGTAGAAGAGGTGAACGCGGCTATCGATACCCTTCCGCCCGTCCGAAGGAGGGTCCTGATGCTAAAGGCCATCCATGGCTTCTCCAATAAAGAGATAGCGCACCAACTGGAGATCTCGGTGAAGACGGTGGAAGACCATGTTACCAAGGCCTTTCGTCATATCCGCCAGGTGATCGCTATTTTTTTATTGTTACCAACAGGGGTAATCATCCTTCTCAACTGTATATAGGTTCAAATTCTGCGAAACATACTTCATCGATGACAGAAATCACCCGGGAATTGTTGGAAAAGTTTTGGATGGGTCTTTGTACGGAAGAAGAAGCGGCGGCTGTCGAATCTTATTTTGAGCAAAATCCCGGGGACAATGCCTTATTGGACGAATTCGAAGCGGCCGGTGCGGAGCCTATCGATAATGAGGACAGGGTCGGGATGCTGGCGAAGGTAATGAAGGTGGTGCGACCGGGGAAGGTCGGAAGCTTCCGGCGGTGGGGCGCCTATGCGGCGGCTGCGTGCATCCTCTTACTTGCGGGCGCCGGGTGGTGGATGCGTCATGCTGCTGTCCGGGGAAGCGACAGCCCGGTGCCGGTGCTGGAAGCCGCGGTCTGGACGGGAAAGCACAATGCGGATACGAAGAAGGTGCGAATACAATTGCCGGACAGTACGGAAACCATCTTATCGCCGGGGGCTACCATCCTTTACCGGAAAGATTTTGGC
>Ga0206888_1009_pt2 | contig 13225 bp, 11 predicted proteins | sample Alteio_BWOrgHeat_90_FD_153258 | JGI IMG/M metagenome (GOLD analysis project Ga0206888, IMG submission 153258) | Enriched cells from forest soil in Barre Woods Harvard Forest LTER site, Petersham, Massachusetts, United States - Alteio_BWOrgHeat_Nextera4 ... | reverse complement strand
TGCTCCTATTGTGATATTAACTGGAATCGTTACGATCCTGTTTGCCATCATGAAAAAAAGCAAGCCCAATACAGAAAGCTAAACCATTTCACAAAATCAGCCATAAATGACCCTAATACACGCCATTATCCTGGGCATTATTGAAGGAATTACTGAATTTTTGCCGGTTTCTTCCACCGGTCACATGATTTTAGCTTCCTCCTTGATGCAATTGGCAGATGATGAATTTGCCAAAACATTTGAAATTGTAATTCAATTTGCCGCTGTATTGGCTGTTTTAACCTTGTATTACAAGCGCTTTTTGGTGGGAATTAACATTTACCTTAAATTATTTGTGGCCTTTCTTCCCACCGGGATAATTGGTTTTCTGGCCTATAAAGCAATTAAAACCTATTTATTTAATCCCTATACAGTAAGTATAGCATTGGTAACGGGAGGAGTTTTACTTATTGTTTTGGATAAGTGGGCCGAAAAGAAAACATCCCTCTACACTTCCCCTGATAAGATATCCTATGGAGGTGCCTTTAAAATAGGATTGATTCAATGTTTATCGATGATCCCTGGAGTTTCCCGATCGGCTGCTACTATTTTCGGTGGTATTTTTAATGGCTTTGACAGGAAGTTGGCTGCCGAATTTTCTTTTCTCCTCGCCATCCCCACTATGTTTGCTGCAACGGGTTACGACTTGTTAAAATCAAAAGAGCATATCCACGCCGATAACCTGTTCTTGTTATTGGTTGGAGGAGCAGTGGCCTTTGTTTTTGCCATCATTGCCGTGAAAGCCTTTATCACTTATCTTAATCGTTATGGTTTTAAAAATTTCGGTTATTACCGGATTGTATTAGGCGTGCTCTTCCTGACTTACGCCCTTTATACGGGAATCGTATTGAAATCATAATGGATCAAACTACCACTTTTGACTTTATGCAGGGGGAAGTCCTGTTAATTGATAAACCCCTCAAATGGACTTCTTTCGACGTGGTTAACAAAGTCAGGTGGCTCATTAAATCAAAACTTAAAATAACTACCAAAGTGGGCCATGCAGGAACACTTGATCCCCTTGCCAGCGGCTTGTTGATTTTATGTACAGGCAAATTAACCAAACAGATTAATACCTATCAGGATCAGGAAAAGGAATACACCGGCACTTTTTTTTTAGGTGCAACTACCCCTTCATTCGATCTGGAAACAGAAGTGAATGAACAGTTCCCCATCCATTCCATTAGCGAACAAAACATACTGGAAGCTACCGCGCAGTTTACCGGTACCATCCAACAGGTGCCACCCTTGTTCTCTGCCAAAAGAATTTCGGGAGAGAGAGCCTATGAAAAAGCCCGCAGGGGAGAAACCATGGAGATACAGGCCAGGGAAGTAACGATCAAGGAATTTGAAATTACCTCCATCCAGCTTCCTGAAGTCCATTTCAGGGTAGTATGCACCAAAGGAACTTATATTCGTTCATTGGCCAGGGATTTTGGAAAAGCCCTTGGAAACGGTGCTTACCTTAAAGCACTTTGCAGGACAAGAATCGGGGAGTTTAATCTCAAAAATGCCGTTGAAATGGATGCTTTTGAAAGCCTTATTTATCCTCAGGAGGCTTAAGGAGGGTAATATAAAAAAAAATTAGATTTTTATCCCTTTTTGCAGATTTTTATACTAAATTTGCACCCTTTAAATAAAAGTTTTAAACTAAACTCCTTAAAATGAAGTTATCCCAATTTAAATTTGTTCTTCCCAAAGACCTTTTAGCTGAATATCCTGCACCAGTGCGTGATGAATCCCGTTTAATGGTTATAGACAGGAAGACAGGAAAAATTGAGCACAAAGTTTTTAAGGACATACTTAAATATTTTGGAGATGGCGATGTGATGATACTCAATGACACCAAGGTTTTTCCTGCCCGCCTTTATGGGAACAAAGAAAAAACAGGTGCAAAAATTGAAGTATTCCTGTTACGCGAACTAAACCGCGAAAGCAGACTTTGGGATGTATTGGTAGATCCTGCAAGAAAAATACGTATTGGTAATAAACTCTATTTTGGCGACGATGATTTGTTAGTAGCCGAAGTGATTGATAATACAACCTCCAGGGGAAGAACCCTTCGTTTCCTGTTTGACGGGCCTTACGAAGAGTTTAAACAAACCATTGAAAACCTTGGACAAACTCCCCTTCCCAAATACATCAAGAGAGAAGCTAAACCGGAAGACAAAGAAAGGTATCAAACCGTTTATGCCCAAAAAGAAGGAGCTGTTGCTGCACCTACCGCAGGTTTGCACTTTAGCAAAGAGCTGTTGAAAAAACTGGAGTTGAAGGGAGTAAGTTTTGCAAATGTGACCCTACATGTTGGACTTGGAACTTTCCGCTCAGTGGAAGTAGAGGACCTTACCAAACATAAAATGGATTCGGAACAAGTTGAAATTACCGAGAAAGCAACCCTTATTGTGAATAAAGCGAGAGCTGAGAAAAAGAGAGTGTGTGCCGTTGGAACAACTTCCATGAGAGCCATTGAAACATCCGTGTCCACCGATGGTTATTTGAAACCTTACGCAGGCTGGACCAATAAATTTATTTTCCCTCCGTATGATTTTAGCGTTGCAAATTGCATGATTACGAATTTCCATACTCCTGAATCTACCCTCTTAATGATGGTAGCGGCTTTTGGTGGATATGACCTGATCATGAAAGCCTATAAGGAAGCGATTAAAGAAAAATACCGATTCTTTACTTATGGGGATGCCATGTTGATTTTATAGCAAATCAAAATACCGGATTTAACTGATGACAGAAATCCCTATCAAAAAATACGCCATCATTGTTGCTGGCGGTAGCGGAATCAGGATGAATAATTCTGTTCCAAAACAATTTTTGAAGCTCAATGGGAAACCTGTCTTATTACATACCCTCGAAAAGTTTATTCACAACACACTTCATATTGAAATCATCCTGGTGCTTCCTCCCGCTCAGCGAAGCCTATGGGAACAATTATGTTCCGAAAACAACTTTTATCCGGATATAAAAATTGCAGAAAGTGGTGAAACAAGGTTTCAATCGGTAAAAAACGGTTTGGACTTGGTTAACGAATCCAGCATCGTGGCAATTCACGATGCGGCACGCCCATTGGTAAGCCTTAAAACCATTTTAACTGCTTACAAAGCGGCTGAAATGTATGGCAATGCGGTACCGGCTATTCCACTGAGCGACTCGATTCGTCAAATTGATTCGACATTAAGTATTGCGGTTGACCGTTCCCGTTATTGCATCATACAAACCCCTCAATGCTTTAATTCCTCCATCCTTAAAAAGGCCTATAACCAGGATTATAAATACACATTTACCGATGATGCCACGGTGGTTGAATCAATCGGTGAAAAAATTCACCTGATTGATGGCAATTCGGATAACTTAAAAATAACCCATCCTCAGGATATTATCATTGCGGAAGCCCTATTGAAAAGTGCTCCCGTGATCACTGCCCGCTAAGAGAAACCCTTATACATGAAACTACATTATTACCTCCTCTTTATTCTTGCTATCCTAGTATATAGCTGCGGTGCGCCCGAAAAAAAGCAAGCCCCTTTAGTGAATAAACCCCCTGCTCCGGATTCCGCTTTAACAAAAGGCATTTGCCTGGATGGGATACCTTGCAGGAAAGATCCTACTCAAAATTATTCCCTCTACATTCCTACCCATTATACCCCCGCTAAAAACTGGCCCATCATCTATGCTTTTGATGCGCACGGTGCCGGAAAAATGGCGGTAGATAAATACAAGGAACTTGCCGAACATTATGGCTATATCCTGGTGGCTTCCAATAGCTCCAAAAACGGATTATCCGGCGATGCAATCGTGTCGATCGTAACCAATCTCTTTGACGACAGTCAGGAGCGCCTTCATATTGATAGAAACAGGATTTACACCGCAGGCTTTTCGGGAGGTTCAAGAATAGCTTGTTCCATTGCACTTAACAGTGGCATTGCCGGGGTAATCGCTTGCTCCGCAGGCTTCCCCGCAGATCAGGCTTTGCCTGCTAAAGTATGTTTTATCGGGTTTGCCGGAAATGCAGATATGAATTTGCTGGAAATGGAAAACCTAAACCATAAACTGGATCAATCCAAACTTCCCCATGAATTTATTACGTTCGAAGGGAAACACGAATGGCCTCCAGCCGAAGTTCTCTCCGATGCATTTGCCTGGTTTGAAATGAATGCCATGAAGGATCAACGGATTGCCCGCAATGACTCTCTGATTAAAAGCTTTATTCAAGTCCATGAAAATAAAATGAACCAATTCATGCAGCTTGGCAAATCCTTTGAAGCCTATAAAGTAGGGAAACAACTGATAAATTACCTGAATGGATTATCCGACGTTGGCTCTTATAAAAGGAAATGCCTCGAACTTGATCACGGTGGGAAAATTCAACAAACCATCCTTGAAAACATACAGCTTGAAAAGAAAGAACTTGCTAAACAACAGGAATACCAGGAGGCTGTTGCCTCAAAAGATATTAACTGGTGGAAAAAGGAAGTCGGTAATTTATCCAATCCTGTTAAAGATGAAAAAAATGGGGGAAATGGCCTACTCAACAAAAGGTTATTGAGTTATTTAAGTCTGCAAATGTACATGTATGCCAACCATACCCTAAACAACAATCAACTTGAACAGGCAGCCTATTTTCTTACGCTTTACAAACTTGTTGATCCTGAAAATACAGAAGCCTATTACTTATCCGCACAGTTGTTTGCCAGGCAAGGAGATTTAAATAAAGCCACGTTGGAATTAAAAGAGGCACAACGATTGGGATTCGATGATCAACAACGACTTCAACAGGATCCATTACTGAGGTCCATCCGCCTTTAATTGTATAAGATTTTCCTTTGCGAACTTTGCGAAGACCTTTGCGGCCTTTGCGGTTAAATCGAATTAGTTGCAAGTACCTCAACCGAGGAAAGTCCAGTTAATTTTAGTTGCGCCAGGTCCACATTACTTATCAGGTTAATTCCCGGTTTTTTCCCTTTTTCCAGGCTGCCTAATTGCGTATCCAGACCAAGAAATTGCGCACCATTTAATGTTGCCCATTGAAGCAGTGTTTCAAGAGGAACTGCTGCATTTTTCGAAATGGTTTTAAGTTCTTCTAACACCGAAAGACCGGTATTTGATGCAAGGCTATCTGTACCAATAGTAATCTTAGCCTGTTCATCGATAAAAAGTTGAAAATCAGGAAGCCTGTTCTCTATGTATAAATTCGCATTAGGACAAAAACACCAGTAAATTTGCTTACTGTATTGATGCGCCCATTGTATATCCTCTTTGGTTGAAACCGTATTATGAACCAAGAGAATTTTATTGCATTTAGGAAGATGAACCAAGGTAGAGGCCAATGAATTAAAACCAGTAGGTTTCCAAAAGGAAGTATCTATCCCAAAATGCTTCAAGCGGTCAAGAATTTTACCTTCCTTGCTCCTGAACAAAAGGTTTTCTTCTTCACTTTCCTGGTTATGCATGCAAAGCAATGCATTTTCGGCGTAAGCAAAATCACTTATTTTTTTTAATAAGGCGGCTGATGCCGAATAAGGAGCGTGTGGAACAATCGATTTTTTTCCACTTAAGCCATTATAAAGATCAAGTGCCCTTTCAAAGGCTTTATCTGCCCGATCAGGATGAAAGGCAAAAACTTCCACAAAGGTATGGTACGCTAATCTTCCTTTTTGTTTTTGAGCAAAGGAGGAAGAACCATTCGAGATATCTCCCACTGCAACAATGCCATTGCGCAGCATTTCTTCTTCGGCCCTTACAATGGCCGTTTGAATTTCTTCGTCAGTCGACTTCCTAGTCGCTTCAATGTCCTTTATAAACTGATCCAATCCCCTCTTTTCAGCCAGTTTACCTTGGAGATGGGAAAGTTCGATGTGGCAATGGGTATTAATGAATCCGGGACAAATTATTCCTTCCTTTTGTTCAACATCGGTTTCTCCTTCTTCCCTTTTGCGCACTTCAAGGATGGTACCATCTTCTTCCAGCACCAATACCCCATTTTTTATTGGTGCTGAACTAATCGGAAAAATGTAATCGGCAGTTATTTTGCGCATGGGAATAATTTCGGATTGAAAATTACAAAACATTTCTCTATTCCTCTGGTAAAGAACACAGGTGTAAAAATTTTCCTCTCTTTTTAATTTTTACTACTTTCGGATAGTAATGTAACTCAATGATGAAAAAGCTTTTTTATGTTCTCGTATTGTGTTACCTGTTCCTACCTGATTCCTTATACGCTCTTAACAAGGTAAGCCAAAATAAAGATAGCCTTTTGACGGCTCTTGAAAAAGCAGGAGAGGATACCAATAAAGTAAATATTTTGATGGAGCTGGCTTTTTTAGAAGAAAACTATTTAGAGGCCCCTGATCTTTCTCTTAACTATGCCTGGAAGGCGCTTGAATTGGAAAAACGCTTTGGTTTTAAAATACGTTTGGGCACCATTTATAGAAAGATAGGAAACATCTATGCTGACCGGATTAACAATTACGAAAAAGCACTTGAATACTACTTAAAGTCATTAAAACTTTATCAGCAGTCGAATGATAAAGTTGGAGCTGCGGCTTGTTTTAATAACATCGGAAATATATACTCGAGTAAAGCCGAATTGTCTGAAGATGATTCTGCCTTTACCATTGCGCTTGAAAATCACTTTCACGCATTAAAATTATACGAGGAATTAGCCCGAAAAGGTCGAATTGCGCAATCATGCATGAGTATCGCGGATGCCTACCTTGCTCATTCAAACTACATCAAGGCACTGGAATATTATCGCAAGTGCAATGACCTGATTTTGAGTTGCGATAGTGCGGATTTATTAACGATCAGAAAATCATTTGTTGGACTATCAGAGGCTTATGCCGGAATGAATGAGACTAAAAAAGCACTCGAAAATATCTTCCGATATAAAAAATACCTTGATGCCACTAATAATCAACACGATTTGATGTTTGTTTACATTTTTTTAGGAGAAAGCTATCTGAAAGATAAAGAATACCAGCTTTCCCTTGAGAATCTGCAAATGGCGTTGACTGTTTTGCAAAAATACAACGTCCTGGAGTGTAAACAGAAAACTTATTTTCTGCTCAGCCAATTATTTCGGGAAACGAAAGAGTATCAAAGAGCGTTTGACTACTTTACCAGTTATATTAACCTCAAGGATAGTCTCTCGAATGCTAAACTGAAAAGGGATATGCGGCTGATGCCGATACTCAAAGAAAGTGAAAAAAAAGAAAATGAAATTGAGCAACAGGATCTGTTGCTGAATAGGAAAAACATTCAGCTTATTGCCCTTATTGCCATTTTATTGTTAATCGTAGTGTCTTCTATTTTCTTTTATTACCGTTATATAATCAAACAGAAAGAAAAGTTTAACGACGAACTATTGAAACAGCAACAGTTAAGTTATGGGAATGCATTAGAAGCCGAAGAAAAGGAGAGAATCCGGATAGCCCGTGATTTACACGATGGCATTGGGCAATTATTGTCGGCTATAAAGCTGAATGTTTATGCACTTAAACAAAAACTGTCTCACCAACAGGAAGATCAAACGCCTTTGTTTATTAATATCAATCAATTGGTTGACGAAACCATTAAAGATGTTCGCACCATATCGCATAATTTAGCACCCAGCGCTTTGGAAAAATCCAAATTAGATGAAGCGCTGATTCGATTTACAGAAATTGTGAATGCCGGAGAAAAGCTTAGCATCCAATTACAAATTATTGATTTGCCGGAAGGATTAAACAACAGCTTTGCGGCTATGCTTTATCGGGTGATTCAGGAAGCAGTAAATAACACCATTAAATATGCCCAGGCAACTCATGTTACCTTACAACTCATCAGACATGAGGAAGAGCTGACCTTGGTAATTGAAGATGATGGGATTGGGTTTGATAGTTCGACACTGAATCAACAAAGTGGAATGGGACTTAAAAATATTTATTCGAGGATAAATTACTGGAAGGGAAAAGTGAATATTGATTCCCAGCCAGGGAAAGGAACCACAATAATTATTGAAGTTCCAATTGTGAAAAACAAAAATCATGAAAAAACAAGCAGCAGCAATTAAGATCCTGATTATCGATGACCATCAAATGATGATCGATGGCATAAAATCCCTATTGAAAAATGAATCCGGGATTGAAATTGTTGGAGAAATGCTGAATGGAAAAGAGGCCCTCCCTTTTTTAAAAAACAATGCAGTTGAAATTGTGATTATGGATATTACCATGCCTGAGATTTCGGGGGTGGAACTGACAAAAATGATTAAAAAAGAATACCCTTTAATTAAAGTAATCATCCTAACCATGCATGACGAAATAAGTTATATAAAGGATATTATTGATGCCCAGGCATGGGGTTATGTACTTAAAAACCTAGGGGAAAAGGAACTGATAGCAGCCATTTACAGTGTTGCTGCAGGGAAAAAACATTATAGTGACCATGTTTTAAGCGCTATCGTAAGCGGGATCAACTCAAAAACGAAAGTAACGGATCCTTCCATTCTTACTTCCAGGGAAATGGAAATATTGAAGCTTGTGGTAAAAGGGTATTCAAGTCCGAAAATAGCCGAAAGTCTTTTTATTAGTGAGCTTACCGTAGAAACGCATCGAAAAAATATAAGCCGAAAAACAAACACTAAAGGTGTTGCAGACCTGATCAACTACGCTTATAAGAATAAACTCGTTACCCCCTGATCCCATAAAAGGCATCTACCTGTAAGTAGGTATTTTTTGTCTGAATGTCGGTATATTCAACCGCTTTATACCAGTTTATTGCCATAAAATGACATCTTTGTTAGGTATGAAGGTGATAATAAATTAAAAACTAAATAGATGAAACGCATTAAAAATTTCTTTATTCCTGCTTTTTTACTTTGCATAACCTCCGCTTTTGCTCAAAAAGGAAAAGAGGGATCAATCATTATAACAACAGCCAACACCATAGTTAATGAATATGCTGTACTAACCGCTAATGCCAGTACCGGTGATTTTTCGGTTACCGTAGACAACAGTGTAATGAATACGAACAGCCGTTTTACAGGACCTCTTACAAGTGGAGATTTAGTGATGATGATCCAAATGCAGGGTGCTACACTAACCAATACAAATGACAGCACCTGGGGCACCATAAAGAATTACAATAATTGCGGGACTTATGAATTTTTTGAAGTGGCGAGTGTGCCAAACGCCACCACCATTAATTTAAACTGCTCTGTACAGCATAATTATACGGCCTCGGGGAAGGTACAATTGGTGAGGGTGCCAAGGTATAATTCATTAACTATTAATTCCCCCGGTATATTAACGGCCGATGCATTTGATGGCAAAAAAGGCGGTGCTTTGATTGTAGAAGTATTAACCGGCACAACCATTAATACCGGAGGCAGTATGGACGTAACAGGAAAAGGGTTTAGGGGAGGTGTTGCTCATAACGCGGGGGCCTATGGCGTTACCGCATTTGCCAGTGCTGCTTCAGGTGCGGAAAAAGGAGAAGGAATTGCAGGATATGAAACTGATTATACTGCTTTTGGCGGACAGTTTGAAAGAGGAGCTCCCGCAAATGGTGGAGGTGGCGGTAACGGCCATAATTCGGGCGGAGGCGGTGGTGCTAATGCCGGAAGTTTGAATGCGTGGACCGGTAATGGTAATCCCGACTTAAGCACTCCTGCCTGGGCAAGTGGATGGAATCTTGAATACGCCGGGTTTGCAAACTCCACCTCATCAGGAGGAGGCCGAGGTGGTTATACTTATTTAATTAACAACAAGGATCCCCTCACTGTTGGCCCTGGAAATAGCAGCTGGGGTGGTGATAACAGGAGGAATGTAGGTGGAAAAGGTGGAAGGCCATTGGATTACAGCACAGGAAAATTATTTTTTGCCGGAGGGGGTGGAGCAGGGGAAGAAAACGATGGTGTTGGAACCGGTGGTGGTAATGCCGGTGGATTAATTTATGTATTGGGTTACGATGTCATTTCCGGGCAAGGTAACATTATTGCTAACGGTGCTTCAGCTGGTAATACTACAGGTGGCGGCTATGACGGGTGTGGCGGAGGAGGCGGAGGCGGTACAATTGTTTTAAACGCCGTAGGTACAATAAGCGGAATAACAGCTAATGCCAATGGTGGTAATGGTGGCAATCAGATTTCCACTCAGGCCGAAGGCCCTGGAGGCGGCGGCGGTGGTGGATACATTGCCATTTCGAATGGCAGCATTACACGTTTTGCAAACGGAGGAGCCAATGGTGTTACCAATTATTCGGGATTAACTACATTTCCATCCAACGGAGCCACTATGGGTGGAAACGGAATGCCTACTGAAACGATCAATGGCATCCCCGTTTCAACACTCCCCGTTAACACGAGCCCCGATGTTGCTGTATGCACCGGAGCAAGCACTAACCTTTTAGCCACAGCTGCGGGAGGAACTTATTCATGGAACCCGTCTGCCGGATTAAGTAGTACAAGCATTTCCAATCCGGTTGCTACCCCTCAACACACCACCACGTATACGGTAGTAGTAACAAGTGCTGGATGTACAGGTTCGGCAGTAACAACAGTTACTGTTAATCCCTACCCTACTCCTGCGATAAGCGGTAACAATAGCATTTGTTTTCAGGCCAACACTACCCTCACAGCTACCGGCGGTGGAACTTATTTATGGAGCAATGGGGAAACAACGGCTTCCGTAACCCTAAGCCCGAACAGCAGCATAAGCTATTCCGTAACCGTTACCATGGATGGCTGTTCAGGCAGTACATTTGATTCGGTTACCGTTAATCCAACACCACAAACCCTTGCCGGAACCGACCAACATATTTACCAGGGGCAATCGGCATCACTTTCAGGGAGTGGCATCGGCAATTATTCCTGGGCCCCCTCCACAGCACTTAGCTGCACCAATTGCCCTAATCCAACGGCAGCACCACAACAAACAACAACCTATTATTTAACCATTACCAATGCATCGGGTTGTAAAGAAACGGATTCGGTAAAGGTAATTGTGGATGCCAATTGCGGAGAGGTGTTTGTTCCCGACGCCTTTTCACCTAACGGAGACACGTATAACGATGTGTTTTATGCCAGAAATCCATGCGTACAGGAAATGAGTTTTAATGTGTATGACCGATGGGGAAATAAAGTATTTAATAGCGAGGATCCACAACATGGTTGGGATGGAACATTTAAAGGAAAAAAGATGGACCCAGGTGTATTTGTATATTACTTAAGTGTGAAGTTGTATGATGGACAAGAAGTAACCAAAAAAGGTAATGTAAGTTTAATACGCTAAGAGCTTGTTTAAAATTTATTTGACAATACCTATCCTTTTCCTTTGCGAACTTTGCGTAAAACCTTTGCGACCTTTGCGGTTAAATGCGCCAATTAACCGCAAAGGTCGCAAAGGTTTTACGCAAAGGACGCTAAGACATTTTATAACATTCCGATAACAAAATTTGAAAATGTACCATAATCAACTAAAAGGATAAATTTTAAACTGGCTCTAACACCATGAAAAAAACATTTACTTGGTCTATCCTCTTTTTTTTCATCACCAATACACTTCATCTCGCAGCGCAAAATGTGGGCATCAATAGTAACGGGGCAAGTCCTAACTTAAGTGCCATATTGGATTTGGATGGCGTTACCGGATTTACCGGACCCAATGGCTATAAAGGACTACTTATCCCCCGTATGACAAGTGCCAAAAGAACAGGTATTATCACTTTACCTCAAATCGCTCAGGGCCTGGTTGTTTATCAAACCGATGGGGCGCAAGGCTTTTATTATAATACCAGCACAACGGTTACTCCCAGCTGGATTTATTTGAATGCTTCAAACTGGACACTCACCGGTAATTCAGGAACCACGGCCTCTACTTCCGCCATAGGAACGGCTGTCAATAATAATTTTATTGGAACCACCGATGCCAAAGATTTTGTATTTGCTACCAATAATCATGAACGCATGCGCATCTCCTCCAACGGTAACGTGGGCATACTTGCCGCTAACCCTTCACGTTCACTGGAGGTTCATGGAAATGACATAGGAGATCCCAACACCACTCAAAGTGCAGGCAACTTACTTTTATATTCGAGTGATAACACCTTCGGAACACAAGATGCTGGAGGAGCGCTGGGATTCGGTTCAGTATACAGTTCAACCGGAGCATTTTTTGCATATGCTACCATCAAGGGATTACGTGAACAGCTGTGCGATGGTTGTGCAGATGGTGCTTTGGCATTTTATACCAGAGGGGGACAAACCTACGAACGAATGCGGATAGATCAAAATGGAAATGTGGGTATTGGAAGTGCAAACCCTGCTAATACATTGGATGTAAACGGAACTTTTGATTGCGATAATGGTCAGATATTTAGTGATGGGAGTGGTAACTTAACTGTTAACGATATCTTTGATAACAATTCGGGCATTTTTTTGAGCGCCCTTGGAGCCTCCGATCAGCGATATAAAGAAGAGATCAATCCCATGACCAATTGTTTGGAGAATATACTGAAACTGCAGGGAGTTAATTACCTCTGGAAAAAAACCGATTTCCCTGAAATGCATTTTAATAATCGGCTGCAAATTGGATTTATAGCCCAGGAAGTAGAAAAGATATACCCCGAGTTAGTGAATACCAATCAAAAAGGATATAAAAGCATCGATTACCCCAAACTCACCCCTCTGCTTGTAGAAGCCATAAAGGAGCAACAAGTAATCATCAACGGGCAGAAGTTAGAAAACAAGGAACAGCAAACTCAACTCGATCTGCAAAAATTACAAATCGAAAAACTACAGGAACAACTGCAAGCCATAAGCCTTAAATTGGGAATCGAAACTACTGCGAAAAAGTAAATTTAAAAGCTCCTTAAGCAATAACAAAAGTTCCTTGCATCACATTCAGAGTTCCCTAAACAACAATGAGTGTTCTTTTCATCACAATTAGTGGGGATTTATCAATTCCGAGGGTTCCTTGCATAACAATCAGGGTTCCTTGAACAAACATGAGCATTCTTTCCATCACAATTAGTGGAAATTTATCAATTCCGAGGGTTCCTTGCATAACAATCAGGGTTCCTTGAACAAACATGAGCATTCCTTCCATCACAATTAGTGGAAATTTATCAATTCCGAGGGTTCCTTGCATAACAATCAGGGTTCCTTGAACAAACATGAGCATTCCTTCCATCACAA
>Ga0206888_1198_pt1 | contig 13344 bp, 7 predicted proteins | sample Alteio_BWOrgHeat_90_FD_153258 | JGI IMG/M metagenome (GOLD analysis project Ga0206888, IMG submission 153258) | Enriched cells from forest soil in Barre Woods Harvard Forest LTER site, Petersham, Massachusetts, United States - Alteio_BWOrgHeat_Nextera4 ... | reverse complement strand
AAAACAATTCACTGGAAAAATTTATCAAAAGCCACCTCAACGCTCCTCTGTATCAAGACAGACAAGAATCAGGAGTGTTTATGAAATTGAGGTAGTTGAACAAAAGGAGAGATTAATTCTCATGAGAATTTTGTGTGAGGCTGGAACCTATGTTAGAAAAATTTTCTATGACATTGGTGAGGTGCTTGGTCAGGGAGCCACAATGATTGAGCTAAGAAGAACGCGTGTAAGTCAGTTCAGCGAGGAATCTAACCTTGTCAAGATGCATGACCTTGTAGATGCATATGCAATGTGGAAAGAAAAGGGTGATGACTCAAAACTATTGCGAATACTGATGCCAATAGAATATGCACTAAGTGAGATAAAATCGGTAGTAATCCGTGATTCTGCAGTGGACGCACTATGTCATGGAGCTCAACTTGCAATACCTGGCATATTGGAAATTTCCCACGGTTTAGCAAAAGGAGATTTTGTTGGAATTTACACACAAAAAGGAGAAATTGTTGCTCTTGCAGAAGCAATCTTGTCAGAATCTGAAATAGTCGAAAACACAAAGGGATTTGCATTTCAACTAAAGCGAATCATCATGGCCCCAAACACATATCAAAAGAACTGGCGAACAAAAGCAGTCGTTAACAATTAAAAAGGAAGCAAATTTACTTTTTAGAGTTGATACCAAAAGGTGCCACCATCTGTATTGTACTTGGAGTATTTGGAGCTGGCTTGGTAGGGATTTTCTTTGCGGAAATTGCTAATAGACCTCCTACTCTTGTATATGAACAAGGGCCATCACTTTCTGTATTAACAGAAAAAACAAATTTTCGCCTAGGTGCACCAATCTATATAAAAATAGTAAACTCTGGCACAGTTCCTCTGACATTCTCAGATTCATCATATGGTTTGAAGATAAAACAGCTTGATGGAATTGTATTTTATACTCCAATATCTACCCAAATAATATCAATTCTTGAACCAAAAGAAGAAAAGATGTTTGTTTGGAATCAGACAAAATCTGACGGCAGCAAAATAATAGAAGGAAGATACAAGATTGTTTCAAATACAGACTCAAACTCAAGTAACGTGTTAGAAAAATCAATCACAATAAACATTATCAAATGATTTTTTAATCAAATCCGCGAATAAATTCAAAAATCATAAAATTAATGTAATAGAATGTAGAAAAAATCTTTCTGAAAAAGTTTAACAATGTAGATATTGGCAACAATCAATAATATCGAACTTATCAATCCAACTAAAAAGTTGAGTATCAGCAGGAAGTTCTTAGTTTGTATAAAATGTGGTTCGGATCAGGTCAAACGTGAAATGAATAACATACTTTGTGAGGATTGTAATTCAATTTTGTTCTTCTCCAATGTTTTATAACGTATATTTCCTGTGTTAATTATAAGGTCAAAACAACCAGATGAGATTTAACTCATCTTATACAAGTATATTCTAGTGTCCTCATTTACTACAGTAGGATCACTTTTTGCACCAAGATCGATAAAATATATCCCTATTTTTCTTGCAATGTCAGTAGACGATGCTGTACGATAAATCCACCCATCACTTTTTTCATTTACACGGTAATCTCCAAAAAGTCTCTGTCTGGCATCCCTTGTAATGCCAACACGCCATTCAGAATATTTTCCACCCCATCCTAAAACGTATTTGGTGATTTCTGCTTTAATTACATCTTCTTCAGACATGGCAAAGAGTATCTTTTCTTCTATAAATCAATTTAATGACAAAAAATGAGAAAATGGAGCTTTATGTTGAAAAACGCTATTATTGTTTCGGTTAGAGTAGAATAGCTATTTTACATTATGATATTATTGTATAATTTGTAAATAATTAAAATAACAAAGGTATAAAGGCGTAACGTGACAAATTGAATTCATAAGCCAAAATGAAATTTCACTTAAGATATTAGAAGCATATTCTCGTGATGTTGGAAGAAGTGTTGCACGTGTTGATTCTGATGCAATGAAGATACTAGGAGTATCAGCTGGTGACATTTTAGAAATCAAAGGAAAGAGAAGATCAGTTGCAAAGTGTCTCCCACTTTATCCCTCAGATGAAAAGATTGGAGTTGTCAGAGTAGACGGCCTTTTACGAAACAACACAGGAATAACAATAGGTGACACCGTTACATTGCGAAAGATAAAGACGGTTGCTGCTGATACAGTCATTGTTGCACCTCTTGATTCAATCCCACCACTAGATGAAAGATATCTTACTGATTCGCTAGAAGGCATTCCTTTGGTAAAAGGCGATAATGTAATGGTTCCGTACTTTGGTGGAAGGCTTACGTTCCAAGTCATTGGTATCACACCTATAGCTGATGCTATACTTGTCACTCAAAAAACAGTATTTCACATTTCTGAAAAAGGAGATACTTTACGTGGAGTCCCCCAAGTGTCATATGAAGACATTGGAGGTCTGACTAACGAAATTAAAAAGGTTCGTGAAATGATAGAACTTCCAATGAAGCATCCTGAGATCTTTGAAAAGCTAGGGGTAGAGTCACCAAAAGGTGTATTGCTCTTTGGAGTACCAGGAACTGGAAAGACGCTTTTAGCAAAAGCAGTTGCAAATGAAAGCAATGCTCACTTTATCAGTATATCAGGTCCTGAAATTATGAGCAAGTTTTATGGAGAAAGCGAAGCAAGACTGAGAGAAATTTTCAAAGAGGCAAGAGAGAAGTCACCTTCTATTATTTTTATTGATGAAATTGATTCTATTGCTCCAAAACGGGAAGAAGTAATCGGTGAAGTTGAGAGAAGAGTAGTTTCCCAGATGCTTGCACTCATGGATGGTTTAGAGGGAAGAGGAAAAGTAATTGTAATTGCTGCAACAAACAGACCAAACGCACTAGATCCAGCCCTTCGACGACCTGGAAGATTTGATAGAGAAATTGAAATCAGAATACCAGACAAGAAGGGAAGACTAGACATCCTTTTGATACACACAAGAAACATGCCAATGACCGAAGATGTAAACTTGGAAAAAATTGCAGCAATAAGTCATGGATACGTAGGGGCTGATTTGGAATACCTTTGCAAAGAGGCTGCAATGAAATGTTTGAGAAGGTTATTGCCTGAAATTAATTTGGCAGATGAAAAGATCCCCACTGAAACTTTGGAAAAACTTATTGTAAATGCAGAAGACTATCAGTTTGCATTACGCGAAGTAACACCTGCTGGAATGCGAGAAGTTTATCTTGAAACGCCTGACGTAAAATGGGATGAAGTTGGAGGACTAGAAAGTGTGAAACACGAACTACAAGAAGCAGTAGAATGGCCAATGAAATATCCTGAACTTTACTCTAAACTAGGCTATAGGATGCCTCGTGGAATTTTACTTTATGGACCAAGCGGAACTGGCAAGACGCTCTTAGCTAAAGCAGTAGCAACAGAAAGCGAAGCCAATTTTATCTCAGTAAAGGGTCCAGAGTTACTATCAAAATGGGTTGGAGAATCAGAACGTGGAATAAGGGAGATATTTAGAAGAGCAAGACAAGCTTCACCATGTGTCATATTCTTTGATGAGATTGATTCTATTGTACCGGTAAGAGGTATGGGAGAAAGTGCTGTTACAGAAAAAGTTGTCAGCCAGCTCTTGACAGAACTTGATGGCATTGAAAGTCTACATGGAGTTGTAGTCATTGCAGCAACAAACAGAGCAGACATGATTGACAAGGCGATGATAAGACCTGGAAGATTTGATAAGATGGTACTTGTACCAATGCCAGAAAAAGAAGGAAGATTGAAAATACTAGAGATAAACTCTAAAGAAATTCCTATTGATAAAGAAAAGACAATTGAAAACACACCCAACCCGGATTATGTAGATCTAGAAAAGATTGCAGAAGCTGCTGATGGTTTAAGCGGGGCAGATGTTGCTTCTATTGCTAATACTGCTGCATCTCTGGTTATACACGAATTTCTTGAAAAATACCCTGACCCCAAAGAAGCAGAAAAGCAGACAGACAGTGCCAAAGTTACCATGAGACACTTTGAACAAGCACTTCGAAAAGTTAGGACTCAAAAAGAGCTAAAGACTGGCGAAAAGATAACAGTATCACACTTTAGGTAATTTTGGAAAAAATTGTATGAAATAATTTTCTTAGGATAATTAAAAAATAAATTTTTAAAAAATTATTGATACTGTGTTTTATACCGTTGGTTCTTTTTTATCGTTTTTTTCAAGCGATGGTTTTGTAGAATCCTTCTTGAACCATGATATCAGACATGCTATTTTTTTGTTCATCGCATCAAAGCCTAGCGTGTCTTAATAAAGTGTCCGAAACCTTAGAAAACTCATTGTGATCTGTCATTATTCGTTGAAGAAAAAAATTATTCTGTTGCAGGAGTTTCTTACAGTAATATATAGTCAAATTTAGGAGTAAATTGGCGAAAAAACAATGCCGGGGTCGCCTAGCCTGGTAGGGCGCGCGCCTGGAAATAATTTACCATAAAGCGCGTACTCGCAAGGGTTCGAGAGTTCAAATCTCTCTCCCGGCGCCTTAATCTAGTTTAAAGCCCACCCCTGCCATATACGCCTGCATTGAAGCAAGAGATTGGAAAACCACAATTTACTTCGATTTATGATTATGATGACAGGATTGAAAGGACCTACAAGATAATTGAAAAGGAGACTTCAAAGGAAAATGTTGATCTAATAACGAAATACGATCGATCAATGATTGCAGAATCTCTTGCCAAAGCTACTAGACACAAACATCTTCAGGTTATTTTGAATCTTACAAGATTTCTTGGAAAAGACTGGAAGGATGTAACAAAAGATGATGTTGAAAATGTTGTAGTCAGGATAGTACAAGAATACTGTACTGATTCAGGTCAGGAAACCAATACAAGTTATGATCATAAAAAGATCCTAAAGATTTTCTTTAGATGGTTCAAGCTTGGCTCACGCAAAAAAGAGGAAGTTGGGGATCCACAAGAAACAAAAGATGTAAAAATAAAAAAAGTAAAAGACAAAATTGTTCGTGAAGATCTGATAACAGAAGAAGATAGAACTAATTTACTTCAAGTTTGTGCTGATAATCTAAGAGATAGAGCTTTTATTGATTGTCATTCTGAAGCTGGAACACGTCCGGGAGAAATCCTGAGTCTTCAAATAAAACATGTCAAATTTGACAGATATGGAGCATTGATTCATGTAGATGGAAAAACAGAACCTAGACCAATTCGCTTGGTTAGATCAACTCCAAATCTTGCATCTTGGATTGACGCGCATCCTTTCAAAGATAATCCAAATTCACCCTTGTGGATAAGTACAGAGACATCGAAATTTGGTAAACAACTAACCTATCATGGAGCATATCAAATGGTAAGACGCAGATGTAGACAAGCCAAATTGCCAAAACGAGTTTATCTTAATTTGTTTAGACACTCCGAAGCTACGCAAACAGCACAATTTATGACTGAAGCTCAAATGAGAAAAAGGCATGGTTGGACTCCATATTCCAAAATGCCAGGAAGATATGTACATCTAGTTAATGCAGATGTAGATAAGGCAATACTTTCACATCTTGGAATAATAAAAGATGATAATGAAACAAAGCTAAAACTTCCGAAAAAATGTCATATATGTGACATGCACAATCCTCCTGAATCTTCTCTCTGTACAAAATGTGGAAAACCATTAGATCTTGAAACTGCTTTAGAAGCAGAACAAAAACTGCAGGAAGACAAAGAAAAAAGCAGGATTGAGTTTGAGGAAATTAAGAAAAGAGTTGAAGAGCTAGAATATGGAGCTGAAGCAAGAAAAGGAGCCTATGCTAAGAATATGTTGAAGTTTAGGTTAGAAAAAGACAGGAAATTCTATGTGGGATACTGCATTGAAATTCCTCAAGATAGAGGCCAAGGAAACACCAAATCTGAGGCAATAAACGATACTAAACAAGCCATCAGGCTGTGTTTGTCTTATTTGGCAGATAAAAAAAGAAAATCTTCCTCTAAATTAGTAACTGTATCAGTTTGAGCCTTCCAGTACTAGGATGTAAAGAAACTTAAATAATTAAAAAGAATACTTGATTGTTACATGTCTGTCAAGATAAAAGATGTCAAAGCCAAAGTAATCAGAGAAGATGATGGATCTTACTCTATTGCATGTTCTGCATTGGGCGTGTATAGCACGGGTAAAAATCTACAAGATGCCAAAAAGAACTATCTTAAAGCCATCAAGCTTCATTTATCAGTTTTAAAAGATAAAGCCACAGAATCAATTGCGGTTTGAGGAAGCTTTCACCAATACAAGGAAAAGAACTAATCAAAATTCTTTGTAACAAGTTTGGTTTTCAAGCAATTAGACAAAAAGGAAGTCATGTTACAATAACAAATGGAACCATATACGTTACCGTTCCATTAAAAGAAATTCGCGTAGGATTGCTTGGAGTCATTCTAAGAGACTGTAACATAACTAGGGAAGAATTTCTAGATCTATTATAAAACATCTGTGGTGTTAAACTAGAATTCTAAATCCGCTAGTGGGTCTTGAATTGTTTCATTAAAGTAGGGTCTTACCAGACCAGAATCCATGAAAGAATTAGATTATTTGAGGCTACGATTGAGACTCTAATGAATCCAGCACTACGACCTTCAAACATTGCAGAAATCTAATTATAAATAAACCCACAATTGAACACTTCAAATCCCTAACTTAGCAGCGAGAGAAATTTGATCCAATGATCCTATCATTGAACAGAGTGGATAAAGATCATCTTTTTAACTTGGTCTTACGGGCATAACACGGATTGGTGTGTTGCTATGCAAGCAAACCCGTGGGTATTGTTAGCTGTCTACTTTCTTCTAGACATCGCTGTTAGTAATTTCCATGGCACTGGACTGTACTACGCAAAAGGGAGGCGATGCATATTCAAGTTAACAAGGGAGTAAAATGAAACACCTGCCTTCAAGATCAAATTACATTTTTTTTCTTGCGTTAGTTTCAAGCCTACTCTTTGTTTCCTCCATACAATCTTCATCTGCAATTGGTGTCACTGCCACAGTCAATGTCGGTCTTACTCCAGTTGACGTTGCATATGATTCCGGCAAAGGAGAAATATATGCTAGTAATCAAAATGATGGTACAATTTTAGTCATAAACGATACCACAAATACTGTTTCTGCTACCATTCCAGCCGGTTCTGCTCCGGAAGGAGTAACATATGATTCAGGAAAAGGAGAGATATTTGCTACCAATAATGATGGCAACAAAGTACTAGTCATCAGTGACACAACAAACACTATTTCTGCAACAATCACTGTTGGTGCAAGTCCAAGCGGAATTGTGTATGACTCTGCAAAAGGCGAAGTGTTTGTATCTAATAATGACGCAAATACCGTTTCTGTAATAAATGATACAACAAATGCTGTAACTGCTACCATAGCAGTTGGCTCAGGTCCTGATGGAGTAACATATGATTCAGGAAAAAAAGAGATATTTGTATCTAATATTGACGCAAATACAGTTTCTGTCATAAATGCTACAACCAATGTTGTTTCAGCTACAATCACTGTTGGCTCTGCACCGGAAGGAATCACATATGATTCAGGAAAAGGCGAAATATACGTCAGCAATTATCATGATAACACAGTATCTGTGATAAGTGATGCAACAAACGCAGTTATTGCTACAGTATCTGTCGGTCTTACTCCAACTGATATTATCTACGATTCTGGAAAAGGCGAAGTAATTGTTGTTAACGAAGATTCCAATAGCGTTTCTGTCATAAGTGATTCCACAAATACTGTATCAGCTACAGTCAATGTCGGTCTAACACCTACAGAGATTGCATATGATTCTGGAAAAAGTGAAGTAATTATTGTCAACGAAGATTCCAATAATGTCTCTGTCATAAGCGATTCCACAAATACTGTTTCTGCTACAGTCAATGTTGGTCTAACACCTACAGAGATTGCATATGATTCTGCTAAAGGTGAGGAATTTGTCAGTAATTATCATGATAACACAGTATCTGTGATAAATGATACCACAAATGCAATCATTACTACTGTACCTGTTGGCTTTTCTCCTGAAGGAATTACATATGATTCCGGTAAAGGCGAGGTGCTTGTTGCTAACGTGGATTCAAACAATGTATCGGTGATAAATGCTACAACCAACGTTGTTTCAGCTACAATCACTGTTGGCTCTGCGCCAGAAGGAATTGTGTATGATCCCCTAAAGGCAGAGACATTTGTCACAAATAATGATGCAAATACTGTTTCTGTCATAAATGATTTAACCAATACAGTGTCAGCTACCATTGTAGCTGGATCAGGTCCTGAAGGAGTAATCTATGACTCTGGAAAAAAAGAGATATTTGTATCTAATAATGACGCAAATACAGTTTCTGTCATAAATGCTACAACCAATGTTGTTTTAGCTACAATCACTGTAGGCTCTAGTCCTAGTGGAATAACATATGATTCAGGGAAGCACGAAATTTTAGTTGTCAATGTAAATTCAAACAATTTCTCTGTCATAAACGATACAACAAATACAGTCTCTGCTATCATAGCTGTTGGTCTTACTCCTGTTGAAATAACATACGATTCTGGAAAAGCAGAAGTGTATGTCGGCAATCAAAATGACAATACAGTATCTGTCATAAACGATACAACAAATACAGTCTCTGCTATCATAGCTGTTGGTCTTACTCCTGTTGAAATAACATACGATTCTGGAAAAGCAGAAGTGTATGTCGGCAATCAAAATGGTGATACAGTATCTGTCATAAGCGATTCCACAAACACCATATCAAGCACTATCAATATAGGATTAACTCCAGTAGAAGCTGCATATGACTTGGCAAAAAAAGAAGTATTTGTTGTAAACAAAGATTCTGATAACATATCAGTGATAAACGATACGACAAACGCGGTTATTGCTACAGTATCGACCGGTACGACCCCTAGTGGAATAACCTATGATGTAGGCAAGGGCGAGATATTTGTATCCAATGAAGGCTCAAACAATGTTTCTGTAATTAGTGATTCCACAAATACAGTTGTTGCCACGATATCTGTTGGTTCTGCGCCACAAGGAATTACATATGATTCTGGCAAGGGCTATGTCTATGTAAGCAACAATGAAGGCAGTACCGTTTCTGTGATAGCTGACAGTACCAATACAGTTACTGCTACAGTATCAGTTGGTCTTAATCCTGCTGGTATTACCTATGATTCTGGGAAAGGTGAGGTGTTTGTATCAAATGGAGGCTCTAACAATGTTTCTGTAATTAGTGATTCAACTAACACAGTTTCAGCCACCATAACAGTTGGTTCCAACCCCACTGGAATAGTATATGATTCTGGAAAAGGAGAGGTGTTTGTATCAAATGAAGGTTCTAACAATGTTTCTATAATTAGTGATTCAACTAACACCGTTTCAGCTACTATTAGCGTAGGAACAACTCCTCTTGAAATAGCATACGATTCTGCAAAAGGCGAGTTATATGTTGGAAATCAGCACAGTGGTACAGTATCTATAATTAGTGATTCCACAAATGCAGTCATTGCAACTGTATCTGTAGGATTGGATCCTGCTGAGGTGGTTTATGATTCAAGCAAAGGAGAGGTGTATGTTGTTAACGAAGACTCTCACACCATATCAGTCCTAAGTGACACAGATTTAATTGTAGCTGGTGGAGATTATTCTTTATCTCATCCAGCATTTGGAGGAAGTAAATTTGAAAGTAATAATCTATATCCACTATACATTGATGGAAAAGGAATTGCGTTGCCACAATATTCTAATTTGGTACCTACCACAGTGGTACATACCGGCACTCCTGCTACAATTAGACTTGAAGCTTATGATAACCAAGGATCTCAGTTAATAGAACATGTAGGGTTGTTCACAAACCTGTCAGGAAATGATACCAATATCTCAGACAGCAATACTCAGGTAATATGGGAAAAAGGTGAGCCCCTTACAGTAATAGATCCGCTTCATATTTTCAGTCACGTCAACGTCATCACCATACCAAAGGGCAACCTCTTAGAGCTAGACTATAACGTGACATTTGCAAAACAGATGCCAACCTCTTCAATCATAATTCGCATGTGGAATCAGTATAGGTCATCAACTGATGTTCAAGTGCTTGATGCAATCCGGGTTTTACCAACTGCAAATACCATACAGGTTCCACAAGATCCAACACAGAACAAGACCGGAACTACATCTGTGACACCATCTTTTAATCTACATCCAACACCTGACACCACACCTACATCACAAGTTGATATGATGACTATCGTAAAAGAATGGGGAGGATACCTACCACAATCAATTTCCGATTCGCAAATGCTTAACTCCATGGGAATCAAGGGCGACCACACACCATCATGGCTTATGAAGACAACAAAGTGGGTGGTTGATGGCTCTGTCACACTACAGGATTTTGAAAACACTATCAAATATCTGCATGATACAGGAATCATAAAATGATAATTTTATGAACAAAGTGGGTCCAAAATAGTCCCTTGATGATGGTATATTCCCACTAGACCTGAACCTTGAATTAGTTCTTTTAAGGCATGGGTGTTAAATTAATTCACAAGATCTCTCTCCCGGCGCCTTAATCTATTCTAAAACCTACTCATTGCGAATAGATGAAATGAGGTTCTGGTATTTATGATGCAATCACACTAAATGATCTACAGATGGAAATGGAATCCCAGAAGACAAAGGGATTCTAGAACAAACTCAATTTTTATTGTAATGTGTTAGCCCAAAAATACACAAACAGAATTTGTTCAAGTTATTCTGAATAGCTCCAATATCCTTTTTTTTTCTTACGTTCTATCTCAATTAGCAACTTTGTCAACAGCAATCCAGCTATAAAGCCACCTACATGTGCAATAAATGCAATTGATAATGACGCAAATGAACCAATGAATGCATACGCTATCTGTATTGCAAGCCAATAGTATCCCCTGATATCACCTAGCGCAGCTGTAATTCCCATTACACCAGAAATTGCACCAGATGCTCCAATTAGTACACTTGATCCATTTCCCAAGATGAAAGATGCCACTATACTATGCAGCAGTGCACCTGCAATACCTGATGATAGATAAATCAAGAGAAATCTTGGTCTGCCAACTGATCTTTCCGCAAAGCCACCAAGATATGCTAGTGCAAAAAGGTTGAACGCAATATGGGCAATGTTTGCATGGATAAACATTGATGAGAATAATCTTGTTATGGTATCAGATAGTGGATGATTGTAGTGAAATAAATAATCTGGAATAAATCCATAATGGGAAATAATTTGGTCCTGCGAATTTGATAAAATACCATATGCAAAAATTATACCATTTACAATCATCAAAAGCGCTGTAATGGGTGGAGGACTAGATATCTTGAGAAACACTAGTTCATCAAATCTTATACTGATAATAAATTATATCAAATTTGTATTGTGTGACAATTAAATTCTAGTCACAGACGATTCCGATAGTCCCAAGTGATGGTATTTTCTCACTAGATCTGTCTAGTATCATGGTCTTAAAATAAACCCACTTTTATGCCACTGACTGAAAAAACTCAGGCTAACTTTTTACTTGATAGAAATCTTGAAAAATATAGTCGGAATTAGAGCAACAATTAATGCAAGTGAAACCATAGGAAATTCCGGAATTGCATAAGTACCATAAATTGTTAATTCATTAGTGTGGACCGGAAAGTCAATTGCAAGAGTTCTATAAATCGTAGCCCTTGTTTCATTAAACTTGGCAGGTTGTTTATCGGCAAGTACATAGTAAACATCATCGCTACCATCAGCTTTCTTTGAGTCGATTAAATCTCTTGGTAATTGTATAAACAACACTCCATCACTTACCGTTCCCATCTTTATGTGCAAAGAAAATGTATCTTTGTCAACAGCAGTACCAAGTATTTGGCCTCCAACTGCATTATAGCTTAATGAAAAGTAAGTGTTAGCGACAGCGATCGTACCACCAGAAAATTCAGGTGTACTTGATGTATGTGTAGTTGAGTTTTTAGGAAAGAGTGAAGCAGAAGCTTCTTTTGACGGGTTACTTGTACCGATTAAATTTATCGCTGATATTCTATAGGTGTAAGTATCTGTATTCAATCCTGTGTGTAGATATGTGGTACTATTTCCTGCATTTGGGGTTAAAACTAACCAGCTACCTAAACTAGTTTTCACTTCTATCTTGTAGCCAGTCACTGGAGATTTACCGTTATTTAATGGAGCAACCCATGACAGCTTTACACTAGTTTGAGAAGCTGTGGCATCAAGACCCGTTGGGGGATCAGGCTTGGATATACATTGTGAGGAAGATGATGAAATAGAATTTGGTGCTGAAGTGTTTGTTGGTGTAGCTGAAACCTGTGTCGAAGGATTGCTTTCACCACCATTTAAGAAAAGAGCAGTAACTACAAAAATGTAGGTCTTGCCAGTTACCAAATTATTTATAGAATAACTTGTAGTCAGCCCCGTGTTGTCTAATACGGTATCATAGACGTTGGGGGAAAGTTGCCTGTCGATCTTGTATCCTGTGATTGTTTGCCCATAAGTTTCTGAAGGCGGAAACCAAGAAAGACTAATCTCAGTTGGAGAAACTGCTGTAGCGGTCACTCCTGACGCAGTAAATGTTTTTGCCGTCATTGCAGATGCTTCATTTGACAAGCCTCCCAAGCCAATGCAATTGATTGCTGATACTCGATAAGTGTAGGCTGTACCAGTTGTCAGATCTTTTTGGATGTATGATGTAGATGGGCTTGCAGTATTTGCAACCAAAACTGAATATTGATTTGAGCCGGTTCTGTATTCTATCTCATATCCAATTATTGCAGAACCTCCAGTATTTTTGGGTGGGTTCCATGATAAACTAATACTTGTTTCAGAGGCAGAAAATGCATCAAGCCCGGTAGGTGCATCTGGAACTGTACTTATTTGCGTTGGTGTTGCTGTTACCGTATTTGATGAATTACTTGTGCCAACCGAGTTTATTGCAATGACTCTGTAGGTGTAAATGTGACTAGTTGTTAATCCGGTGTTAGAATAGCTAGTATATGAACTGCCAGTATTTGAAACCAGATTCATAAAATTGCCCGAGTCTATCTGATATTGGATTTTGTATCCTGTCACAGGAGGTCCGCCGTTACTTGTTGGTGAAATCCATGAGAGATTTATCTGAGTTGCTGAATATGATGTCGCAGTAAGACTAGTTGGTGGATTTGGAGGTATGTTTAGAGGCGGAGCGGATGTTTTTTTTGGTGTAGCTACAGCTTCAAGTGAAGGGCTACTTGTGCCAACTGAGTTTATTGCAGACACGCGGT
>Ga0206888_1196_pt1 | contig 13441 bp, 6 predicted proteins | sample Alteio_BWOrgHeat_90_FD_153258 | JGI IMG/M metagenome (GOLD analysis project Ga0206888, IMG submission 153258) | Enriched cells from forest soil in Barre Woods Harvard Forest LTER site, Petersham, Massachusetts, United States - Alteio_BWOrgHeat_Nextera4 ... | reverse complement strand
CCACCAGGAAGTTATACGCATCTATCCTATCCTTATCCTGCCCCTTTTCGATGGACAACCGGCGCCGCATCGAAAAGTCTGCCCTGTCCTTGTAATAGGGAAAATACCCAATGGCGAAGACGAGCAGGATCAGCGCGAGGAACCCTGTATAAAGGGGTGAAGCCGGTTTTACGATGTAACCAAGGACAAGATCGACCAGGGAGAGGAGGCCAAATCCGAAGAAAACCGATTGGAGCGCCTTCAGGTAGAAGAAATAATGATAGGAGGGGACGGTCTCCGGCAGTTGGATATGAAACTTCTCCCGGATGCCGTAGATGCAGGAGGTGTAGAGATACATCCCGATGGAGATGAACAGCCAGTTGAAGATGATGAGTCGCGGAAGCCGGTGCCGAACATTCCTATAGAACCAGACAAAGCCGATGACGGCGATGACAAGGGAAACGGAGATGTTGTGTTGGATGAGGATCCGCCAATTGTACCAGTACATGCTATCCGGGCGCCATTCGACGATGTATTTGTTGACCAGGTGCATATGGTACTTCCCGACGATGTAGTAAAGCATCGGAAAGGCGACGATGATAAAGGGGGCGAAGGCGGCGAGGCCCTGGAGAAAGCACCGTTGGAGGGCCGGGTAGTTCTTTTCACGCCAGGCCCGCCAGCAATTCCCTGCCTGGATGGAGATGAGGATCAGGACGATGAGGAGGGCGGGGGCTGCGTGCCCGAGAAAGGATAACCCGGTGGAGAAGCCGAGGAGAAGGAACCAACGATATTTCCCGGTGCTAAAAGCCTTGTAACATAAGAGGACATTGACGTAGAAAAAGAATTGAGCAAAGGTAACCGGGTACAACCAGGGTGAGTAGGTAGCGGCGCCGGTGCCTTCGACATTCCCCGCGGCGAAGAAGAGATACGAAAGTAAGGCCGTCGCTGCGACGCGGAGATTGAACAGACCCCAGGTCATGAAAAAGAAAGCGAGCGGTCCGAGCAGGTTGAGATAAAGACCGGCGCGGGTGACGATGATGTTTATGGGGAGGCCGGTGATCTTTACCAACATCGCTTCGATGGAGAACACCAGGGGATTATACCAGAGATAGTGTCCCGCGTAGGTGGGGTCCTGGCCGAAATGCCCGTCGATAGTGTTACGGATGAAGGCCATATCCCGGTCAAAGTCGGTATCGAAGGGCCAGGTCAGGTCGTGAACAGTCCTGAAGCATTGGACAAAGGCCATGGCCAGCATAACAAATGATGCCGTCAAAAGGATAAGCCGTTCTTTTTTTTCGAGCCCGTTGGATCCCCGCATGTCAATTCATTTTAGGAGTAGAACCGTTGTGTTGCAGGGTCTCAGAAGTAGCGTAGGTCAGCTATAAATATAACCGCTTTTTATTGGATCGCAAACAATGTGAAGGTATTATTCCGGAGCACCACTTTACCCGGTGTCATAGACCCCGGGGTCAATGCCTTGTTGGAAAGCAGGATATAGCTAACGGTGTATTCCCGGATCAATTTTTCCAGGGGTTCGCGTTGGTTGTCCCGGATATCCATCAGCATGGCCTTGCGATCGGCCTCGCGGCGGGCAAAATCCACATAGGGGTTGGAGAAAGTATAGGCATTGGAGACCATTTTGCGACCGGTGGCCATGACAGGAAACAGTGACGGATCATTTTCACACAAGATGACCTTGTCGGGGTCGAGGTTATGCAGGAGATAATTGTACACTTCCAGCTTATCCTGGCTTTGTTCTTTTTCGATGGAGAGTTGTCGTGCGAGGGTAAAATCCTCGCGTTTTATGTAGAAGGGGAGCCAGCAGAAGGCGATGACCAGGATCAGCGGCAGGAGATAGCGCTGCAAGGGCCGCAGGAGATAGACCAGCCCCAATCCAAAAAAGACCGACTGGATCGCTTTTATATAGATAAAATAATGAAATGCCGGGACCATCGCGGGCAGGAGGATGTGGTAGCGATGATCGAGGAAGGCGACGATGGTCGCATATAGATAGAGGCTAACGGAGACGACCAACCAATTGTGGATGATCCGGCGGACCAGGCCTTTTGGAAATGATCGGTAGAAAGAGATGGCGCCGGCGACGGCGATCAGGAACGCTAACGAGAAATTGGCTTTGAAGAGTCCCCAGGCATTATTCAGGAAGAAGAGCCCTTCGGTGTATTCCGATGGCTCCCGGTTGATGATGTGGAGGTGATATTTCCCAATAACGTAATAGAGGATGGGGGATGCGGTGACCAGGAAACAACCAAAGGCAATGAGTCCCTGGACAAGGAGCGTTCTTATGCGGGCCGGTTGTTTTTCCCGAAGCGCGGTGAGCAGATTGCCTGTCTGCAGCGAGATCATGATCAGGATGACGATGAGGGTCGGGGCGGCATGTCCTAAAAAGGTGATGCCCAGTGCCAGACCCAGAAGGGCGAACCAGACAGATTTTTGTGTGGAAAAGGCCTGGTAGCAAAGCAGGAGATCGAGGTAGAAGGCAAAGAGCATGAAGGCCGATGGATAGAGCCATGGCGTATAGGTGGCGCCGAGGACGAGGAGTATCTTGCCCGAGGACATAAAAAGATAGGAGAGCGTGGCGCCCAGCGCAACTTTTGGATCGAAGAGCCGGAGGCACATTAAAAAGAAGCAGATGGGGCCGAGGAGGTTCAGGTATGCGCCGGCGCGGACGAGGACGACATTTACCGGCAGGCCGGTGAGCTTTACGAGGCCTGTCTCCAACAGAAAGAGAAGGGGGTTATACCAAAGATATTCGTGGAGATAGCTGGGGTCTTTTCCGTAGGCGCCGTCGAGGGTGGACTGAACAAAGGACATATCCCTGTCAAAATCGACGTCGAAGGGCCAAAGGAGGTCGTGGGTGGTGCGAAGACATTGGAAGAAAGCGATGGCCAGTAAGATTAGGAAGGTAAGCCATACCCCCCTTTTCTCCTTTAGGGTCAAGGCATTGTAATTAGACATATCTCAAGATAGTTATATTTGGTATTAAATGTTCCTTATGCAAAAAATCCTTTTCGGCTGGTTGATGCTGTTGCCCGTTTGGGTGGTGGCGCAGCCGGCCGCGGGGTCGGCGGCGCTGTCGCCTGATGTCCTGCGATGCGAGTACCATGTCGAGCCGTTGGGCGTGGATGAAGCGCATCCGAGGCTATCCTGGAGCCTGGTGAGCAAGGGGTGGGATGAATACCAGGCTGCGTACCGGCTTTCGATCCGTACGGATAGCGGCGACTGGTGGGACAGCGGGAAGGTGAGTGACAGCTCGAATATCAATATTGTTGCGGGAGGTCCGGCCCTTCGGCCTTTTACGCGCTATTACTGGCGGGTTGCCGTATGGGATGGCGCGGGACATTATTCCGGCTGGAGCCCGGAGAGTTGGTTTGAGACCGGGATGCTCGACAGCACCAATTGGCGGGGAAAGTGGATCAGCGAGAACAAGCCGTTGCCGGTGAAGGAGGAAGAATTTTACCAGGACCATCCCGCGCCTTTGTTCCGGAAGGGTTTTCGGGTGGATAAGCCCGTGCGTTCGGCCCGGTGGTATATCAGCGGGCTTGGCTATGATGAGGCCTATCTCAATGGGAAGAAGGTGGGTGACGCGGTGCTGGACCCTGCCTGGACGGATTACCGGCATACCGTCTTTTACCGGGTGTATGATGTTACCGGGGAGTTGTTGTCCGGCGACAATGCCGTGGACCTGTTGCTTGGCAACGGGTGGTATAACCCCCTACCCTTGCGGTTCTGGGGGCGGATCAATTTCCGGGAAGCCCTGGCGGTGGGCCAGCCGCGGGTGCTGGCTAATCTGCGGATAGTCTATACCGATGGCAGCGTGGATGTGATCCCTACCGATGAGAGCTGGAAGGTAGCCGGGAGCGCGATCTTGCGGAACAATGTTTTTCTTGGGGAGACCATCGATGGGCGGCGGGAAAATAAGGAGACCGACTGGCAACCCGCGGTGGCCGTGGCTTCACCCGGGGGAAGACTTGTCGCATCCGTGTTGCCCCCGATACGGGTTACGCGGACTTTTAGTGTTGTGGCCGTCACAGAGCCGGCGCCGAAGGTGTTTGTGCTCGACTTCGGGCAGAACTTTGCGGGGTGGTTGCGGATGCCGCTGCAGGGGCGACCGGGGCAGGTACTTCATTTTAAATATGGCGAGATCCTGCAACCGGATGGCCGGGTGAACGGGCTAACGACCGTAGCGGGGCAGATCAAAGAGGTTTATCATCTCAATGGCGGTCCTGGTGCCCCGGCGACGGCCTACCAGGAAGATGTGTATATCTGCCGGGGAGATGGCACCGACCTATTTCAGCCGCACTTTTCGTTTCATGGGTTCCGGTATGTCGAGGTCACGGGGTTTGACGAGCGGCCGGTCATGGCCGGGATTACCGGGCTTGGGCTTAACACGGATGTCGGGTCGATGGGGACTTTTCAATGCAGCGAGCTCTTGCTTAACCATATCCAGGAGATGGTGCGGAATACATTTTTGAGTAACCTGTTCAGCGTTCAGTCGGACTGTCCCGGCCGCGAGAAACAGGGGTATGGCGGGGATATGGTGGCGACGGCGGATGCCTTTTGTTACAATTTCGATATGAGCAGTTTTTATGCGAAGACCGTTGGGGATCTTGCGGATGATGTGCGGCCGAATGGGGGAATGCCCGAATGTGCGCCGTACAACGGGATCGCGGATGAGGGGTTTGGGGAGGGAACGGGGCCGATCGGCTGGCAGTTGGCCTTTCCCTTTTTACAGGAGAAGCTTTACCGGTTCTATGGGAATAAGCGGATCATCGCCGATGAGTATCCGAAGACGGTACGGTTGATCGAATTCCTGCGAAGCCAGGCGGTGGGCGGACTGATCGATCATGGCATCGGCGATCATGAAGCCGTGAATGCGAAACATGTGCCGCTGACGAGCGGAGCTTTTTATTATGGTCATGTGCGATTGCTTTGTGAATTGGCGCGGCTGTTGGGAAAGAACGATGATGCGGCGCGGTATGGATTGCTGGCCGACAGTATTGCGGCGGTGTTCAATGCGCGGTATTTACGAAGTGATACGGGAGAGTATGATACGGCCTGTAACCAGACCACGCAGGTGTTCCCGTTGTGGTGGGGGCTGGCGCCGGAGAAGAGTTTTTCCGTACTCGCCCGGCTGATCGGGACCCGTTACGGGGGGCATCTGGCTACGGGTATTTTTGGCACGAAGATGTTGTTCGATGTGTTGCGGCGTTTTGACCGGAACGATCTTGCTTACCGGGTGGTCATGCAACGCGACTATCCCGGTTATGCCTATATGCTCGATCATGGTGCGACGACGTTGATCGAGTCCTGGGCACTGACTGATCAGAATAGCTGGAACCATCCGATGTTCGGGTCGGTCAGCGAATGGTTCTATCGCAGTCTTGCGGGGATCAATGCCGCGGAAGATGCCTGTGGGATGGACAGGCTGGTGTTTCGGCCTTCTGTTGTCAACGGGCCGCGGTGGGTGAAGGCGAGGTACCAATCAATAAGAGGAGAGATCGTATCGGAATGGGAGAAAAAAGGGGATGAGCTCAATTGGCGGGTGGTGATCCCGCCGAATGTGCGGGCGGAGGTGGATGTGCCTGCCGGGGAGGGCGATGAAGTATATGCAGAGGGCAAGCGGGTGTCGCCGGCTTTTTGGAAAACTGGGTTTGCCGTCCTTTATCGCGGGTCGGGGGAGGTTCATTACCGGGTGAAGAAAAAGTAGGGATCAGTTTCGCCCGAGTATTCTTTGGGTGTAATGCTCCAGGGATTCCTGGAACTGATAGAAGAAGGCTTCTTTCAGCCTGGGTTCGGGCAGGCCGGTATGTTCAACCAGCAGGGGGATGGACACCTGGCGATATGGATGATGATCCAGGTAGATCTTTACGGCATATGCGCCGTCAATTTCATGTTGCGAAGGAATCATAGCGGTAGACGTTAGGCAAAAAAAGGGTCTTTAAAAAATGGCCTCTGGAACCTGTTTATGGCTAAAAGTTACGCAACAGGGACAAATCCGGATGTATTCAAAGTGTAAGAAAAACACTTAGTGTGTAAAAACGAGTGATTTTGTGAAATTTCAACCGTTTACATTATTGACAATTTTCGCAATATCCCTACTTACCTTAGGTGGGGTGCGGCGGCCCGGAAGCGGGGGTTCGCTGCGCCGGAGCAGTGGAGGTGCGGTAGGGCGGAGGTGATGAGTGGGGCGGACCAGGCGTAGTGTATTGGGGGTGGGCGAATTGATGTTAATTTGACAATTATTCTTTTTCTCCCTATCTTGTGAGAGGATGTTCCGAACCGTCCCGATTGCTTGTTCAAAAACGACCTTTATACCGACCAAGAACTTCTGCTGCTGATTGCGAAGGGCGACCCGATGGCCTTTCGGCAGTTGTTCACTGCTTACTCCCGGCAGGTATATACTCTTTGTCTCCGGCTTACAAAAGATGCTGAACAGGCGCGGGACCTTACCCAGGAAACCTTTGCGCGGCTGTGGACAAAACGGGAGAGTCTCCCTGAGGTGAGGGATTTCAAGGGTTATCTTACCACGATCGCTTTGAATCTTATCCGAAATTACCTGCGCCGAAAGGTGCTCGACCCTGCCAATGCCGAATATCTTGCCAATTATTTCCGGGAGAATACGCTGTTACCTGACAAAGAAATGGAATTAAAGGAACTCGGGCTTGCTTTGCAGGAAGCGGTCGATCATCTTCCGCCCCAGTTGAACCGGAGTTTTATCCTCAGCAGAATGGCGGGGATGAGTCATAGCGAGATCGCCAGCCGGATGCATCTGTCGCCGCTGACCGTGAAAAGCCATATCGCCAGGGCGCTTACTTTTATCCGGGCCTATCTCGAGCAGCACCATCCTAAATTATTGACTTATAGCGCATTATTCTTCTTCAGCCGAATTCTTTAAAAAAATTGCCTTTTTGATGCCTCCCGAGCTACGGCGGCAGTGTCCTTATTCCGGGGGGCCTGATCTCCCCGGAACAAAACCTGCTTGTCATGACACTGCTGGAAGAACTTTTCCGCAAATATCTTCGTGAAGAGATCACGCCTGCCGAATTGGAACAGTTTCGTCAGTTGGCCACCCAAGAAGGGAACCGCGCCGAGCTTGACCGGTTGCTGGCGGAATGGATCGAGGTTGATTTTCCCGCAGAACATCCCGAACGACTCGATGTCAATGCCCTTTATAGTGAAGTGACAGAAAAGTGGGCTATCCCCCAGGCTGCCGCCAATGGCGGGAGAAGAGTACCATTTTTGTGGTTTGTTGCCGCCGCCTGTCTGCTGCTTTTTGCCGGTGTCCGGCTTCTCCGGCGTCCCCCGGTTATTTCCGTTGCGCCTGTTGCCAAGGCGGCGGTGCCGATTCCCCCTGCCACCACCAAGGCGACGCTGACCCTGGCCAATGGGAGCCGGATCATCCTTGACAACGCGGCTATTGGTCATCTTGCGCAGCAAGGCAATACGGTGGTCATCAAACTCAATGACGGGCAATTGGCTTACGAGGCGGCGAAGACGGGTGCCCCTGTTGCCAGCGACCCATCATACAATGAAATAACGACGCCGCGGGGCGGCTTTTACCAGCTGACGTTACCCGACGGATCAAGGGTCTGGCTCGATGCGGCTTCTTCGCTGCGATTTCCAACGGCTTTTACGGGTAAGGAGCGGATGGTGGAACTCACCGGGGAAGCTTATTTCGAGATAGAGCCGAAAGCGGCCCAACCCTTTCTTGTCAAGACGGGCGGCGTCAAAATAAATGTATTGGGAACCAGCTTCAATGTAATGGCCTATGCCGATGAGGATGCTGTGAGGACCACACTGGTGAGTGGTGCTATCCGGGTGGCTGCCGCCGATGAACAAAAGCTGGCGAAGCCGGGTGAACAGTTGAGCTGGGTGCGAGGGGATGCTTCTCTACGGGTATCGATGCCCGATATGCGCCAGGTATTGGCGTGGAAGCAGGGTGAATTCCGGTTTGACGGATTGACCATCTCCGCCATCATGCGGCAGATAGCCCGCTGGTATGATGTGGATGTGGAGTTCCGGGGTCCGCAGCCCGGGAACGAATTCAGCGGGGTCATCCCCCGGAAGAAAGAAGCCTCGGAACTATTGACAGTGCTGGAACAGACCGATGAAGTGCATTTTGAATTGCAGGGGAGAAAGATCATTGTAACGAAACCCTGATATAGACACCAAAACTAACGATCATGCAACCAGACCCTTAACAATCAACAACAGGAACGGCCAAAAATAAAGCCGGGTGTGAAATTGGAAGCCTCACCCCCGGCGGATGTTTTGTCCGCAAAAACCACCTTCTTAACAGACGATTTTCATTACACAAAACTCATTAAAGATATGAAATTTCTTTTAGTGATGAAACTAACGATTGTACTACTGCTTATTGCCACTTTCCACGCAGGCGCATCGACCTTCGCGCAGGAAGTCACGCTGAGCGCCAAAAGCATTTCGCTGCCGCAATTGTTCGAAGACATCAAACAACAGACCGGGCTTTCTTTTGTCTATGACCGGGCGGTGCTGGACCTTTCCCGGCCAGTCGCCGTCAATTACAGGAAAGTGCCTTTGAAACAGGTCCTTGACGATTGTCTTCGTCAACAAGGCCTCACCTACGTCTTATCCAATGGCGTGATCATTGTCAAGCGGCTGGTCGTCAAACACGACGTGGACATGGCCGTCAAGCCGGACACGGCGACGCTTGCGCTGATAGAGATCAAGGGGAAGGTGACCAACGAAAAGGGGGAACCGCTGGATGGGGCGAACATCAAGGTCAAGGGTTCTTCCATTTCCACCCAAACCGGACCGGACGGTTCTTTTACGATAAAGGCCGCCAACAATGCGACCCTGGTCATCAGCTTTATCGGTTTCGACAACAAGGAAGTGGCGGTGAATGATCAGACCAGTCTTGCCATCACCCTGCATGTCAACAACCGCGCCCTCAGCGATATCGTGATCATCGGTTATGGCCAGCAGCGGAAGGCCGATCTTACGAGTGCGGCGGTGACGGTCAAGTCGGAGGAGTTTGTGACCGGTCCGGTGACCGATGCCGGGGAGCTTTTGAAGGGGAAGGTTGCCGGGCTTGCGGTGGCCAATCCTTCGGGTGATCCCAATGCGCAATCGCAGATCATCCTGCGCGGAACGAATACTATCGGCGGTGCCAACACCGGTGTCCTGGTGATCGTCGATGGCGTCCCGGGTGACCTGCTGACGGTGGCACCCGAAGACATTGCCGAGGTCTCGGTCTTAAAAGATGCGTCCGCCACGGCGATCTATGGCGTGAATGGCGCCAATGGGGTCATGATCATCACGACGAAGCGGGCTACGGGGAATAATGTAAACACAGTGGACTATTCCAGCAATATCAGCACCAGCCAGGAGACGAGGGTTCCTAAATTGCTGACGGCGCAGGATTATCGTAACCAGATAGCTGCCGGCACGCGCCCCCCGACCTATGACCTTGGTAGCAGTACCAATTGGATCAAGGCCATGAGCAATAGTTTCCCGGTGTCGACCATCCAAAACGCCACGTTCCGCGGCGGTACCAGCCAGACCAATTACCTGGCGTCGTTGAATTTCCGGGATCTCGACGGGATCTTCCAGCGCAACAACCACAAACAGATCACCGGCCGTGCGGATATCAACCACAGCATGTTTGACGGGAAGTTGAAATTCAACTTCGGCATTCTGCAGACCAACTTTACCGACTTGCCGTTCTACCAATACGACTATGAGCAGGCGTTGAAGATGAACCCTACGGCGCCCGTGAAGGAAAAGGATGGGACGTTCTACCAGGAGCCGGACAACTTCGAGTATCAGAATCCGTTGTCGGATATCTATAATACCGATCAGCCGCAATCTGCATACCGGAGTAAATACAATGCGACCATTACGGTATTGCCGGTGTCAGGGCTTCGGCTGACGGCTACCGGTTCGTATACCAAGAGTGGTTATCTGAACCAGTATTTTGCCAATTTTCAGAATATCTCGACCCTTCGGGATAACCAGAACGGAGTGGCTACGACGGCGAGTGGTCAGGGCATCGACCGGTATCTGAATATGACGGCGGAATATTCCAGGGCTTTCGACGATCATCACTTTGCGCTGCTGGCCGGCTACGAGTACCAGGATCATGACATGTTCACTTCCAATACCACCAACCATGACTTTCCGACCGATATAGCTACTTTTGGTTACAACCTGATCCAATTGGGCGAGGCGCAAAAGAACGGCCAGGATGTCATCGGGACTACGAGGGTCCAGACCAATCTTATCAGCTATTTTACCCGATTGACGTATAACTATCGCGAGAAATACCTGCTGCTTGCGAGTTTGCGGATCGACGGGGCCAGCCAGTTGTACGGGGCGAGCGAGCCTTATGGGAAATTCCCTTCGGCGCAGGTGGGCTGGCGGATCACCAAGGAGTCCTTTATGCAGGATCAGCATTTTTTCGATGACCTGAAACTGCGGGCGGGTTATGGGGTTACCGGTAATCCGCCGGCGGCGGGATTTCTCGGCGTAGGATTGCTGGGATACAACACCTATACGCTTTATAATGGTCAGTGGATCCAAACGCTGGGTCCCAGCCAGAACGCGAATCCCAATCTTCGCTGGGAGCAGAAGCATGAGACGAATATCGGGGTTGACTATAGCCTGTTGAAAGGGCTGATCACGGGGACGGTGGATGTTTATGACAACCGGATCACCGGTTTGCTCTACTATTATAACGTTCCCAGTCCGCCCAATCTCTATCCGCAGACCGAGGCCAATGTAGGTAAGATGGAGAACAAGGGAGTCGAGGTGGCGGTGAATATAAATCCCATCCGGACGAAGGATCTCAGCTGGACCAGCAGTTTTAGCTTTTCGACCAACAGCAACCGGCTGATCAGTCTTTCCAACCAGTTGTACCAGACGACGGTACCTTATTTTACCACCGGCAGCACGTTTGATCCGATACAGACCTTTACCAATATCGTGCAGGTGGGGCAGCCCATCGGGCAGTTCTATGGTTTCAAGGTGGTGGGCGTTTCTTCCAGCGGCACCTGGATCTACCAGGAGCCCAACGGGAAGGTGGTCCCTTATGGTCAGTTCAATCACGCTTTTAGTGACAAACAGGTGATCGGCAACGGTCTGCCCAAATATTACGCCGGCTGGAACAACACCGTCCGTTATAAGGGCTGGGATCTCAGTGTGACCATGCGCGGGTCGTTTGGCTTCCAGGTGCTGAATATGCAACGGATGTATTTTGAGAATACATCCGTACAGAACTATAACCGGCTGGCTTCGTCGCGTGATAAGCTGTTCGGGACGGCCGTGCTTAGTCCTACGATGCCGGAAGAGTTCAACAGCCATTATATCGAGAATGGTGATTTCTGGAAGATCGACAATGTCACGCTTGCCTACCAATTCAAAAATCTCCGTTCGAAATATGTCCATGGCCTGAGGGTGTATGTTTCCACCCTCAATACGCTGTTGATCACGGGGTATAAGGGGACCGATCCCGAAGTGCCGCTGATCGGGTCGACCGTCACCAATCAGGGTCCCCAGGGGGTTTCGGGGCTTACTCCCGGTATCGACAGCCGGGATACTTATCCCACCACCAGGAAGTATACGCTGGGTGTAACGGCCAATTTCTAAGGAGCTAAAATTCAACTACAATGAAAAAGATATCTTGGATCATTTCCTGTACGCTTGTCCTCGTCGCCGGGGTCATTTCCTGTACAAAATTGAATAATAAGGACTATGCCACCATCGTGACGAGTCAGTTCACTCCCGGGCCGGCCGATGTGGCCGCGCTGGTCGGGGTTCCCTATACGAGCTGGCGAACCCTGCAACTGGGCAGAAGCGCCAATGCTATCTGGAGGACCAACGAGATCTCGGCGGATGAGACCGTTATCCCTGAGCGGCCCAATGGCTGGGTGGATGGCGGCATCTATCAGCGGGTGCATTATCACAAATGGACGCCGGATGAGGACAACTGTTTCCAGATATGGACGAATGCCTATGCGGGGATCACCAACTGCAACCGGCTCCTGTATCAGATCGATGCCAACCAGATACCTATCCCGACCGGGAAGACCCGGTTGCTTGCCGAGTTGCGGGTATTGCGGGCTTCCTTCTATTACGCACTGATCGATTTTTTTGGGAATGTTCCCATCGACACCAGTTTTAACGTTCCGGCCTCGTATGAGCCTACCCAGAGCACCCGGCCGCAGGTGTATTCCTTTATCATCTCCGAACTGACGGCCAACGTGCCTTTGCTCGACTCGGCCAATGATGCGACCACTTATGGCCGGTTCAATATCTGGGCCGGGTATACGCTGCTGGCCAAAATGTATCTCAATGCCGGGGTCTACAACGGTTCTCCGGATTGGGCGGATTGTATAGCTGCCTGTAACAAGGTCATCCAGTCCGGCGCCTACAGCCTGGAGCCAGTACAGGAGAATGTGTTTGCCACGAATAACTCCGGCAGTAAGGAGATCGTGTTCTCTATTCCTTTTGACCAGATCTATACGGCTGATGGAAATACCGCCTGGACCCTTCATATGGAAACCCTGGAGCCTGAGAACCAGGCGACGTATAATTTCCAGAACTCGCCCTGGGGTGGGATCTGCGCCATTCCCCAATTCATCAACACGTTCGACCCCGATGACAACCGGCTATCCGCCAACTGGGTACAGGGTCAGCAGTTCAACTCCGCCGGGGATACGCTGATCGGGCAGTTGGGGGCTTATCGTGGCAAGCCGCTTACGTATATCAATGCACTTCCCGGGGTTGATTCTTCGGAGGAGATCCATGGTTTCCGGCTGGGGAAGTTCCAGATCCAGCAGGGGGAACTGGTGGGGATGAGCAATGATTTCCCGTTGTTCCGGTATGCCGATGTATTGCTGATGAAGGCAGAGGCCTCGCTGCGTAGCGGGGACGCCAATACCGCAGCGGCGCTGGTCACGACGGTAAGGCAACGCGATTTTACGCTGAACCCTGCCAAGGCTACGGTCACGGGGACGCAGCTTAGTCAGCCGACGGTCTATAGTTATGGGTTGCGCAACCATCTCACCACTTCCTTTGACAATGTCAGTGATATCTCCTTTGGCCGGATGCTGGATGAGTTGGGCTGGGAATTTACGCAGGAAGGGCGGCGGCGGCAGGATCTCATCCGATTTGGCGTGTTCACGACGAAGTCGTGGTTATCGCATTCGCCGAATGGCGACTATCGCAGTCTGCTGGCCATTCCGACGAGTGCCTTGCAAACCAATGGTAATCTCAAGCAAAATCCCGGGTATTAATGAAGAAGTTATGATAAAAGGTTTTGGACGGGTGCGTCTGTTAAAGGCAATTGCTGTGTTTTTACCGCTGTTGTTCCTTTTGCTGGTGGAGGGATCTCTGCGGCTTTTTGGGGTGGGTCATTCCACGCGCCTTTTTGTCCGCGACCCGGATAACCCCGCCTATTATG
>Ga0206888_1197_pt1 | contig 13603 bp, 18 predicted proteins | sample Alteio_BWOrgHeat_90_FD_153258 | JGI IMG/M metagenome (GOLD analysis project Ga0206888, IMG submission 153258) | Enriched cells from forest soil in Barre Woods Harvard Forest LTER site, Petersham, Massachusetts, United States - Alteio_BWOrgHeat_Nextera4 ... | reverse complement strand
GAAAAATATCTTAGATAATTGTCATAATTTGTGCTCTTTTTACTATCTTTCTGTTGCTCTCCATCCTTTTGTAGAATTTTATCTAGTTTTAGAACAATGGGAAAACGAAAATTCGTCATAGACCTTGGCAATGAAAAAATAGAGGTAGAAGGGCATCAGCACAAAAATGTAGCAATCAAATATCTCATGAAAAGACGTAGGTCACTTATCATGACTCGTGATAAGGAAAAAGTTGAAAGATTGTACGAAAGTGTTCCAAAGGTAATATCCATAATAGGAGGTCATTTGACTAAATCCTATCAAGTAAACTGGGAAAGAGAGGGAACAACAGAATTTGAAGGGTCTAGATTTGTCTTTACCCTAACTGAGCTTCCAGATCAAAAGATAATTGCCTAAGTTTGTTACAAATCAATATCATTCAGTTTCACTTTTCTGATTGCTTTACCTTCACTCAGAATAGAAAAATTCTATTGCGGATCAACATCTTTCTGTTTGGTCTTATCGTCTTTTGATTTTTGTTGGGCTACGGCCTTTTTGGTGCTTTCTAGGTATGCAATAGTAGTTCCCAAGTTCCCAAATCCCATTGAATTGAGTGATTCTGATGGAACCATAACTATAGTATTCCCTTGAACCTTTATCGATTCATATAGCATGTTGGATTGTCTTAGAGCATATGCCACAGGATTATCTGAATATACTTTTGCTGCCTCTAGAAATTTTTGTGCAACCAAAACTTCGGACTCTCCATATGTCACTCTCGCGCTTTTTTCACGCTCAGCCTGAGCTTGCATTGACATTGCAGATTCCAACTCTTGTGGTATTATTACCTGACGAATTTCTACACCAGTTACTTCCATTCCCCAGTTACTTGCCTCACTTGAAATTATGGTCTTAACATGTTGATTGATTTCTTCTCTTTTTGAAAGCACATCTTGGAATAACGAAGAACCGATATTATTGCGGAGTGTTGTTTGAGAAACTTGTTGTATCATTTGATTAAAATTCTCTACATTTAGTATTGCGTCTTTAGCTCGCTCCTCGATTATTTTATAACGAAGTATAGCATCAATAGTTACTGGAACATTATCTTTTGTTAACATTCTTTCGGCTTTGAATTCACTCACTTTTTCTCTTACATCTACAACAAGTATGTTATCTGCAAAAGGAAGTCTAGTTTGAACACCTGGACCGACCTGTCTTTTATATTTCCCCAGTCTTAGTATTACTGCTCTTTCATATTGTTTGATAATCATTAGAAATGCAGAGATAATGATCGATACGCCTAAGACAAGCGATCCGTATATCATCAACGAATTATTAATTGTTAGTCCTGCCCCAATACCAATGATCAGAATAAGCACTCCTACAATAACGTAAGATCCAGAACCCTTTTGTTTGACCAATCGTTCTGCAAAATTAAATGGCGAGTATCCAGTAGACAATTCTTTTTTACCAATTACTATGAGTACACACCTGCATTTAAAGTGAGGCGGACAAAATGAAAAGAACAAAGGAGAATCATTCTCCTGCAAAATCTTCAGTTCTAACTATCCCCCAATAAAATAATGGGGGGATATAGACAGGGCTATAGATTTTGCACTAGGGATTGTTTTAGGCTAAATAAGAAATACATTTTTTCTTCTAACAATATAGACATTCATGGAAGAAATCAGAGAAAGCGAAATCACTTACATTGCATTTCTAGAGTGTGTCTTTCGAGGACGTTGGGTAAGTGCAGCAGATGAAAAAGAAGGAATCAGCGAGAATAATCAAAATGATTTCAACGAATATAGTGCTTTAGAAAATGGTTCTCAGTTATGGGTAGTTATGCCAGACAGATTACGTAGGGCATTTAGATTTAAAGAAAGCTCACTTGTCTTTGTTTATGGTTCTACTGTTAGATTTGATCAAAATGATTTGATTGAAGAGCTAGCAGTGGATGAAGAAAAACAAAAAGGAAAAATGTTTCATGACTAGATTTTGCACTATTAAAGCAAAAATATACTTAACTCGAATCCATTTTTGCAGAATATTTCTTTTTAATAACAAAATACTATTCTTTTGATGTGGAGAAAATAACAATAGTTTTCATTTTATTGGTAGTATTCCTAATAATTGTCACAGGTTTACTTCCAGCAGTAATCAATTTTGTTATTACTTCTATATCCACAATCATATCTATCATTCCTACAGTTCATCAAGCAGCGAAGGAAGTTTGTAATATAGACAGCACGGTGCTTGATAGTGTTGTCAATGAAATAGAAACACAAAAGCCTAACGATACAAAAATACAAAATATCATTAGTATTTACAGAACTGGAAGCAAATTGACTGAGTGTGATGTGATAAAGCTTGTATCTTACTTGAATGAAAATGAAAGAAAGAGATTCAACTTACAAGATATGGTGTGTACTGCTGTTAACTGTTCATGAAATTAGCATTAAATAGTAATGTAAAACGCCTTCGACTATTATTGTAAAATCATATTGAATAGTTAGAACTAGATTTTGTATTAATTTTTAAGATAGAATCATGTAATCAAAACCGATGAGTCTAGAACCAGATCTGTTTGATAAGATACCATCTAGGATCACAAGGTTTCGATACGAGAATAGTCTCATGGCAATTAAAAAAAGAGATCCTGACAGAGCCGATTTTATAATGAAAAACGTAGATGAACATTCACACATTCATCTTTATGGCAAAGAAAATGATGTTCATATGATATTCACAAGAGAAGACAGAAGAGGTAAAAAGAATGAACATAAATCAATTGACATAAACAAGTTTCTTCTAACTCTAGCGAAGGTTTACCAAACAGTATGGATGATACTAGAGAGAATAGAAACTGATGATCTTAGGTTTCAAGGATGTAAGGTCACACTTTGTTCTATTCCACAGCTTCAATTTGATAGAATACGAGATAGGAAGGCATATTTTTCACATAGAATCAATAAGTTAGAAACTAGTTTTGAGAATATAGATTCCTATGAGATTGGGTTTGGGTGTGTATACGATGAAAAAAACCATGAAACAGATATGATTCTAACAAGGAATGGGGAAATTTATCATTTGAATATCAAGGAACTAAAGAAAATAACAAATGATCCTAATCTGAAAAACTTGTTTTAATTTATCTATTTAGAAGGTATGTTTATGGATGAGATATAATGAATAATTACCTATCAGGGTAAATAGGTATGCAACTTGAATCGTTTACAGTAAAAAACTTTAGATCAATTAAAGACACAAAGTGTTACTTATCACCCGAAATCACAGTTTTAGCAGGAAAAAATGAATCTGGTAAAACAACAATTCTAAAAGCACTTGAAATGTTAAATGAAGATTCAGAGTTCAGGAATACTGATAAGTCATTAAATATAGAAGACAACGGTAAATTCTTTTTACAATGTTTATTTCGAATAAACGATGATGAAAAACAATCTTGTTTAACTAGAATTGGAGAAACAATAGAAACAAGCTCAAATGAAGTTATTATCGATAAATCAAGTGAAAGCAAAACATATGGAATTAAGGGTAGTTTTGTTGAAGAAATTAAGAATAAAATTATAGAATCACATCTTGAAAAGATCAAGTTTGCAAATCAACAGATAATGGAAATAAATACTATGTTGAAGGGTGCTAATATCCAGATACAGATATCTCATATCGTTGAAAATTATCCCAGTGATAAGGATATTGTTACTGTTTTACAAACATTGCAAGCAATAGCAACCTTTGTTACTACTCCACCTCATCCACAAATGGCTACAATAGTACCAAGAGTACAAGAGTGTGTGAAGACAATAGCTCCAATTCAAGAGGTAGCTAAGAAAATTAATGCGTTAGATTATGAAATAATAGATCAAATCCCAAGAGTGGTACTTTTCAGCTCTTTTGATGACATTTTGCCATCTGAAATTCCATATCCAGAATTTGTAATCGAGTCAGCATTAAAATCAAAACACAAAATTGTATACGACTTGATAACATTATCAAAATTAGATTTAGCAGAATTTGCGAGAACCGATAAACAGGGAAGAGCTAATCTGACTAACAGAGCTTCAAAAGTGACTAGCGATTCATTTGGAAAGTTTTGGAATCAAGAACCTATAGAAATATCCTTCAGAACAGACGAGCCTTCAGTGTTATTTTCTGTACAAAACAAGGGAAAAGAGACATTGTATAGACCGGATCAGCGAAGTAAGGGTTTACAATGGTTCATGTCTTTTTTCTTGAGAGTGACTGCAGAAGGTTCTCAGAATAATTTAATTCTGATAGATGAACCGGGATTATATCTTCACGCCAAAGCCCAACAAGACGTTCTTGAACTACTAGAAGAAATATCAAAAAATAATCAAGTTGTATTTACTACTCACTCACCATATCTTATAGATGCCAATAAACTAGGCAGAATACGATTAATCACTAGAAATAAATCGGAAAATACAGAGATTCAAAATAATTTTAACAAAGGAGCTGACATAGAAACACTCACCCCTATCATAACAGCAATTGGATTAGATATTACGAAAGGATTAGCATTTTCAAATAAATTGAATATAATAATTGAGGGAGTAAGTGATTATTATTATCTTCAAGCCATGTTACAGTATCTGCAAAAGAAGGAAAAATTCAAGTTTTCTCCTGATACTGTATTCATCCCATGCGTAGGAAGTACTAAGGTAGGATCTGTTATCTCTCTGTTACAAGGATATGGTTTTGATTACAAAGTTTTATTGGATAATAAAGGGACTACAAAAACTAAAAATTCACTCTTAAGAGACGGAGTAGAAGAAGAAAGGATAATATCAGCTGGCATAGTAGAATCAGATTCAATTGAAAATCTCTTTGATAAAAGTGATTTACAGAAATATGACCTTATTAACGAAGAATCAAGTAAAACTCTTACTTCCAAAAAATTTTATGATAGCGTAATATCAGGAAAATATGCTGATTTTTCTAAGCAAACAATTGATAATTTTAGAAGTTTAATGAATAAATTAAAAGGAGAAGTAAATTTAAAAAAATAATAATATGAATATAAAATAAAAAATTGGTAACAATCACATATAGAAATTAAAGAATAATAAAAGAGAGAAGTGTTTAGAAAGTAAGAAGTTATTATTTCGGTTTGTTATTTCGGTCTATTTGTTATATATTCTCTGTAAATTTTCCAAATAATCAAACCTATGATTACAATTAAGATGAAAATTAATGCAAAATACAATAATTTCGAACTCAAAGAAGTTGCATTATCAGTATTTTCAATAATATTACGACTTAATTCGGGATTTATTCGATTTTGTTTTAAATTTTGACCCGAAATGGGATTGAATTTTCTTGGTATTTTATCTGGTCCTCTTTGTCCTCTTGTTCTTTTTTCGGTAATCATTATATTTTCCATGTCGTAATTTTCTCATATTTTTTACAAACCGCTTCTGTATAAGAAAATTTATTGCAAAATCTATGGATTTCCTTGTGTGTCATTGTCTCCTGACTTTGAAGTTTTCCTAATTTCTCTCCTCAGGTCATCATTAAAGTCAGATTCGATTTCTCGTATTTTTCCACCTCTTTGTTCATTGATACTCAAGAGAGTAATGGCAAGACCCACTAATATTGCGAGAATGACTGCAAAATTGATTTCATTAAATGAAAGAATATCTTTTACAAACGATAAAACAATTATAATTGTTGCACATGACAAGATAGAAGATTTTGTTAAAATTGAATAATGCCTATTAACATTATGTATCTGTTCATTTTTATTTTCAATTAACTCAATAGTTCTTAATTCTAGATTATCGCCTTTATGCCTGACTATTTTTGTAGTGGTCTTTTTATCTAGATCTTCTCTTATCATCTCGTAGGCTTCTCTTATTTTTTTGAATTTCTCTTCCCCATCTTTATCAATATCAGGATGAGTCGTTTTTGCTATTTTTCTATATGTCTTTTTTACTTCTTCAATTGTGGCACCTTCGTCTAAACCGAGAAGACGATACGCATCCTTTAGCTTTTCATCATAACTCATGGAATCTCTGTTTCATTATTATTTTATTTAAATAATTATCTAAGATTGCTAGATTTTCCTCGTTATTTGGTAACAGATGCCTTGTGCAAAATCTTGTCCTAACTAAACACTACGATTTTTTGAACCGTCCTTTTATTTCTGATATTGTTGTGTCTTTATAGAGATCATATGCTATCTGAAAGCCCATGAAAAGAAGACTGATTATAAACACAAACCAAAAGTTAGACAAAAATGATTTGGTTTTATCATAAGTTCGTATATCAAATTGAAGACTTTTGGTGTCAATTTCTTCGCCTTTCATAGTGACTGATCGTATGTTATGATCAGTATCTGCATCGGTAACTCGTAATTGTTCATTGAAGAGACAGTTTTCTCTACAGCCGAATTTAGAATCGTCAAAATGAACAGAAAAAGTAGTCTGGTTAATGATTAATTTTTTTGTAAAATTTGAAACTTTTACATCAACATATCCATTGGGAATTTCTTCATCTAAAGAACATGCTCCATTAAGAGAAACAATTGTCGTCTTCGGATCGTTTTTGAGTGTTAGCTTAGTTATGCCTCTAATTGATGAACCCCAACTTTGTTTCAAATTTCCATCCAGATCTAATTCCTGTATGGTCATAGTACAGATATTGTTCTTATTCAGACCTAAAGTTGACATATCAAATGCAATGTCTCGTCCACTTGGTACAAAAGTACTCTTGTATTGGAAACTCTTTTCTAAATAATTCATATCTATATTCACATCTTTTACAGATGTAACATTTTTCAGAAAACTTAACCAAAAAATGTCATAGTTAATTGGAAATGATTGGTTTAGATTGATCTGATATTCTGCATACGATACATACAACATAATTATTACAAACCCTAATGCAATCAGTTCTTTCTTCCTTTTAGACACAAAGTAGATCATCCGCTCATATATCTAAACTAATTCGCAATGTCAGTTCACTAGTGCAAAATCTTAAAGATAACAAAAATCTAACACTAATACTAAGAATGCCTACTATCATTCTAAAATATGCAATAAAACAACTCCAAGAAATGAAAAATCCATCGTTCTTAATAGTAGAAGATGCTAAGAGTGCAATTGTAGATTTTGCTGAATCAGAAGAAGAAGCAAATTCCAAATGTACGTTTGCATATTCTCTGGGTACCAAATGTACATTCTATGAAAGTTCAGTCAAAACATTTGAAGACATCAGAGAAGCCACCAAAAAAGCAGATTTAGATCTGATGAAGGGGGATTCGATTATAATTCCGAATTTAGATTTTAAGTGGAGCCCAGAATAAGAATTCATTTCCGATATAATTAGTGCAAAATCTCTTTTAATTCCAGATTATAATCTGAGTTGTGAATATCACTCAAACATTAACCTCTCTTTTCATAATTGGAATTGTAATCTATGTCGCGATTTCAGTCTTTAAAGAAATGTTGGTTTCACTTTGGACAATCAGTCCATTAACTTGTATTGGTTTTGTAGCTAGTGTTGCTATTGCAATTTGGAATGGTCGTATAAGAATAGAAAAAGGAGTAAAGAATTTACAAATTTTGGGATTTATTTTTGTAGGAACTACAATATCCCAAGTTGCAACTAGTCAACTACAAAACTTATGGCATAATTTCATCGCTGGTAACCTAGTAGGTGCGGGTATTATTGGGATAGTTATTCTTGTTCTTTATTTGAAAGGAAGAGAAATTCAAAACACTAACCCATAGACAATTCGTATTCGTAAACATTATTGCTGTGACTAAAATCAGTTGAAAATTGTGTTAGATCAATATCAAGAATTAGATGGTTTTTTCTTAGTACGTTTAAAGCGTATTTTCAACAACCAAATAACTCCCCATGCAATGAAGCCTATCCCAAATATTTGTTCATTCTTGATATCATTTTCTTTATTGTCTATTTGATGTTGAATAGCTGGACTAAGAGACGTTTTATTTACAGACCATTCAAAAATATCAAGGTGTAGTCTTATCGAGTCCGCATTGATCATTGATGCGACGCCCATTGATAGAATTAACGCTACAAGACCAAGTTCAGCTGCAAGATTCACATCTTCTTTATTCAATTGATTTCATCTAACGGTCTTTGTATAAAAAAGTGCAAAATCTATGACTCCGTCTATATCCCCAATAAAATAATGGGATCGGCCGGATTTGAACCGACGATCTCAGGTACCCAAAACCCGAATCATACCAAGCTAGACCACGATCCCGATGTGAATGCAGCTTGGAGCTCCCCAATTTAAGCTTCACATATATGATTTTAAATAAGATACAAAATCAAGTCTACCCTATGCAAATCCAAGATTATATTAATGCAGGAAAGATTGCATCAGAAGTTAGGGAACATGCAAGGAAAAAAAACCATATAGGTTCCACACTCTATGAAATTTGTGAATCCATCGAAAAAGAAATTGTCCAAAAAGGTGGCAAATGTGCTTTTCCAGTAAATACTAGTTTAAACGAGACAGCAGCTCACTATACTGCAGAACCAAACGACCAGAAAGTAATCAAGGAAACAGATTTGCTAAAAATTGACCTAGGAGTGCAGATTAATGGCTATATCGCAGACACTGCAGTAACAGTATGTTATGATCCCAAGTTTAATTTTCTAATCCAGGCAGCAGAGGCTGCACTAAAGGAGGCAATGTCAATGATCAAAATAGGAACAAAATCAAGCGATGTAGGAAAAGCAATTGAGAATACGGTAAAACAGATGGGATGCATACCAATAGCAAATCTCAGCGGACACTCCCTTGAACGGTATACCATTCATGCTGGAAAATCAGTTCCCAATATTTGGTCAATAGGATCTTTTTCGTTTTTGCCTACCGAAGCTTATGCCTGTGAGCCATTTGTTACAACAAAGGAGGGGTTGGGAATTGTGCATGAAGGAAGTACAAGAAATATATTTTCACTTGTTACACGAAAAAGAACAAAGGAACCAGAAGCTGACAATCTTGCAGATTACATTTGGGAGAAATTTAACACGCTGCCATTTGCCTTACGGTGGCTTGTACCAGATTGGGAAGAAAAAAAGGTACGAATATTGTTAGAGAAACTTGTCAAAAACAAGGTGGTAAGATCATATCCTGTATTAATTGAGGCAAATGGTCAAAGAGTTGCACAAGCTGAACATACTTTCATACCGCAGGTAAATGGCATAACCGTTACAACAATTTAGGTACTGACTTCGCCAAAAATTTTAGCAATTGACATCTGGCCTTTACATGATGAACATGCGTTAGTGTTTTTGAATACAAAGTCACCTTCCTTGAATTTTCGCTTTGATATAGCATTACATGAACTACACTGTTCTACAGTATATGGCACAATGATTTCGTCTTTTTTTCTAAAAATCATTGTGAGACACCAAGAGTGTTTCCCACTCCAATTACTAAAACAGAATGACCAGGCTTTGTATTATCTTTTATTATTTCATGAATTTGTGATGTTACCTTTTCTGCAGAATCAGCAATTTCTTTTTTCATAAGGGTGATAGCTTCCTTGATTGATTGTTTTACCACAACAGCATAAATTGGAATTTTGTGTCTTGTTGCAACCTCTTCAATTTGGTACCTATCAGTTCCAATGCCTCCAATTGCAGCACCAAATCCTTGGGAGACAGTGCCAGAATCCTCTCCTTCTAGCTTTAGTGCTGCGTCAACCATTACTATTACATCAGGTTTGTTTTCAGATATGATTCGCTCAAGCGCATCTCCGGGTCTTCCGACTGTTGCAGCTGGGCCTTCTGCTTTCAAAAGATAGAGTTTTCTTCCCTCAAACTCTTTTTCGCTCCACACTGTTTCAAATGCTGCAGTCTTTTTTTCTGTTCCAAGCATCATCTTGCCAACAATCATTGGTCCTATTCCATCACCTATAGGCTGACCTTGTTTGAAAGCAGAAACCGCATCCTTTAGTGCTTCTGCTTCTTCCATGATAAATGGCATCATCATTTGCAATGGCAAAATGAGTGGAAAGTTATTTTGTTTTTTTGCAGTAAGAAATAGATGCCTTACCATTTTGTAAAGCAAGTGCAAAGTGGTAACAGCTTCTAGAATATTTTCTATCTTACTTGATTCTAGTGAATTGATTTCTGATGATAGAGTTTTTACTTGTAGTCTGGTATAATCCTCACGTGAACGCATGGTGTGTCTTATTTTCTGAATAATTCCGTTTGGATCCAAATCAACTGGCATTATAGTAAAATATTCAAGATATCTATCTATTTTTGTAGAAGGATCTGCTGCTGGTTTTATTGTGGATTTAATATAATCAAGTAATTCTTTTCTTGTGTCTTCCTTGAATGTCTTTAATTTTTCAAGTGATTTGTTAATTTCAGACGATGTTATTTGCAGTTGAATCTTTTGGCCATAAAACATGAAGAGTACTATTGGTACAATCCACACAAGCCACATCAGTGGATTAGAATTATCATTAGAGTTGAGGAGTTTATCAAGATTAATTCCTAGAAAATCCAACTAGTACAAAGATTGTTTTTACCAAATTAAATCTTTGGCAAAAAACATGATCATTTTTAACTTCGGAAAAGAAAGAATTGTAATTGAAAGCAGAAAAAATAGGTCAGCAAATTCAACGAATTGTACAATGCCAAGTACTTTGGGATAAATATGGTCGTGATTTTTATTCGGTAGACGCCAGTTCTTATGTAGTAAAACCTCTTGTCATTGTTTTTCCAAAAAATGAAAACGATATAATCAAAATCCTAAGATTTGCATCAAAAAATAACATTCCAGTAACCCCTCGCGGTGCAGGAACCGGACTTGTAGGAAGCGCGCTAGGAAGTGGAATAATTCTTGATTTAAGACACTTTGATGGAATCAAGATTTACTCAAATTATGTACAGGTTAATTCAGGTGTACTCAAAGGAATTCTTGATAAAAAATTAGAAGAAAAGGGTAAATTTTTTGGACCAGATCCATCAGTTGGACGATACTGTACAATAGGTGGCATGATTGCTACAAATGCAAGTGGCGGCCATTCCCTCAAGTATGGTAGTGTTATAGACAATTTGATAGGAGTCAGAATAATAACTTCAAGTGGTAGGGCAATTAATTTTCCATCAAAATCGCATGTTAGCAATAAAATATTAAAAATGATAAATCCTGACATTCAAAAGAAATTTCCTTTTGTTTCAAAAAATTCCTGTGGTTATAGATTAGATAAAATTACAAAAGAAAACGAACTTCAAAAAATTATTGCGGGCTCTGAGGGAACATTGGGCATAATAATTTCTGCAAAGTTAAAGATTTTGGCACAACCAAAAAAGAAAATGCTAATCATATTGTCGTATAAAAATTTAGAGCAGGCCGTAATTGATTCAGCAAAAATAGTCAAGATAAAACCTTCTGCTTTAGAATTAATCGACAAGAACATTATTAAACACATTAAATTTGATTTTCCTTCTGACACAGATTGTCTGTTGTTTGTAGAATTCGACAGTAACATAGAAAAAAGTAGAAGTAATCTTGTCAAAACAATTACTGGGGCAAAAATCATTAAAACCCTAACAAAAAAAGAAGAAATATCAAAGTGGTGGAGCATCAGAAATTCTGCTTTGGGATTTAGTCTGAAAAGTATTACCCATGAGCAAAGCTTGCCAACTTTGATTGAAGATGCTACAGTTCCTGTTGAAAAGCTAGTTTTGCTCGTTGATATAATCAAAAGGATTTCAAAAAAATACAATATAGACATAATCACATATGGCCATGCTGGAAATGGCAATTTGCACATAAGACCCATAATGAAGCAAAAAGACAAAAAATTGATAAAAAAAATCGCCACTGAATTTTTTTCTCAAGTGGTAGAGATAGGCGGGAGCATAACAGGTGAACATGGAGATGGCCTTGCCAGAACAGAATTTGTAAAGTTACAATATGGAAATGACGTTTATTCTGTTTTCAAGAAGATAAAACATGAATTTGACCCAAAAAATATTCTGAATCCAGGTAAAATAATTACCACATAAATCAACATGACAAAAAATCTCAAAATTTGATTTGATATAATTTATTTTATTTTTGTTCCAAGCGGAACCTCTTCGCTTACCGTTAACCAAAAGGGTTTATCGTTTACATCAGCAGCCAAAAGCATTGCGTTTGATTCAAATCCAGCAATCTTTCTTGGCTCCAAATTTGCGATAACAACTACTGTCTTTCCTACTAGTTCTTCTGGTTGATAATACTCTGCCCCACCAATTATTACTTCACGTTTTTCTTCTCCCAAATCTACAATTCCCTTTATGATTCTCGATTTTCCCGGAATTTTTTCTGTGCTTACGATTTTGGCTATTCTGATATCTAGCTTGGCAAAATCATCATAGGTAATGTTTGGCACAACAAGAATAATTTTAGCATGTTAAAATTGATTTCGAAAATCAAGACTAATATGTAGACTGGAAAGAAGCTAGATGTGGCTGAGATACAAAGTTCTGTAGAGATTAAGGCTCCACTTGAAAAGGTGTGGGGCATAGTATCTGATCTTGATGCAGAGCCCAAATTCTGGAAAGGCACCAAAGAGGTTAGAAACATATCAAAAGAAGGCAACGTTGTCACACGCGAGGTCACAATTGCCTTCAAAGATTCAAAATGCCTACAGACTGTAACAATATATCCCAAAGAAAAGATTTTAGCTGAATTTACCAAGGGAGTTATAAATGGAACCAAGACAATAATTCTGACACCAAAAGATGGGGTCATTCAATTAGAAGCAATTTGGGACATGAGGCTCTCAGGAATGATGGGAATGTTTACAGGAATGGTTAAAAAACACATTCAGAGTGGAACTGAGCAGGCGCTACAAAGCATAAAACAAGAAGCAGAGAAATAATTTCATGGAAATTGCCATAGATATTTTTAATTATATTTTATCTGCCATTTTAGTTGGAGTCTCCATAACCTGGATTTTGTTGATAAAATCCATGTGGGTTTCATTTAGAGATTCACCTTTCTTGGATAGATTCGATGCAAAGCCACATGCAAAACCAAAAGTATCAATTATCTTACCAGCAAGAAACGAGGAAGATTTTATTGAAAAATGTCTGACATCACTTTTAGATCAAGATTATGAAAATTATGAGATAATAGCAATCGATGACAGATCAGAAGATAAAACTGGAGAAATAATTAAAAAAATGTCACAAAAAAATTCCAAGGTTATTTACGTATTAGCAGAACCAAAACCAGAAAATTGGATGGGGAAAAACTGGGCGTGTTTTGAAGGATTCAAAAAATCAACTGGAGAGCTTTTGCTATTTACAGATGCAGACACCAAGCATTCAAAAACCATGATTTCACTTTCAGTTGCACATCTTGCAAGTGAAGGACTCGATGCACTCACAGTTATTCCCAAAATGCTTTGTCTTGACAAGTGGACTAAAATCACATTGCCAATGCTTTCTACTTTTTTGCATACTAGATTTTCAGCTATTCGGGTAAATGATCCTTCAAAAAAGACAGGTTATTTTTTTGGCAGTTTTTTCATTCTCAAAAGAAGCACGTATCAAAGTGTTGGAACCCATGAGGGAGTAAGAAATG